>Ga0265797_10002538_pt1 | contig 30531 bp, 30 predicted proteins | sample P2T30metagenome_FD_192433 | JGI IMG/M metagenome (GOLD analysis project Ga0265797, IMG submission 192433) | Plant litter microbial communities from East Loma Ridge, Irvine, California - P2 T30 | ecosystem: Environmental > Terrestrial > Plant litter > Unclassified | place: USA: California...
GTACAATGTCGCGTATCCACCCCCGCACTCTCCCTCTCATAATCTTTCCCCCATCGCTATCCGCCCCTTGCACATGCATGCCAACCAAGAAGGTGACACGCGGCAAGCGACGATCAAAGAACGAAAAGCCTCGTTGTGCAATATACTAATCGTCCTGCGTGACTGGAAGTGGCGTTTGCAATGATTATCATGGCTAGACTATGACGTCTTATTGGCCATAGCTTCTTTTTTGCGCGTCGCTTGAGTTGAGCAGCATGGCTGTGCATGACATGATTGACTGGATGTAGATGAATATTTTCCCACGCGCCAGGCAGGGTATCGTTGCGATGGACATTATTGGCATGCTTGATTTTGGCAAGCCAGAGGAAGAAGGAGCTGCATGGCCATGACCACGGTGTAGTGATGTTTTATGATGTTTGTTTTACCACCAGTTCAAGTATCGGAATCTTGGGTCGCGACTCAAAGACTAGAGTATTTTGGTTCAAGGCTTTGTTTACTAATGTATTGCCCTTATCAGTCCCCAATCAAATATATCCTTCCATCCACCAAACAGCGATTTTGCGTCTTCATTGTCATGACACGTTAGTGTCGGGTATCATACTCCACTTGCTCTCATCTTCATTCCACTGTGTAACCTCTCCATAAGCGCTACTCTTTCGCATCATACCTCACACTCCCATCACGTCCTCTTCCCCTTGACCCTCTCCATGACCCTCAACTCAGCACTCCTCTGTAGTCTCAAATTCTCCAACTCCCTCTCAATCCGCCGGTTACTCTCTGCAAACTCCCTCCTCTTCTCCATGCGCTCCTTGGCCTCTTCCAACTTGATCCGTATCTTGTCCTCGACTACTCTCTCCAGCTGCCCCGCATCCTCAATGCCATGCTCTTCTATAAAACGATTGGCAAACTCCTGCACGCGTTGTGGTGCGGGACCGGGACCGCCAGTGTAGTAGCCGTTTACGTGTGTGAGATATATGCCAGGTATGGCGGAGGGGTGCGTGCGTAGGTTGGACGAGAGCGGGATGGGGAGTTGCGAGGCAGAGATGGTGGGTATGTCGTGGGCTTGTTTTCGGGGCGAGGGCTGTTGTGGTGGGGGGTTGAGTATAACTTCCATGAGGCTGTTCTCAAACGTCTCGTCGTAGGGGACTGTGGCGGGGGAGAAATCGACCATGGGTGAGGTGAGTTCGGGCTCGTCGCGTGGTGTGAGCGGTGCATTGCTCATGATGGTGTCTTGGTTGGCCATGCTTGATTCGATTTTTGGATGCGACTAAAGATGCGACACGTGAATTCTGGAATAGGAAGTGTTGCGAGTTGGAGAAGTCTGGACGTGTGTGGTTGCATGTTAAGGGTAACCGATGATGCACTTGTAACAGCGTCATGACTAAGCCGGAATTTCCGCAGCACCTCCGCGGTCGCGATTGATCCAACTTTAGCTGCAGATAGTTCACTACTACAACTATACGTTCCGCGTACCTGACTACAACTACTCCAGCTTCCCTCACATTGCAATAATGGCCGATAAACTGCGCGCACAGCAGCAACTCGAGGCGCTCCAGGCGCGCTACATCGGTATCGGCAGCGCAGACACAAACAAGCACGAATGGACGTCGAACATTGCGCGCGACTCTCTGTCAAGCTACGTTGGCCACCCGCCGCTGCTGCAGTATATGAGCATCGGACTCGGACAACCGCGCGAGAAGACACGTGTGCAACTGCTTGAGAGGATGGTTAGACCTGTGGGACCGCCGCCTGAGGTGAGTGATTCTCGGAACGCAGGACTGCGGGCGCAAGGCATGAGCTAACATTTGCGCAGCAACAAGATTGATTAGGGCCTACTCAACATCCATCTAGACGCAGTCAACAAACAAACTATGCTGTATGCGGAATCACTTTGGCCACCAGCCGCTCCGTATGCGTTATAAGGAATGCCCAATGTTGGATGTGATACATATGATGGGAGGAGTGGGTGGGTGCTGCACGAGTGCACAATAGATAGCGTGAAAGGCTGATTCCCATGTATGCATTCAGTCCTGCGTGTACCGCAAGCGCCGACGATGAGAGGTAGACATGCACCTCTGCGTCAATGAAGATAGCCCAGCTACAACATAGCCAGAGCCCTAAAACTTTGCTCAAATCCTGCTACTTCTCGTGCCATGTCTCAGTCGCTATCACTGCCACTTCCCGTTGGGCCGCCGTCGTCGTCGTCGACCACGTCACCGCCTGCCATCATGGCAAATTCACCCTTTTGTAGCATGCTTCTCAGATCGGTATTCCTGGGGTCCGCCAGCTCCACAGGCTTGAGCTTCGCCTTGTTCCGTATCCGGGGATCGCAGCCTGCATCGAGAAGCATGGCTACAATCTCGTGGCCGTGGGGCCAGATGGACTTCTCGAGCGAGTTGACGTAGCGTACGGCTTTGTGGAGGGGAGTGTCTTGCTCCATGCGGTCGACTTCGTCGATTTCGAGGCCTTCTTGGTCCAGGAGCATGTCGATGACTTCGTCTGGGGGGCATGTCAGCGCTTTGCTCTGCGCAGGCCAATTGGCCTGTCACCCAAATTCCCCGGGTACTTACAACTTCCAAACGTCGCTGCAACATGAAGACAGCCGTTGCCGACACCGTCGCGTGCATGGTTCAATATGTCGGCCACATGCTCCTCGGGTTTCTTTCCCGACTTTGAGGCAGCGGCTGCGAGGGTCTTGATTGTTTCTTCGAGGAGCTCAGTGTTGTTGCGTCGGCAGGCCTCGAGGACAAGTTCGCGCGGCGACGCTCCCTGCAAGGCCGTCAGTATTGGCAACGCACCCCATGTGACGTGCAGGCAAGTACCTCTTCATCGGCCATTGTGGGCGTGTCTGCGTGTTGTCGAGAGCGGGCTAACGGGGGAGATGGGCCGTCAAGTAGGCGTGAATGTTTCGTCGAGCTGTTTGGCGGGGTACTCGGAAGTGCTAACGGAAAGCAGATTTGGGGTGGAGGCGGTGTGAATGTGTGCGTGTCTTGTATCGCTGCCTTGAAACTGTGGTAAAGAAGAAAGCGTGGTAGTCAAGTCCCCATACGGCCAGCGTGCATAAGTCCCCAATCTGAGACAACCGGTTTCCCAAGTGCGCGTCTCCGGAGGCTCAGCCTCAGCCACGGAATTGCATGTGCTGCTATCGCCCCGCACTTTGCCTATCCCAGCGCTAGCGCAGTGCAGACCCGCCATATTTTGCATGTTCGGCATTGACTGCAACTGACGCGTTTTGCTTTTCTACAAGGGAGAGAGACAAAAGGACAAAAGGAGAAGCAGGGAAAGCTTGCGTCCACCCGACATGTTGCTCTGTAAGTAGGGCGTCCTGTCCATGCTGAAACGCCGCTTTTTTCTGCTGCCAATACCCAGTCACGGCCAACTAACAGTTGCTGCAGTCTGCCCAACATGCAGCAACATGCTGCGCGTCTCCAAAATCCCGCCCGGCGACCCCACGACTGAAGACTTTGTTGGACAGAACCGCTTCGAGTGTCTCACGTGTCCATACCATTTCGTCATTGAAGGGCGCTACTTTGAGCGAAAGTACCTGAAGAAGAAGGAAGTGGAGGATGTCATCGGAGGAAAGGACGCCTGGGCAAATGTCGACAAAACCGAGGGTATGTCGGAAACACCTAGCTTCATATGCCAGAACCGCGCATGACAACGCGCACACATGTCCACGGCGCGGGTTTGTACGGTCGCTGACGAGTGCACAGTTCAATGTCCAAACGAAAAATGCAGGAATCACGAGGCCTACTGGTACCAGCTACAGATTCGCAGTGCTGATGAGCCCATGACGGCTTTCTACAAGGTTGGCCACACTACCAGACCTATCACGAAGCCGGTGCTGACCCATGTTTAGTGTACCCAATGCGCCAAGGAGTGGCGAGAATAACAAGACGACGTTCCGCAAAACGGACAAGGAGTTTGGGTGCGAAGGTTGTCTTTGGTATACCCCCGGTTGAATTTTGATACATCAAGAAAATATTATATTGTGCCTCTGATGCTACCGATCCATTCTCTTGTCATACTACTCTAAGGCGACATGTAAGGCGACATGTCCAGGGGCAACTCCTGGTTCAGAAGCATGAGGTCTTGCCCTGAGCCTGGGTTCACGCGCTCAAGATCGGCCTGATACTGCGTCTGTTGATGTTGCAGTTCCTCTTGTGCTTGATATGCCATGGTGGATTCGTCTAGCGGTCCTGTGTGCATGCCAGGATAGATATGTATAGGAACCTGGTGAAGGCGCGGGGCTGCATCCAGGGGGTCTATAGCTTGCGGAAGGCCGCCGGGCTTCGCACTGGCATGTTGCTGCTGCTGTTGCGTCATCTGCACACCATAGAGCTGCAATGCTATGCTGGGCAATGTCAGCCCGCTTGTGAGCGACTGTCTCCGCCGCAGTCGCTCCTGCACTACCACGTCACGGAAAGAACTAAGAATGTATACCAAGCGGACCGCCTGCTGGTCGCTCTCCGCACAATAGTTCATTATGCTGATGGCGTTCGCCACGCACTTGTTCGTCATCTCGATCGCGAAGAGCCCAGCAAAGTCACTCGCAAGGATGACAAGGGTGGCAGCGAAGAGAAAGTAGATGACGACCGGGTTCCTGCGGGACAGATGCCCAGCTTCGAACGCGTTTTGCACCAACAGTGTCGTGTGTACTGAAGCAATCACGCACGTCTCTCCAAATTTTTCAACCCGGTCAAATGGACGTGGCGGTCTTGTCCCGAACTGGCCGCCATGTACTTGCGTTTCTTTGTTGAGAATGTACACCAAGAAAGGGCGAGTGAGTAGAATGACGGAATGACAGTAGAAGAGATTGACATGTAATATGGCCACACCTTGGCTAGGCGACGCGTTTGGTGCTTGGCGCCATTGCAAGATGTGTGTGAGTGAGCGCGGCCATGTTTGACACACATCCGAGATCTCTTGCGCGAGACGAGTGCTGATCTTGCGCTTTTGATAAACCTCTTTCAGAGTGATGCCAATTTGTTTGCAACTTCGGACAGCGGCTTCCATTGCAGGGGGGCCAGTCTCATTGTAATCGTACACAGTCTTCGCGCTATAAGTCCAGGCCTGCTCGTTCTCTCGGTGAGGAGGATGCAGGGCGTCTCCTGAGCAGTCATCTTCCGATATGGCCGTTGGGCGACCTAGAGAACAGGACAGTAGCCGATCCATGACGAAGATTGACCGCCAAACGTCTTTTCGCTCATTCTGCTCCTCAACACTGAAGATCACCATGGCTTCTTCTCGGTGCAGGCCGAGCGCGAGCGCTGATCTTGCTGCCATGCCAAGCAACGCAAAAGCAGTATTCCGCTTCGACTTGGCCAGCGTATAGAAAGACATGAGGAGCAGAGCTTGAATTGACCAGAAATCCTGATCTTCTAGCCCAGCCATGGGGTCATTCATTTCCTTTGCAGTCAAGTAGAAAGCTTCGGCTCTGTCGATGTGTGCGGTCCGAAGCTTATCGATGATAAGTGCCTCGTTGCTTCCAGAAAGTGGTGTTGCCATGGTCAGTCCAATAGCAAATACCAAATAGAGCAAGCATAGCCATGACGGGTTCGCCGATAACGGATCCAAGTAGCATTGTTTCAGAAGCTCGAAGAATCGATCTCGCTGGAAGACCTGTAATAGGCCATGGGTGTTGATGAAGAAGGCTTCCACTAGCACGCGAGCAGTGGGCTCGTCTGGTAGAACATGCGAACTTTTGTAGCTGCCCGGCAATGATCTTGGACACTCGACAATCTTATGACGTCGGGGATCTGTCGTAAATGGCGACGGTCCAGCCACACTTTCGACCACCATGCGGACTAGTTGGAGAAAAGATAGCGTAGCTGAATCGCCTATATATAGCACGCGTCCTATGGGGTCTTGTAACATTCTGCTCTGACTGGGGAATTCCGTTATATCGTCCGCAGCATCCTTGGCAGTCCGAATAAATGGCTTGGATCGAACATCTTTGCTGACGCCGTTCGTTGGTGGCTGATGTACCGTATCCATGTTGCCCACGTGTCCGTTATCCGTTTCAGACGCTGGAGACTGAAAGCTTGTGTTTGGCTCCACGCTCGGCACATGGGTCGGGGATTTCGCACTTTGGGAGGACAATACTTGTGCATACAGGGATGGCTGCTGTGTTTGGCAGGGCCCACCGTGCACCGCAATTGAGGTCTGATCATGTTCGGTCCTAAGGTGAAGGATGAGAATCAGCAATGCTGAGGATTAGACAGAAGCGTTTAGAGGCGTCTTGGACCTTGTTGTTCGCGTGTTGGAAAGGCGTTTACCTACAATACGATGGAACCGTCACCGGTATCGACTGCACGTCTCTTCACAGGTGCCTTGTCTGCGTTTGGGGAATCAGACTCTCGGTCTGTGTATATACATGTGAAGTGGCGCTGTTTGAAGTTAGTAGACTAGGTCATAATCAGAGTGAAGATGACAAACTTGCCTTCTCGCATGTGTTGCAAGGACACAGGCCATTACACTCCAATCGGTTAGTCTGGGTGTATCAAGTTGACATAAGTTTTGTGCTGTTGGTCTGACCGTCGGCCGCATAGGGTCGTTGTGTCCCGACCCACGGCGGCAGTCAAGAAGGAGCACTCTGGCCACGTTCATTTGACATGGCGACTTGCTTCCCCATAGCTCGCTCCATCAACATACTGCGACATGCAATGAGAGTACAGCCAACACACTAGCGCACCCGTATGAGATGATGGCGCGGGAGGCATTTGTGCCGCATGGGGTTGTGGACAAGATCATGTACAGCCTTCGTGCAGTAGCTGTTCGTATTGGAAAGGTCCAACTTACCTTTTGCTTTCTTCTCTTACAGCTTTCGCACGCCTGAGCTGTGCGCTGCCGTTGATCTGGAATTGCATCCAATCAGCCGACAAGTCGTGGTAGGTCATGTATAAGCGAAGACGAACCTGACGGAACCTTTGGTCGCGTCATGGCGACATAGGCCCCCAGTGTCCTCTCACCATGCGCCTTGTTGGGTCGTTAGCCCGACGCAATGGTTCTGCGAGCTGGTCGGAAGATGCACTGGTGGCGTGGGCGCGGCACAAAACTATCCAGGAAGTGGCATGTCGCGTCGTGGATGATTCGGGGGGAAAAACGCTTGGCGGGATTCGCTACCAATCTTGATGCGCAGAAAGACACTGGTCGGCTGGGAGTTTGCTGCGAACGAATTGGATCGGTGATGATACACAGGATTACGGAGCTCCGGGGCCCGGCACTGCCTCGCGATTGTTGATTCAGCAGGCCGGATAGCGCCCGCTGATCCCGAGGTCTCGACGGAAGCCGCCCCTTGGGCACGCCACCAGGTCAGCCACTCCACCCTTCCGACTTTCTCTCAACTCTAGCCCCATTGATGTGTAGGGAGTCTCCGACTCTGCGCCCAAGCTCATGGATTTCCACATGCAGAGATGACGGCCGACGCCTGTTACCAACACAGGCAGAGTACCCATTTGACATGCCGCTAACCCATTTTGCAGCGGCTCTGCGGTCATCACTACGCGTGACCTCGCAGTATTTGTTTGCACAGCATCTGCTGTCTTGTCTTAATTTCCATCTTCTACAATCCCTGTACTTTCGGTATCCCCAGTCCTGGACCACGATATGGCACGCTTCTTAGGCGCTGGTGGCGAGGACAGCTTCGGAGCTAACGAAGCGAACAGCTTGCTGACAGGCACGAGAATAGCCTTGCAGACACTACTTGCGAAAGCCAAAGGCAATTTGCCCGAGGAATCGCTTGCTCATATTGCCAACGTAAACTTCACAACCGCCAATACAGGGAGCCCATACTTCCCCAGTCCCCTGAAACAGACTGAAGCAATTTCAGCCCTCAAAGCGGTGGAAGCGGGTGTTGCATCTGCCATTGCCGATCTTCAACATGGCCAAAGACGGCGCAACATGGCTGTGGATTTGGAAAGGGCTACAGCATTCTTATTTTCCACCTATCTGGCCACCGTGGGAGGATTTGACAAGTCGCATCCAAAAGCCAAGACATTGCTAAAAGGTTGGACTCATCTCATCGCCAGGAACGACCACTGTCATTGACCGAGACAGATACCGACCTTCTCCAAGCACAGTCTATTCTCTACCGTAGACTCTCGGCAAATCTTTACCAAACGAAAAATTCAGGAGAATATTTCCACCTTCATGGATCCCTGGAGGCTACGAAAGCACTCAACATGGTTGGCCTGGAAGGATCTAGGCCAGACCTGACCGACTATCATGAATGTATTAGAATCATCGAGGACCACGTCAAGCAATTCACTGCTGATGAGCTAGAAGAGATGAACTCCAAGATCAAGCAGGCAGGTGTGACCTGCCTGAAGTGGGAAGAGTTCCAAGCTACTCAGCATGGCCAGATGCTAATTCAGCAACCACCTTGGAAGGTAGAGGTTCTCGAAGCCGAAACTCCAGCAATACCGTTCCCTGCTCAATCATCCCCTGCACCCAAGCCACAGATCCTCGCTGGTATCCGTGTGCTGGAATTATGCCGCATCATTGCAGGGCCTGCAATGGGTCGTGGTCTAGCCGAGTATGGTGCACAGGTCCTGAAGGTGACATCGCCAACGCTTTCCGACGTGCCTTTCTTTCAAGTCGATGCCAACATCGGCAAGCATACCACCGATTTGGATCTGAAAGAACCGAGAGATCGAGAGATTTTCGAAGGACTGTTACAGTCTGCAGACGTTGTTCTTGATGGCTTTCGACCTGGCAGCTTGGAACGTCTCGGATATGGACCTCATCAGCTTCTGGATTTAGCGAAGAGACGCGACAAAGGCTTTGTTTACGTTGCCGAAAACTGCTTCGGACATGCTGGACCATGGTCTTCCCGTCCAGGGTGGCAACAAATTGCAGACTGCGTGACGGGGGTAGCCTGGGCCCAGGGTCAAGCCATGGGGATGGACCATCCAGAGCCTGTCGTGCCACCCTTTCCGATGAGCGACTATGGAACCGGTTGCATGGGTACCATCGCCGCACTCGCTGGCTTACACAAGCGAGCAAAGGTGGGTGGAAGCTATCTGGGGACCACGTCCCTATGTCAGTACGACATTTACCTACTTCAACTAGGGCTCTACGATGAGTCCATGATGGCAGAGTTGAGAGAGGAGCATGACAAGACCTTCTTCGAATTGCGACACCACGATTCAGTCGACGAAGTTGGCAAACGGGCGCTCAAGACGATGAGAAGAACTCACCCTGAACTATTCGAGGATCGCCATATGCAGGAGTGCTTTAGCAGGGGTTTCAATGCCAAAGTCAGGACGATAAGGCCAGTGGTCAACATTGATGGCTACTGGAACGGTTTCTTACGCAGCTCACGACCCAACGGATTTGACAAGCCCACCTGGAACGACTGGGAGATAGATGAAGATTTGTTGAAGGCCTAACGTAGCGCAACTCTGCGAATGCCAGGAAAATGTGGCGTTGCTTCTTTCCCATCATCTTGCATGCCCGATGAGCGGCATTGCCGGTTGACAGCCTTTTCACACACACAATCCAGCTTCTTGTTCTGCCCTGTTTCATGTCTTTGTCATCATGTATTGTTACCCCCACACCTAATATGCCAGTGTGGGTATTTTTAATTCTAGAATGATAACTCAGGACGAAAAACGCCACGCTTGTTCCATGCCTAGTGTCAGACGATCTAAATTCTCACGCGATGGTGCAGCATCCGACATCCGAAAACAACAATACCAGCCACGTAGACGTACATTTATCCATACGGCATGCGCAGTGTAGCGGGAATTTTGCAATTAGCCCGAGACACTTTTCGGGACAAAGCACCGCTGCCGCAAATGTCTAGCTTTTCATGCATTAGGAGTGATTGATGTTCCTCGTCCTGCCAATTTGTCATGGGAGGATCTATACAGTCCGTCAGCAGCAGATAGGAGCGCCGAAATTTGAGCGTGCCCTCGTAAAATGGAAATTTGCTGGCTCGTGTCGCGCAAGTTGTTTACGTGTCTGGGCATGTGAGAAAATATTTTGCCTACTATCGCCACATCGCAATGCAAAGACTTCTCCTCCAGGAAGATCGAGTCTGCTTTGATGCTGGCCAGGGCGGAAACAGCAACGAGCGAAGCAGATGAGCGCTGACGCCGCCGACGATGATTTTTAGTGACAAAGCCCACGTTTTTGCCGACGCATGCTTTTGCTTCGAAGCACGCTTTACCAACAACAGCTGGAAAGGTTGGAGATGCCTTTCGCAATATCCTTACGGCCGCTGGCGCATAGTTGGAAGGTTTTGGAAAATGAAGATTGTGGGTTAAGCGTCCGCATGGCCTTTGTCTTCAGTTTCCGCCCTTAAATAGTCTTCCTGTTTCTCGAAACCTACGCTTCAGAGTCGCCTTTTTTTCTCTCGTCGTAATGTGCCTGTTGCTAGAGCTGTGATTACTCTACAACTTTTCGATTCTAGCTTCGATCGCTGCGACAGCCAGCCATTGTGTGCGCTTACATCACTCTTTTTCCTCATCTGTGACCGTTCCGACGTTTCTACGCGTCGTCCTCTAGGGACGTGGCCAGAAGCGAAAGCTCAAAGCCTCTTTTAGTCGTCGCAAGTATCCGTCTCTCAACACAATATCTTCTGTGCATTACTACCTGCGCACTATGTTTCTTGCATGTATCTCATCCCGCGTGGCCGTGGCCTACTGGCCTTCGGTGTCGCGACGGGTCTGCAGTATTCGTAGAGGATCGGCTTCTCTCATGAGCGTACAATGGCATCGTTTTGGTGGGGTTTCTGTCGCGTTTGTCAACGGCGCTTGCTTTTTGAAGATTTTCCACGCACACCAGGGAATCAAAATCGTGCTCTGTGAGGTGTAGACGGCGCAGGATACACCGAAATTTGTCATTATCGTGGTAGAAGCTTTCATCGAATCTATCCGATGCTCTACTGATCATACCGAGATATATTTTACTAGGCGCAAGCAGTTGCTTTCGATGCTTAGCGCAACATGCACCACTGGTGAAAGTGTCCTCAAAACACCAGCACTCACAACAGCTGCGCAAACGACTCCAGTGATACCAAAGGCTCTGCGCAATTTACTTAGGAACTGGAACTTACTACCGAACACGCAAGAGATAGATATCCTGGTTGTTGTGCCGAAGCATGGCAAAGCTAGTGCTGCAGGCCGTGTGAATATACGTTTCGGCCGTCTCATTTTTACGTCGAGTTGCCTACTTTGCCGACACCTGCATGTTCATCCGAAGCATTTTCAAGCAAAAAGCAATCTTTTTAACTGTACATAATAGTGGACAGCCCTTGGAAACTACCTAACGCGCACCTAGCGTGAGCATCATGGCAAGGCCTCGCTGTGTCATGCTTTGGTCATTTCCAAACTCGCATTTTTGGTTCTAGGTATCATGTCTTCATGTTTTGCAAATCCAGCTTGAACTCGCTCAAGTGCAGTATTGATCAGTCAATCCCAGTGTGTATCTTCACCCGGTTGACACTCATGTGACCTAGCCCGCAAAATAAGCTTCTTGCCCCCATTATTCGTCCATAACAGATATTCCAACTAGTTCAATAATAAAATAGGAAACGTCGTCTTTTTTTTAACTGGTTTCCTGTTTTTCCTGCTGCTACACTGCTTTTACTGTCCCTTCATCCTTCAATTATCTCATCTAATCTCCCTCTTCTTTCCTATCCTCACCTTGTCTTCTATTCATTCACAGTCGTCCTTTTTTCCGCAATTGCGCCACCCGCCATCTATTGCATGTATGCTGCGATAGCTAAAAAAAAAGTCTATAGTTGCTACTCTAAGTAAAATCTATATAATGTATGGTATAGAGAACTGTACATGCGGGTACCGCCAGCCTCTTTCCAACTCTAATCACTCCTCGTATTTGCTCCCTTATGCCAGCATCACTGCGCATCCTTTTTCATCACACCCACCGCCCACTCCCCAATCTCCTCACTCTCCTCCACCTTGACCGGATAATGATGTCCCATGTCCCACTTTCTGACCTCGCTCTTCCCCTCGCCTACCTCGAAGAAGTCATCAGTCAACAACTGACCCGCCCACAGATACTCATCTTGCGTACCCAACACATGAAACACGGGCATCGAGATCTTTCTCGCTAGTAACTCCTTCTTTTCCACCTCGCTCAAACCCGCCGCTTTCTCCACCTTGGCAACTACATCTTGCGGGAATAGCGGCGGCGGATAACTCCCACAGATCATGATTCCAAACGAGAAATCGCACCATGACAGATCAGCGACATCCTCGCCCTTTTCCGCCAGCGCAGCACGTAGTTCCGAGCCCTTGAGTAATCCAGCAACGACCTTTGTGCCTTGTGAGAAGCCGATTAGACCTACAACTTTGCTGCCAGACGCGGTAATGCGCTCGATAGTGTTGCGGATGAGGTCGTGGACTTGGGGTTCCATGACAGATGTCGCGGTTCCGTTTTTCACGTCGTCGATTGAGATGGGTGTTTTGATCCAGCGCTTAAAAGGGCCGCAACCGTCAAAGAAAGGCAGCACACCCGGACCGGCCTGGGAAGGGAATGGGGCTGTGAAGGGAGAGCATTAGCATGAGGGTGGAGAGAGATGGAAGGACGTGTTGAATGTGTTGCTGTCCCATGATGACAGTGCCGAGACGAAAGAAAGCAGAGAAGAAATGGTTACGTACCTTCCATACTCTCGACTTCGAATTCGGATTTGATCGCCCTCATCAGCCGGGCCAATTGTACCGTGTGCACGGTGGAATTGCTTCCCGAGCCGTGGAAGGCGAGGAGCGTAGGCTTCACCCCTGTTTCGTTGCCGCTGTACGTCATTTTTGAATCGCAATCGATGTTGGTATCGATGTAAATTTTTCCTATCTTACACAATTCCAGCTCTTTTGGTATACAAAGAGTAGTAGTGGGGGCGGCGTCAAGCCAGTCGTAGTAGTAGTAGTAGTAGTAGTCGCGGCGGCGAACGTCGGATAGTGGGGCTGCAAATCCCTCTTTCCCTCTCTCAACCCACACACACACCAATTCAATCCCAAACTATCTTTTTCGCTCGTTTCTTAGTTCCAAACGCGCATGTATGTGCCGTCGCAAAATCGATCTTGTTTCGTCACGTTCCCTCCAGCAAAGTCGAGTGAAAAAGTATCATGTTCAGCTCCAGGTCTATCTTTTTCTCCGGTCATCGGGCAGTCGCAGACCGCAAACGCCGCAAGTGTTGCAGGGGGCCGCCTTCCTTGTCCAACAAAACAAAACACGTCTAGTCTTACTACAAAGCACTTCTTCAGCAGGATTGGCGGTTAGGAGAATTGTTGAGTCACGTGGTAAGATGAAATTTAGAGGGGATGCTTGCTCAAGGTGAGTCACACCGTACGGAAACTGGCATTTTCTTTATCGCACAATTCTGGACAACTTGTCGGACACGACTATAGTCCCACGTTTATTGAATCAAAAGTTCTTGTACACCAAGAGCCGCTATATGAACCATAAATCTCGCGCCCCGCATGCTCCGCTACAAAGACGCCACAAAGAGGACCAGCCCGATGAACCGTTCAAGGGGACTGCAACCCTACTCTAAACTACAAGCTCAAAATTGAGCCGTTCCCGACCTACCGACGGTATCGGCCGACTCACTCGAACCCTTCCCCCGCGTGCTCTTGCTGCTCTTGCCTGAGCTACAACTGGCCCTCGAACTGGCCCTAGTCCGACTCTCTCGGACTGATTTTAGGATCTTGATGCCTTCCTCGCTCTTGCCGAGACGAGAAACAAGCGTGGTATTCTCGTGTTGCAGTTCGCCAACCTGCTTCTTAAGCAGCCTGTTTTCTTGCTCTAAGATTCCCGCTTGCTGTTTGTACTCGTCGCGCTCTCGCTGTGCCTTTGCGAGCTGGCTCTTATCCGCCTCCTTTTGCTGACGTGCGAGCAATTTTCGCGTCTCCTTGGCACGGCGTTCTTCTAGTTTGCGAATCTCCTTTTGATACTTGGTCTCTTGCTTTCTCTTCTCCTTCTCGTGCTTCTCGGCCGCTTTCTGCATTTCCCTCTCGGTCTTTGAGCTCTCAGTTTGCAGCTCTGTTTCACGCTTTTCGCGGGCTTGCTCAAGCTTTAGTCTCAGTTGTTCCTTCTTTTCTTCAATCTTCTGAAGTCCCTTCTGATGGTGATTGTCGTCTGCCATTGGAAGAGATTGCTGCGACAAAGTCGACGGTGTCGGTATGGATGTATCGATTGGAAGTCCTTCACGGGCAGTTGTGAATTGTTCAGCAGAGGCAAACGACTCGGCTGACGAGGAGCTAGAGGAGCTGATGGATTCTGTGCGATGTAATTGGAGTGAAGTATCAGCCTCGGTCGTTCGATAAGACATGTGCCGCTGATGTGAGGGCATGTCCGCGATGCTGGTTCCTACGCCAGCGGTTATGCCGTTGGACTCTGCCCTGGAAAGATTGTGTCCATTCTCATACGTTTGCTGTGTCTCTGTTGCTTCTTCCATTGCTGTGTTTGCCACAGTTTCAGCGCTGTCGTCTCTAGCGCAGGCCCAGTCGAGGAACTTGACGGCATCCTGGACTATACTGCTAGGTACGTTCCGCTCCACCATGAAACGCGGTATGCCTCCTCCGGGATCACTGCGCGTAATCATAACCCACTCTACGGGATTAGTCTCTGGATCCCCGTCGCTCATGGGTATCTCCCGGATCATTTCGATCGACTCGTAATAGCCCCGGACCATGTTGCTCCGTGGAGGCGCGTCTGGGTGGGAGACGGGTATGGAAACTACCATGTGATGTCGTGGTATGGTATTGCCGACTTTGGAGGCTTCCGTAAGGCAGGTATCCGAGGTGATGAGTAAGGTGATGAACTCTCGTGGGGAGGTCGGGCCCGGGAATTGCGCAGAAAGCTGGTATACTGTGTTTTTGTCAGCCATCATACCGCCTTATTGATCTTATGCCTCACACCCACGTACCTTGTAATTGACCTATGCCATCAACAGTTATGTCCTCCAGCCTCTGGTCCCCTCCAATGCCTCTCACGTTGCCCTCACCAGGACCACCCTGGACTTCCAGACTCTCAGGAAACTCTCGCTTCATAGCGCGCTTCCATTTTTCAAAGCCGAGCCCTTCGTGTACGCTGATCCGCGCGAACCAGGCTCCATGCCTGTCCTTCCCAGCCATCTTGAAGACGCTCATTCCTGTAGCGGCATCACCGTTACCCAACTTCACAGGCTTTCCCCACGAATTCTGCAGTTGTTCGTGTTCTGGTGCTGGTGGTGGCCGGCGCACACGGGAAATGGTGAGGTCCTTTGCACACGTCGCGGGTTGCTGCTCCGTTCGCGTAGGTTGCGACGACTCGTAGGGCGTGCCATTGGGAGGTTCGGGTACAGAATTTGCAATCAGCTCCGCTTTGGAGAGTATATCGGGTAGGAATGCTTCAAGGTTGTCGGTAGGAACATCGCTGAACTCTTTCGGCCGGAGGCACGCGAGCGCTTCATGAAGTTCGGCCATGCTGGCTGTGGTAAAGTTGAAAGGTTCGGGAAGCTGCTGTGTTCTACCAACGGCGATGTAATGCGCCACGAGATATCTAGACTCGTTGTGGCAGTAAATGTTCCGACGTAGCCGTGTTGGAAACTAGTCGGGTCCGGTGACGGTGGATGAGATCACTGCATGGCAATGACCAAACCGGATGTAGTGCAGATGCAGTTGGACGAAAAACGTGTAATGATAGGAATTCGTACTGCGCAAACCCGCAAAGGCTGCTATCCACCCGCACGGCGAAGCTTCTCACGCTCGTCGTAGGTACATGAAGGGTGTTGTTGATGCAACGTCATCCCTGCAGGTGCTCCCTCGCTGCTTCGCGACGCGGGGTCGCCCGCCGCTCCACCGACATAACCCTTGCAGTGCCTGCATATGAGGACCTTGACGTTGGCCCTACGTCACGCAAGACCACGTTCAGGGCAGGCTTTGCGAGACTGCGCCGATTGCGAGTTGGGTGCCTCGTTCCGGTTTCATCTCAAACATGTACCTCTCAGAGTCACGTGCAGATGATGATTCTATTCTATTCTATTCCGCTTTATCCAAGGATTCGAGAATAACGAATAGGGATATTTCGCCAGTCTAATCTGCTCCAGCCATGTGCAGCCAAGCCATAATCCAAATCGCTCCACTCTACGTGCATGTGCTATGTATCGCAATCACTAGGAACTATACAAGCACATATAGAGCGCACATCTACCCATAGTCAGCAATGGCCTGTCTTCGGGCGAGATGAGAACACTTACCATACTAAGCCCCAGGATCATGCTACACCAGAACAGCACATTGTTCAGCAGTGTGCGACCCCGGACCCATTTGCTCCGTTGCAGCATGACAATTGGCATTTGGAGCATCATGGCGATGAAGCCATAGCCTCTGAACTTTCTTGTTATACATCCCATGACAAGCTCGTGTGCCAGAGCTGATATGAGGAATGTGATGGTGGTAGCGAGCGGACGCGACATGTGATTCTTCGACGCCGAGTAGACATGTCGTCGGAAAAAATGGTGTACAGGGATGTTCCACTCTCTCTGAGAAATGCGTTAGTGGCAATTCAGAGATGTAACAACGTGCTTTCTTACGGAGAACTCAAGCCAGTCGCAGCTATTCCACCAGTCGGCATAGAACTGGCGATCAGCAAATCCTACACAATTTGTGAGCAACAATGATAACAAGACGCTTAGTAGCTATGACTTACGCGTAATTTCTGCGAATGCACCCAGGATATACTCAAATATGACCAGGAAGACGAGCAGGAAAGTGATCATGAAAGGGAATAGCAGACGGCCAATAGTCTCGCCCAGTATCAATGCAAAGTCTGTGGCGCCACTTGAGTTGTGGAGTCGCACTGCAGATACGTCCAGTACGGGAAGTATAAACTCCTCCGCAGTGATGACCATGAGGAAGATGCAGCCGAATACAGCAAGCGTCTTGTAGAAGACCTCTAGCCAGCGAACCTTGCTATTCCGGGGGTATTCAAGCTCATAACACAGCGTCGGGCAGAAGAGGAAGTCGACGAAATTGTACAAGGTAAGGTTGTTGGGGTATGAAACGTGGCCAAGAGGTGAGGCCAGCTCGAAGGCAAGATCCTCCCTCAGCTGGTTCAGGTATTCTGCATTCGCAGCTTTGGGCTCGGGCTCAATCTGGGTTGGGGATTGCGGTATCTCATGCAGGTGAGTGCGCGAGCTTGGGTATCGCACTGCCGCCGCTTTGCTAGCTCTGTCGGGGTTATCCAGATCGTTCAGACGTCGCAGGGTTTCGCTGAGATGGCCGTTGTAGAATCTTGACATGGTTAGCTACGAGTCCCGATGTTGGGGGCTTTGTGAAAGCCTACGCGTATGAGTGCATTTTCATGAAGATTGCAAGCAAATGAAGAGTGAAGAAGACCTGAGCTGTCCAGCTCCAGTCGCGAATGAAAGGATATCTTCGAAATCGTCAGTCTGCAGTATGTTACATCCCCAGGAACAGCATACGTAGTCCAGAAAGCAAGCCAGATTGCTTGAAGTGTACTCTGGATGACCATGCCAGATGTGTGCCACCGGAACGAGCCCTGTTTGAGAAACAGCCTTTGGATAGGCAGACACAAAGCCGTGCTAAACGCCATGGCGAAGTCAACCAGACCAAGTTCGAAAATCTTCTCCTTGAACAGCGCCCACTGCCTAATCTGCAAAGGATATCCAGTCTCGGTCAGGTTTCGTAGCATCGACGTGATGACCATGATGGCGAGTCCGATCCAGAATAAGACAAAGAAGCCGCGGAAGTCATGGTAGTCGCTGTCTGGGTCGAAGTGAGAGACGCGACCTACGTAGTCGATGGTCGGAAACATGCGCTGTTTCTGCTGAGCGCGTATCTGACGTCGCGCAAGCGACGAGGCATGGACACTAGGCGGCGCATCGGGGGGTATAGGCGTCGTTCTTCCACTACACAGAGTCAGTTGACTCTCAGCTGCAAGGGCCAATCTACATACCTCGACACGCCAGATCCAGGCTCGCGCAGAGAGCCGTCTTTGTTGAAGGCTTCGTCGCTGAGTTGTGGCTTGAGCAGGTCGATGCGCGTGGGTTTGCGCGGTCGCGGCGCGTGGTACTCGGGATCCCCGCTATGGGGTTTTGTGTCAACAGACGTAGACTCTGCCATCATGAGGAAAGACACATGCGCATGTTGCGGACGCAAATAGTGGGAAGGGGGGCTTAAACGTGGGCAGGCCACACAATGATCAGCAAACTAACAGGGTCAGTCAGAGAGTCTTGGTCAGAAGCGGCAAAGAGTAGGAGACGTGGCCTTCCAATAGCGGTGGCGCATAAATCAAGGAATGAATAGTGACATAGGCATCTCGATATGTGAAGCACTCCATCACATGCATTTACTGCGGCCGTGGCGCTCTGATACCTGGTGTACTTGGGACGGACCGTCAAAGGGTCGGTTACATCAGCGGTCGCGCGAGTCAGGCGGCAGGCATCCCCCCAAAAGAGCGCGCTGACAATCCACGGCGGCCTATGTAGAATACTCCTGGGGGCAGACAGGTAGTTCGTTCGTCGTATGGTTTAACGAGTTTACAGAAACTAGGTAGTTGCTTTGCTTCGTTGTACTCAGTGTCCAGGGAAGACGTTGTCTAGAGGGGTGAGAAGCTGTCTCAGGGCGCCACTGGGGTCGGGGGCAGCTGCGACCGACATCTGGAACAAATAACGGCCCGGCCAGCTGTAAGCCATAGCCAAACGTTCTCGACTATCAACACCTGCGGCAGTAGCCAATTCGCAAAGCACCCCCGTGTCCGATTGATCTCTCCGACTGACAGACGACATCCTTGCCACCCTGTTCGTGCGCTCCTCCATCGGCCTCTTACGCAGTGCTCGGGTGGGGTCCAAGAGGCCACCACAATGGCTTCCTGTACGCCAAGCGCCACGACCCCCCAGCAGCTATGGACATGTGCTAAGGACATACAGTGAAGCAGTTCATTCGGAATGTGCGCGCTGCCAAAACCATCGCCGACGAGCGTGCTGTCGTGCAGAAAGAGAGTGCGGCCATCCGCGCCAGCTTCAGGGAGGAAAGCCACGACTCAAACGTGCGGAGGAATAATGTCGCAAAGCTACTATATCTCTTCACGCTGGGTGAGAGGACGCACTTTGGCCAGATTGAATGCCTGAAGCTATTGGCCTCTCCCCGCTTTGCGGACAAGCGGCTAGGATACCTGGGCACAATGCTGCTGCTGGACGAGAACCAGGAGGTTTTGACCCTGGTGACCAATTCGCTGAAGAAGTACGACGACCCCACCATGAGTATCACTGTGAAATGGGCGCTAACGGGAATACAGCGACCTCAATCACGCCAACCAGTACATTGTCGGCCTCGCCCTCTGCACCCTTGGAAACATAGCGTCTGTCGAAATGGCGCGAGATCTGTTCCCGGAAGTCGAAACAATCATTTCGAGCGCCAACCCGTACATTCGCCGCAAAGCCGCAATCTGCGCCATGAGGATATGTCGGAAAGTGCCCGATCTGCAGGAACATTTCCTAGAGAAAGCCAAGTTGCTGTTGCAAGACCGCAATCACGGCGTCCTGTTGTGTGGTGTTACGTTAGTAGAGAATTTGTGCGAGGCAGACGAGGCAGACGATGACGAGAATGGCGTAAGGGACATCTTCAGGCCTGTCGTGCCCAGCTTGGTCAAGATACTCAAGGGCCTGTCTTCGTCTGGCTATGCTCCTGAGCACGACGTGACTGGCATCACAGATCCGTTCCTGCAGTGCAAGCTATTGCAGCTTCTACGAGTCTTGGCTCGCGGCGACGCTCAGGTCAGCGAACAGATCAACGACATCCTCGCCCAGGTTGCTACCAATACCGATTCCTCGAAAAACGTTGGCAATTCCATCCTGTACGAATCAGTACTGACGATCCTTGACATCGAAGCCGACTCTGGACTTCGCGTACTCGGCGTTAACATCTTGGGAAAGTTCCTGTCAAACCGAGACAACAACATCAGATACGTCGCTCTCAACACCCTGATCAAGGTTGTTGCGGTCGAACCGAATGCCGTACAGCGACATCGAAATACGATTCTGGACTGTTTACGAGACCCCGACATCAGTATCCGGAGAAGAGCGCTTGACCTCAGTTTTACTCTGATCAACGAGAGCAATGTCCGGGTACTGATACGAGAGTTGCTTGCTTTCTTGGAAGTTGCCGACAACGAGTTCAAGCCCGTAATGACCTCGCAGATTGGTGTCGCCGCAGATCGCTTCGCTCCAAACAAGAGATGGCACGTGGACACCATGCTACGCGTACTGAAACTTGTGAGTCCGCCAGAACATGCACCGCATATCCCTTACTGACACGTGATAAAGGCTGGTAACTACGTGAAAGAGCAAATACTCTCGTCCTTTGTCCGACTCATCGCTACCACACCCGACCTCCAGACCTACTCTGTGCAGAAGCTCTATGCCGCTCTGAAGGAAGATATTACACAAGAAGGACTCACCTTGGCTGGTTCTTGGGTGATTGGAGAATACGGGGATGCTCTACTAAGGGGTGGTCAATATGAAGAGGAGGAGCTTGTAAAGGAAGTCAAGGAAAGCGACGTTGTTGACCTCTTCGAGACCATCCTGGGTAGCAGCTACGCTGGCCTGATCGTCCAGCAGTACATTGTCACAGCTGCTATGAAATTGACCACACGGTTGAACGATCCTGCTCAGATTGAGCGCCTACGGCGGTTATTGCAACGATACGCTGCAAACCTCGACGTGGAGATTCAGCAGCGTGCGGCTGAGTATGGAAATCTCTTCGGTCATGATCAAATCAGGAGAGGTGTTCTTGAAAGGATGCCACCGCCAGAGATCCGCGAGGAGTCCCGTGTACTAGGTGAAGCGACGAAGAAGCGGCAGTCGAAGATCGCGAAGAAGAAGCCTGCACAGGCTGCAACCGAAGACTTACTACTGGACCTCATGGGCGACTCTGGGCCATCTGTGGGTGTGAATGGCGCCGCCAACGGAACCCAGCAAAGTCAAGATCTCCTCGCAGACATCATGGGTGGAGCTTCGTCGCCGCCCCAGATATCGTCTCCAGCGCCACAATCAAACGTCGCAAACATCATGGACCTTTTCAATTCTGGGCCCAGCAGCTCTCCCGCCCCAGCGCAGTCTGCCGCACCGCCACAAGCAGGATCTATGGACCTTCTTGGTGGACTTGGTGGTGTATCGTCGCCGCCGCCACAAACTTCTACTCCTCCAGTGGCATCCGGCCCACCTGCACATCCGGTATACAACAAGAATGACCTCCAGATCGCCTTCCAACTCAAGCGCGATGCCAACGCAGTGCAGCTTCTTGCCCGATTCCGGAACACAGGAAGCTTCAGTCAGCTCTCGGGTGTCAACTTGCAAGCTGCCGTGCCGAAGAGCCAAAAACTACAGCTCCAACCCATCAGCACAAGTGAGCTGGAGGGCGGTCAAGATGCAACCCAACAAATGAGAGTCACAGCCGTCAATGGTGTAAGTACTTCTCGGTGTGACCCTTTGCATCATCAGGCTAACAGATATCTAGCCACCGCCGGCAAGGCTAAAGCTTCGGCTCAAGATCAGCTACTCGAGCGGTGCGGGTCCAGTAACAGAGCAGGTCGATTGGGCAGAGCCGACATGATTGCACAGCCATGTTTTGCAGCAGTGTCTTTAAGTAGCGAGCAGCATAGAGCAAATGACATACCCAGGCGATCATGAGGTGCATACACAAGAAGGCCCAGCGCAACCTGTGAATTTGCAGCGCCTGACGGCCATGTGACGCGAAATCTGACTTCGAAGTACTATGTTGCTTGGGAAAATCAGACATGTGAACCATTTGTTCTTCTCCAATTTCCGACACTCCAACATGACGATCGCAATGACGGAAGTGGAAATAAGATGTGCGGGATCGGCGCGGTACGCTTGTGTATGCTAGATCATGTCCGGCCACCGCATTTGATTAGGGGGGCGCCGCACTTGGCAGCTCTTTCTTACATGTCGTAAGATTCCCCACCACAACAAGCATCGCCTGTTGAACTCCCATGTCTGCTTACGCGTAAACTCGCCATACATATTACCATTGCTTACACAAAGTACCCCTTGTCCAGGGTTCCCGCTGATAATGTTGACGCGGACGATGTTAATCTTGAGGGTAGGAAAGTTAGTGATCGACATGGCTAGCATACACAAGCGCTGCATCAATACCTAGGCTATGCAGCACCCGTCACGCTGCTACAATGATGGTTGTCATGCGCTACCAGCACATGCTTTATACGTTGAACCACTGTAACCTCTTGCCGTACATCAGGGGCACAGCGGATGACTACGCCTCCCCTACCTTCCTTTTTCGGGCAAAAGTAAGACGGTATATGAGGGGTTGATTAACCTTTCCAATAAGCTCATGGTTGCCCCTGGGGGGTTGGGTGATCAAACGGACCGGGTTCAGTTGGGTTCAGTTATTGGCATTATTGACCATCGATTTCAAATATCTTATATCCGAGGTCAGCCACCACTTCACAGTTGTACGCTGTACTGTTTAATCCTACTGCCATGGCGCCCTTGGCTTCATTCTTATTCAGCGCTGCTGCGTGCTGTTCGCTAGCATTTGCTCTCCCGTCGCACGGAGTGCATGACTTACCGAGAAGACAATACCGGGCGCCCATAACAAGCCCAGAGGAGAGGGCACAAGGTGTAGTGGACGCGTTCAGGACTAGTTGGGACGGGTACTACAAATATGCATTTCCAATGGATGAACTGCAGCCCGTGAGCAACAACGGAAGTAACTCGAGGTACGTACAAACATATTGCCAGCACATTGTTCATGACAATCTTCTCAACATCCCATCATGCTGATACTTTGCCAGGAATGGATGGGGCGCCTCCGCTGTAGATGCTCTAAGTACAGCGCTCATCATGGGCGAAAAAACGACGGTGAATCAGATCCTTGAACACATCCCTACCATCGACTGGGCAGTCACCAATGACTCTGTTTCCCTCTTTGAAACCACAATCCGCTACCTTGGCGGCATGCTTTCTGGCTACGACCTCCTCAAAGGCCCCCTCGCCCATCTCGCAGACAATGCCGCCAATGTGGAAGCACTATTGACTCAATCCATCAACCTGGCCAACAACCTATCCTTCGCCTTTGAAACACCAACAGGCTTACCATGGAACATCCTCTATTTCGCCAACCGAACCAACGGCGCGGGGCTAGGCGGCCCTGCTACTCTCGGTACGCTGATTCTGGAATGGACACGCCTTGCTGATCTCTCTGGAAACCAAACGTACGCCGACCTTGTGGCCAAAGCGGAGCAATATCTACTGCAGCCTTCGCCAGCATCGGCTGAGCCCTTCCCCGGTTTGATAGGCTCTGCCATCAACGTTACAACGGGTCAATTTACCAACGCACGTGGTGGCTGGGTCGGCGGCTCAGACTCCTTCTACGAGTACCTGATTAAAATGTACATGTACGACAAGTCGCAATACGCTTTCCTCAAGGACCGCTGGATCCTGGCCGTGGATAGCAGCATTGAGTTCTTGGCTTCTCACCCCGCCCCACGCCCTGATATCACCTTTCTGGCGGCCTATGACGGAACCAAGCCGCTTCTTACCTCCCAACACCTCGCGTGCTTCGACGGTGGAAACTTTATCCTAGGCGGCCAGGTGCTCGACCGCCAGGATTACATCGACTTTGGTCTCGAACTCGTAAACGGATGCCACGAAACCTACATCTCAACTGCTACCGGCATCGGCCCGGAAATCTTTTCTTGGAACACGTCCACGCTCCCCGCCAACCAATCCAACTTCTTCGACAAAACCGGCTTCTTCATCACAGACTCAAATTATCAGCTCCGTCCGGAAGTGATTGAAAGCTACTACTATGCCTACCGCGCCACTTCGGACCCAAAGTACCAGGACTGGGCATGGGATGCGTTTGTGGCGATCAACGCCACGACCAGGGTGGGTAGTGGGTATAGTTCCATCTCTGATGTCAATGTCGTGGGTGGGGGCGAGTTTACGAATTTCCAGGAGAGCTTCTGGTTTGCAGAAGTGCTCAAGTACAGTTATATGATTCACGCCGAAGATGCCGAGTGGCAGGTGGCCAAGGATGGGGTTAATAAGTTTGTGTTTAATACAGAAGCGCATCCCGTCAAGGTGTTGAGCGGAGGGGGAAGCAGGTAGATAGGAGGGGGCTTGGACATGTCTCTGGTATAGAGCTGTGAGGTAGACCAATGGTAGCTGTATTGGTCTCCAGTACCATGTTATGGACAGGAGACGCGCATCATGACAAGAGTATTGGCGAATGACCGCCGGGTATATGTAATGCGGACGCATAGGGCATGCTCCATAGACAAGATAGCCAAGCTTTACTCGAAGAACCCACCATCGCTCTCCTCTGCTTCTTCTTGAGCCTGGGCACCGAGGGCCCTCCTCTCACGCCGGTTCTTTGCCTGTGCCAACTTGTCTTCTGTCTTTGTGTTCTTGTTCTTGACAGCATGCTCCTTCTTCTGCTTCTCCTGCTTCTTGGGTGCTGGTGCGGTCGGCATAGCCTCCTTGCTATTCCTGAGCGCATCCAGTGTACCACTAGCCATAGCCTCTTCAACCGTCTTCCACATGTCCAAGTCGCCTTTTGGTCCGTCAACCTCGCGGCTCGACTTATCTTCCGTGTCCTCGTCCTCGGGCTCTTCCGATGACTTTTCTTTTTTCGATTTCGGGTATAGGGAAGCGTAGGGTTTCAGCAAAGGGTAGTATATCGCGTAGTTGACGTCGACTTCTGCATTGTGCACTCTCCGCGCCAGGTCTTTCTTTTTCGAGTCATCCTCCTCAGTCTGTAGCTCCTTCTTCAGTTTCTTGAGGATGCGGGTGCCTTTTTGGCGATCTGCAGCGCATTAGTGGTTATCCAGGTTTACAAGTGTGCGCACATGATGCGCAGGCTCAGACGTACCGAAGAAGCGCACTTGATGATATTTTCCAATCATCTTGTTCCTGTACGCTGCTTCCCGACTGCTGTCAAGCTTCTCCTTCAGCTCATGCTGGATTGCTTCCAACTCCCTCTCCCTCTCCACACGATTGCTCGCCGACATCTTGTGATCGCCAACATTGTCGACATGGGCGAGGAGTCGTTTCAAGTCTCGTATTCGGCTTTTGAGCGCATTGGTGCTGGCGCGCTTGTCTATGTCGCTGGAGACGTGTGGGCGCTTCTTGAACTTCTGGTTGCTCTGGCCGGACTTGAAGGCGCGGTGCTTCTTGAAAGGCTTTCCGGCAGCGGGCGATGCCTCCGAGGTTTCGGTGTGCTTGCGCTTCTGTGACATGGTGGCCGGCTACAATATGTTGTGTCTTTGCTGACTGCAGGAAAGTTTTGGGATGGGCCAAAGGGAAGTTTTAGTGGGGCGGCAGAATTGAGGTTGACTGACCGCCTGATGCGCGCGCCAAGTCATGTCACGCGTTGGCCGTTCATCCGTGTTGCATCATCGTCTGGCTCCGCTAGCTCAGTGTTGCTAATGGATGGGGCAGCAGGACGTCTTGGTGATTACTAGCTGCAGATATCCTCGGACCATTTTCAATTGACCCATGCCATCCTCTACTTCCTTGCGCGACTCTGACAAGCCATTGTCGCGAACGCGCGATTGTTGACCAGTAAGATGGAGGCAGCAATAAGGTGGTCGCCGCATTCGACGCGAGGCGATCCTCGCTTTCTGATCATTGACGTCGCCGGCAATCGGCTGCGACTATGTCAGATTGACGAGTTCAGCAAGAGCAGGGTCAAATACAAGCAGATATGCATCCGGGATAAGCTGCCAAACTACACGGCCTTTGACTGGTCCAAGAAAGATCCCAGTGTAGTCGCCGTAGGGTCTGCTTCTGGAGAAGCCACGGTTGTTACACTTGATCCCGAAAAGCCTGAATATGACTACATTCACTCCTTTTCGATTAGGCATCAGAGAAAGTGCAATTCCATTGCTTTCAGCGCCAAGAATCTCCTGGCTACGGGCCTGGATAGAGTACGCAACGATGTGTGCCTCAACATTTACGATATGAATGACTCGAGGATCTCAGCCAAGGATGAGCCGTACAAAAAACTGGCAAGTTCAGAGGCGATATCCAGTATCAAGTTCTTCACTGGCCAGCCAGATACTCTTGTTGCGGGTGTGTCCAGACAGTATGTGCGCATCTATGACTTAAGAGGTGGGTGTACTCGAGCAATAGCAAACACCGCCGTTACTCATACTTTGCAGATTCCAGCACAGCGGGCATTGCGCAATTCCAGACTCGTCAGGTACACAACATCGCCATAGATCCCATGGACGAGAACTACTTTCTTTCTGCAGGCACAGCTGGCGACCCTACTGTCACCGTCTGGGATACGCGCTTCGTAAAGCAACAGGGTGCCTCTACCGGCACTGCTAATAGCGGCGCTGTCTTGGAATTCAAGCCTGTGGTGGACAACTCACAGTCAGCATCCATCTGGAGTCTCCGATATTCCGGTACTAAGAGAGGGACGTTTGGCGTGCTGGCCAACACGGGCGAATTCAAGATTGTGGAGCTGGCTCAGCACTCGCATCAGCCGCTCGAGACTGCAGATACGCCTTTTGCCCGCGCATGGGCATCTCCTTATTACACCAAAGCATCACATCATCTACGGTATCCGCAACATCACAAGGAACACCGACAGAACGAGAGAGAGCGAGTTGTGGCGTATGACTTCATGACAGCAGGAAATCCACTCGGCGGACAATGTGCCTTGGCACTCCATTCGAACCGTGAGGTCGAAGTGATCAAGGTACCGGCAACACCCCCGCGTCTCAATGTGAGCGCGCTGGAGGAAATATACAAAGACCGTACCTGCATTGCCAGGCCGACACCGCCACACGGCACAGTGGCAGAGGACTTGATTGAGCTGCAAAACAAGGCGCTGTCGGAGAAGCTCGAGCTGAAGCAAGACGGTACAAACAACCTCTCCGCCAGTCAACAGAGTCTGCCTCTCCTCTCAGCAACACACCCAAGTCACCACATGCACGAAGACCTGCTCAACCTCGCCTACCCAGATGTCAAAATCCCACTTTCCGACTACCTTGGTGTCGTCCAAGCACCCAAACGTCGTGTACAGGAGGGCTACGCGCTCGACTGTGCAAGAAACAAGACCATTGTGTCCAATGACCCCCGGCTTGTCGACATCTGGACACTGATTGACCGCATGGACGCACTTGCTGCAGGTGACGGCATGGTAGGCAACGGCCTTGATCTCAAATATCTGGGTGTAAGCTCCATCTGGGCTAACGAACTCACAATGTACGACGAGCGCCTCATCGACCCTGATGCAAAGACTAGCCAAGAAATGTTCAGTGACGCAGTCAAGGACATTGTGAACGCCATGGAGTTCCCGTCCTTTGAAGGCGTAGCAACAGAATACCCGCAAAACAGACAACTATGCCTCAGTCTGTGTGGTTGGTCCCTCGATAAACCAGGCGTGCAACAAAGCTGCGAAAAGCTCGTGGATAATGGCGAAATCTACAAGGCCATTGTCTTGGCCGTCTTCCAGGGCCACAAAGACATTGCCTTGTCTATCCTACGCTCCACACTGCATGCCAAAAAACTGCCTCAAGATGACATTTCCCTCGGCGCTGTAATCGCATGCGCATCACCCACCTCTGGCGTCTCAGTGGCCCAACGCGAAGCCTGCGCCTGGATGGCAGACCTGACTTCGGATGCGTACCTCAAATCCCTCCTCACCTACTTCATCACCGGTGAATGGACTAGTGTAGTCAGCATGCCCCAACTTTCGCTCCACGACCGCATTGCCATTGCGCTGAAGTACCTCCCAGATGCATCCCTCACCACCTTCCTCGCCCAAACGACCACATCCACCATCAACACAGGCGACATCTCCGGCCTCGTTCTCACAGGCCTAACATCCCGCTTCTTGGATCTGCTAACCGTGCACATATCGCGCCACCCCGTCGCCGGTCTCCAAACCGCCGTGCTCACCTTATCCCGCGCATGTCCCCTCTACATCCAAGACACGCGCTGGGTCCTCTGGAAAGACATGTATCTCGAGCTGCTTCAGCAATCCCGCTGTTTCCTCGAGCGCACACGCTACACCAAACAGCATAATCTGCTCAGCGTGACGCGGACGGGCAAATCGGCTAATAAACCCTTTCAACCCTCGCTCACCATTCGCTGTCTCAACTGCCAGCATAATCTCGCGCTGAGGAAGGATCCAAGGAGTAGTGCGAAGATGCGCTTGTTGCCGGTTAACAATGCAAGTGTGGAGTCTACTTCGCATCGAGGCGGCGGCGGTGGCGGTGGCCAGCCAGGTAAAGCGCAACAATCATCGCATTCTTCAGGGGGAGGTAGTCTGGCGTGTCCGAATTGCGGGGCGCAGATGCCGCGGTGTGCGCTGTGTATGCTGTGGTTGGGTTCTCCGGATCCGGCGCGTCAGGGAGGGTATGAGCAGTTGAAAGATGAGGATAGAGAGAGTAGGCTCATGGTGTTTTGTATGACGTGTACGCATGGGTTTCATGGCCATCATGCAAAGGATTGGTTTGCGAGACATGCCATGTGTCCGGTGCCGGATTGTGGGTGTATGTGTGGGTTGATGAGATAGGTAGGGAGGTGTTTTGGGGAGGGGGGAAGTGAATGCGGGCCACAAGCGATACCACTGACCAGGCATGCTATGTAGAGAGATGTGAGAGATGAGTGAAATCTGTTGTTGAATGGCAATGCGGCGTTTATACATAATTGCCCATCGTTCGCCTTCCATCCTATAACCCCCTCTATCCCAGCCGAACAAAACACCTAGAAAACACATAAAGGGTATAATCGTCGCAGTACTGCATCTCTCCAAGACCTGCCGTTTCCAGCCTCACCTCCCATCCGCCAAAAGGGCAAGTAGAGCATTCCTCACGCGCTAACAATGCGAGAGATATCTAACAACACCAGCCCAAACTCCGTGTACATGCAGGTGGAACGATTGAAAAGACCAGAAGCTCCAGTCCATAACACTAAAAAAAAAACAAGCCAACGACTGTGGCTGCCGCTACAATCCAACGCCATCAAAAGGCCAAGACATAGGCACTAGGACTGCCTAATCCTGGCCTAACATCTCGCTGTCGTTGCCGAATTCGTCTTCCTCATCAATGGCCATGATATTCGCCTGTGCTGTGACTACGACCATATTATCACCATCTTCATCGTCGTGGTACATGGTGCCGTCGTTGAAGGCGTCGGTGTCGCGGTCTACATCATCTCCGCCATGTGAGTTCATAAAGCCGCGTAGGCGCTGGACACCCATGCCGCTAAAGACACAAAAAACGTCGCGCTGGTGTTCGTTGAATTCGGGTGGTGCTTCGCGGCAGAAGGCAAGAAGGTCGTCACGGAGGAAAGCTTGAACACCTGTGAGGGATAGGTGCGTCAAGCGTGGGCAGTTATTTAGGAGTGCGTGGATGCCCTGGTCTTATTAGCGGTGAAGTTGATCCGTGCGCGGTGTGTACTTACGGCCAAGGAAAGGTTTGTGCAGTAGCTAAGATGCACGCGCTCGAGCACACTGGGTGCAATGGGTCCAGACGAGCCGATCTGTTTTGGCTTTGCAAGTGCGAGTATGCTGCGGTCTGTGATGGCTGCACACTTGACCAAACCAATGCGCTTGAGTTTTGGCAAGGCTGCTAGTTGCATGACGGAGGCGTCCGTGAGAGCGGTGCAGCAGGCAAGATCGATATAACGGATGCGATTGCACAGCTTGACCAACTGGGCCACACCGACATCTGTGATGCGCGAGCAGTGTCCAAGGTGAATGTAGTGCAGATTCTTCCCCAACCGTGTTATCGCCATGACAGCTCGGTCGGTAATGTTGCGGCATTTGGCAAGGACCAGGTTGCGGAGCCTAGGGGCAGCGTAGACTATCTTTTGGACTCCAGAGTCTTGTAGTTCACCGCAGTCGGTAAGGTCCAGGATACGCAGGCAGTCGTACGTGGCTTCCGCGGGTAGGCGTAGGAAGGCTTGGTCAGTGATCTTCCAGCAGTGAGCTAGACGTAGCTCGCGGAGGTTGGGGCCTTCTGTAATGAGGGTAGTGATGGAGGCATCGTCGAGATTCTTGCAGTCGTGCAGGTCTATTTCGAGCATGTAGCGGCAGTTTCTAGCAAACGCGATGATACTCCTGTCACTGAGTTGCGAGCATCCATTCAGCTTGAGACGCTTCAGATGTCTGCAGTTCTGGGCAACCGCCTCAAGCGACTCATCTGTGATCTTCTTGCAGTTTGTGATGTTGAGGCCCTGCAGGCGCACTGCGTGCTGGGCGAGTGCGTGCATGGTCTTGTCGGTGATGGACTCGACATTGGAGATGTCGAGAGCGAGAATGTATCGGTTCCCGTCCAGCATGGCCTCCAGACTTAGGTCTGTCAGTTTTGTGCAGTTTGTGAGGGTCAAGCGCTCGACACGCTTGCAACTTGAGAGCGGCTTTAGGGTGCCATCGCTGACCTCGTTGCCCAGGGCAGACAGATTCAGGCGCTTGATCAGGCTGCTGTAATCGAAGAAGCTGTTTACAGTCTGAACGGTGTGGATGACGGTCTTGACGTTGGACCACTTGTTTGTCG
>Ga0265797_10002539_pt1 | contig 30516 bp, 24 predicted proteins | sample P2T30metagenome_FD_192433 | JGI IMG/M metagenome (GOLD analysis project Ga0265797, IMG submission 192433) | Plant litter microbial communities from East Loma Ridge, Irvine, California - P2 T30 | ecosystem: Environmental > Terrestrial > Plant litter > Unclassified | place: USA: California...
GCTACTGCCACGACGATGTCAAGCCTGGGAATGTGTTCATCCAAGACGAGTCACATTGGGTGATAGGGGACTTGGGCAACGTACGAGAGGTAGAACACCCCTATCATTCGTCGCGCATTTGGAGAGACAATGGCCAGCTAGAAGATTGCCGTGCGAACGATGTGGTACGAGCTTTGCAGTCGTACCTGAAGTTTGTTCAGTCTTCTGCTGCTGACGAGGATGGTTTCAACGCAGCCTTGTACGAAGGCCAGACACCCTTGAGCAGACTCTTTTGGTGGATGCTTGCGGATGCGCCGTACATGAGTACAGAGAAACTTGGTCAACAATCTCTTGCAGAGCACCCCGAAGCAGCGTACGAGCTTGAGATTGGTGACAGATATCCCAAACCCACTCGGCCTTATACTTTTCTGGGCTTGTTCTCCAAGCGTCGAGCTCTGAAGAGGGCGGTCGATCTGGCACTTAGTACACGGATTGGCGAAAAGCGCGCAAGGCTGTGGGGTATGGTTTGGCTGTTCGGTGTACCCGAGTCAGAGGTCTGTTGAGCAACTTTTAGCGATTTGCGGTGTTTGATACCCAGGATACTCGACGTTCTCATCACTAATTAATGAAATCATTCCTCTGTTGCAACAACTTCGTAGGCTCTACGTCATATGACATATGATATCTATCTGAACAAAGCAACGGCACCTTTTTGTTGCATTGGGTATGTCTCTCCTTTCAAGAACGTGCAGTTGGGTCGACGTATATGCGGTGTGATTTGCGGTGAGTGAGTGGGTGTCTAGAGAAGGAAGCGGGTACATGACAGGGGGGAAGCTTGCTGTCGCATGGCTTGAGCGGCTAGCGTGCGGATCATGACATGGCCAACACCAGACTCGATCCTCGAGTTATACACAACTCGCAGCCCTCGACGGTTTTCATGGCGACTTGACAGAACCTGGCGATGATCAAGCGCAACAGTAGCGACCACAACACTTGCAAGGATGGCAGCAACGACATTTGGGGCAAAGACCGGCCGCGCGACATCCACCTCCAGATCTCCATCTCCTTCGCGCTTGGCATAGGTGCATTTCTGACCTTCTGCGTTCGTCTTCGCAGCCTCGTCTTACTGCCCGCCTGCTGACTCTCCACCCTAGTTCCTCCGCCCACGATGGAAAGGCCTCTACGCTGCACGCAAGAAGCAGAACGACCTCGCGACCTCGCTGCCCGAGCTTCCGGATAGCCTTTTCGGCTGGATCATACCACTATGGAACATCACCGACGAACAGGTGCTGGCATCGGCCGGCCTCGACGCCTATGTATACCTTGCCTTCTTCAAGATGGCTATCAAGTTTCTGCTTGTTACGCTGTTCTTCGCCCTGGCCGTCATCAAGCCGGTGCATGACACACATCAAGAAAAGGAGGGAAAGAAAGCCCCGATCCACGAAGAACCCAGCTGGGACCATCTTGAGACACGAAGTACGATTTCTACATTCGCGGCCGAATACGAACAATACACCGACTACCTATGGATGTATCTCGTCTTTGTCTACCTCTTCACCGCCCTCATACTATACTTGATTGTCTCGGAGACGAGGAGGATTATCGATATCCGGCAAGAGTACTTGGGAAGCCAGACAACCATCACCGACCGAACCATCCGATTATCGGGTATCCCAGTGGACCTTAGATCCGAGGACAAGATCAAGAACTTCATCATGGACCTTGGCATCGGAAAGGTTGAGAGTGTGACTCTCTGCAAGGACTGGAAAGAGCTCGATAGCAAAGTCGTCGAGAGGCAGGCCATCTTGCGGAAGCTCGAGGAAGCTTGGACTGTCCATCTTGGAAGCCGCCAAGTGGAACGAAGTTTGGAGACTCTCCCAGTCGTTCAGCCACGTCCGCCACAACCTTCGGAAAGCAGCGGGAACGACGAGAGTGAGACAAGTCATTTCCTAAGCGACGCAGATCGGGATCCTGATTACATCACTCCTTACGCCCAGCAGCGCCCGACAGCCAAGATCTGGTACGGCCGCTTCAAGCTACGATACAAGAGAGTAGATGCCATTGACTATTACGAGGAGAAGCTGCGTAGGATTGACGACGAGATCCGCACGCTGCGCAAGAAAGACTTTGAACCGACCCCGCTGGCATTTGTGACCATGGATAGCGTTGCAAGTGCGCAAATGGCCATCCAGGCTGTGCTTGACCCTTCTCCACTGCAACTCCTAGCCCACAACAGTCCAGCACCACAGGATGTGGTCTGGTCCAATACTTACCTGTCTCGCCGTCAAAGAATGTTTCGATCTTGGTCAATCACCGTCGCGATTGGTATCTTGAGTGTCTTCTGGACAGTCCTGCTAGTGCCCATTGCTGGTGCTCTCAACACGTGCTCCATCCAAGAGGTTTTCCCGGGCCTGGCAAATGTACTGCACGAAAACGATTTTGTAGAGTCTCTTGTCAACACTCAGCTTCCCACATTGGCACTTACTCTGATCAATGTAGCTGTGCCTTTCTTGTACGACTGTAAGTGTGCTGTTTCTGAATGGCCAAAATTTGACATGCTAATGCTCCCCAGGGCTCGCTAATAAACAAGGGATGATCTCACAAGGCGATGTTGAGTTGTCAGTCATTTCGAAGAACTTCTTCTTCGTTTTCTTCAACTTCTTCATCCTCTTCACGATACTAGGAACTGCTTCCAATTTTCTGACGATGCTTGAGCGCTTCGCCGAGAAGCTCACCAGCGCCACACAGATCGCATACGCCTTGGCAACATCGCTCTCGAATTTACTGGGCTTCTATACCAACTTCATCATCCTTCAAGCATTCGGACTGTTCCCGTTCCGACTTATGGAGTTCGGAGCCCTATCTCTGTATCCGGTTTATCTGATTGGGGCTAAGACCCCTCGAGATTATGCTGAATTGGTACAGCCGCCAGTCTTCAGTTATGGGTTCTTCCTACCACAAACCATCCTCATTTTCATCATCTGCATGGTCTACAGTGTGTTGAGAGACTCATGGCAAGTTCTGCTTGTCGGTGTGGCCTATTTCATGATCGGCCACTTCGTTCACAAGTATCAACTCTTGTATGCCATGGAACACCGTCAGCACTCAACTGGCAAGGGTTGGACGATGATGTGTGACCGCGTCATTGTTGGTGTCGTACTGTTCCAAGTTACTGTCGCTGGCCAATTGGCTCTCAAGAAGGCGTTCAAGCGGGCCGTTATGGTAGCGCCGCTGGTCGTTTGTACTCTATGGTTCCTTGTTGTATTTGCGCGCACTTATCGACCACTGATGAAATTCATCGCCCTGAGAAGCTTGCGGAGTCCAGAACAATCGGATCTTGGACGCAACGTTCAGGAAGAAGCTGTTGCGTATGGTCAGGCTGGACTGAGAACTGTGGGTAGACTTACAGTAGACGAGGCCCGAGAACGGGGCCTGCGCTTCGAGAACCCCAGTCTCATTATGCCGTATGTATATCTTCCCCAATCCTGTGCGGCTTTCACTGACCCAAGGATGTCTAGTCTGGATGATGTATGGCTACTGAACAGACACGGTAGACCTCAAAACGGATCACACGGATCTGGATCTAATGATGCCAACGGTGCCAACGGTGCCAACGGCAGCTGGGAGTAGCCCAAGCGGACTTTCCTCAGCAAGGTTACGATTGCACCTTCTTGTATACGGTCCACAGTCTGGCCTTCTTGTACTCTTTGTCGCTCTTTCTTGATTTGTGTTCGTTGATACCCACCACCGCAATGAATTTAGTTATGAGCCTACAACACTGACACCTCACATTCTTTACTCACTCACCACAACCACCCAAACCTTTTGGGACATCTTATCCATACTACTTTTCGTATTCTTTTGTCACGCAAAGGCGGTAGTATTCTCGACGTGGCTAGTGTTTGTCTCACTTCCCGTCCGACCAGCCTCAGCGGTAACTTACCTCAGACCGGCGGTGCACCTCCACCTTGGGGGGTGCTTCAACCACGTCTTCCCAGATATACCTATCGCGTGGGGTAGCCGGAACCAAGTCTGAGCCAGCGCTTCCTATTCTTGACATCCAGGTGGCCTCATTCGTCGAATCTTCGACCACGCAACGACTGTCTCTCACTCCGTCCTGTACTTGCCACGAAAGAATGTCCCACACGCAGGACCACGCGAAGAAGACTCCACTGTTGGGTGGATCAAGCCGATCACCAACAATTTCACAGCACGAAGACTCCTCGAATACTACAAGTGACGTGCAGCCACCAGCTCCAAGACGCTCCGAAGTTCTCCGCCATGTCTTTCCTCGACCTTCAAGAAGTCGCGATCCTCACAACCATAAGAACATGCCTCGTGTCGCCAAAGCCGATTGTCCCAATACTGCCCTCGTGTCTCGGCTACAGTCCAGACCACGTGTTGCTTTTCACAGATACATCACATCCTTCTTCGGTGGTGCCCACGATCGTAACGTAGTCGCAGATCTTCCCAAGGCAAGATCGCGGGCATCCAGCTTTGGTTCTAGGCCGGGGTCCTCCCTATATGGTTCAGTACCTAGCCTGGATGTCATCTCACCTACTGCCTTCATGTTCAGTGGACCAAGTCTCCGGTCTGCAGGATCTCATAGCGATTCGCTGTCCCGCCTTCCAAGTCTCGCGGAGACAAATAGCGATGTACAACTAATACGTCGGGCACGAACTGACTCTTTTTCAATGCTCGACAGTAGCAGTGTTACTGAGGATGCAATATTGGAGCCTGGTGTCGACGAAGGCATTACCCGCACTGTAAATGACGTTCTGCTTGGCGTTCGCACGCCGACAGAAAGGGATGAAAGCTCTTCAATCGTTACACTCGAGGATAGCTCATCAGTCTTTAGTGACACACAAGAGCACGTCGTTCGCAATCGTCTTCATTCCGTCAGAAATAATTCCACTTCTCCCGTGTGTACTTTTGCTGCACTCCTCTCGCCATATTTGGATACGGCTACTTGGAGCGCGTTACGCCTAACAAATCGTGCCTGGTACCTCGCTTTAAGCGTTGCAGCACCACCGACGTTTCCGAGCTCGTACCACCTTCCGGTGGAAATACTTCACCACGTATACGATTACCTTAGTCCAAAGGACTTCAATGCCGTACGCCATACTTGTCAGCACTGGATGCGGGCAAGTCTTGATAAGAAACTGCTGACTACGATGCTAAGAAGAGGTGGCTGGCTGAGTGGCGCTGAGGATACCAACTGTAGAGCCCGCAGTGTTTCTTCTCATCCCATCGCAGACACTGTTTCGCAAAGCAAGGAATGGTTACTCAGTCGGCACCTTTCTCGGCAGTGTGCGTTGTCATCTGGGTGGACCGGAAACGGACTGGACACCAGAGTCGCCATTACAGAAAGATCCGAAGTCGACTTTTCTGAGCTAGCCAACGGATATGCAGGTGGTTTGGTATTTGCCACAAGTCTCTGCAGCAGATTCGTGTGCGTAGCACGAGAGACTCTAATCTACATCTACGACCTAGATAATGGCGTTCCTGTCCCTATCACGAGTGTCATCTGTCCAAGAAGGGTCCTCGAGGTAAGCATGGACGTCTCTTCTGGCCGACACGCAATCGCGGCCCTCCTCGAAGGACGCATGGGTCTGGTTTGCGAGCTCCATTATGGTCGCACGATTAGAGGCAACGACCCTGTTGAGGTTCACGTTGACGTTGATGGCCAAGAGAAGGGCACCGCATCAGCATCTATTCAGACCAGCTGTGTCAACGACTATGAGACCGGTATGAATCTTCAAGGACGCAGCATAGCTCGTATGCATCGTCCGTTCGTCCAAGAGAGAGATCCTGCAAGCTTTGACACGATTAGCGTAAGGTCGAACAACGAGCACATCAATCTCCATAACACCAATGATTGTCGGACGTACGATCAACACTTCATCAACCACGCATGGAACCTCATCCTGTCCGGGCCCTCGCGAAATCACACAGCCCAGGCAAATTGTATTTCCCGCTCATGTCTTCATAGTGTTCCTGTTGAAACCGGGACAACAACGATTTATCGCCACCTGTGCGCTGAAGACGATCCGCCACGCAGTATCTCGATATGCCCACAACGTCGCTGTGTCGCCTTCGGCTGTTCTGCAGGCATCGAGTTGCATTGGATAGATGCGCTCACAGGTCAAAGCCTGAGTCGTTAGTTTCCGCTCACAGCACCGAGTTAGTACACATTCCTTGTGTCTGCTACGTGACTAACACCCAGCAGGCGACCACCTGTACTTTCTTTCACCAAGACCAGGCTTTGAATCGGCCAAGAAGCTGCGTCTCATATCCAGTGCAGCCCATCCAGAAGACCGGCCCGCCATTAGCCGTAAATTCTTTGGTCGCCCTACTATGAGCGCTTTCTGGGGTTCATTTGGGTTTGAATCTGCGTCGAACCAACCAGGATCGCCGAACTGCGATCACTATCATGCTGTTCCCCTGAGCGACGGATACCACATTCTGTTCATCGACCCAGCCAATGGCCTACTAACATTAGGCTGCGACGCACCGCTTGGTGGACCCACGAAACTCCTTCGCAAGATCACATTCATCCCACCGGAAAAGTATATGGTACCAAGGCTGTACATTGCGGCTGCGGACTTGTCTCAGGGTGTTCGCGTCGTTGTGACTTACGGCGAAACCCTCGTGTTGTATAGCGTCCCCCCGGATGTCATTCAACTATCACAGATGGAGCAAAATGTTAAGAGCTGGGAGTCTTACACTGCCTCTACGAATCTAACATTGAGGCACCAGAGGGATCATTGGCTCAAATAGTGGGATGAGCCACTATCCTGCGAACCATCGACTCAACACGAGGTTGAGAACAACAGTTCAATATGGCCTCTGTCTATTAGTGGCACGGAAATCGGAAGATTGATAGGCGTCTGCGAGCTCGCAATACAAACTCAGCCGGAGATTTTGGTTTGGGCTTTCACGCAGACGTCTAGATGCAAAACGTGGCGTCTACAAGATTACACCAGGCCTGTTCGTGTTACCCAGAGGTATGCCTGCCAAAACGGCATTATACACAACTCCTTCTCTACCGAAGAGGCCGGGGATGTCAACATGACAGACGTACCACACGCTACATCGGTCAGGAAACCAGTCGATGTCCACCCCACGGGTGACGAAACTGAGACGTCTCAAGCACAGAGATCGTTTCCCATTGGATTTGACGGGAATGGTTCCGGCATCTTCAAGAGGATTCCTAGAGCACTAGCTGTGGAGAGTGATGAATGGGTGGATTACTTGGATGTAAGAGGTTCTTCGGAGGCACGGTATGGGGCCAATGGCGACGTGGAGATGTGGTACTGAGATTGAGGACCCGTTCAGAGTGGAGACGATGACGATGGCGAAGTGTAGTAAGCCCGATCGAGAAGTGAGCCCTACATTAGACATCCAACTATTTCTCGTAAGTCCTTTAACCTGACGATATTCTATGCCACAAAAACCATAACTCTCTGGGGAAAAGTCTAGATCAAACTGAAATCTTCTATTTCCTACGAAATGACGTCTGTTTTTCTCATAACCTCAAGTCTTCATGTTATTTTGCAACCTCACCATTGAGGGCAAGAAAGACTACATACACGCCTTCCCCCCACAACTCGATAGCGTATGCACGTATCTCAACTTCCCTCCCTCAACCCTAAACTCGTGACTGTCCGGCAATCCATCAGCCCCAACCTGACCTTGAACGCCTCCAAAATCCATGATGATATCAACAGTGCCATACTCCTCGTCAATAACATATTGCCTATTAACCAGCGGCACGCCACTAGGCACACCAACATCACACCTGTCTGTCGCCTCACCCTTACCCGTATACGCACCGCCTTCCAGACGTGCGCATGGCGAGCCCCATGGTACCTTGACGCTTTTGTTGTTGAACAGGTCGGCGTAAGCGTCTCCTGCTGCTTTGATGACAGCACGGGAGTCACGTTTCTCAGCAGGGATGGCGTCCCATTTCTCGTGAGTAGCCCAATAGTATGTTCCCGTGACGTTGAAGAGCCAGTCTCCCTTGCTCGTCCAGATTGTGTCGATTTGCGAGACTTTGGTGGAGTTGTCGAGTCGTAGTTGCGTTGCGATCACATAGGGTGCAGCGGTATCGGTGACAATGAATTCGCTGAAGGCGGCACATTGAGTAGTGTCGTGTTGGGATCGAGCATGATCAATTTTCATGGATTTGGAGAGGATGCCGGTCTTGATATCAACACTCTTGCGGTTCTCCGTATATGCGACGGTACTTGACAGAGAGTTAAAATTCGTCTGTCCGGCGGTTTGGGCAGCGAAGAGCTCATCAGTCACTGCTTTGAGGACTTCGCGCGTGCATGCTGCGTATGTTTGTATTGCCAGAGCGCTGATAATGGCGATGAAGAAGTTAGGCATCCTCGCGGGTGACAGACATGAACGTGAGACAGTTCTTTCTCGACCGACTTAGAACGGAGAATCCAAGCATGTTATCATTATCGCCAAAAGCCCAATGCTATCGCCTCAAAGGATGGGGCCTTCTCTTCAGCCAATAGGACCTATGAAAGATATTAATATGCCCAAGTTCGGCAGTTAATGATCCATGCATCAGCATAATATACACACATTTTCCAGATTGTATGAAGAGGAGATGTGCGGAATTCTTCTATATCGTAATTTCATTAGGTGGGGAAGTTGTCGATCAAATGGGGTCCATCTACCATGTGATACTTCAGCGGCAATTGGTATGTCAAAGGGATATAAGGCCGTACTGAAGATGACCCGCTCACGCACAGCATATATTTCCGCATAGCATATATCCCCGCATAATTGCCTTTTTTCACATGGCTGACAAACCTTGCGACTAGCTTGCTGAAGTTGAGCTAGAGAGACGATGAAAGGTGATAGTCTTCTCGTTTCCATCCTCTCGGGTGGTCGGATCTGTGAAAGCACCCGTGACTGAAATGCTTAGTCTTTTGACTGCGCCTACACAAGACTGTTTGGTAGACCTACCAAGCTGGGAGCTGGAATATGAAGACACAGCAACTGGTAGTTCAGTGAGTTTGCTGTTGAATAATGCAGTTACGACAATTCCGAAGCGGTCTACTTCGTTACCCATATTTGGACTTTGACAGACCGTGAGCGCTACCGATATACCCGTATTTTGCTTATAATCCCGACATGTCGTATGAAGATGGCGAGACCTTCTGAGTGGAGCGTGGATTTCTTGGGACCTGTCGGTACGGTGTCGAAGTCGGAACGGAGACGACACGACGAGCCTCGTGAGGGCAAATTAGTGCCGGATTATATTTAAGCTCGAGCCCGCAGTCGTGGTTTGGTTTTATCAGCCAACAACCAATGAATTGAAACTCTGCGACGTCTTCTAAGAGAATAAGGGCAATACGGTGACTCCATTAGTGCAGTTCTGCTTGTGGCTCCTGTAGGTGTCCACGGGATGCCATTCTTTGACATCATAGTCATTGTCACCAGACCCCCTAACACAAGGCATATGTTTCCGTAGAGCATGACACACCTGCTTGCCGAGTTCCAAGCAGAAGCTCGAGAAAGTCAATGGGCATGGCGTGCGGGGGTTGGGGTGATATTGTTTTTTTCGTACGGGTCTTCTGACATCTGATTGCTAGTACTGCCGCCGATGTAGGGAGAAAGTCGTCAAATAGTTCGGGAAAGTGGGGATTCGGCTAGCAGGTGAGGGAGAAGCAATTGCGGGCGAGAAGAGCGGGTCCCGTGCTGGAAGCAAATGTTGAGGGTGGAATGAGCGTTCTTTCCGTTTGCACAGTTGCGTCATTGGACCCCTATTGATCGTCCACGTGCCTCGGTGAGTCCGGGGCTTCCTGTTTGAGAGCATTTGAGAAACTGCATTCTGTGGTAGCGTACCTCTTTCTTTTTGACGGCCACTTCATTAGACATGGTGTTCTCTTATGCTTCCTGTGCTCTTCCTCGACGACTATGACCTACGCGTGTATAGGAAACTTGGGCCTTCCTGTTGATCTCGATTGACGTCACGGCGACTGAAGTCCTAGCATTACCCTGCGTCAAAACCACCTTACTACAGATGCCGTCAAAGTGGCACCGACACGGGGCGCGGTGTGTGAGCCATCAGAGCAGAATGCAAAAGCGTGTTGTCTGTTTCCTAACATGCTGACGGCAGCATTCACAAACATTGTCAGATGCGACCATAATCCTAGCTCGGACATACGACGTTTTCAAGCACTACAGCCGGACGAAGAAACACCAATTGCATGGGCATCGTATCCCTATACCCACATGGTCCCATGTGGATAGTGACAGGCCAGAAACCGAGAATAAAGCAAGTTTAGCATAGCCGGCAGCAAAGAAGCAAAATGTCCGAAGGTCGCTGCAGAGATGACGCGCTCATAGTAGGAGAATATCGAGAATCGTGCTCCTGCAACGGTCTCGCCGAAATTCTTTCTTTGCACCTTCCAAAGTCCTGTTGCTGCGCCTTGGCGTTGAGGATTTTAAGACAAGGAACTGTGATAGTGGAATGAATGAAGCGAAATTGAAAAGCCGACTGGCTCTGATTGCGACTGACCACGTAAGTTCAAACGCAAAGGACCGAACAATGAACGCTCTGTGTAGCGACTGAAAAGCATTATCATCAGCTGGAAAGTGTTGCAATGTAAGCGAATGCCAACCAATTTGGTTCGGCTGATCTCCAGGAGCCGAGCGCGGATCGATCGAACGCCTGCCATGTGTTGAGACGCACGTAGGGTGAGGCTAGCTGGCCAACCCCCAGATCTCCCGTACACGATTACGCGTTCGCAGGCGGGGTGAACAGAACGTTAGGATTGAGGCAGACGAGAGGTTGGAATTAATGAGGGGCGGGAGAGCTAACAGAGACGGCGTCATGTCCCGCAGTAATGCTGCAGCGCTGCATCGAACACTACTTCAAGTTGTAGCCAACAGCGAGCGCCCGGGAGGCTGGCGAGCCGCGTTCAGCTCATGCAACTGCAGAAGCGCAGCACATTGTAGAACAAGAACACTCTTTCGACAACGCATGTTGCAGGTGCCGGAAGCAGGTCGGAATGCTTTGTCTTGCGAAACGATCACGATGTACAGGTAATCATGACGTTCCTCAAATAGCGGTCGAGGGAAGTCACAGTCACGAACTGATGCTTTGCTTCAGATCAGCGAGGTTGGTATTGGCTTGCATGCGTGTAGCCATAAGGAGAAATACCTAGTAGCGGCCTGCCCGGGGCAGTGTCTGTGCTTTCATGATGGCAGCATTGGCAAGCCACCGGCAGCCTCCTGAAATCGATCTGGGAGCAAAATCATCCAAAGCAATTTGTGCGCCCAACAACCTATCCGCGAGGCGACTTTGAAGTCTAAACAGGCTTTCTTCTCTTAGCTAGACGTTATTAAGACGGGTATCTAGCAGGGATTGCGACAAGCGCACCGGGCTTGGGCGATGTTTTCGCACCGGGTAGCGAATATGCAGGCGGCTGCATGTTAGGCACGAGCAAGAGGAGTGCCCAGGCGGCGAAGCGTCTCGCAGGAGTGTCATCTCGGAGTCTCCAGGCTGAATGGAGAATCACATACCCCGGCTTGCAGAAATCACAAGCAACGACAGCCCTGGTGTGGCTCGACTCATAGCCATTCAAGCTTCCACGGTGTCTACAGAGTGCAGCCGCTAGGCAGATACGGGCTACCCATAATTTTGGCTTGACGGTATCGCGCCGACCGCGGGCATGGACCGTGAGGGTCCGTTATGCTGTGGAGCAGTGTAATACGAAGGGTCTCCTGTGTCCAAGGCCGAAACATCAGGCGCAGCGAGAAGGACATGCAAGAATGACGATGACGTCGAACTGGGTGCGCGTCAATACCGTCGATCAGTCATTGTTATCAGGTAGCGAACAGAGAGCGTGCGTCCCTGGAGAGACCATCATTGATGAGTTCTCTTAGCCTAGCCGTCTAATTTTGGCATGAGGGTCCCGGACATGGATGATGATCGGACTAAGAGGCTACACTACTGTACCAACCCTCGACCAGCAGTTTGCGGCCTTGGGTTCAATCTGTAGGGCATACGTCTGAAGCTGCACGGAATCGTGGCAGCGACGTAGAAGACAGCATAAGCTGTACCAGAGATGATTGCGCCATTAACAAACTTCGATGGCTGTCAAGACTAGATTATACATGGCAAAACCCAACAAGGCAGTTAATGGCCGTTCTAAATCACGCTATGCCCACTGCGGGAGGATGCCATTGGTTCGGTACCTAGGTGGATGCAGGCCCGGCCGAGCGAGAGGGCAGTTGAGTGAAGATGATCGGACGGCGCACTCCTTACTATGGCTTTGTGCCATCCGTGCGCGCCCTTATACTCGTTCATCATCCAGCCGTTTTCTCCGCGCGTGCACGCAAACTACATCATCGCTGTCTCCGCTGTCTGCAATTAGACATTGTCGCTCGTTGAACAGGTGCCGCTGCTGCTGCTACCCGCCTCGTGTCTGGTAAGTCGCACACCCAACCCACCCCCGTCCTGTGCCTCGGAAGGATCGAACGACGCCGCACTCGACATCAGCAAGTGGACCAGGCGATGCGCTGGAAAAAAGGCAGAGGCGCAAGTTGCCACGACAAGATTTCCTGCCACCTGTGTATTGGCCGAGGATCACTCGAAGCGCATAATAAAATCAATACGCGGCTAGATCGACACGGCCCTGACGTTGAAACGCGGTAATACGAAGTTGCCCATCAACGACACTCCCGACTCAGCTCTCGCAGCGACACTCGCCGCGCCCGCTCACATCATCTCTCGACACCACAACACCAACACGCTGCACCGCCACTTGCACGTATAGCAGAGCTAATTCCTGACATCTAGACTGCCCCATCCATTCCTTCTCTGTCCGTAACACGTTTGGCTTCTTTGTGACTGCCCCATCGCTCCTTCCTCGACCACGACCGTCGCGCATCGCACGTCTCGGTGTACATGATACTGCCAATCGTATCAGAATAGGCCGCTCGAGGCATTGGTCGCTGCTTCCACCTGAGGGAAAAAAACAAATAAATCCAGCAACATGGGCAAGCCAGGCTTAGGGATATTCACCGCTCGCCGCAAGTCTCAAGGCAATGCATTCGAAGAGGTCGATATCGCAACAAGTCCCGAGACCATAACGGCGCCCGCTGCTGATTCTGGTGGCTTCCGGGTGCTGAGCAAGACGGAGGTAGAAAAGGCAAAAGAGCAGCGCAAGACACAGGAAAAAGACAGGTCGTCAAAGTTCCCGCGCTTCAGCGGCTTTGGCGGTGCTGGCAGCAAGAACCGCAACCAGTCCGTAGACGATGAGTCTCCAGGATCTTCAAAACGGTAAGCTTCGTATCCGCTAGTCATAGCGTCGGCCGGACTGACCCTTTAATTAGCGACAGCAAGTCAAGCAGTGGGACTCAATTTTCCAATTCGAGACCCTACGCCAATGGCCAGCATGGCTCGACCTCTACACTTCCTTCTTCCACGGACACCAGCTCCGACGACAACCTTTTCACTAATATACCCCGACCGACGGTTTCTCAACACAACAGCTCCCCTGCCCCTTCTTCGGTAAACGCCTTCCGTAAGAACTTACCCTCGCTACCCAAGTCAAGCTCTGGCGTGTCATCATACAAGGATCTGTCAGGGTCAGGGTGGAGTGGCAGAAATCGGGCTATGACCACATCGAGCTACGCGAGCACAGCAGTTCCGCCGAAACTCGAAGGGGATCTAAACTTCGGCGGCTTTGAAGACGACATGTTCAGCCATTTAAGCCGCAAAGAATCTCCCGAAGTACCACGAGAGACTGCGGGACGCTCACTCCTTTCGGAAAAGCGCACGTTCCAGGCCGAACCTATTAAGATACCACCGCCATCTGGCATCGAAGCGCCGTTGAAGAGTTGGGACAGCCGCAACTCAGCCGACAACCTTATGGCTTCTCCAAATTCAGACAATGACTCGCCGCCGCCGCCGCCTCCTCCCCACAAGTACTCCTCATATGCGCCGGTCGCGTCAGAAAGCCCTACCTTCCACCCATCATCTACCTTCGAAGACACCGATGCTCAGTTTGTTCGCAAATCATACACAGATAGAAAGTCGTACCGTGAAAGCTCACCCGAACAACAACCCAACTCCACCTCTTCGTCGTCTGCCAACTCCTACCAGACCCCCTATTCCTCTCGATCGGCCACGGCTACGAGCACCACCACGAACACAACACCAAAAGCTTCTCTCGCACCGGGCGCCTCTCCCTACAACGATGCCGAGGAAGATGACCTGTTCGCACCCTCGAAGCCTGCCCCCAAGCAGGAAATCCCGATAGCGAAGAAGTCTGCAGCCCTGCCCTCCAACGGCAACACTGCACCGGCTACTACTACAGCGGATGGAAGGCGTGTGATGTCACAAGCTGAGTTCAGGGAGTACCAGAAGAGACAGATGAACCAGCCACCACCAGAGGAAAGCTCTGACGACGAAGACTATGAAGATGAGGAGGACGCTATCAAAAGACGAGAGGAAGAGGAACTGATGAGGCGTAAGAACCAGCAAATGCACTTTGCCCGGGAAGCTATGCGACGCTCGACCACAGCCCCTGGCGCTCCCACAGATCCGGGAGTAGATCACATGGGCTTCCCATCGGAAACGTCGATGAAAGCCGAAGAATGGGAAGACGAGGATGTGCCGCTGGGTATTCTCGCTCAACATGGCTTTCCAAGTCAGACCCGTAACAGGTTTCCCAGCCAGCCAACAAACTCCATGCCCTCGTATATACCCGATCGCCCAGCCTCTGCGGGTGCTATGAGCCAACGCGGCGTTTCCCAAGCAAATCTGCCAGCCTTTGCGAGACATTTGCCTCAAGACCCGTACAATTCCTTCATTGGAGGAGGTTTGGTTCGGCCAACAAATCGTGAGTCTATGGGCTTCAATGGTTTCGCGCGTGGCCCTGGATCAGTCGCAGGCGGTTCTGTTGCTGGGGACATGGGTATGGGTCCTAGCATGATGTACCAAGATGCTGGTCTGTCGCAGCCCTCGCTCGTGGACCAGATTCAGATGCGGGATATGTCCAAGCAGAAGTACATGGGTGGTGCTTCAGCAAAGAAGCCCCAAGGTGGACCTTTCACTGGTGTTCTCGGCCAACAAATGAACGCGAACGGCCAACTTCAGAACTCGACGCGGATGTCTCAAATGCCCATGATGAATGGCATGGGCGGCATGAACCCCATGATGAACCCTATGATGGGTGGACAAATGCCGATGCAGGGTATGGGCATGGGCATGGGCATGGGTCAGATGGGGTACCCAATGCAGCAAGGGAACGAGTACATGCAGCAGATGCAACAAATGCAGCAGATGATCGCCATGCAGCAAATGCAACTGCAGATGATGCAGCAGCAACCCCAACAACAAGACCCAAGGATGTCAATGGCAATGCCCAACAACGGTTACGCAGGCAGTACTATGGGCAGTACAATGGGCGGCGCAGGCTTCCTAAACGTACCAAATGGGCAAAATCGACCAATGTCATTTATGTCGGCCAATGGAAACCAGCAACAGCAGCGCTCCATGTCGTTCATGGGCCCGCATCCAGGGTACACTCCCTCCATCGCACCATCCGAGCGTTCTAACATTGGGTTGTCCGCTAGGTACCGTCCCGTCGTCAACCAGTCCGATGCCGTATCCAACGGAACGTCCATGACGCTTCAAGCCTCGGGCGGCGCCAACCAGAACCGGACCAGCACCATCAAGGGTATCCTGAAGAAGGGCAGCCCAGGACCACAGATGAATGCTCCCCAGACAGACGACGCCGACGAAGACTGGGGCAAGATGGCAGCACGCAAAAACAGGTCAAAGGGCAAGGAGAACACCAGCTCAGGCCTTGAAGACCTTACTCGCGGTCTCAACATCTAGATGTTGTCACGCACATTCGCAACGCTCATAAGACGCATACGCAAACTTTTTCTCTCATGGCAACAACAAGCGCATTACTTAGAAACGCCGTGATACGGATCTCATGGTTCAAGGGAAAAGAAAGAAGAAACGAGTCCCGATAATTTCTCATTCCCCCACCAATTTTCTTGAAGACATATGGAAGCGATTTAAGTGGCCGATGGCCGAAATTCTTGTATTCTCTTTTTTGCATCTACCGGCGGCGTTTTCTTGTTTATTTTGGCGAAAGCCAAGAGAGTACTATCTGCGTTGTTCGATAAGGGAAAGCATACATGTTACAACTCTAGGCGCGCTCATACTTTCTTCTTGTCCCTTGTTTCTTCTCGTCTCGGCTACCTTGGACATTATCTTGCATCGATCGGGAGATATACCCACATCATGGCATTTGTGGCTTGGGGTAGATTGCGAACGAACTATCTATTTTTGTTTCTTGCATGAAAGGGTTCGGTGTTGTGCTTTGGGGTTGACGCTGGAACGGAACAGACGGCATGGGGATGGGGATGGGGATGGGAACGGCAATGAGAGGATTAGATCCTCTTGTAATAATAATATGGATACATATATACCCTTTACAAACATCTGCATTGGAATCTTCACTCCAACCTATCAACTCTGTGCAAGGCACAACTTTCTTGGTGTTTGCATTATGATGATTGAAGATTTATGATTAATAAGTCACTTGGAATGGTATCTAGCGACTGCACTGGACATTTGTCCAGATATGCCTCCATGTGTCTACACCAGAGACGCCCAAAACGCCGCCATGTCATGACCTACAGTCACTTGCCGTAGAGAGATTGTTTATCGCTCAGCCTTGCCGTCCCTGTCCAGCAGCTCCCGCGCAGCAATAATTTCCGCCTCGTCGTAGCCTTGCCATGCCTTCTTTCCTGACTTGTATAGTCTTATAATCTCGGCGAGTTTGTTTGTAGCAATCTCTTCTAACTTGTTTACGGTTTGGGCATTCGGGACGGGGATGTCGTCGTCTTCTTGTGCGTTGCGTTTGGATGTCGAGTCGGAGAGTGCATTGTTGAGCTTCGAGGTGAGGAGCTTGAGACCGTAGTAGCCACGTAGGTAACCGTCGTTGAGCTCGACGGAGCGGCAGAAGTGCTTTAGCGATAGGGCGAGAGAGGTGAGGCTGGGTGGGTTGTTGGAGGCTGTAGAGAGATAGTGTAGTGTGGCAATGTGTGCGTGTGCCTGAATGTTGATTAGTATACAATCATCATGGTCGGGGCAGCGCGGTACTCACACTCCATGCGTTGGGTGTGATGAGCAGAACTTCTTCGGCGCAGTATATCGCTTGCCCCCAAGCTGCCTGGCTTGCATAGAGATCGCTCGCCTCAGCCCATGCCTCAGCATCCGTTGGGCTGTACTGCAACAGCACTGTGACAGCTGTAATGGCATCGCCTGTCCTGCCCAGCGCCTTGAGCACAGCCACCCTCCTCTTCCTGATACTCATGTTGGTGGGGTCGTCTCGGAGGATCTTTTCATAGGCCTCAAAGACCTTTTCCAGATCAGCATCTGACTTGGACGTGGCCTCGTTGTAGATGCCGCGCAGTGTAACGATGCGCTCGTTGTGGTCGCCGAAGCGGGCTTCCAGCCGCTGCAGAATTGATAGGGCGGCATTCTCGTCGCCGGTGCGGAGTGTGGAGAGGAAGAGGTTCTCGTGGATGGTCCATGTCTCGGGTGTCTCGCGCGAGAAGAGGAGCGAGAGGGGCCATGGGAGGTTCGACGTTGGTGTTGTAGAGAGGACGAGAGGGGCCTTTTGGGACAGCGCAAGGGCGGTGGGCGGCGGTATTTGTGCGGGTGGAGAGAGAAGGTTGGCTTGTGTCATGTTGGCGATTGTTTGCGTCGCGGACGGGTGTGGAGTGCGTGTCAATGGCGACAGAGTGTCTGGAGAAGCATGTGGAGTTAGGTAAGCCGTTGGGGATGTTGTCCCAAGCTTCCGCCGGCGAAACTAGCGGGCGTTCGGTAGTCTCGACCCCATCTGGAATCGACCAAGTGCACGTCAACCTTGTTGACACTCGTAGCTTTCGCTTTCGCTGCGGACGAGTGCATGCAACCCGATTTCACGTCGCTACACGCCTGCTCCATGACGACTGCATCCCAATGACGATGCCTAGTGGCCTACCACCTTCACCCTCACGCCGCCCGTCTACCCCTCCACGCGCGCTTCCCTACCCAGACACACGACTGCGCGACACTGCCTGAGCGACATCCAACATGTATATCTGACCCCACGCTCCCGGGCCTGCATCAACCAGTGACTGACCTCCTTGCAGGTTCGAGAAATCCCTCTTCGACCTCATTCGGGGCCTCCGAAACCACAAGGGCAGCGAACGCGAATACATCGCCGAGAGCATAAAAGAATGTCGCAAGGAAATAAGGACCAACGACATGGACCTCAAGGCCACGGCACTCATGAAGCTCACTTATCTCGAGATGTTCGGCCACGACATGTCCTGGGCTAGCTTCAACGTCCTCGAAGTCATGTCAAGCTCCAAGTTCAAGCAGAAGCGCACAGGATACTTGGCTGCAGTACAAAGCTTTCGACGAGATACCGAGGTCCTGGTGCTCGCAGAGAACCAACTCAAAAAGGACATCATGAGTTCGAGTCCACAATACATCGCGCTCCCGCTCGGAGCCATCCCTCACGTCATAAACCCGAGCATGGCCAATTCGGTTCTCTCCGACTTGATACCACGATTGACGCACTCGCATGCAATGGTCCGCAAGAAGACGGTCGTGACACTATACCGGCTGGCTCTTGTGTATCCGGAGACGCTACGACCTGCGTGGCCCAAAATCAAGGAGCGCTTGCTAGATGACAACGAGGATGCGAGCGTCACAGCGGCAATCGTAAACGTCGTCTGCGAGCTGGGATGGAGGAGACCCCAAGACTTCCTACCGCTCGCACCAAGATTGTTCGATCTCCTAGTAGAAGGGGGAAATAACTGGATGGCTATCAAGCTCATCAAACTTGTAAGTCTTGAGGTCATACTAAGAAAGGCTGCAGCTAACCAAACTTAGTTCGCAACATTGACTCCGTTGGAACCTCGACTTATCAAGAAACTGCTACCTCCGTTAACCAAGATTATACGGGAGACGTCTGCTATGTCATTGCTTTATGAATGTATCAGTGGTATCATTCAGGGTGGCATTCTGGAAGCCGTGGAAGGTACCGCAGAAGGCGACGAGGTAGCAAAGCTATGTGTCGGCAAACTACGAGGCATGATGATAATAGAAGGAGATGCAAACCGTAAGCTAATGTACACTGTTCTCCAACGTTCCGCTTCTCATCAATCTGCAGTAAAATATGTCGCACTACTCGCCTTCGAAAAGATCGTCAAATCACATCCATACTTGGTTTCTCAGCAGCAAGATGTCATCCTCGAATGCATCGACGATCCAGACATCTCGATACGAATGCGTGCTTTGGATTTGGTGGTCGGTATGGTCAATCCAGACAATCTCACAGCCATCGTGGGTCGATTAATGCGACAACTTCGGAATGCACCCATTGCGACAGCGGCAAGTGATCCTAACAACGACCGGGCCAGACTTACTGGCATAACGCCCTACGGTGATGATGATTCTGACGCAGAAGAGACCCTGCCGCAGCACGAACAGAAATCCGACCAACCGCCGCCGCTGCCAGATGATTACCGCATCAGCGTCATCAAGAGAATATTAGACATGTGCTCACGCGACACTTACAGCAACATTAGCGACTTTGAATGGTACATTGACGTCCTTACCCAGCTTGTCAGGGTATCGCCGGCAACAAAAGCATCCTCAGTTATGGAAGAGGAGGAAGAAGTAGAACATTCAGATGACATTGGTGGCGGCATTGGACATGAATTACAGAATGTTGCTATCCGGGTAAAGAGCGTCCGATCGGAAGCCATAGATGCCGCACAGTCGCTCGTGCTTGTTGATCGAAGAGATCAAATGTTCCCAGCATCTGGCAATGGCGGTCAAGGTGTACTGGAATACGCCGGTTGGCTTGTGGGAGAATACGCCAACTATCTTACTCGCCCAGAGCCGGTTATGACGTCCCTACTACACCCCTCTTCTCTTCAACTATCTTCGAGAACCCTTGCTGTGTACCTACAAGCAATACCTAAGGTCTTCTCTAGCATGGCTGGAAATGATCAGGTGTCATGGACTCCGGAGCGCAAAACATTAATGTCCCTACTCATGGCTCGAATCATCCATTTCTTGGAGCCACTCTCTACGCATCCCAGTCTAGAAGTCCAAGAACGAGCGGTTGAGTACCTCGAACTCATGCGTCTCGCTGCAGAAGCTGCATCTGGAACTGCTGCCAGCGCCGATCAGGACACGTTTACCGATCCACCCCTATTACTTACACAAGCTATACCTGCGCTGTTCTCTGGTGCTGAGCTGAACCCGGTCGCTCCTGGTGCTCAACGCAAGGTTCCGTTGCCCGAAGACCTCGATCTCGACACACCAATCAACTCCAATCTCCAGCATCTGCTCTACACAGCCGACACAGAAGGGTTTGAGACAGAGGAAGATGATGTCTATGCAGCCTACTCGGAGCCACCAACAGCATACGCGGAAGCTCCTACAGTTGCTGCACCGGCTGCAGACCGTCTTGATGCCCCGCATAAAGAACCGACATCATACCAGAACGCAACCGAGGATGAGTACCTGGATGCTGACATTATTGCGCGTCGGAAAGCAGAGAGGAAAGAACGCTACAAAGACGATCCATTCTATATCGATCCCGAAGCGGACAAAGGCAGCGGAGCAGTCACACCACTTAGTAGAATTGTCCGGGATGGCAATAGAGAGAACAATGAGTTGGACATCGATTCGATCCCGATTATGGAACTCAACCTCGATAGTAAAGGATCATCTTCTGAACATCTGCCACGTTCTCGGAGTCCGCGCAAGCCGGTGCGAAAGGTCGATATTATGGGCGATGAGACGCTTGGACCTGCAGCTCCAGATGCTTTGAGAGATGATATTGTTCGGCCACAGCCAGGAAAAGCAAAGAAGTCATTGTTGGATGTGGACAGCTCTGGTCTTGCAGCATTAAGCCTTGACGACGATGGTACATCGAATCGCAAGCTTACACAGCTCGATATTGAAAGGAAGGCCCAAGAGGATGCTGAAATGAAGAAGGCGCTTCAAGAAGTTGAGCGATTACGACTCGAGATGCAGCGAGCAAGTGAGAGGTTACATGTCAAAGAAGAGGTCGCAGTCAAGAAGAAGAAGAGAAAGGTTAGGAAGGTTGCCGTGGAAGGAGACGATCCAGCTGAGACGCCACCACCAGAGGCGGAAGTCGGCGACGAGGAAAAGGCAACGCCTATCAAGAAAAAGAAGAAGAAGAAGGTCAAGCCTGAAGGACATGATGAAGAAGTAGCTGAAGGCGAAGCCGATGGTGGGGTAGAAGGCAAAGTCAAGAAGAAGAAAAAGAAGAGGCGGACTGTTGTCATGGATGAGGGTGCAGATGCGCCAGAGGAGCAGTAGTTCAAGCACGTTGCAATGTGTCTTGATCTTGAACAGATAAGATTCCAAAACCTCAATACCATGATATCGGCTATTCCAAGCTCTCCCAATACCGCAATGCTGCCTCTATAACGCCGTTTGCCCTATGTAATTGACGCAAGAAAGTGGTCTCTAGACCTGCTACCCCTCCAAGCTCTTCAAAGCTTCTCTCCGCCGTGGTCACCGTTCGTGTGCCTTGTATGTCCAGCCCCCAAATCTTGACATTGCCAACTATAAGTCAAGGCTGAGTTTGTATTCGTCCGTTCGATAAGTAATGAATTACATCACATTACTCGTTCCTTTTAAAAGAAGAGCTTAAGGACCTCGAAAAGAAGACCGCCGACTAGTATGAAAGCAAGAACGACTACAAACATGTTAGTCCTCAGAATTCCGATTGAGGGCCATGGGTACGTACTGATCCAGAACCTGCTGATGGGGCTCTTCTGGGGCGCCCGCTTCTTCACTACAGGCTCTGTTGACACGGGTTGGCCCATCTTCTTCTCTTGCGCCTTGGCGAAACGCATGTTTGCCTGACGTTGTTGTGGTGTTTGCGCCTGGAGGCTACGTTAGTATCCCGTGTGTTGTATGCGACCAGGGGGTTTGGTTGCATGCGTTTCGAGAGGGTGCCGTACCATTTTGGTTTGTGTATGCCAGATGGATATATGGGGCGTTTAAGCGGTTCCGGGAACTGAAGAGCGGGTAGCGAGCGTGTAGTGTCTTGTGCACGAAGAAGAGAGAGAGAGAACGGAATAAGGGTTCAAGTTGTTTGGTGAACGTGTTCCTTTGGAAAGTGCATCGCGTGGACCGTGCACAGCGCTAGGGTACCGGCATTAGCTGGGTACGCGCGCGGAGATAATGAACGGAGGTTTATACCGTTTCTAGTCTGTCGACTTTCTTGAATTGCCATCGCACCGGTGCTTCTACATATCCCCGCTCCACCAACCTTAGCGCAATACCTGGTGTCGCGTATTCGCAGGACCATCACACTCGTCTTCTTCGCTCTCTCAACGCTCAGTCTCGCCATCTACTGGGGTTCATTCTAGCAGCGACCGAAGGTGCTTCAGAAGCGGGGATAAAAGCTGTTACCTTTGCGACAAGATGAATCACCTCAGAGCAACACGGACGATATGGGGTAAAAGCGCGACGATACCCAGAAGCATAGGACGAACATCACGAAGAACATATGTAGCCGAAGCACCACCGCCTCATCCACCCAGTTCGCCGCCAAACCCAAACTCGGCTCCTCCGCCAAAAGAGCCATCGCGGGTAGTACGTCATACTCCTAATAGCCCGTCAACACACACCGTTGCTCCTCGAAACTAACGAATTTGTTGCAGGGCGCATACTACGGCACCTTTGGCTCGCCCCTCCTAAAATGCTTCCTCGGCGCCCTCTTCACATACCAATTGTCGTACTACCTTTGGTATAAACTCGAAGCTATCGAAGAGACACACGACACCAAGGCCGAGATACGCGATTTGCAGGAGGAGCTTCGGCAGGCAATAGAAAAACAGCGTCTCATTGCGCAAGAGAAGTGGGGACAGGCCACCGAAGCTTTTGAGAAGGAGAAGGAGGAGTTTGGGCAGGCGGTTGATGCTGTTACTGAGGAGTTCAAAGAAGGTGTGGATGAGGTTGGCAAGGGTACAAGGGCTGTGAGCAGGGTTGCCCGGGGTGGCTGGTGGCCTTGGTGAGGGGTCGCTGATGGGTGGATACCGATGTGCTGGGTGAGGGGTTTTGAGGGATTTTGAAGTGGCACTTGTACATTATGGTGTGGTTTACATGTATATCAGTTGGACCGACGATACCCCAGCAGTACCTTATGGATATACTTCATCCGCCTTCAACGACGTCTCATCATTCAATCTGCTTTCCTTTACATGCGCATGAGCTACGCCATCTTCTTTCTGTAACATCACACCAGTCCAATCTCTGCACAGCTTCCTTTGAAGCTTATTCTTCGTCATACCCCTATTGCCTCGATTTCCATAACTGCTTGTCTCTCTCTGATATGGGCACTCGGCTTTGAAGGAGGGATGTCGATATCCGGTAGATGACGTCTCAAAGCAGAGCGCTCGGCCATTCGAAAAGCGCCTGGTACGTAGCTCTGGGACAGACTCTCTTCCAGCATTCCATGTAACGAGACGCTGACTCGTGTCATCAACAATCTCATCATGGGTCACAATACGGCACTTGTCCATAAGTATAGTCCTTCAACCGAAAAATTCGCCAGAAACAAGCGACTCCCACGGCTTGCCTGTATCCCAGACACGCCTCATAAGCGTACTGACCTTGGGCACCTAACACACAGTAAGCGGGTGAGACCCTTTTTATCATCAGCACACAACTTACATGGTTCAGTCCAAAGCCCTCTACATTCCTCAACCGGTCCAGGATCTTCTCTCTCTGTCCTTCATCATGTGCGTCGCATCCAGCAGCAAACATTGGGAAGATCAAACAAGCTTCTGCTGTACTTCCCCTCCGAATTTTGTACAACAAACCTACAATCTCTCGAACCGCTTGCTGAACTTCGTGATCCATGGCCGGCTTACCTAGAACACGACGATACAAGTGAATCAATCCGGCCCAATGATACAATTCATTTGTCGCATATATCTCGGTTGCGTCCCACGCACCTTCAGATTCGGACGAAGTACTGGAGCGGTGGTTACATCCTTTACGGATGTTGCGATCCAGCACCCCATCTTCGAGCGCTTGGCGGATCTTGACTGCTTCTTCGACAACCTCGGGGCTAGGACTCCAGCCTTCTCTAACGTTGCCTTCTTCGTCAATGCGCCGGGGTTCACAACGCTTCGCTAGTTCGGAAACACGGGCGAGGGATCCTATGCAACGTATTGTAAAGCCCATCAGACAATCAATTTCGAAGTCTTCGTCTGCCGAGGCGTTTTCACTGGACCAATAGGACGAACCGAGGGGCGTGTCGTTCTTGTTCCCACTCAATGAGCCGAGAACGTCGAGGTATGCGAACCACCGGGAAAGGAAGTATGCCACACGATCATGCCGGCCCATTCCCTTCGGTCCACCGCGCTGGATGATCATTTGGCGTGCCATGGTTAGATGGTTTTGCCAGGATACGGGTACTTCGAATGTACCCGAACATATGATCTCCAGACTTGCCATCATTATGACTGCTGCTAGAGTACTGTCTGATATAGCTTTTGGGTCGTTGTTGAGCGCTTCACGCAGTTTAGGAAACACATCTTGTACCCAGACTGCGATGCGATTTGAAGGCTCTGGATGGTTAAGCATACGTGCGCGGTGTGCCGCACTGTATGCGAGGAGAAGATTCATTATGTTCTCGTCTTGTACAGCCACTGCTGACGTCAGTGGTAATTTTTGGAAATTGCTACGCACTTACTCTCTGGTAGGATTTCGCGAAATGGGTTTCGCTCGCAGTCATGGTTTACAAGGACACGCGCTGTATGGTTGATAAAATGATGGAAGTACAAGAGGTTCATCTGATTCTCCATAAGCAAAGGCGGTAGCGGCTCAAGAGATTTTGAAATCCTGATCGGAACCGGCTTTGCGTAATATCCTCCACTCTCGAAGGCCATATCCTTGCCGTAGGGCTCTGCACTACCATACGGTGTGTCGTCACCAAAGCCCATTGTGTCACTCTGTGGACTGAATATAGCAATAGCCGAAAAGTCGTTATTCCTCGGAGTATCGGTGTCAGGGAGTCCCAGGTCATAGCCGTAGGTTGTGAAAGCAGAATCAGCAATTGGATACTGTCGACCCCGCTCAGCCCCCACGTTGGATGGACCTGGCCTCTTCTTTGGAAGATCATTGATCAGGGACTGGACTGACACACGACGTAAATCGGGCGGTGACTGTGCGGAGTTTTGTGGTGTCAATGATGTCTGCACAACGTTCCCTTCAGAACCGACTGACAATGGTGTCAGAGGCATGACTGGATATGGACTATAAGGTAATGGCGAGCCTGTATCCAAATCTGCAGGAAAATCATACTTCTGGCGTTTGCTCATGGGATCTACTGAACCTGAGAGTGGCGGTGGCATCGCAGTATCATTGGGAGTAAAGCCAATATCACTGGAGTTGGTAGCATCTGAGATAGATGCGTGAAATTGTGCGTGAGTATAGGGTGTAGAGGCTAGTATGTCGCTTTGGAAGTAAAGGCCATCGTTTGCAGCGTCATTGCGGTTGGAAGCTTGCGGCATATTCCGCGTCAAGTCTGGATCAAAAGCTTGTGTCGACGACCTGGGTGGGGAGATTTGGGACCTTGATCGCGCATGGTGTGGCCGCGTGTATGTCTCGGGGTTGGACGAGAAAACATTATCTTCAAACGTAAAGGTCGACTCATACGGACTGCCGGACGCTGCGCTCGAAGCATCGGACCCGGTACCCCTTCTGTCTTTCTTTGAGCGGCCTCCCCAATTCAGTCTAATACTGTAATCGCATGTTTCCCCCTGGCGTTCGCAGTTGGTACATCGTGGTTTCTCTTCGCCACTACAAGCAGTTATTAACAGCACATCATGAGGCGTCGAAGCAACACGTCTTACCATTTTACCTTTCGAGCTTTACATGGCCTGTGTTGAGTGAGCACGAATGAGTAAGTTCTAGAGACCTGGGGTACTACCAGCAGCCGTTTCGCGATCTTTTCTTCGGCTCAACACCGGGCTTCTTCGGTCGAGGCATGGCGCTGTCGGTTGACGGATAACACAAAGATATTGCAGACGACGGCTATAACTAATGTCTTTACAGGTGTGTGTGCAGTCAAGACAACGCCATATGAAGCTAACTCGGCAGGCTGAGGACGCCCTTTGGATGATGACGAGCAGCAGTGCACCCGAGTTCCGAATACTAGGATGTTGGGTCGGCTGTACCGCATGTATGCATCTAGCGTGCTCTGACAAGCGACAACATTGCTGATGTGGTGAGGGTATGTATATGATCGCTTATCTTGCGTAGCGAGGTTCAAATGTAGGTTCTCCGTTCCGAGTGGAGAACGAGGTGGAAGTAGGAACGATAAGCCCCCGCACTTTGCAGCGCGCTCCAATCGCAACCTTGAAACCTCAATGCTTCATGCTAAGTGGGGCTGGACGATATCGGCAAGATCGACTCGGAACGAACTTTTCTCATTCCGCTGGGAATCTCATCGTTGGAATGATAAATGATGACTTTAGCTCTTTGGCGCGTTACTGAATTCTGTAATGGATATGTTTTTCGGCCACTGCCTGATGGAAGGCTGGAATATTTGCCCGCCGTCAGCACAGTCATACAGGCACAATCGATCATCTGTGTCTTTCGAAGAATGAATAAGAGAAGAAGATAAAAAGCGCACCGTGATTGATTCACGTATCTGAGCAGATACTGCAGCGAACTGCCAATTATCGACATACTAGATAATTCGTGACGCTCTCAAGATGGGCGTTTCGCCTTGTACATGTATATCGTACAGCTTGTAAAAGTGAACAATTTACACTGCTAGCGCTCATTGCTAGAGACCGCTCTCAAGGTAGAGGCTTCTGACATGGCTCGAGTGGTAGAATTGGATTGTGTTGAGCTCACACGCGAGTCGACCGAAATGACAGACGGGCTGGCGTACGTGTCAGGTCGTTCGTCTTCGTCCTCGTCGTTCCTGTTCATCATCTCTTCATCTTCATCCTGGCTTTCCTGATCTGTGCTTGCAGCTTCGGCTTCGAGGGCAGTCATACGTCTGACAAACTCATTTTGCAGTTCCTTGAGCCAAGCAGTAAGAACCTCACCTTCTAACACCCCTGTGTGGGCTTGGATGAGATGTTCTTTGAGATTTAGGACGAGTTTACGCCGCTTTTCTCTGAGCACAGTCCCGGATGCTTTCTTCCTTTGCAGCATATGTCGCTCGACCTTCTGCGCAACTAAGGTGGCATGCTCCACAATCCCAGGTGGAAGTGGGACGACGCGCGCAAGCGTTAGACCATAATGTACCTCCTGCACAATCCCTTGAGTCGTTTTGTAAAGCATTGTCATGCTGTGTGGATCTTCCATCTGAAAGGGTAAGTGGTTTGGCCTAGGCAGGACAGAAATGATCTCACTTCTACCGCCAAATGCAGGTTCTGGACTCCGACACGATCACCCATGATTATTGCAAGGTCCTTGAAGTGAGTCGCAAACCATACCAGAGCCTATTGACATATTAGCAAGATGCAGAGATAAGATAGACATACGTACTCGGCTCGAAACAAGGGCTTCCGCGATGGCTAAGGCGATAGCTAAGCCATCTCTAGTGCTGGTACCACGACCCAATTCATCAATCAAGACCCTTTATGTTATCAGTACTGTCGATATACGAATGGAGTCTAATCACCCACAAGCTACGCCGGTCAACATTACGTAGGATGAAAGCGATCTCTTTCATCTCTGCGGCAAATGTAGATACATTGGTTTCGATGTTATCATCCATGCCCAATCTAGCAAACAACTGGTGTAGAATGGGAAACGAGCCGTAATTGGCAGGGACGCTGGATCCGGTTAGCACCTAGAGACATACCATGAAATTCGAAGGGTAGGTACTAAGAGCCGATTTGAGCCATGATAGTCATTAGAGCGACCGATCTTATGTAGGTGCTTTTTCCACTCATATTGCAACCAGTGACTATCTGAAACCTTGTCTGTTGCGTCGCGTAAACATCGTTTGGGACGAATTTACTCTGCATGATCTTCTCCTTGATCGGGTGTCGTCCCGCTTCGATAGCTAGCGTATCAGTAAGTCGTGGCTGAGCTGAGGACATGTTAGCACAATGTGCATTAGGCACTATAGACTTGAGTTTGCTTACTATATTTGTTTACTGTAACCAAATGCGCGAATGCCGTAACCTACTACCCATGAGCTTTATCGACACCATAGATTGCTCAATCATATATACCATATCTAGCATCGCTACTGCTTCGCAGATCTTGAACATGATGGACATATGACTACGGACCTTGTCGATAAGAGCCTCAACTGCTTCATCGCCTAGTGAATATCAGTAACCATACTGCATGGTGTTCGTAGCTTTAGCTGTACTCATGAGAATGACTTCTTGGTGCGAAACAGCAATCTTGGCGCCGTTAGTAAAACCCATATCAACTATACATAACCACGTGCTTTCTGGTTACGCTTCATGAGCTCTAGTGTCTGGCACTCGATATTCTTCTTGCGACGAATCACGTTGGTGAATACTGGAGGTAATACTTTGCCTTCCAACTCGGACGTTGCAATTTTCATGTAGAACTGGCGCGCTGTGTCATATTTGAGGTCGAGTCGAATATCGTGCTCCTCTTCTTGAAGTCAGCGAGTGTGTTTGCCGTAAGAACAGACTGTGTTTTACGACTGAGCTCATTTGAGTGTTGATACGCATCTTCTGTGGCTTCCTTATAAGTAGTACGCGCAACGTCAAGTAGACCATTGACTCCTGATTTTACGGCATATGTGCGCTGATTCCTCAGTTCGAGAGGCTGCCTTGCGTACGTGGTGTCTTCGTTGATGACGTGATCGATCAACTCTTGTACAGGCGCGACGTTCTCTGGTGCACAAATCTCGCGAATGTTATTCAACATTACAGACTTAGTTCCAGTAAGGGCTTCGAAGACAGGCCGTACGGAGTTTATGAACTGCTTGAGCATGATGATGTGATTGATAGACTGCTCCGTTGTCTGAAGAGTTGGCTTGCTTGGTGTGATGATTAGCGCGGTCAGTATGCGGTCAGCATCGAGGAAATTTTTCAGCGCTGCCTGTGTTGCAAAGAATAGCTCTTCCTTTTTGGTCAGATCGTCCACTGCAGCGTATCGCGTGTTGAGTACTTCTGGATCAGTAAGTGGTTGTAAAATATTGCTCCGGAGGAGCCGTGCGCCCATGGGTGTCGACGTTTCGTTAAGAAGGCCGAACAAACAATCTTTTGACTTCGGATCACGGAGATTCTGGACCAGTTCGAGCGAGTAGATAGTGGACACATCGATCATCATCGATCCTTCTGACGGCTCATATCTCATCCGGAGCGAGTGAAGGGAGAAGACCATACCCATACCCAGATCAATGTACTTGAGCGCCTGTGAAATTAGCCATAGTATGCGCAAATGGGTGGGAAGGACACTCACTGCTGCCATGCAGCACACTGCATAGTAGTTGCCAGTGACGGAGACCTTGATAGCTTCGACATCCTCTTTAAAAGCTAGAGATTGAATGTACTCGTATCCAGTCGACTCAGCCCAATAGCGCCGATCAAGTAGAGTCAACTTGCTGCCGATATCCTCAAGGTTCTCTTCAATGATAGAGAAGAGCTTCGACCTAGGACTCGCTGCAGTAGAGACGATCAGAATCTCGGAAGGGCCGTAGACCTTCAGTTTATGGACAGTTCGGACGAAAGTCTGGCTGTCGCAGATTTGACAGAGTACTGCTTCTGCTGTGTCAAGGTTCACGAAGGCCAGACCAACGGTAGGTGAAATCCCCCGAGACTCGGCAATAGCACAGACAACATTCTGAGCCTCGACTCTAGCGATAGTAGAGGCACCGGTTCTTGGTCGTGCAGTCGAGGGCCTACCTGTGTTTCTGCGGGTACCTGGACGGGACGTAGTGATGGTTATATAGTCACCATATCCGTACGACGTAGACGCAGAGGTGCTCTGTGAGGTCGAGGACCTTGGTGGGTGGAACATGATTGTTAGTGCTGTGAGATTAGCCGTTGAGCATTTGCGTGAATCATGAGCTTCAGTGACTGAAAGGTGTCGCTGCTAGAGCTGAGACGAAAGGCGGAACAAGAGAAGGCAAGCGCGTCGCCCACAGGGAAACAGCTTAGCGCGCTGCCCCACTACTACTAGCGCGTCCATTATCGATAACACCTAGAAATTATTTTCCCAATCCCATAGCAGTGAGGGCGTTCAAGCAGAAGACAGCTTCAACGCTTTGCCTATTAACTCCGGTTTCGTACTGCAAAGTATTTGAAAGATGGCGACCCAGTACCCACCTCCGTCAAAACGTCAGAAACGGGAGCAAGCCGAGATTGCACGCCAACAACAAGACATTGACACTACGATACCCGATGGCACTGTACGAGTGCGCTTCGTCGACCAAGCCACAGGCGAGAGTGGCAGTATCCCAGTGCTCACTG
>Ga0265797_10002541_pt1 | contig 30506 bp, 20 predicted proteins | sample P2T30metagenome_FD_192433 | JGI IMG/M metagenome (GOLD analysis project Ga0265797, IMG submission 192433) | Plant litter microbial communities from East Loma Ridge, Irvine, California - P2 T30 | ecosystem: Environmental > Terrestrial > Plant litter > Unclassified | place: USA: California...
CTCGTCGGTGCGGTCCTGTATCGACACAGCCATGTTGACGATTCGTTGTGGTGGGAGGGAGGGCGAGGGCGGAAAAGGGGAGGCGCACCACCTGTGGGCAGGACAGCAGGCGCTGCGGATGCACAGGGGACGTGGAAGTTGCGCTGAGGCGGGTGGCAGATTCGTGTGCAGTCGCGGATTTGCTCAGGCCCCGTTTGCTCGAGGATTCAAGGCAACTACGGGCGAGATGCAATTGTGAGGTGATGGCGCGCGACACGCGGTTCGTAGACGGGGCGTGCGAGAGCTGGCGGCGGCGGCGGCGGCGGGGTTTGGCCTGGAGGAGTGACGAGAGACGCGGGATGCAGTCGTGCGCGGCGGTGGATCGGAAGCGGCGTGTTCCTGGCGAGTCGGGCAGAGAAAAGCGGAATGTGTTGAGGGTCGGGGCGAAATGGGGAATGGGGAAACGTAGTTAGTTCCGCGTCGGCCAAACTTGGACGCCCTGCGCCACACCTCGACGGCGCCGGCGATGACCAGCAGTGGCGCTATACTGGCCGTAGACCCGTCAGACCGCGCGGAGCAGCTGCGTCAAGGGGAGTTGATTGCTAGCTCTCCTTACTCCTCCACCGCGTCCTCTGCGCCCATCCTCGCCTGCCCAGCTGCTCCCGTCGAGTGCGTCGTTGTCGTGATCACGTCGGGCCTTTCGCACGCGCAGGCAGGTGACGTATCCCCCGGAAGCTTGGTCGAGCCCTCATCAACCCTCCCGCCCGGCTCCAGCCACGCTGTCTATCACCACTCCGGCCACCTGCACCACCACTGCCTCGCTCCCCCGGCCCCCACCGTTGTCGCAGACTCCATCTCGGCAGGCTGCCCCTCGTGTCTCCCGGTTGCATGCGCTGCAGGACATAGCTGGCGTTGGGCTCGGCCCTAGTAGAGCGAGAGCGGTGCATCCTAGCCATCTCCGGACCCTCCTACGCCATCATGTCTGGCCCCTTCCGCTTCCAGCAAGAGGAAGCCAGGTCGCCGCTGTACGTACCACCTCTGCACGCGCATGTCGCCTGCTGTCCTGAACTGACTCGTGTTAGCGATCGGACCGCGTCGCCCTTCTCCGCCGGCCAGCCTGTGTCGTTCAAGACCAATGTCAACCGTGCCAAAACGAAGAAATGGGTCCAGGCGAAGAAGAACGCCTACGACGGCGACGATTGGGGCGGCTACGACGAGTACGACGAATACGGCGTCAACCAGGAGCCCGAGCAGCCACAGCCTCTGGCGCAACGATACTATGCCCAGCGGACGGAGCAACCATCGCGCAGCTTCACCGACCCCTCCCAGCAGGCGCCCCTCCCACGACCCCGAAGAAATTCCTTCGAGCACGGCGAGGAACAGCGCGCCTTCTCCTCAACAATACCGCAACCCCAACATGGACACGGCCACGAGCATGAGCAGGGCTACTCTGCCATGCCCCCGCCTCTCCAGACTCGCATATCGCAGGTCCCTGCCGATTTCACCCCGCCGCTCAACACACAGTTTCCCCCGCGCAAGAGTAGCATAGGCCAGGGAGACATGCCAATGTCTACTTCGCCACGATCACGCAATGGCAGTCAGGCATCTGACAAGCCGCTACCCTTCATCAGACCAGCCGACATCTACAAGCGGCACCAAGAGGAGCGGGAGCGGGCGTCAATGGAATCATCGCGACCAAGCCTGGACTCTCTTTCTTCTCCGATACAGGACAACGTGCTCTCTGCTCAAGAAGGCGGGCGATCGCTGCAGCCTATGGAAACCGTCGCTGAGCGCAAGAGCGAGTATCTGCCTGATTATGATGCAGCAGCCCCGCACGACAAACAACAACCCCAGCAAAATCAATCCCTTGCGTCACCACAGGATGACAAGGGTCTGCGCTCCGTTGTTGATCAGGCATTTACTCGCGCTGACGAATCGCGTTCCGTTCCGCCAACGCCCATATCAAATGACAACGATTCAACTTCAGACCTTCTGAGGAGCAATACTGGAAGCACTTCCGGAATCAGCCCAATCATGAGCCGCGTGCCCAGTTCAGCAGCCTCAGCACTGAGAAACCGTGATCAAGCAGAAAGCACCACACCCGCCATCGCAGAAGAACCAAGTGAAGTCACGACGCCCGTTACCCAGCCAACCTCTGCGAAGATCGTCGAGCCCATACACCACGTTCCACGAAAACCGTCCCCAGGTCACAATCGCAACTTCTCCAACTCTTCTCTACCGCGCAGCGGCCTCGCTACGCCCACACGCGGTGACAGTCCTGCACGATCCCCTATCTTAGCACCGAGCAGAGACGTACCCGAACCCTCCTCCGCCCTTGTTACGATGGAAAGCAACGAAACTCCGGGCGCAATGGAAGGCGGCCTTAATGGTCCATCCCCTGCATATGCTACTCGCGAGGCTGATATTGCTACTGCTGTCAGGGATGGTCCAGACAATGGCGCACCCGGACTGGGCGCTTCAGAGCTTCAATCACAGAACAACTTCCTCGAGTCGCATAACGCGCAAAGCCCTCTCGATGATGGCTTGCCGCGCGATCGCTCAGAGTCTCCAAGCAAGGGTCGTGTGCAGGCGTTGGCTGGCAAATTTGGAGAGGTGGCATCGTCGAGACGTGGCTCTACACAGTCCAATCGCTCGAGGAACAGTGTTCAATCGTGGGAACGGAGCAACGATAATTCACGTGCGGCGTCTCCAACGAAAGCTAGCCCTTCGAAACCCAGCAGTCCTGTCAAAGAATTTCGTCCCCATCTTCCAGGCCAGTGGGAGTCTTATGCTACTACCGCTATGACACCTTCGGATCCGGGCGAGCAAGACCGTCGATTGAGTTTCGCGAACAATGGTCCGAGTGCGCTCAACAGATCCGATCTGACGGCTACAACAGATAAGAAGCCACTTGCCGGGGCATTGTCGGCAGAGACGGACACTCCGGATCCGCTCGCCGCTCTTAGAGATGCTGGAGCTGCAATGGTCAATTCTATCCGCACAACCTTGGGTGCCGATGACCAAACATCCGAGACTCAACAGCAGCAAGCACGTCGTACTGACCACGGAAATATCTATTTACCAAGGCCTCTTCAGCTAGATCGTACTGGCACTTCCGGCTCAAGCGTGCCGCCAACTCCTCCCGCGAAAGACACCCCGGAATCAGAATTTCCGCCACCCCCGCCTTTGAAAGAGAGGCCCTCACAGCCCTTCAAGAGTCAGCCTAAACGGCCGAGTCTTGATCCTCAGTTAAGTACTGACCCTTCTGCTGAAGACCAGGAAAGTGACCGTCTTCGCAAGGAGATTGTCGCCAGTCTCAGCCCTTTCAAGGCTCCAGCGTCGCCGGCCAGCGAGTCTAATCAAGCCTCGCTCCACCCCGCCAGCCCAGGCACAAATCGTGCTAGCTCTATTCTGCCCAGTGAGTATGATACCTACTGGGCAGATGAAGATCGGGCTTCTCGTCGATCTTCGCAGGATACTGAGCGCTATGCTCAAGATCAGCCATCCGATGCGGCCATGTCTTTTCTCCCACAATCGGAAGAACCGACCAAGCCTGTGATACTCAATCGATTTAGCTGGGAGGCAAGCAACCCGCAATCGCAAACACCAGACCAGCAAGCGCAGGGTGTAGCCGCTGTTGAGCCTACAAAAGCCTCACAGGCAACGGAGAGTCGCCTTCCCACTGTGGAACGAGCTGCAGATCAAGAACGACAGGAGTGGTCAGAAGGCCTTCCAGACTCGTACTTTGGCCCAGAGCACACTTTCACGGTCACTAAACCTGACCCTAGTAGTAGCAGTGATATGCCGCAACGATCTGCTTCTCCAACCGTCGATACTGCGCGCTCCGTAACTAGCCCTGCTCGAGAAGAAACACGCTCCCCGGGACTTCATGTTGTCAACACAGAGCTCAATCCCGAAGCCGTGGATCTCCCACCACGTTTCAGTGCGGAGCATGAGCAGACTTCGGGACTCGGAGGATCCAGCTTGAACGAGAAGCAACAGATAGAGCAGCCTGCGGAACATCCCGCAATTGTACCATCTGACGACGAGCCGAAAACACCCATTGCCGTACAGGAGGAGCCTTCGCCGAAGTCGCCAATTACGGACAAGCCTCTGGGCGCTCGGGAAATAGCAACGCTTAACACTGCTGCTGAGCGAATTGACACCTACAACAAGACACGCGAGTACTGGGCGACAGTTGATCATGGCCTTAATGACTGGCTACGCTCTGCGCTCGAAGCAAACCCCGAGCTGGCTACGCAGACGTACCCAGTACAGCGTGTGCCTACAAGCTCGGCACGTCACAGGCACACTGGCTCTCTTGCACTGTTTGGCAAGCTTGGTGGTTCGAGTAGCTACGACGTGAGCGCCGACCAAAATAACAATGCTAGCGTACCAGTCCCCGCGAGCTCAGGCTCTCCCACTAATCCTGCATCATCTGGTTCAGGATTTGGCGGACGAATTGCAAATCAGCAGATGCAATTGAAAGGCAAGGACTTGCTTCATACTGCTAATGTGTTAGGAGGGAAAGGCATGACCAGTGCCAAGGGATTGTTTGCGAAAGGCAAGAGCCGTTTCGGCCGCGAAAAGGTAGATAAATGATCTCTTCTACCCATTTTCTTTGCTTGGCATTCTCATCGTATGTCACGACTACCATTTTCCTTGGTCCATGGACTACAGCGGGTGATTGGATGTAATCGTATGGACATTGAATGTGGCGTTTCTGACCTTGCTTTGGGCGTTTTCATTCTTTCGCCATCTACGATCGTAGTCCTCGCCTGTAGCTTCATAATCATCTCAACGTAATGCCAAGTCTGACTGAGGCGGCTCAGCTTCCTTACGACGGTGTTGTTTGCTGATGTGATGCGTGATTCAGACCTCCTCGTATAACCGGGCCGACTCTGCTCCTTCTTCGCGCGAAGCTTCTCAAGAGCCCGAGCTCGTTACACGAAGATCGAGAGCATCGTCAGGAGTGCAACTGCTACGCTCCATGACGGAAAAGGAAAAGAAGGAGGAAGTCTCGAACGAAGAGAAGAAGAAGCGTCGATTTTCATTCTCGTCCCAATTTCGGCGTGCCAGTCGCTCCAGAACCAGACCGAGTAGTGTGGCGCTGCCGAAAACTACTCCATCCGTCCTTGACTCGACACCTAAGACCTCGCCTCCCCGCGAGCTCCATCACTACCTGATGGGGGAACGTCGGCCGCATTCTTTCCATGCTCCAGACTCTTGGGTCGGCACTCCACCGGCTGCTCTCAACGAGTACTTCAATACTACAGCGATGCGAAGAAGCTCTTCGCAGGCGCATTTGGGCATATTGCCGTCGCCAGCAAAGAGTGCCTTTTCAAATCAGGACAAGGACGCTGAAGACTATGTTCCTCCCGTTCCACCCATTCCAAACGAGGTTGCCATCAAGCATTATCGACGTAGGTCTAGTCAGGACAGTGCCAGCCATCGGATGTTGCAATCTGTTATTCGGCATTCAACCCCTCCTGTTGTTTTCAACAGACATTCGATGCCAGCAGCAATTACGAGAGATCCAAAAAGCCTCGATTATCACCCAGTTTTTGCTGACGACAATAACATCTCTGGTGCGCAAGAAAGAGCGAATGACTATAAGACAATGCTTCGTGCCCCAGAGGGATCTTTCCAACCAGACCTACCTACAGCAGAATCTGATGATCTCCGACGCGATGGGTTTCAATTCGGGTTCAGTGACGAATCGCCAAAGAGGGTCAGAGATGATCGCATCGATGACGACGATCAACCGCCACAGTTGAATCACGATCCATTACCAACATCCTTGCGACATGGCCAGCAACCGCCGCCTATGTACACTAACAGACACATGGATGTGAGCGATGAAGACAGCGACAGGGAGCTTGTTCGTGGAAGAAGCTTGGCACCAGTGACAGCACTGAATGCGAAACAGGAATCTGACAGTGTCAGCCCTGTACTAGCTCCTGTGGGCAAATCTGCCAGTACTACATCAGATAAGGACGGGGATGTGGGGGATGTCGAGCGCGATGACCGAATGCGTGGAGCCCGGGTCATCAGGTATGAAGACACACCCTTTGTGCTGGCGCGACAGTCACCAGACAATGTCGCTGCTATAGAATGGCCGTCTATGAATCCTCTCAGTACCCTAAGTTCGAAAGAAAGGCCCCGGGAGTCTGCAGAACACTCGTTCCTGGACATCGGACACGAGACGTTTGTTTACGGCAGCGCTTCGGTTCCGCAGCACCACACAGTCAACGAGCTCGCCAGCGCAGAACAAACGATCCGCCACGGAGAACGTGCATCTAATGTTGAATCGCCTACTCTCGGTCTTCTTGATGATGCCTTTCGTACTGGCAAAGTCTGGCGAGTATCGTCGCTCGAAGCTAGTGTACCTGTATCCGAGGCGCCTTTTGATGTCAAAGACGACGAGGGCATGTCGAGAGATGAAAAGGCGGATGCGGAACGCGCTTTCAGTCCTGTGTGGTTTGCTAAGAGTGACTTGCAGCTTCCGACAAGCACTCGGGATCTCGGGAATGCAGATGGAAGCGCAGAAATCCGCGCGACAACATCTGGAGAAGAACGCGACGCGGACGCAGGCAGTCGAGTAATGGCCGTTGGCGCGATTGCAGCCCCAGCCCAGCAGGAGATACGAAGACATGGGGACCAGGAGCCTTCGCTTAGCCATACCCTTGCGGGGGCCAGTGCTGCGGCGGCTGACAGCGACACCTCGACGCGCTCCGCGCCGCCCTCCTTAGTTGTCGACGCCGCTGAAAAGCATACCGCCTCCGGATCACTTAGTCCATCATGGGGCCGCGGACACAGCATCATTGATCCACGCGTGGCTGAGCGCGCTTCCGATGAGATGGGGGACGAAAGCAACCTCGTCACGCCCGCCGGGCAGGTTCCGCGCATTACCACCCAGAACGGTCCGGAGACACCCAAGGCTGGACAACCGTACAGCGAGCATTCACGTCCCGCCATGTCAAACAGCCACTCCCATGGCCAGGCCAGCTTTCCGGACTTCAAGCACCAAGCACAGCAACTGCAGGTTTCAAATAGCGCTACGGCGGCTCCAGAACGGTCAAGATCCATGCTCTCGCAGATATCTGCCATGGTTTCTGACGAGGGAAGCAACCCTTACTCTCAAACATCTACTGGAAGATCAACCCCGTCAACAATTCGTCGCATGCAGCCAGAGTCCACCGTGAAGCCTTCGGCAGTCCCACCACAGATTCCAGAGGAGATTTTGATGTCGTATGGTGGAGACGATGGTTTTGATCTTTACGCAGATCATAACGGAGTCGTCAAGGATGTGCAAGACGAGCATGGCCAGCCTTTGCGACTTGGACATCTCCAGGTGCGAGGGGCAACTACCCAACAACAGCCATCACAGCCTTCAACTTCCGGTATTGCGACAGCGCCATCATCTCGCGATGGTGATCGCCCAAGATACAGTTTTGAAAGGCCAATGAGCTTCGTCTCAGGACCTGAAGACCAAGACGGCAAACCTCAAGATCAGATCAACCAGACCGCATCTGCAAATGCAACGCAATCTTCCCCTGTCGCTATGCAGCATCGTAATCAGTCCCAGCAATCACTACACATGGACACAGTGTACTTACCGAACCCGCCAGCAAACGTCGTACCGCCCTCGGATCGGAGCGCATTGAGGCACCAGCCAATGCTTGCATCTGGCCCATCTCCATCCAAGAATATCTTCCAGGCGGTAAAGTCAATCGATCCCAGTAACAAAACCACTCAGATTACCGTCAGTTCTTGGCGTCCTGCGGGCCATCAAGCTTCCCAGCAAGCAGTTTCCGGAAGTCCTGATCTTAACTGTCAGTTACCACAGGCCACTCAAGCTTCGGGTCGGGTTCCGCTAGCAGAACAAGAGAGGCCAGCAATTTCGGGGCCGCAGAGCAACCCGAATCGCGCACAAGGGCAGATGGAATCTCATGGACCGAGAAATCAATTTGAACTGCAACAGCAATTGTTGCAGAGGCAAGGGCAATACCAAGTTGCCGCGTTTAGACCACCCGCCAATTCTTCGTCTCAACCTGCCGAGCAAACATCAAGAAACCAGGAGAAGTCATCTTCGAAACCTCGGCTTACATCAATGTTCAAGAGCTTTGGTGGTAAGACACAGGCGAACCTCCAGCATACGACCAACTCTGGCAATACAGCCATAATCTCCCAGTCCAAGCCACTTCCGCCGGATCCTAGTTCTGGTACTCCGCTTCACTCTGTAATGGACAGATTTATGCGCCCTAGGGAGGCATCGGCAGAAAAGCTTATCGACCAGCAACATTCTTTTCTGCCGCATAGTCGCCCAAACATGGGCCAGCCACCGGATTTTGGGCAGGCTTCGTTACAGGTACATTCGGTAGAACCGCGTGTCGATTCGAGAGCGCGCATTGCATCCGACCTTCCCAACGACTTTTCATCCCAGCAGCCACCGTCAATATTCAATGTTCAAGTCCAGGCCCATCAAGTATCATACTCGAAAAGACCAGAATCTGGCAAGAAGAAGAGATTTTCTGCGTTGGGCGCTCTGTTCATTCGAGGTGGTGTGAATGGTGATGGATCGGCTATGAAATACAAGATGTCAAAAGAAGGAAAGAAGGCACAGAAGAGTATACAGGCGATCGCTACTCCAGCTACTCCCAACGCCTCTCATAGAGTACCTCAGCATCAGCAGAATAAGCCACAGCAGTCTGGGTTAGCATACTATCCTCCCGGACAACTTCCGCCTCATACCATACAAAGTAGGCCACCCCTGGGTCAAAAGCTTGGGCCATCGCAACCAGCACCCAACATGCATCCTCAAAAGCTACCTCAGCCGTATCAGCAACAGACGCAGCAAGTTCTGTCATCACGAGAGCCAATCTCTAGTTTGCATTCAGAGGAAGCGTCTGCATTCCTTAAAACAAAGCAGCTAGCGATGGAACACCAAGCTCGGCAAAGCAGCTTACAATTGAATCAATCCCAAGCTTCCAATCCTGGGATTGAAGCACAGCCCTCTAGTGCACCATTCCAGAACACTCTTGCACACACGCGAGATCAAGATTCGGATCCACCTCCTGGAGGATACTATAATCATCGTGCTGAGCCAGCTCCAGCTGGGAGTGGAGCCTACGCAGCTTCTTTAGCCGCGCGGGAACAGGTAGATCAACGTAATCAACAGCAAACAGCTCACCAAGGAGTTTATACGGTCCCACAGGCTGAGCGACAGCAGCAACCCCCCGAAAAACAGCAGTCTGAGTACGAGCAGAGTGTTCAGAGGGACCATCAATATGAGCAACAACTAGAACAACAAGCACACCCCGAGATATCCCAGGACCACCTCGCCCATCATACCTGGCGAGCACAACGGGAGGAACTACTACGACAGGAGCGATCTGCACCAGAGCACAATAGGCCATGGCCGAACGACGATGCGTGGGTGCAACGACCGCGTCAGCAGCAACAACACCAATCTTTGGTAGAGTTGCGACCGAACGACTATCAACCTCAGCTTCCGTACCACAATGCGCACGACTCAAGACCTCTTTTTGCTTCTCAAGATGATGAGCCGATATCTCCACCTGCAGTGTCCCCTACGCAAGAGCCGAGGTATGACGCACCTCCAATACCTGCGGCGTATAGTCATGTATCTGGGGCATTTGTATCGCCGCTTGATCGGCAACAGCAGTCGTTGTCACTCAGTCAGACGGATGCGCCCGTGCAACTTTCAGTGGATCAACACAATCGTCCGCTTTCGGAGTCAATAATGCAGGCTGTGTCGCCGCAAGTGTCTGCACACTCACAAGTACCTCCAAACGGTCGAATGCACTCGGATGCTAGCACAATGTCCCTCGTGTCGCCAATATCAAACTCTCCAGCAATGCCTAGCTACTCTCCAGCCCCTAGTGGCCAACGGTACCAGAAGCCAAGAATGAGCAGCATATCAGAAGTACATCAGCAGGATCTTCCATGGCATCTCGACTTCCCAGCGGGAGCAACCGAACAAGACATTGTTCGAGCACGACAGGGACAATACATGCAAGAACGCTTTACCGCCCAACAACAACAGCAGGACGAGAGAGCTGCCGGATCACCATCGCCTCGTTTATCGCCCGAGCAGACTACGCTAAATACTGTACCTCCACATGCTCAAGCACACGGCGGTGGATTCAGGGAAATTCTGCCGCGAAGTTTCACGCAGCCCTATGCGACCTCGCAGGCAGCACGATCAAGTCAAAATCTTCAGCCCATTATCCGCCGCGACGCGACACCTGTACAACCAACACCGATACATCCGGGACAATCCCCGCCACCCGCTGCGTATCCTCTGCCCATGTCTCCCGACCCCACGGTGATCAATAGTCCCCAGAATTTCATTGCAAGCGGATTTGCCCCACCTCCACCACCAAAAATAGCCCATAGTCCTATGCGACCCGGACTTTCTAACGCCCAGCCTTTTTCATTTGAGGGTCAACGGCCGCATTCCCATAGCCCATCGTCGCCAAACTACGTCTATGCCTCGTCACACGGGAATGGATCCCAGTATGATGTGAAAGCTCAAAATGAAGCCCCACCATCATATGACGGTCCTGGTGTGCCTAATAGTGGTCTAGATAAGAGTCGCCCCGAAGGACTTCGACCGCTCAATATCACAACGGATCTAGACGGTGAACCGCGTGATAGACAACCAGATTCTCGTCCACGTCAACCCTCGATTGGTATCCTGCAGCATCCACAACCCGCCTCAATGGCTGCTTCACCTCAACGCACATCACCAGACATGGGTGCGGAGTCGTTACGTCGCCAGCTCCTACAGCAAGAGAATCTCGCCCACATGGAACGCGTCCAGCGCGAAAAGGAGAAGCGCGAGAGACATGAACGCGATAGGCAGGAACGCGAGGCTGCAAGAGCAAGAGCAAGAGAGCTTGAGCGCAGCGCGTCTGGTGGCGGGCAGGTTGGCAGCCTGAGAAGCATTGGCGGCAGCACTACCGGAGGAGCTTCAACCTGGGAGAGACGTGGGAGTCACAGCAATAGCAGACAGGTATTTGAGCTGCCTGCCGTGGAAGATGACGAGCCCACTATGAAGGCGACTAGTTATCCTGGACAGGAGTGGGTACCTCCCATGTGGGATGGTGACTGAGCTCCAGTCTTTAGCTCGCCCTTTTTCCTTGTGATCATCCCAAATTTGGTTCATTCGCGCTAATTCCCCCCGTTAATATATTCGACGCGAAGTGATAGGGTCGCACATTTCCTTCTGTGAATATCTCACGTCATTGCATCTTGGTTGATCTACGCGTTTTGAGCGAAATTCGGATACCCTCATCGTTTTTCCTGGTATACATTGGACAGTCTCGGTCTTCATCTTCTTTTTTCGTCCAGCTTTGTTTCTACTTCTGTAAATTGTGGGTAATAGTAGATAAACCTTTTTACCTAGCGCAGTGCAGCGCCAGTTCCGCACTACACATCCCTTACAACATCGATTTAATTCACTATCTGCTCGGCAAGACAACGTATCCAATTTCTTCCACAGTTCGGACCTCATGGGGAGTCAAACTCGTTGCCAACACCAAGATCTCTGTACCGTGATCCTTAGGGGCCCACCTCTGACAGTGAGAGAAGAGCAGAATATTACCAATCCAGACACAAACATTTGCTCAAGCGACAAAGACGTAAGAGCTGCAACACACCATCTCGAACGTTTCGAACTTCGCGATCTGGCCGGGTTTTAGAGAGGCAAACACTAGCGGCGCCCAAACACTGTCAACGCATACCTACCTCAAACTTTTCACTCGTGTCTGGACAACGCTATGCGAGTATTGTGTGCGACGTCGTCTATACCAAGAGCATTGGAATCCCCTTCGCCCACTACCGATGGAGCCTTTTCCGCCGACGCTTGGTCTTTCTAACGGTACAGCTCACTCCTCTTTTCATCAGTCATTCTACTCAACTCCGATAAACCACCCGTACGAGAACCTCTAGAAATAGCAGACGGAAACCATTCAATTAGAACGCCACAATGTTCCGCAAGATATTCTCTGTACGAATAATGCGTCAACGCATAACACCTAGCGCCCAACCCACTTCGCGATTCGACAGTCTCCGTCCAAATACTCTCGACGCTGTCGAGGCTTCAAACGCTGAAACCGAAGAAGGTTTCGGCTTCATAGTCACCTACTCAACTTCGACCCGTGCTCAACGCGTCCCCCTTCTTTTCCGCTATGCAGCGGGATGGTAACGACAATGCCTACAGTGTTGGAATCCACGTCTCAAAAAAATGACATGAAGGAGACTATGAAGGATAGTAAGAGAGAGAAAGAGGAGGGTGTGGAGGAAGTAGCCTTCAAACCATGGCCATACTCCCTCCCGTCATGGCTTCGACCAAAAGCTAGTACAACCTTTTCACTCATGAGCGACAGGACCCTTCCGATTTCTGCTGTAGTAAATTTTGAGCGCACAGGCGTTCTACAATTCATTCTCTACGGTATCCCGAATCCAGAACGCTTCTCTTACAGCCAGGAACTAGTGGCGCCGGGTAGTCTTTTGCGTAAGGTTCTCCATGGGATCAAGGAGATGGATGAGTGTGAGGGTACTGTTACTAGTGTTACCGCTATCGAAAGTGAGAACGTAGACTTGTGCGAGGAGAAAATCAAGGAGGAAGAAGATGAGGCCATAGTGGTGAAGGGTATGCAGAGCAAGGTTACAGTGGAAGATGTGCTGGAGAAGAATGATCATATGGGGCATGGGATGATAGCGAAGTAGCGCTTAGCTCCTTCTCAGAATTTAACTCATAATAAGCACAGTGCATGTAAATAAGGATGAGGACGAATACTTGCAGCCTAAAGCTGATATAAAACTCAGATCGAATCTAAGCAACGTTCGTTACTGCATGTGTCTACTGACTTGTATGTGTGCAAAGAAAAGTGACTAGGCAGCTCCTAGACAATAAGTGTACGACACATTACACTAAGTTTTTAAACGATGTATCAGATAGCCATTAACGTTAAGATAAATTTCCCATTCTTAGCGCATGTGTCTTTTGCTTAATATGTGTTAATTTCCTTCTATTCTAAGTCATATAGAGTGTGATACTAGTTCTAGTTAGAACTATTATGTTTGCTCTATACATGTATCTGTCGTAGACACGATGGCTTCTTTCTTATTCTATCTTTTGTGACACTACTTTACCTACCAACCTCAATTATCCTAAAGACATACAGATATTATGCAAGAGACTGACAAGCTCTCGGCTTCACTCACAGAAGGCACGGCTTAGCTGCATTAAGTCGGAGTCGGTCTCTGCAACTCTCTTATCTCTCGCGCGTTAATCTTCCCCTCTAATAGAAGCTAACGTGAACACTAACATTTAAATTAACAGCACTAATTTTCACCCTGCTACTCTCCAGTGCCGAAGAACTTAGAAAAGGCGCAGGAGACCGACGACCGCTGCTTACTCCGGAAGCGAGAAACCCAGCATGTCTCCGAAGCTCCGTCAACTCGCGCCCAACCCTGTCCCTGCCAGTGTTCGTTATGTGCTAGCCAACTCTACTCCACCAAGCCAAAATGTTTCAATTCAACCCGACAACACTGCTATTGCGTCTGATACAGGCCCATCGAGCAAGACTGCCGAGAGACCCTCCACTTTACGCAAGAGGTCCACATACAAACCCATGTCCAAAACTCGCAAAAGAAGAAATGTCGCAAAAGATGCCTCCACAACACGTGAGTCGTCGGATAGTCCAGTTTGGCAATTGGAACGGTGACAGCCGGAGCGGTGAAAGACATGGAACCACACAAAGCGATGGATGAACTACTGAGCCAGTTTGACGAGCATCAGCTGGGTTGGCACCGACATAGCGGTTCGTATGGACTGGCTAGCATGCCCTACATTGAGAGGGGACTGCCAGTGACATGGGCATGTGTGAAAATTGCGAAGAGAAAACAGCAGATGAGGGACGGCGACCTCTAGGGAGGTGATTAGAAGCACGACTGGTATAGAGAGATATCATCGGAAAACATGAAGTCTACGACCGGAGGGGAAGCTACACAGTGGATGGAGCCGAATATGGGTTGAGTTGATGTGTGTTTGCGTAAAGATGACGTGCAAAAATGGGGCTATGAAGATTTTTTCTCTGGGGCAGCCTTTCTCCCTGGTTTCTTATGCTCAGTGTCGTAGATGATGACACCAAGAATACCAGCATTGACGAGGAAAAAGAGTATGCTCGAAGCCCAGAGTCCGGGAACAAAGGTCGAACAACCGTTGAACTCGAGTTGAAAGCCCTGCTGGAGCCAGGCAACTTGGCCCACAAGCCAGAGCAGAAGTGCTGTGATCCCAATGGGCGCTGAATGCAGGAGAGTCGAATCTGGAAGGTAGTATGGGAGAAACATCATGTACCAGAGGAAGTACTCGACAGAGTTAGTATTCATGCAAGACCGACAATCCACCGTATCGCTTACCTGGCTTGTGCAGACCTTGTTGAAGGTAACGAAGGCAAACGTCTGCGCTAACATTGTGTTCGGAAGATCCTTCTTCGCTAGCGCTAGTGGTATAAAGAAAGCACTGAGAAGCAGTTGCGGAAGGAATGCCAAACGCTCCAGTCCGGAAGATAATGTGGTCGGCTCCAAGTTCGTAGGCGTTGGGGACGATTTCAGGTAGAGGAGCGTATTATAAGGCGAAAAGTTGTGGCGGTGGTCCGTACGAGTCAGATGGTAAAAGTAACTGTGCTCGAGGAATGGCCATCCGTAAACCTTGTACATAAGCAGGTTCAAGCTCGCAAACGCAAGGAGACTGTAGAGTGCGAGATATATTCTCATGGGATTGAGAAAGTTGCGCGTTCTCTCGAGCAAGGAAGTCGATGGTTGCTGTCGGATATCTGCCCTTGTTGCGACTTGCGTATCATCGAGGAACCAGACAATAGAGGCTGCGTAGATGAACGGGTAGATTTTGAAGTGCACTGCGAACCCGAGCAAGAACCCAGTAAGTGCTCTTTGCTTTGCCAACACCGCCCAAAGCAATGCAGTTACGAATACTCCAAGCAGTCCCTCGGAGCTACCTCTTGTACTGATAGTGGCCACCATTGGATTCAGCAGCCAAATGCTGGCAAATTTGAGGGCTCGCTCATTGCTCATCTTCTTGTACTGTTTCAAGATACGAAACATCATCCACCCTGTAGCGACATCGCCGATGGCGAACAGGACCTTTCCGAACGAAAACCAGAATTGCCCAGACCATACAGTAGGGTAGATGAGCCACGCCAGGAGGGGCGTATAACGATACGTGTCCCGTGCGTAAGGGGACTGGCCGCGCGAGATGTAGCGCGCAGCATCCGTGAAGACATAATAGTCAATATCGGTGTATTTCACAGGTGAATTCGCATCCTGCCAGAGTCCGTATAACAGGAAGACAACTCTTAGGACGATTGACGTTGTGAAGACCAGTGGTGGACTGCGAAAGAAAAAGGAAAGAGCCATGTTGTCTCCGGCATTACAAAAGCCAAGTTGACCAGACAAGACGCTGAAAAAAGCGAGCCCGATGATAGGAGGATCGGAGCTGATCTCGCTGGGTGGTGTGTTGATGAAACCCTACAGGATGGACTCTCCAGGAGTGAGGCCAACCGAAAGCGCCTTAGTCCGTAAACGCGATAGCGTCCACGTGAGGACGTGCACTAGCGGACAATCCCAGCGTTTGCCTGACGTTGAGTATAAGCTCACCATCCACGCAGATTCATGGGCCTCAAACGACCGAGAGACGCAGCAATGGCGGACGAGAAGCCAGAGCAATCTCCATCGCCCTTTGTGTCGATGTTTGAAGGCTTCCGCGCAGAGCTGGATGAACACCATGATCGACGAGAGAGAATCATCAAGGCGTCGCGTGACATCACCGCGTCGAGCAAGAAGATGTACTAGGCAATGTTCGAGGTTCTTGTGGCCGATTGCTAACAACTGTGCAGCATCTTCACTCTCCAGAGGTAGGTCTTCATGATGGCCTTACCAAACACACACTGACCTGACAAGGGTCCGCGCTGTTGGCCAAGCAGTACCACCATGGGTCACCAAGAAGAATGCGGAGTACTGGGAGACGATTGAAGATCGCTACAAGAACATCGCCGCCGACCTTCAAGGCCTGAATGCCTACCGCTACTCGCACAACATCACGGGCGGCAATCAAGAGTTCATGGAAGCGCTTAGCTTCCAGCATTACCTTGAAACACAATCACTGATCTCGTACAATGAAGCCAAGGCCCGTATCGCTGCTATGAGCGGCGAAGCTGGACCTATCTCCTTTACGCCAGAAGACTACGTTCTCGGTGTCTGCGATATGACTGGCGAGCTGATGCGCTTCTCTGTCACGAGCATGGCGACAAACGGCAAACTTCCGTCTGGCAAGCAAGCAGAGGCGAACAAGAGGCTGAAGCAAGGTAATGGCCAAGACGATGCTGGCGACAAGATGGACATCGACGAGGAAGCATCAGCTGCGAATGAAAGCCAGAAGCCGCGGACTGTCTTGGATGACCTGAGGGCGATCCGGCTGCAGCTCGAGATGTTCGACGCACCGGGAGGGTCCAAGTTTGCAGCAGAGTTGGAGACGAAGAAGATGCCCGTGATGCGCGAGTGCGTGGACAAGGTAGAGAAGGGTCTCTATGGTTTGACTGTGCGTGGAAACGAGCGTCCCAAGGGCTGGATGCCAGACATGAGCAGTGCCAGGGAGGTAGAAAGTTACTGAGTCAGACTACCAAGGCGAATGAAATGTAAGATATCATTCCTGTGCAGTTGTTCCGGTGTGGCTGGGTGGGTGGCGCGGCGCACCCCACTTGGCGTGGGCATCATGGTGCGGTGATGCAGGCCCGAACTTCACACGCCCGTGTCGGTGACAGTGACACCAACGACTATGGTCTTCTGCACCATGCCCAAGACTGATGACCTCGCTCCCGCGCTTCGACTGGCCAGCGCAAATCTAATGCGCACACCCTGAAATCCTGCGTCGACACCCATGGCACGTACTGGCGCCCAACAACAAACCCGCACTTAGCCCTGCTCCAGCCGGAACCGTGGTTCACCAACCAAGCTGCCTACTACTCCCATCCGCGCACCGCCATAGCCGATCGCTACTACACCCTCACTACCCGCGGCTGCGAGCCACATCGGCGATTATCATGCGTCGCAGTACCTGCCCCTCGCGGCCTGGCAAGCCCGAGGCCGCCACGCGCGCCCCCGAGCCACCGAAGCGCAAGGTATTCAACTGCATCGTCGACGATACCGCTCTGATCGCCGGCGTCAAGAAGAGCACCCGCGATGGCATCCGCAAGTGGATCGCCCAGGACGCTATACGTCTTTATGTCCCGCTGCACAGTAGGCCATAGCATCGCAGCTTCCCTGTCCCCTTGACTAACGCACAACAAGCCCTTACCCAGCTCCACCGCCTCAAGAACGGCACTGAGCGCATCCACGCCGACGCCCGCGAAGCCGTCAAGTGGCTCGACGAAGTCACGTCCAATGAAGCCGCGAGCCGTGTCCAGCTCGAAGGCGTCGACGAAGCCTACACGACGTGGGGAGAGGTGGAGCACTTCCTGCTACCCGACACATTGCTCTCCATGGAGGATAGCGAGTCGGACGAGGACGACTACCACGAGGATCTCGAAAGCTCCTTCAACGCCCTCGACATGTCCGATGGCACATCCATCAGCTCTACGCACAGCTTCGAGAACGTGTCCAAGACTCCCGAGTCGCCTGGTTCGCGTTCGAGCACGGCGTCCGGGCCTGTCGACGCCACCCCACACACAGACAAGGCAGCCACGCTACTCAGAGCGTCTCCCGACCGTACCGCACGCAGCAGTACCGACATGGCTCGCGCTGACAAGACGACCAAAGGCTCCGTGCCTGTCTATCTCCAGCCCCTCTTCAATCACATCTTGTGGCGCATCAACAAGGAGGGCAATCCAGATGCGGCCCTGGAGTCCTTCATCCTCCTCACCAATGATTCTGCCAAGCAGGCCATCGCTCAGAAGTTCGGCATCCGTGCTAAACGCCTTGAGCAGCTCCGAGATGCTGTTGCGCGTGAAGACCGCGAATACAAGAACCATCTGACCATCCACAAGCTAGAGGTCGAAGCGACCGCTGCTATGAGCGCCTCTCCAATCGCACCCAAAGCCGCAGAGCGACCCAAGTCCAGCCCCATCCACACGAACGTAAACGAGACTAAGCCCGAAGACATCTCCGATGACGAGGACGAGGTACTTTTCAAGCGCGCCCCTCGAGGCCCTGCCGCCACTACCGGCAACCAACACGTCTTCGACCCGAACGATTTTGCTCGCACAAACCAGCAACAGTCCCCTCGCGGTGGACGTGGAGCTCATGCGGCGCCCCGCGGTCGCGGTGGACCAGCCTTCCGGGGCCGTGGTAACTTTGCATCGCGCGGCGCATACGTTCCTCCAGGCCCAGTCTTCCGAGCTCCACCAGCTCCTCGACATGATCCGAGTGCGCCTCTCGATCCAGACTCTTTCTCTCGCCCTGCCCCCAAAGTGGGCCCAGTTCGCGGCGGTGGACGGCGAAAGCTATGGGAGCCCAACTAGCAAACCGAAAGATGAGCGTCAGTAGCAACGCAGTAGTCGAAATTCACAACGCCGCCATCGAACGGAACGTTGAACACGATCAAGACATGAGCCATCAGTACACAAGGGGCTTTGAGCAGGATAGGACAGGTACTGGACAGTACGGTGACCTCGCGGCCCCTTAGTCTACATCACATCATGTCAACGCTGAGCAAAAAATGAGCGCAGGTCTTAGCAACTGGTCCAACGGAGCATCATGTCCCACATCCTTCCACTCACAGTCAACCCAGAGCTGTCGCTACATCTAACGACTTGACCGGGGTCGACTACACTTTTCAAGAGCATACCTTCTTATTGGGTTTGTTCTCTACGAGCACTCTCTCCTTGTGTGGTTTTGCGCTCATTCTTGCTTTACAACAAAATTGCACAATTGCCTCGTTCGCTACATGGTCATGGTACTTCTGCCGCCCATTTACGGCTAAGAATGTTACCATCCACTTCGAACGAGGTTCTAATATTTGCTTTACCGCCTTCTTGTACGCTTGTCTGTGAGACTGAACGATAGTCTGCCGTAGGAAGCGCGTGCGGGATAAGGGAAGAAACGCCATAGCTATCATCAACTAGGAATAAATCTTTTGTTCTTGGAGGTTTCCACTCGCATGATAGGCTTGACAGAGGTCGATAGATTGATGTCTCTTCGTGAAGTATCGTCAGATTAACTATATAGACACGGAAGGAAGGGCCAGATGCCTCGTTCTCTCCTGCAGTACCATATCAATGCGCAAGAGAACGTGCATACTTAAGTGCCACGGGCGGCTACGTTATTATCCAGTTTGCTGCCTGCTCTAAACCTGATATATTACAGTCTGTCGAGTAGCAGCATAATCAGTATTTATGAAACGGCTCAGTTTCATGCTTGCACAAAGGAACATGAACACATCAGTATCGAGAGAGCAGCATGTATTTGAAACTATACAAAGAAGAGATGGACACAAAACTCTCCCAAAAACAAGACAAATGGCTATTTTCGCCATGCAACCCCCTACTTCGATCAATTTACTCCCTCACACCCCTTAGCAACCTTCCAAAAGCACTTTGCCTTTTCCTCTTCAGTTCGTTGAAGCTACCCTGTTCAACCACCCTTCCTTGATCCAACACAACAATGTGCTCAGCAATAGCCATCATCTCCCGCGCATGCGTAATGATGATGACTGTCATCCGTTTCTTCGGTCTGTTGCCCATATTACTACCACTGCCCACAGTCATCCGCTGCTGCAGGGGATATCCAACTTTGTAATCCCAATTCCCCTCTATCTCATCCCAAAACCAACCTGAACGGTTCCAGGGTGATGTGGGTGGGGATATAGTGGATCCAGTGTCTTCGATGCCGTGAACGAGACTGAGGATGGTGTCGCGGATGGTCTGAGCGGAAGTTACGTCTAGCGCGCTCGTTGCTTCGTCGAGGATGAGCACATCGGGGTTTCTAACGAGGGCGCGTGCGATTGAGACGCGTTGGGCTTGGCCTCCGGATAGACATGTGCCGCCTTCGCCGATAAGCGTGTTGTAGCCTTGGGGCAGGCTGTCGATGAACTCAGCTATGCCAGCTGCAGAGGCGGCTGCGCGGATGCTTTTGATGCTTGTTTCGGGAAGTAAACGGGATAGGCCGTAGGCGATGTTTTCTGCGACAGTGCTGGGGAAGAGGACGGGCGTTTGTGATACTATGGACATCCGGGAACGGAGGATGGTAGTATGCAAGGTCTTGATATCGTAATTCGAGACGGTCATATCGCTTGACGGGTTGGAGGATGCGAGTGGGTTGTTGCCTACTTGGTAAAGTTTGAGGAGGAGAGAGGCAATTGTAGATTTGCCTGCCCCCGAGGATCCGACGATAGCGGTGCAGCTCCCTTGTGGAATTTGAAACGACACGTCATGCAGTACTCGGATCTCAGGCCGGGCTGGATAACTGAAGGTGACTTTGTTCAGCGAGATGTCACCTGCAGACTGTATCTGAATTTCGCCGATAAGCTCGTGTGAATCCTTTGGTAGTCGTGCGAGACGTAGTAATCGTGACCCAGCATCCCTTGCCATGTTGACCTGAGTGACGTAGTTCGCCATATAGCTGACTTGATTGACACTAAGCATGAGAACCAAGAAGCATTCCAACACTTCATTGACAGTGTACTCATTTTTCGACATGAGATAACCTCCATACCAGTATAGCAGGATAGTTACGAAGATGACTCCAGTGAATGAAAGTCCGTGAATGGATGCACAGTATATTGCGCGCTTGATGCCGACATTCACGGCTTCGGTGGTTGCGTTGGTATACCTTTCCTTGAAGTAATCTTCCAAAACTAGGCATCGAACGGTCTTGATATTGACGAACGCGTCGTGGAGCACTTGACCAACCTTGTCAGCGGCCTCATTTTCCAATCTTTCCCAGCGGCTGCTGATAACGTTGTAGCACTTCGTGATTACGAAGAGAACAGGACCGGTTGCGAGAGCAGCCAGGGCCAACTCCCATGCTATGACCATGCTCCAAAAGATAGAAATACAAACCATAAGATTCATAGTGAGAAAGACACAAGCAAACCGGCCTGGAAGATTTCGAGCCTCTTCAGCAAAATGATCCAACGTCTCGGCAAGCCGCGACACGCTGTTTTCTTCCTTGTCGAAGAACTTCCGTGGTTGCATGAGGATGCGCCGCATGGCTTCCTTCTTCAGCGAAAGAGTCCACGCCTGCGCTACTGTATCTGAGAGGAAGAACATGAGGTAGCACGATAAACCATCGAGAGCGGCAATACCAAGAATGACGAGGGCATATTTTTGGGACATTTCCTTCCTAGCGCCAGACACGTAAAAGGTAGTCAAAAGCTGGGCGAAAACCCATGCAAATACTGGTGTGCATGCAGCATGAATCGTTGCGCTGAAGGATGCCGCTAAAATGAGGAGACGCGGACCCCAGCCTATAGCGGGCCACACAGACATGACTATCTCTTTCATGGGAAGAGAAGCGGCCGGGAAATCCTTGTCTTCACTAGGGTTCTTTTTGCGGAAGCGTTTGATTCTCTGAAGAAGCTTATCGTTTCTCGAAGATTTCTTCGGTGCGTCCGAAAGAACTGGGACAGACTCGTTGGTCGCAAAGGGTCGCGAGTACGGACCGATCGGCGAGACCGGTCGCGTAGATAGTTTGGGGTCTGAACGTGAGCTATGTTCTTTTGAAAACGACAGAGAGCGTCTGTGGAGATTCGACCTTGAAACAGGTCTCGAGCCATGGTCTTTCGATAAGATCCTTTTCTTGACGGGAGACGGCATAAACGGGAGATGTCTCGATGCCACAGAATCTGGAGATGCTTGATTCGTCTCAATGGGCTCCATCTTACCGCCTCTATCAGCCGTCTGTTCATGGATGGATAGCCTTGGGCCTGGGCCTACATCGACCGGTACAGTACAGTCCCAAGACGCGCGGGTATTCTCGGAATAAGTCTCCAGCACTGACTGTCCAAAGTGAACAGCAGATAGCGGACGTGTCATAGAAATGATCCGGGCTGTCCGTGACTCCTCGTGTAACACATTGCCGTCACCAGCTTCAGGCCCCCAATAGGAGTCGTCCTCATGATCATCAGACTCATCGTCTGTGTCAGCCTCGGTGTGCGTATCAAGAAAAGACTTGAAAGATCCATTTTGTGACTCGATCTCTTTTCGACACCCCTGTTGTACTACCCGGGCGTTGTCCAGCAAGTACAGGAAGTCGTTGGGTCGGATCTGCGAGATGTCATGGGTAATGATAATCGTTGTCTTCCCTTTCCGCCAGCTTCGTATAGCGTCAAGCATCTCGGCTCGTGTAACGTAATCAAGAGAACTGGTTGATTCGTCCAGGATCAGCACCGGCGAGTTCCGAATCCTAGCTCGAGCTAGAGCCATTCTTTGTCTCTGCCCTCCACTCAATGAGCCGCCCTTCATGCCGAGTTCAGTATCCAGTCCATTGGGAAGGCTCTCCATAACAGGTTCTAGCATAGCAAACTTGACTGCATTGCGGATATCTTGCATATCCACTGCATCACCTAGCTGACCAAGAGCGAGATTGTGGCGGATAGTATCATTGAACAGCACGCTGTGCTGCTCAACAAGCGTGACATTCTGTCGTAACCATTTGACGTCCAAATCTTCGAGTGGAACGTCATCCAGGAAGATCTGTCCTGAAGAAGGCCGATAGAAGCGGACGAGAAGTTGTCCTAGTGTGCTCTTTCCGGAACCGCTTTTGCCGACGACAAAGGTCGTCTCTCCAGCCCGGATCAGAAGCGAAGCATCTCGAATGGCAGTCTCGTCTGCGCGTGAAGGATATGAGAATGTGACCTGGTAAATAGTTAGTAAGGAGCATCGACGCGGCGTGAGAAGCATTACCTTTCGAAATTCGAGCTGGCCCGTACATCTCTCAGGCCGCAGTTTGCCTTGCGATTCGAATTGCTGATCGCTCGTTGAAATCAGCTTCATAAGCACACTTAATCTTGCACCGGCCATCTTTCCTTGCTGCAATACAATCAGCTGAGGCATTATCTGGGTCATCCCAGACATTGCCATAAGTGCTGCCCAGAACGTCGTGAGGACCTGTTTTGGGTCACTTTCCCCGGTTTCGACGAGGTGACTACCATACCAGAACCCTTGAACAAAAACGCTGATCGTAAAAAATTGCATAATGCCGATCTGCATAGAGCGGAAATTGGCCACGCTTCTGTATAAGCTCGCTGCAATGGTGACGATGCTGGTAAAGACGTGGAGTTCGTATCTTTCCCCGTTGAAGCATTTAACCGTCTCAATACTTGTTACTGCAGTCGTAATATATTTCAGTGCCGACTTCAAGTTCTCGGAATGCTCGTGTACTCGTAGTGACAACCGCTTTGCCACTGAGGATTGAACCAAGTATAGAACTGGTATTGTACACAAGACGACCAATGTTAGATTCCACGAATAGTAAAAAGCGACCCCCAAGGATGCGACACCCTGCACGAGCGACTGGACAGCTTCGCCAAAAGGAGATGATACTGCAAGCTGCAAGTCGCGCACGTGCCTGTTCTTCGTTAGCGAACGTATTCCTACGGCGATTCCGACATTAGAGTGGCACCTACATCTGTACTGTCGGCAGAAATGCGGCGATTCCATCCTCCCGCGTATCGAACCAAGCCATATCCTTTTTGATAAGAGCATCGAAGATTCTGTTGCGAGCACTCCTCGCCTGGAGCTCTCCGAACATGAGAAAGAAGAGATAGTAGAAACTATTGGCAATCCAGTTGAGTGTTGCGAGAGCGGTAAGAATTACGCAGAACCTGGCCATGTTGCTCATGAGTTGGCTGCTGCTTATCGATCCTTCGCCATAGCTTGTGTATTGACCAAATACGAGACCGTAAAGGATTGCGAAAGCGGGCATGGACAGCGCAGCGACGGACGCCATCGCAATACCGCCAAGCAGTGCGGGCATATGCTGTTTTGTGGCGAAAGTGAACAACGTCCTCCATCCCACGTTCGTTATATAATCCTGCTCCTCATCATTCAGAGATGGCGGCTTTTCGGAACGGGCGGTCGCATTTGGATTAATCGTCGTCGCCATCTTGGCCACTCGACGGCAGCGACTGCGAAAAGAGAGTGTAAGGTGGTGGAATCGACAAAAAGTAAGAGCGACCCAAAGGCGAGATGAAGTGAGAACAGAGAATAGGGAATTACCACATATGGACTAGTCGGTGGCGGCCATGTGGTCGTAGCCCTGGAAAGATGGTTTCCGCGCACCTGCTTTCGTCGCTTACTTTGTCTTTCCTTAACATTGTTCTCCAGCCACCAATCGCCGCCTTCACGGAAAGCCCAAAAATTGCATCCGCTCATGCGATCACTTTAGAACGAGATGAAACAGTGGCTTCCTCCGCGCAGGTCATCAGCGGATGGTGAGCTGAGAGCGACACACCTGATTCAGCGCTTTGTTGGTCTTGTAGTTGACATGCACAGTATAGGCCGGCGACTGACGAAGATTATACGTTCACCAATACGTCAATTACCAAGCCAATATGGTACTCCACCGATGATCCAGTGGCTTGCATGACAGATATTCATAGACGGTCATAGCTGGGCGGCCGACAAAGAACGTGAGCTCGTAAGCGACGAACAAGTGACGGGCCGGATGTCGACAATGCAGCCGCGTATTGGCGTCCCTTGCGAACAATAACTTGGAATTTAGAATTTCCAGGATCATCCTGCGGCGAACTACTTGCCCTGCGCCTTCTCGTATATCCAGTCATTCAGGCCTTCTCGGTTACTGCGCATGTCAGCATCGGGCGCGCCGCTATATCCAGGGCGTAGCTTACCGTGCGATTTCAATAGCGTAGAACTGCATTCGAACAGCGAATATTGTGCCTTCCTGGCTGTATTCCATCTTGGGACTTGCGCGCAGCATTGTGCCGAAGTTGTAGTCCTCGACCTTCTTCTCGTACTCACTGATGAACTTGCGCCATCGCTCCTTCCCCTCCTTGCTCTTCATCTCATCCTCGTTTAGTGTGGCTGATGCGTCGAACTCGGGGAATTCCGTCTTGAGGTGTTCGTAGATTTCGTCGTCGATCTTGGTGAGTCGCAGCTTGGAGCCGGGTACTTTCTCGAGGATCTTCCAGTATGTTTCCATGTGCTGCACAACTGTGTGATACTGTCAGCATGGTCGCGACCGGCAGGTCTCGTGATCTGTACCTTTGACCGCGAACTGCTTCTCGATCTGTAGACGCTGTTAGCGATGACTGTCGACGCGCTGGCTTTGGGGTACCTGCATCCTCAAAGTTCTCAGTCTCCTCTGGATTGATGCTCGTGCCTAGTGGGCCTGCGAGAGACATGTTGGCGATTTTGCTAGGGAAATACTATCTATGGGTAGTTTGAAGTGAGAGTGTAGAGAGTGATGTGGGTGCTTGTAGCAGCAATCAGCGCGGTGAAGGCCGACAAAAAATCGCGGAAACGCACTCCGTCATTGCCCCGCCACGCCCGCCACACTTCGCGGGGCTGACTCAACCCCAATTTTCCCATCATGAACACCAACCTCACATATGATTCTGGCGAGCCAATGTTGCCAACTCTACACGTGAGTCTGCATTGCATCGAGCCAGACAGCAGCTAATCACCGCAGCATGAATGCATTCGCGTACCAGTGACAGCACTGGCCTCTTGCGGCGCTCTGCTGATCGCTGCAGAAGGCCCCTTTTTACGCTTCCACCATGCCAGCGACTCGCGGTACATCTCTTCGGAGCGCGTCTTCAAAGCTCAAGCAATCCATGGAATACGCGTCTTTTCGGAAGAGCATGCGCACGTTATCAAACTGGTCATCTGGGGTGGAAGACTGGTCCGCGCCCTCGAGATTGACTTTGCAGATCAAGTTGGCCAACAAGGCCTGAGCCTATGTTTCTCCAACGTCGCGAAAGCTTCAGATTGGATTCTTGATCTCGCTCCTCGTCCCAAAGGCCTGGATGACGATGCTCAGTACCACAAAGGATCCTGCATGGCTGTCACTGCTCATAACGCACTGCTGCACGTTGAGATGGAACAAAGGACGTCGGACGACTTCCACATGACCAAGTGCGCATACCACACATTGATCCGTTGGAGTATCATTTTCTTGCTGACATTTTGATTTCAGTTACATCGATGTAGCTGTATCTGATCTTACTTCAAGTTCTCGATCTATCCTCTACTCCGCTCACCTGTTCTGGGAGAATCTAAACCAGGTCCTCGTTGCTGCTGGTACAGCGTTCGGTGAAATTATATACTGGTCATGGTCCGACAATGGCGGCGGTGGATCCGCCTCCCGTATTCATCGCGTCTTTTTGGGTCACGAGGGCTCAATTTTCGGGGTCCAGATTTCGGAAGAGCTACCCACCGAATGTTGTCAAAGACTGAGGCGGGTGGTAGCAAGCTGCAGCGATGACCGCACAATCCGAATATGGGACGTATCGGATGTGAACACTAGTGCCACTACCTCGGAAGCTCATAGCAATGACTTGGAGATTCTGAGAACTCGTCATACCGGCTTTACCAACGAAGCTTTCGACTCAAATGAGTTTAATAGCTCGAGCTGTCTCGCCATCGGGTGGGGTCATCTTTCACGCGTTTGGACGGTCCGCTTTCTCGAAGCATCGCCATGCAATGGATCACTGTTGCTCCAGTCTGCCGGTGAAGATGCAACTGCAAGGACGTGGGAACTTACGCCAAACTCCGGAAGTAGCACGAGCTTTCCTTACAGGTTGTTAGAACTTGACTGCACCGCGCATCATAGCGGGAAGAACTTGTGGTCGAGTGTTGTTTTCAATGACTCAACAGGAATACAGCAGGTTATTGCAGGTGGCGCTGATAGTAAAGTCACCGCTTCCCCGTTATTGCGCATCCTGCAGGCAGAGAAGAACTTACGTGGTGCGATCGCTGAGTATACTGTACACGACATATTATCATGGGCGCAAGTGGCCGAGCCTGATCCAAACAGGCCTGAATTTGTGGACGGTCCAAAGTCCCCAAGGAAAGCAGAGTTCTTCAGGAGCTATTGCTTTGTCGATGAAACCTCATTTCTGCTTACTACTAACTCTGGAAACGTACTTATCGGCGCCATTTCGTCCAGGACAGCCCCATGTCAATCAAGCCTCCTTTCAAACTCAAAGTTACTCGATGAACTGAAAGATCTTTCTGGTTATTCTGTCTGCACGAGTGGCTGCCGTCCTGGTTTCGCTTACATCGCTGGTAGTAGCGGCAACATCTACGTGTACAGTAAGGAGTCTAATACCCTGGCAAATCTGCATGCCATTGGTAGCAAAGTCGGAGACATCTTCGCTGTGGAGGTATCAGACACGGATGGTCCAAATACGGCGGCATTACTTGTGACCCTTGTTGGTCAAGGTGAAGCGCAATTGCTATACGTGGACCCTGATAGCAACACGAACGTTCTGAGAGTTGTGCAGATACCCATTGCAGAATCTTCAACCGGTTCGGTCATCACGAGTATGACTTATGCAAGAATACCCGGGAGAGACATTCTCATCATTGGGTTCCGTCGGGGTTCGATCGCACTGTATGAAATCCGTAAAGGTGAGGGGGGTACGGATGTTGCTATCTTGCTACGGATCATTGAGAAAGCACACGGTGCGGAAGCAGTCACTTCTCTTACATGGTGTCCCTCATCTGGAGGCTCCGTAGGCTCCGTACACGGCCACCTGTTCTCCGTAGGAAGAGATGGGCGTCTCAGCGTACACCAGTTCGATGCATCTGCAAACGTTGTCGAGCTGGTGCATGATCTTGCGGTACCATTCGGACCAAACATTGAAGGTTTATACTTCCAGGACGACCATCTCCTCATACACGGCTTCTCAAGCAAGAAATGGTATCTCTACGATGTCACTAGCGAAGAGCAAGTCATGAGCATCGAAACCGGAGGAGCGCATAGAAGTTGGGCCTTCCGGTCACATTCGTCGCTAGGAGGTATCCTAGTATGGACTCGAGCCTCTAGTATGCATATATGCAGTCAAAACAGACCGAATCATACTGTCGTTCGACGAGGGGGTCATGGACGCGAGATCAAGGCGGTCGCAGTTGCATCGGAGATGAACGGTAGATCTCACCCGCTCATCGCCACAGGCGCTGAGGATACCGATATCAAGATTTTCCGCCATGTTGATGATGATCTGATATGCCAAAGGACTATTCGCAAGCACACCACGGGGATTCAGCATCTACAATGGTCGCAAGACGGTGACTATCTGTTCAGCAGTGGTGGCTGTGAAGAATGTAAGGTTTTGGTACAATGCTGCAAAGCTGCTGCTGACTTCCTTCACAGTCTATGTATGGCGGATCCGGGACTTACCCGCCTCCGCTCTTGACATTGGAATCGTGTGCGAACATGTGTACACGCCAGAAAGTGAGCACGCAGATTTGAGACTCATGTCTTTCGATGTGACCACATCGGGATCCGCACATACTATCACGATGGTGTTCTCAGATTCCAGCATCAAGGTGAGCTGATCTCCGTATTCTCAATGTAGCATGGCGCTGATTTAACAAGATCTATCGTTATGATCCTGCCGCTACTGTCACATGGCAGCCTCTTGGAAAGGGTCTCTACTTTACATCCTGTTTGACACAGTGCAAGTTCCTCTCTAGAGAAAAGGTCTTGACAGCTGGTACCGATGGCCATATTGTAATATGGCCGCTAATGGCAGAAACCGAACGATCGCGTGGAAAATCCACTGGGTCAAATGATCATTTGACATGGCACCATCCGGCAAGGATACATCAAAGCTCCTCAAAAGCCATGACATCCCGAGCCATTAGTGCGGATACCTGGCTCATCGTATCCGGTGGTGACGATGGCAGTCTGGCGTGTGTACTCGCACAGTCTACGTCTTTGCCGTCGTCGACTTCGCCTACGACAACCCATGTTCCGCCACCCATCCTCGTCAGTCGCGCACATGGCTCTGCAGTAACGTCGTGCGCTCTCTTCAGACATAAATCACACATTTTCCTTGTCACATCAGGAAATGACGAGTGGATCAGATTGTGGCGGATTGTACTGCGTAAGGCTAACTCCGAAGCTGGAGCTGAAACTGCAGCACAGCATGAAGGCGCTCTGACGGTCCAGAGAATAAATAGAATCAAGACCAATGTTGCAGATGCGTCGAGTATGGCGGTGCTTGATGAAGGCAATGGTGGTGGCGATGCGAGGGTGCTGGTCTGTGGAGTGGGCATGGAAGTCATACGTATAGCTTTGGATGGGTGATAGACAATCGATAGGCATGATGGTCATTCGTCCGCACCCAAATGTCTGCTGCTGTGAGTTTGCACAGGTGCGATTGGCGGCCAAGCGATTGTTGCCGGAGCAACGCGTGTCCTGATGCGGCTAGTCGTCGTTCGCGCTTTGACAACATAACACGGCAAGCACGTCCACAACCTCGACTGAACCAGTCTCACCCCAGACCGACAACGACATACCACCAAGACAGCGAACATTGACAGACATCATGGTCGCTACACGTCGCGGTGCGAAAACCGCCCCAGAGGTCGCCTCTGCACCCCCCAACACGCTCAACGCCCCTCCCAAGCGCGGCAGGAAGAAGGCAGTCGAGGAAGCTGCTGAGCCAGCGCCTGCCCCGGCCAAACCCACAAAGACAACTGCTGTGAAACGCAAAGCCAGGGCTGAGCCTGAGGATGCTGAGCCGCCCATGGCCAAGAAGACTGTTGCGACAAAGGCCGCGCGCACCATCAAGGTCCAGACCAGAGCCGCACCCGCCCCTGCTCCAGCAGTGAGGGCGACGCGTGGTCGCAAAGCCGAGGAGCCTGCCGCTACAGAGGAGCCCGAAGCCATTGAAGAGGCCCCTAAGCCAACAGACGCCCGTACGCGCAAGATCGCAGCAGTGAAAAAGGCACCTGTACCCAAGGTCGAGAAGCCTGCTGTCGCCCCAGAGCCTGCCGTCGAAGAAACAGCCAAGCCAGCATCAAGAGCTGTACGCAAAGCACCCGCAAAGAAGACACCCGTTTCCAAGAAGAGCGAGCCTGCATTTGTCGACAAGACCGTCGCCAGCGAGCCTGCTAAGCCAGCTTCCCGTACACGCAAAGCAGCAGTGCCAAAAGCCTCCGCACCCGCACCCGTCATTGTACCGAGAGCCACACGCGGTCGTAATGCCCCTGCAGTCCCACAGGAGTCGCCGCTCAAGGCTCCGGCCCGCAAGCTCACAAAGAAGGCTGCTGTTGTCACTAAGGCGAAGTCTGAGCCAGAGCCGGCCGCTCAAACAGTCGAGGAGCCTGTTGCGGAGATCATCGAGCAATCTGTTGTAGAGGCAGACGAACATGCAGTCATTGAAGAGGTGGAGCAGCCTGTCGTGGAGGCAATCGAGAAACCGTTCGCAGATTTCCCTACCTACCCGACAACCCCCTCCCACATCACTGCCCCCATGACCTCAAGAGAGGCCATCGCCGAGCTTCCCG
>Ga0265797_10002542_pt1 | contig 30502 bp, 33 predicted proteins | sample P2T30metagenome_FD_192433 | JGI IMG/M metagenome (GOLD analysis project Ga0265797, IMG submission 192433) | Plant litter microbial communities from East Loma Ridge, Irvine, California - P2 T30 | ecosystem: Environmental > Terrestrial > Plant litter > Unclassified | place: USA: California...
CATTGCACTTGGAAAGCCGACCGTGGGTGAGCCCATGTCCGAATCGACAGTAGCTGGTGGCAAGGCCGCAACAGCCATGATCATGATCTTCGGTGCGGCCTGGTCATTTGGTGCAAACGGTCTCCCCTGGATCATTTCTTCCGAAATCTTCCCTGCGTCTATGCGATCCATATCCGGACCATGGGCGGCAGCGTCAGTCTGGATATGGACTTTGATCGCGACCAAATCGCTGCCTTCTATGTACACCTCCATGGAGTGGGGTGTATACGTTTTCTTCGCAACTTGTCTTATCTGCGCTAGCATTTACGCCTTCTTCTTCATCCACGATACGAAAGGTCTACGAATGGACCAGATGGACGAGTTATTCGGTTTTGAGAAGCGCGAAGAGTTTATTGTACAGGCAGATGGGAAGGATGCTGACTATGAGAGCGAGCACCACGAGAAAGCACCCGCGCAACGGACCGAAGCCGTATAGCTCGAGAAAGAGAGATATATGTAGTAATAGTCATGTGTTTTAGCGTCGAAAGTCAGCTTGAGAAATCCGAGTTCCTTTTCTAGTTCCAGATGAGCGAGAGCCAGAAATACTTTCACACACATGCATTTTGACACAACTTTACAAGCTTACACCTATATCCCTTTCCACGCAACGTAAGAAGAATCTACGGGTCTATCGAAACGGCCAAAAATAATAACGGTTGCTTTGGTTCTTACAACTCTGGTAATATACCATGTGCATTGAGTTATATCGTGGGAAGCGCTGCACATAGGCTAAATCCTTTCTCACTTTCGAACAATCTGTCGGGCCATCGAGTCCCAGGCTGAGCTACGTGCTAACCCAGTTCGTCTGAGGCCCTGGAAATAGTAATGCCAATTGCCGTATGACACTGCATATTGGGATCTGGCTTTGCTGCCTTTCAGCCGCAACCGAAGAATTGTTCTCGAAACGCAATGGTTACGGTAAGAAAAGGCGGTATTCGATAGGATGAACGACCACGAATACAGTCGTAGCAAGAAGGTATAAGACGTACAACTCGCCTTACTCATATCTCCTTCTCCATTGATTCTGCTCGGCCTCAAAGCATCATGTCGTCGTTCATCCTCGTGCTACTCTGCACACTTTACGCGACATTAGTCGCAGCCATTCCACAGGCAGTAACTCTTGCTGCAGCACCCGTTCTACCACCAAAGGGCAAAGTCACCTTAACCACCCTCGACGTCGATCTTGAAGGAAGTGGCTGCAGACCTGGCGATGCCAGCGTCATGCTTGCTTCGGACAATTCCGCCATGACCGTCATTTTCGATAACTTCTCTGCCGCAGACGGACCGAAGAATGGGGGTGCGAGTACACGCGCGTTCTGCAGGGTGAATATCGGCATGACATCGCCTGGATGGGCATTCGACATCAGTTCTGCTGATTTCCGCGGATACGTGTACATCGAGAAGGGCGTGAATGCTAGTTTGGTCAGTCGATGGAAGTGGATTGACAAGAATGGGTTAGATTTGAAAGGCAAGGTATGTATTTCTGGCAGCTGGGAATGTTGCTTGGAGGTGCTAACATGAATCATAGGGAAACATCCAGAAGAAAATAACAGGGCCTTTCGAGGACGACTTCCTCTTACACAAAGACGGCGAAGTGTCGGATACAGAGGCATCGGTTTGCCAGAAGAAAGACGCAAGGATTCAGATTAGTTTGTCGGCAACTGTGGATTCTGGAACTTCGAAGAAGAATGGATACGTGCAAGGGGGTTCAGCGGATGCCGCATTTGGTGAAATACTGAATCTTTCGTGGAAGAAGTGCTGATGTATGAGTTTAATTTTATGGGGTATCAATTTATGGCCAAGAGAGAAAGTTGTCCGCCTTTGCCACTTTGCAGTAGCTGTTACTGCTCATGACAGGGCTAGACCAGCGTAGTTAAACTACGCCTTGGTGTATGCCGGCAAGTCCTCGGACTGCGCCTTAGCGGCAGCCCTCGCCTTCCTTCTCTCCCTACGGTCCATCTCCCTTGCGACTGCCTTGGCCAACTTCCTGCGCTCCTCGCGCTCCTTCTGCTTGATGATATCGCCCTTGCCCTTGCCTGACCACACCTTCCTGAACTCCTTACGGAACTTTTGGTTGAAGGTGAGGTACTTGTCGGCTTCCTCTTCCGCCTTGTTCTTCTTGTGTTCCTCCTCGTCGTCGGTGTCGTAGAAGTCGGACTCTTCATCAGCCTCGTCAGAGACGAGACGGTTGGTTTCTCCGTTGGAAGACTCGAGGCCAACGGCGCGCTGGTTACGCGCTTTGTCCCATGTCTTGGTGCGGGAGTAGGCGACGCATCCGGTAATGCTGAGAACCGTGAGGAAGGGGAAAGAGAGGAAGAGCATCATTACGATGCCGAAAGCGACGAGGTCTTCATCCATGGCTGCGGTTTGAAAAAGCGTGTTTAGGTATGTGTATTGTTTGAGAACTGGAGACGTGGATTGCGGAGAAGAGAGGTATGTCTTAAGGGGAGGGTTGTTCGCCACCCGCCGCCCAGTGTGGCGCAGCTACTCCGGAACCGTACGTCACAAGCGCGAGTCATGCAAAAAGCATGTGATACAAACTTTGTGACACGGTTTCACTCTTCATATTCCAGACTTATGCCGTGGCAATTCTTAGTATACTCGCAGCATGGGATTTTTAATGTTTGCTCACTGCCTGTAGCGGTCGTGTTGATGCCAAGCTGTTGCTGATACTGGCACTACCTAGGTATCCAGGTGCTGCAGCTCGTCCTTTCATGCCACTCCAACTCAGTCGCTCCACGTTAGCCCAAGGAGGGTCTAGAAGCATGTCCTAATCTACTTCAAGTAGATCATCTCTAGCTCCTCAGTCTCTCCCTCCAATTGGTCTTCGTGCCTCTCCTCATACCTCTCCGCCCTGTTTCTCCTCTTGGTCAACTTTGTAACCGCAGCATACTTCTGCATAGCCTTTGTGCCTACGCTGATAATCTTCCTTGTATGTCTCTCATAGTCTGCTTCTGGTTTCTGTAATACGTCCGCCCATGTCAAGCCCTTTCGCTCCATCGCAGAATCGACTGTCTGATGCCATGCCTTGATCGCGCCTGCTGCAACTTGGTACTCGAGGCCTTCAGTACCCTTGAACGTTGCCATCTCTTCTGCAAACTTCTCAAGCGTGCCCAGTGGCTTCACGGCTTGGATCTTTTCGACAAAAAATTCCAGTTGCGACTCCCACGGCATGTCACCATGGGAAATACCGTACTGCGCACCAGTGATGTCGAGAGCGGTCTGTTTCCCCGTGGAACGCACAGTGATGCGCATGCACCAGTGGGTTTGGTAATATCCCAAGTCAAGTTCTTCCCCGGGTTCTACAGTCACGATGGTGCACTCAGTAAGGGTCTTGAGGCGAACGTTGACTTCTTCGATGTGTACGTCGAGGCCTGTTATTTTTATGGTCAACGGTGTTTTTTCTCATCATTGGCGGATATTGTAGACGTACCTGCGAACAGCTGTTCTACGAGCTTCTTCAGGAAGCCGACATCGTAACACGGAGTGATCGCCAGCACCTTCTCCTTGGCTGTAGGGTTGCCGATGAAGTGTTGATTGGGAAAGTCAGCGAACCAGCCGTTCTTCCGCCCTGACTTCATTGGGTCCTCAGTGATAATAGTGAGACCGTTATGTCGTGTGGCAAGGGAAATGCTGGCACAGAATCTGCTCCATGTAGCTTCGCGATAGGCGTAAAAGACCTCTCGAAGTACGTAGCAAGCGCGGTGGATGCGGAGGTCGGGTGAGCATACTGGGACGGATTTCAAGAGGGTGAGATAGTCTTTAGTTGTGCTCTTCAAGCGGTGTCGAGTTTTCAGGTAATCGTCAGCTCTCGCGAGTGTCATCCGCTGTTTAGGCATCGTGTGAGTTTACCTGATAAAGGTTGAGCGGATGGAGGTGCTGGTCCAGACGATAACCTTCACACGGGCGTTTGCTCGTGTTGTTGTTTTGGGCTTCACCATGGCGACGAAAATGTCTAGTCACAAACAACGAAAATCTGAAAACAATCTCACTGCTAGAAGCCATATCACTGACGTTGTGAGCGATGTGGGAGATAGATCCCCTTAATGAATGGACGCCGAGAAGCAAGATGACAACAGTAAGACAGCAGTAAGACAACTTGAGAGACTATCTATACGTAGAGCTAACGCCCTTTTGCGTGCCGGCCAATCTCTCACTCCCTTATTCAACTTGAGAACAGAGTATCACAAACACAATCACTGATGCGGTATTGTAACTTCACTTTCTGCAGTCCCTTTTGAACAGTCTCAGATATCTTCCAGATTCTTACAACTCAGTCTCGAAGACGGTCTATCATCGTTTGCAATGATCCAGCGGAAAGCTGTCCTCGCTGCATCATCAGCTCTTGCATCGACGAGCTTGACAAAGCTCGCATCTGGATCTCTTCTGTATGGCTCGTTGCTTCCAATATGATAACGTGGCCAGTCTCCATATGAACTGTTTCCACAGCCTGCACAGTTGACGCTATAGAAGTCGAGCGTCGTACCTTCCATCTCCGCGCGGTGGCTCAACCCGCAAATAGTACAGACGTGGAGATAGCGGACTTCGCGGTCTAGGCCAGGTGGTGGTGCTTGAATCATGCCGTACGGTAGAGGGGAAAGAATCTCCGAGGAATGACATTGTGAACAGAGTATCTCGCCGCAACGTTTGCAGACCAGGTGCTTGAAAGGGAACGCTCCCTTGTAATGCGTGATGATGTTCTCGTGGCGGCAGTGACAGCATCTCCATATCCCATCTCCAATCTCGGCGTCGCTTCGCAAAGCTCGTAAAGCAGGATACTTGTTTTCTTGTATTATGTAATGCTCAGTGGGTGCTTCAGCTGGGATGGCTGAGTTGAAGTCGTCTTGTACGCTTCCGGGTCGAGAGCTGTCCTTTGAATTACGTTCGGCTGTTGGCAAGAAGAGATGATGGGCTGTTGTTGGTGCGTCTTTCCGCGTATCGACCTTCTCGAAGACGCTCGTCAGTGTCGATGTGAATGCTTTGGATAGTCGTTTGGCGCAAAAGACACTGCTCTGATGTTTCATGACGAGCTAGGTTGGACAGTGTAGTCGTCGCGCGGGCGAGGTAAGTGTTGGTGTGCGGATAAAATTGCATGTGATCACAGTGAAGAAACAGAGAATTGGTTACCTGTTCAGTTGCTCGCTCAGAGCGTAGTGGAGGTGCGATCGATCACGCCTTCCACCTTTCTCTCACCACGTATCTGCAAGGCAAGCGCGGTGAGACTCACTCCCGGCTTCGGCTTGGTTAGCTTCTCTCTTCGATCTTCCAAGTCTGAGAAGTAAGTATATACCCAAAAAGTATACTCCTGCTTTTGCTTTGCTATATATGCGCGTTTCAGTACGGTAGGTTCGCACATGTCTATCTTGGCTGTGCTGGCCATGTCAGAACCAAGTTGGCTTCCTCGTCCCAAGCAACGTGTCGAGCAAACGCGTGCCAATACTCAGGTCCACCATTACGGAATGCATGTTCAACTATGTTCATAGATTCTGTATAGTATACTCCTGTGGTACGCGTCAGAGTGAGACGGAGGTAGTGGTAGACGAAGTAAGCAACACTACATCAAAGAGAGAAACTCAACTTCTTCTTAGAGCAGGGTACTTCTTCCTACTACAATAAGGCGTATTAAAATTAATGTAGATATTAATTAGGAATCTAGAAGTCTACAATACTGTTAATCTTTACAAGTTTTTTTGTTAGAAGCTATTGTAAGCTGCAAGGTAAAGCTTGTTATCTCTATACATGTTCGGTTTTTCCCTTGTGTACGGTGCAAGTCGCTCTGCGTTGTAGAACACTCAAAAAAGGGATTTCCAGTTTCCTAGAAGTTGTACTAATAGTCGACTATACTGTTAGACGATTTCAAGTCAGAATGAACAGCATGAAAGAAGAAAGAGAACGAGATGAACAAAGCCGTCCAGGGCTGTGACGTACCGTTGCGGAACCCTGCGTTAGCGCTGACGCGCGGAACATTGAAGGTTACGATCTGTCCTCGCGTGCCTCCGCTTCACAACCGACACTCACCATCATCGCCATGATCCAGGCATTCCTCCAGGCAAGCTTACGAATAGCCGCTTCCAAGTTATACAGTATTAACACCATCTAGCGCCTGGCCCGCTGGCTCGACCGGCCGCTCTTCCCATGGAAGCGCCTCGTCGTTGGCTTCTCCCTCGCAGAATTCGCTCTCGAAAACTGGCTTCTCTTCCGTCAATACCGTGTCCTCCAACGAACCACTGTCCCCAAGGCCCTTGACAAAGAAATTGAGAGGGACACATTCGACAAGTCTCAGGTACGCGCACATTGACTGCAACCCCGCTGTGTTGAACAGCACTAACATAGCATGACAGGAATATGGTCGCGCCAAAGCCAAGTTCAGCTTCATCTCCGGTCTCTTCAACCAAGTCAAGTCTCTCGCCACGCTCTACTTCAATGTATACCCGCTCGTCTGGGCCGCCGCCGGCACCGTCGTCGCCCGCTATGCGCCCGTCCGCTTCTCTGGTGAAATCACACAGTCGCTCCTGTTCATGTACATGCTGGGATGGATCGATCTGATTGCTGGTCTCGGATTCTCCTACTACCACAGCTTCGTGCTGGAGGAGAAGTTCGGCTTCAACAAGATGACGGTCAAGCTCTGGCTCACGGACATGGTCAAGGGCCAGGCTCTTGCGATCGCTTTCGGTGTTCCCATTGGAAGCGCTTTCCTGTCCATCATCAAGGCGACTGGCCAGGGTTTCTTCTACTATCTATGGATGTTTATGCTGGTCGTTCAGATTACAGGCATGACCATCTACCCGATCCTCATTGTGCCACTATTCAACAAGCTGGAGCCGCTCAAGCCAGGCAAGCTCAAGGAGTCTGTCGAGGCTCTTGCGTCTAAGCTCAACTTCCCTCTCTCAGAGCTACAGGTTATCGATGGCAGTAAGCGCAGCGCCCACAGCAACGCATACTTCACTGGACTCCCCTGGATCGGTAAGAAGAAGATTGTTATTTACGACACATTGCTGGAGAAGAGCACAGAGAAGGAAGTCGAAGCCGTCCTGGCACACGAACTCGGACACTGGAAGATGAACCACACCTCGCGACTTCTTTTCATTAGCCAGGCGCATCTATTCTACATGTTCGCCCTGTTCTCCGTCTTCATCGACAACCGCTCGCTGTATGCCGACTTTGGCTTCCACAGGGAACATCCGACCATTGTTGGCTTCATGCTCTTCAACGAGATCTTGTCGCCCACCGACTCCATTATCAAGCTACTCCTCAACATCTGGACTCGCAGCATGGAGTACGAAGCCGGTACGTACACTAATCCAATCCAATATCTCGAGCAACGCTAACATTCAGCAGATGCTTTCGCCGTGAAGCTCGGGTATGCGCGCGAACTCGGTGCCTCGTTGATCAAGCTTCAAATCCAGAACCTGTCAAGCATGGATGCTGACTGGTTCTACTCGAGCTTCCACCACTCGCACCCGATTCTGACAGAGCGCCTCAAGGCTATGAACTGGACTGGCGACAAGAAGGTCTCAGAGGATAAGGCGAAGGACGACGAGAAGCCTGTAAAGGCAGCGGATCGGGAACTGTAGGCGTGGATCTCGATCAGGATTTGTACAATATCGGGTATAAAAGGTCATGGGTACATGACCGCGCAGTCGCGAATGCGATAAGAAATTCGTAGAATACAGCTCGAATGCAATGGCCAGTATATCTTTCGATCTCGTTGCAGCTTGGGCGCAGGTGTATCTCTCGAGGTCGTGATGCCTGATAGCCCTACTCGGTCGCCTTGCTCTTCGCGGCCTTTTCTTTCTTCCTCTGCTGATCTCGCTCTTTCTTCGCCTTCTTCCGCGCCTCCTTGTCTATCTGACCATCCGCTACGACCGGCTCCTCTGCCTGCTCGTTCTTCCTCTTCTTCCTGTCCTTGTTCTTGGGAGACTGTACTTGGGGCTCTTCACCACCCTCTTGTACAACATTCGTCCTGTCGCCGATCTCGCCGATTTCGATATCGCCTTGCTCCGCTTGGTATGAAGCTAGATCTTGCCAATCATCGTCGGCACCCGCCGCTTTCTTGCCTGTCTTGCCCTTTCCACCACTGACAGTGACATCGGCAGTGAAATCCTGCTGGTCCTCTTCCATGTCTAGCGCTCGCTCTGGCTCTTGGTATTCGCCGCGCAAACCCGCTGCTACACGGCGTAAGTGGTGCATGATTGGATTGCCCATGGCACCGCCTTGCGCATTGAATGCGACGCCTTCTGGTGTGATGGTCGCATCGGGGTGAAGGTGTGGGTGAGTTTCGGAATTTGAGAGGTACTTTTCGAGGATGCCGGATGCGTCGCTGAGGGAGATGGGCGCGCCGGAGATGTGGCGTCGCGGAGGAGGAGCCTCGAGAATCATCTTGGCGCTTTTGGTGGGAGGTAGAAAAAGTTGGTGGGTAGTTAATGTTGTAGAACGTGATAGAGAAGTTGCTCAGGTTTTTGGTAGCAAGCCGGCCAACTTTTTGCGCACGGACGGCAGCGATTGTGTTAGCTTTGCGGACTTCGCGACGGGCATGCCAAACTGCACGCTCGCATCTGCATATCGGGGCCACGCCACCACGAGAACGGTACAACAGGCAGAGAGGAGGCAATTGCGGCTCCAACACAAATCATGAACGCCTTCCGGTGCTTGAGGGTCGTCGCGCGCCCTGCAACCAGCGCATCTACACTCCTCAGACCACGCATAGCACCAACATACCAGTACATATCTCTCCCCAAGACCCTCCCGCCACGCATCTGACCAGCCTACCAGAACATCTACACCCTCATCAACCCGCCAAATATCTCTCCTCACACCCCGGCGTCCCATACTGCCCCGCACAAACACCCTGCCAGCAGCCGGCAGCACATCTTTCGTACCCTCATCTTCCGAGACACTAGACCTCGCCTCGAAAATCTCCTCACATCCTGGTCTGGGCAGCACACAGATCCGATGCGGTCCGCGCGATACATACAACCCAAGTCATCTGGTGCGGAAGAGGAGACATGGATTCCTGAGCAGGATTAGGACGAAGAAGGGGAGGAAGATGATCATGAGGAGGTTGAAGAAGGGAAGGTGGAATATCAGTCATTAAAGAACTGTCCATAGAGAGGGGTGGCGGGTTTGACTGCTGGATGATTCCCCAGGTGCCCTTCATATGCGAGCAGCAAGAGCGCTATGTGTATATTGAATGTACTGTGTGTATGCGTACTCTGCATCTATAGGCATGTACTATATGAGACGAGAGAAATCAATAGTCCTCACCGTCGCATCCACTGATATCCCGGGCCTCCTTACGTGACTTCTGTCGCTACCGATGAGTCTTGCTGACCGACATCGCTTCGACCAGCGCAGGTGTTACCAGCTCCAAAGCCACAACCTGACACTCCTTTCTGAGAAAACGGATCTCTCCACATCCCACTTGCTCTCGTGTTGACGATGCGATCGGCAGAAGCGCTGTAAGCCTTGGGCGATCGCCACGCATCTGCCGGATGGTGATAGATAGGCCACGGATGGTTGCTGTTGGTACCAAAGAAACCTTTCCAAGATATGATCCGGAGCTTGATGGCTTTCCAGATGCATCTCAGGCCCTGACCTCGTTGTGAGAGATCGGTAATTGGTTTCAGAAGGACGGTCATGTCAACTTAGATGTAGTGTCTGAGCGCCAACATCGCCATCGTATCACTTTGGCATTGAGGATTCTGCATCTTCAGCCTTTGCCTCTTCTTCCGTCGCCTGCGTGCCGTCCTCTATGCCGTCCTCTATTGCTTCCACAAGCTTAAGCTCTTCGTCAACCTTATCGATCTGCTTTAAGATGAATGCGATTGTTGCGTCTCTCGCCTTGTCCACCCTCGTCAGCGCATCCATAGTCATCTTCCCGTAGTCCTGCATCTTCTGCGGCGTCGGTGGTGCAGGCTCCTCGTCCTGCAACTTCGCCTTCTTTTGACTCAACAACTTCCGCAGTGCGAAGATGTTGTAATCTCTCTCCTGTAAATTGTTCACAAGCTCTTTCCGCTTAGCTTCCTCATCAATTCGTTGTTTCTTGGTAGCCTGCTCTTTCTTGATCTCGGTATCAGCGTTTTTCCATTTCCAAATGGCTTCTTTGGCACAGTTTTCAATGTGCGTGAATCGTATGGGACCGATGTTTTGCCCACCGTACCAGCGCGCAACAACCACAACGCCTTCGGTCTGCGTATCTCGTAATACATTGCTCAATCGACCTCCAGCCCACTTTTCGCCGTCATCATCGTGGCCAAGATCATACAAGGTCCGGGAATCTGGCATCAAAGACTTTTGTCGTGATGGTTTCCGCCATGCTGCGATTTTGTGGGTTGCAGTTCGGAATTCGGGGAGTGTCTGGAGGACTTTGGCAGATAGATTGGGAGAGAACGCAGCTGCGAAAGTGGAAGTCTGCTCTTGTATTGTTGAAGAGCGATATATTTCTGATGTAGGTTTTGGGGATGGAGAGCGTTCCCTTTTCATAGCCATTTCTCTTGTTGGATTGGTTAGGCTGAATGTCGTGTTGTTCAAGTTAAAGAAAGGACGGGTGGCTGGTAAGATGGCAGGGTTGTAAACTGAGGCGTGTCGCTAGCGCAGACTCCAAAGAGACATCGTGCCGAGTGGTCAATACTTCTTCGATGAACATCATCCTCGTCAATCAAAGTTTCATCAATTCACCTAGCTCTTCTGAACACCAAAGGTCATATGTAGGCACAGAGCCTGTCTGATGCTCTTCACTAGGTGCACAGCATCTTTCTTCCGAATCATGAAGGATTCCGTAGTGTGCTCGTCATTGGACTCTCCTCAGATTATACGATGTGCGTTCATTTTGTATGAAGGTATCATCCTACTAAGCTCAAACATGAGGCGACTTGCTACATGCATGTTGCCTTTGCTCGGGCGGTCTATCAAGAAACTTTGACGGCCAGATTTGATCAAGCCGGTCTCTTATCACCACGTCATGAAACAAATCCTTGCTCAGATACATATCTTCACCAGTGGTCTCTTTACGTACAGTTTCCCTCTCCTTGTCATCGCTACATAGTCACTATCTAGCCGGTGACAAATTTGCTCTCTGATTTTCTTGCCGATAACGCCGCTGATACCTGCCGGCGTCTTTGATCTTTCACTTCTCACTTTAACGAACACGTCACATCACGCGCACGAGCTCGCAAATTACAATATCCACACCGCTTACTCGTCATTAGGATGCCTCGCTACGACTTGAGATCCGCATCAAGCGAGCGTCTCTTACTGCTAGCGCGCCGGAAAGTATATAGGCAGCCGTCTCTGACCTTCTCCACTGACTTTCTACCACCCACCTTCTGCTTCGGTATCACCAATATCTGGCCTCTTGATATTGTTCCGTTTCAGTGACTCAAAATAAGCTCAGACAACTTGTTTGGCGCAAAGCTTTTGCGCTCAACAGCGACACGGCTTTCATTTGTCTGAGCGAGCTTTTCGCTCCAATCCACCAATTTGCATCTGACGCGAAATCTCTTGCTAACTAATCGATTGATTGACAGATCCGGATACTTTATTCGAAAATCTCAAGACATCCTCTCCAGTAAGCTCAAGCTTCGCGAGTCGATTGTGCATAGGGGCCAACAATCACCATGGGCCGATTCGACACCCTAAACAACGAGACCAAAGATTTGGTGGAATGCATTCTTCCCGCTCTAGCACAGTCATTTGAAATCACCGACTGCAAAGAAATCATTCCCGAAGACATCCGTATGCGCGCCTGGGACTGTGAACGCCGCGACCACATCAAGGACAAGACTGAGAACGACCCTCGCAACTGGGGTGTGCAGTTTCTGAAAGATCTGAGGGCTATTTCACGTCTCAAGAACGGCAACCTAGATCAATTCCAAGTCGATCTGCGCGCAAAAGTCGCTCTTCATGAACCTAAGCATCCGTGGTGCCGTCTAGCCGATATCAAGGAGCTCAAGCTTGATTATGAGCACCCAGAGCGCCTCATTCAAGTCGACAAGGAGGAGTCAACAGAGGAGTCTTCTGAAGACGATTACTTCGAGGAACTTGTAGAGCCAGATCAACCCAAGGGATCCAAGAAGCGACGCGGCAACCACGAGCTCTACGAGGCACGCGTTGTGGAGAAGCGCCGCAAAAGTAAGTCGGCCCTTCTGGCATATCATGAACGATCCAACAAATGTTCAGTTGTTCATTGCGAATCATCGAATGTAAGACCAGATTGTTGACACTGAACAGAGGCACCTGGCCGTCTCCGCCGCTCGCCGTCTGGCGGCTTCCAACGTTACGACAAATACGCCAACAAGCGCAGTCGCTCCACTCGCACCAGCGCCACTCCTGAAGGTCGCCACTCCGCCATTCGTCGTCCTACTCGAACCATTCTCACCGACGATGAAGATTTCATCAGCTCTTCCGGCGGTCGTTCTCTTCTTCCCCATCCGACTCCTGCCTTCTCCGTTTCTCCTGGTCCACAGGGAGGGCGCATCTACCCCGTTGAGACCGCCGATACATCCAACGAGCCTGTCGCGGTTCAGAAGCTACAGGCTGAGTTGGAAGTTGCGGAGGCTGAGCTCAAGGCCGCTCGTCTAAAGTACCAGTACCTCCAGGCGAAAGAGCAGGCCGAGAATGAATCCATGTACGGTGATAGCGGTACTCCGGAGCTTTCTCAGAGGTTTAATTAGGGACATTTCGGCGGATCTTGCTGGGGGATTTTGTAACTCCTTAGGGTGGATCCAGGCTGTACATGGTAGGATGAATGCATGTAAGGCGTTAACAGGACATCTATGGCAGGAAGGATGGGACGGCGTTTATGATGGCAGCAGTAGGAATCACGATCGTTGCTGGCAGAAGGCGATTGCAATTCCATAGGCTTCTTTTCCCTTCCGGAGTCAATTGTTCAAGCTCATTCTCAATGCTTTTCCCACGCTGTTGCCATGCCTAGGTGATACACGTGGAGGGAAGTCATGGTCAACATTGCTTATTTGCACTCGCTGCTTGATCTGATTCTGGAGTGCTTATATCTGTTATCATTTGCTGGTGTGCATTCTGCGCGTCTCGTGATTCCGGGCCAGGCAGATATGGTTTGTAAATGAAGTAGTTGCCGCTTGACTGCTTCGACATCCTCCTTCCGCAATTTTACTGTTTATCAAGCCTCAAGCTGACAAATGTTCGGTCAAGTCAGTTCTGAGCGATGAAACCATGGAGGGGTTTCGGTTGTCCAAAGATTATGGAGGTGGGCAACTCTTTTCGATCTCAAGCCGAAACTGCACCACAGCAACTCCATATCCGCATTTTGTCCGCAGAAAAGGGTCAGGAATCAAGTTACTCAAGTCGCGCGCAAAAGAGTATCCCTCTTAGACAAGGATAATTTACGAGCAACGGATTTTCCAAGCCAGCATTACTAGTGTTCACTTGAGCTGTAGTTGTGCAGGGATACCTCCTGGCCGTTGCATGCCTGGTACGCTCGGCAGCGTTTCCTCCCGGTTCGGGCGTAGTTAGTCAATGCATTCTCCTGCAAAGTGATTTTCTCGAAACTATGCATGCCATCACATGTAGGTAAGCTTACGCCTCCGAGGACATTACAAGCTGTCATGCATCTACCCCAAGTGCATGTACCCCACATTTCATCCTTACGGCTCAGGTACGCGTTTCTAGACTATTCGGCACGACTTCCATACCACTCGCACCTGCCTGTTTCGCGGGTCGAGCAAACCCATTCTGCGGGCGAACCAATTAGGAACTACGCTCCGTTAGCGCGTCTCCGCAAGCCTTCCCCAGATCGCCTGATCATCCCGACTCCGAGGCTCCTGGTTCTACAAAATTATCATGCACGCAACAGGAACCATTACCATGGAGCAGCCATCTCAAAAACGAGTATCGAAAGCGTGCGACGCGTGCAAAAGGAGGAAGGTGCGGTGTAATGGCCAAACGCGTTGTCAACAATGCGCACATCTCGGTTTGCGGTGCATCTACTCACCGTCCGGCAAGCAAAGGTCTCAGGGCAAGAGAGGCCATATTATCTCAGAGTTCAGAAACCAGACCTCCACCCTGCCAACGATATCGCCTCCAATACTGCCAGCTCATTCCGGGACGTCCAGCTTCCAGACACCGTACAGCCCCGTCTCGCCGATAGTTGACCGTAATGGAGGCACGCCGAGTATGTCGCGCTGGTGACTTCAACCCCAATGAAAAAATGCTGCTGCTGACTCAGGGCAGCATTTCCCTCGCCATCATCTGCATCACAGTACACCAAAGCTTATTTCCTCGACCTTATTCCAGATTATGTCGATGGGGTGTATCCCGTACATCCGGTCATTGCCGAATATGAGCTTCGACAGTACATCGAGGTCATGGACAACGATCCAGATGTCCGCTCGTTCGTCTTCGCTTTTGGCGCTTGCACGCTGAATCTTACGCGTTACGGTGACCAAAGAACAGACGAAGTCGTTCAAACCATCGAGAGCCTCATGGACTACTCGATCGACACCATGAGGCGAACACACAAACATTGTCAAGTGTCTGTCATGCGAGCTGTCCAGTCGATGTTCATTCACAACTGCCTCATGAGTCTGTCAGCTAGCGACAGCGCGTTTTATTACATGCGAGACGCCATCACGATCATTCAGCTTCTGCGGATAGACAACCCGGAAAATGTGGCACAGCTATCCCCTCCCGAGCGATCGCGAAGACAGCGGCTGTACTGGCAAGCGTACATCCATGAGCGATTTCTAGCTATTTTAGACTACCGACGAGCTATTCTGCCCCCGCTCTTCACACTGCCTGAAGACGATCCCACCCTTCCGATACAAATTCACGAGGGTTTCAACCAAATCATTAAGCTTTTTCGCATGCTCGACACGGAATTTCTAGATAGTTGGCTTGATTCCCAAGGAGGTAGCGTAACTAGTACCTGGGTTGAGGCCAAATCGCGCGAGCTTGAAGGCGATCCTGAAGCCGATGCCCGAGAGCTGGCCATGTTGTCGATGATGCAACGGGCCGATTTATGCATCACCCGTGAGTGGCTGCGCACTTTGGTCTGGCGCTTAGCTATGAGCCAGACCCTCCTATCTTCCCGATCATCGAAAGAGTGTCTATCGCTCTTGTTTCCAGTACGACTGTCACAGACGTTACGGCAACAACTATCCAGCATGTCGCGCCAAGATATCGAAGTACATGGAAGCAGCATCACTCAAAAGCTCTTCGAAATTACGGACACCATTGCTGATGTTCTGATTCATGTCCCTGCAGCGACTATCGATGAAACAGCACTACGGGTTGATGATTTTCTTTTCATCCTGGACTTTGTCTTGTTGATTCCACATCTTGATCAAACACGGCGGGGAATTTTGCAAGAGAAATTGTTACGACTACAGACTATGTTCCCTGAAGCACTCAGCAACGCTAGCTCGCCGAACTTGCCACTTGGCAGTCCTGGTGGCGCGAACGACCCTTGGTACCAGGTTACGCAGTCGAAGACAGCTGCAGGATTAGAAGATTTGGCCGACGAATTGGTGCAGACCCAAGCCCAAGAGATCCCCAGATTGGAGGCGAGAAGTGGGCAGTTGGCTACCTGGAACAATATCTCACATCGTCTATCGATGCAGGTCGCTCATGTAGCTCAGTGAGGTATAGCATCAAGCAGAAAATCTGTTCAGGTGATGCTATCTACGCAAGTAAATAGATCCTCCCTTCAAAAGCAGCCAACTTCTTCTCCTCGCAGTCATCAACACTGCTAACAAGAAGGTCCATCTTCTTGCCCATCACGCTTTCTGGGAATACCAGATCCTTCTTTTTATCCGTGAAGTTGCAAATGCATACTGCCTTCTTCTCGTTCCATGTCTTGCTGAAAACGAAGAAATCTTTGCTCTCCAAGTCCAAATCGTCGTACTGACCGTGAACAAGGAGATCGTTGTGCTGTTTGCGCACTTGTAACATACGCTTCCAGAAAGCCAGGACGGAATTCTTGTCGCTTTGTTGCTGGGTGGCGTTGCATACATCCGCATCCTCGAGGGGTCGCATCCACGGTTTTGCGGTTGCGTCCGGAGGCGAAAAGCCGTTGTGTGGTGCAGTCGACCAGCTCATTGGGACACGAGCATGATCTCTAGCAAGGTGCTGAAGCGACACATGCGCATCTTCGAGGGCCTTAGGATCGTTGTTTGTCCGCGCAGCTACCATTTTGTAGTAGTTCGACGAGTCGACATCTTTGTACTCGCTCATATCCCAGGTTAGAGGGAAGTTGGTCATACCAATTTCTTGGCCTTGGTAGATGAATAGTGTGCCGCTGAGTGCTGCCATCATCAATGCGAGCATCTTACCGCCTGCGACGCGGTGCTCAGGCGCATCAGAAGTAAAACGCGAGATAGACCGACTTTGGTCGTGATTCTCGAGGAAGACAGTGGTCCAGCCATCTGAGGGGGAGCGAATTAAATCTTGTGTGCGGGCCATCGCACGCTTGAAGTCTGGAAGTGTCCAGTTCTTGGGTGTGGTTTGGAACTTGTAGGGACCTTGACCGACGTCGACGACATCCTACAATACTTGTCAGCTGGCGAAGTCTTTTATGATTCTACCGTGTCGTGGTCTACTTACGAATTGGAAGACCATGTTTAGCTGCTTCTCTTTCGCGCTGACGTATTCTAGTACCCTCTTCATGTCGCGTGTGTGCGGACATTCGCCAACTGTCATGGCATCGTACTTCTCTAAGATCTGGTTCATCTCATTCAAGAACTCTGCCATCCTTGGACCATTGCAGTACTGGTATCCAGCAAACTGCCATTCGGAACCTGGATCAGTGACTGGGGCGTCTAGCATCTCACCCTTGCTGTACATGTTGACAGTATCAACACGGAAGCCGTCGACACCACGCTGTAGCCAAAATTCCATAGCGGACTTGTAGATGGCTTGTCGAGTTTCTGGATTTTCCCAATTGAGATCGGGTTGTTCAGGGCAGAAGAGATGGAGGTAGTACTCTTGGGTGTGTTCATCCCATTCCCAAACACTCCCTGTGAAGTTGGAGACCCAATTGTTGGGAGCTTTGCGCTGACCGTCAACATACCGAGCTGGTCTCCAGATGTACCAGTCTCTCTTGGGGTTATCTTTTGACGACCGTGACTCTTGAAACCATTTGTGCTTTCCAGAGTCAGCTCTGTGCGGGTATCGACGGGAATATACAGTCGAGGCATACCTGGTCAGAAGTGTGGTTGACTACCAGATCTAATATGATCTTCATGCCTCGTGAATGTGTCTCGGCAATCAGTCTCTCCATGTCTTGGACGGTACCATATGGTCTGTACACATCCTCATAGTCACGAATGTCATACCCCACTGGAGTTTGGGTCTCCAAGTCAGCGTGTGTGTTGTATGTACTTGGTACAAAGACGTTGCTTACTGTCGACTTGAGGTGAATCGTACATGGGACAAATCCAAATGACGTCAACACCGATAGAGCGGATGTAGTCCAACTCTGAGATGATGCCGTTAAGGTCACCAATGCCATCGCCATTGGAGTCTTTGAAGGAAGCAGGGTATATCTGGTACACGACACCATCCTTCCACCAAGGCCTTTGAGGAACAGTCATTGTGATGCTGTTAAACTTTTGTGTCGTTTGTAAAACGCTTGGCCACCTGAGTATTGTAAGAGTAGTACGCAGCGTCAAAAAGGACAAGCGTTCGTTCGGTGGCTTGAAAACGGCACCAGTAGCTTTCTTATAAACGTCTTGCAATATGCGCCTTTATCAGATGGAGTGAGTTGTCGTTGAGATCTAATCATCGGATTCTGCACGTGGAGGCCCCGCCCCAAGTCCGGAAGAATTCTCGGTAGGATTATACAAGTGCTCATTCGCTGAACCTCGGACCGGCTCTCTGGAGCTGGAGATCCCCACAAAACTGAGCGACAACTTCCCCACAGATGGTTTCCATCGCATATGGTTCCAACGTTCTCTCCCGCAAAATCTAGCACTACGGGAAACAAGCGAGGATGGGCGCGGGGAGATGGTGGATACGCGGGCTATCGATTTGCCCGTGGACATGAGCCGACATGCGGCGAATAACACGAAGCCCTGTGAACTGCGCCAGCCCTGGAACGGGTGCACAGTCGCCCCTAGCATCAAAGCAAACCTTGAACCGTCAGTTGCTTGCCACACGCATATTTCTCTCCTGCCTCTCTGCGATCTCGGGCCGAGAATGCCCCAATCAACGCGTCAAATTTCCCTCCGAGAATTTTCGACGGCACGCCCTTGTCGGCGGTTCTGTCCAGCTACAGCCTAGCCTTTCAGCCATGTCCTGAGGGATGGTTGCGCGAACAACATGGCCTCGACATCAGCAAGAGTGGCGTCCCTCCCCGCATCCTCTGGCTCACTCCACCATCCCCGGCTTCTGACTTGGCACGAGCTCGGCCTGTACATGGGTATTGCGTGTCTGGAGTCGTGAAGTTATATAAGTAGAACGACGAGATCCATCAGGAGAGATCACCATCCAGCTTCAAGTCCCACCAGCTCCACATCAGGGGAAGTCTGGGTTTGACCCACAGAATCCTTCTTCATCTTTTTGATATACCCACAATTGTCAATACGTTTCGATATCGTTGCGTTCTTCGACACGGCCACGATGTCCCGTCGTAACAGCAGCGTCGTCGCTATCGATGCCGAACAGGCACGCCGCCTCTCACTTGCCGTCCCGGACATCAAACAAGTCGCCCACGATGCCGGCAACGCGACCCGATCAGAACAACAAATGACCTTGCGACAGGGTGTCAAGTTGTACCCAAAGGCCATTGCCTGGTCGGTGCTACTTTCAGCAGCCATCATCATGGAAGGCTTCGACAAAGTCTTGATCGCCAATTTGATGGCAGTTCCTGCTTTCAAGCAAAAGTTTGGCCAACAGCTCCCCAACGGCGATTGGGAACTCACAGCCGCCTGGCAAGCTGGCCTTACAAACGGTGCATACGTCGGAGAGTTCACGGGTCTGCTCCTGAACGGTCTTATTGCGGATCGCTTCGGGTACAAGAAGACGATGATCGGCGCGCTATTCGTCGTCAACCTCTTCATCTTCATCGTCTTCTTTGCCCAGAACATCGTCATGCTACTATGCGGTCTCATCCTGTGCGGTATACCGTGGGGTGTCTTCCAGACCCTGACCTGCACCTATGCTGCCGAAGTCGTACCGGTTCCGCTCCGCCCAATTCTTACAACATACGTCAACCTCTGCTGGGTCATCGGTCAATTCCTCGCCTCAGGCGTTCTCAAGGGTGTGGCCGAGCGCCCCGACCAATGGGCATACCGCATTCCATATGCTCTGCAGTGGCTCTGGCCACTCCCTTTGATGATCGGTATCTCTTTCGCACCTGAATCACCATGGTGGCTTGTCCGAAAAGACCGCTATGACGAAGCCAAGAAGATGTTGATGCGCCTGACATCGCCAGAGAAGCTACCCGACTTCAACGCCGACGAGACCATTGCTATGATGCGCCACACCAATGCCATGGAGATGGCAGTTTCTGAGGGTACTTCATACTTGGACTGCTTCAAAGGCACCGATCTTCGACGAACTGAAATTGCTGCCATGGCATGGTTTACACAAGCTTTCTGTGGAGCAGGTCTTATCGGCTATTCAACTTACTTTTTCCAGCAAGCAGGCCTTAGCGACGAGAACGCCTTCTCCATGAGTCTTGGACAATACGCGATTGGTGGTGTTGGTGTCTTCGCGGCCTGGATCTTGATCCAACGCGTAGGCCGCCGCACTTTGTACGTTTACGGCGATCTCGTCATGGTTCTGCTTTTGAGCATCATTGGAGGTCTTGGTTTCATTCCAGCTGGCAACACTGGTGCGCAATGGAGCATCGGCGCTATGCTATTGCTTTTTGCTGCTGCATACAACTGCACAGTCGGACCTGTCTGTTACTCAATCGTCGCAGAGATCCCATCCACCCGTCTCCGCCAAAAGACGGTTGTCTTGGCCAGGAACTTCTACAACTTCGGTTCCATTATCGGCAACGTCATCACCCCACGCATGCTCAACCCTGGTGCTTGGAATTGGGGCGCAAAGAGTGGCCTCTTCTACGCTGGAACTTGCTTTTGCTGCTTCATCTGGGCGTTCTTCCGTCTTCCTGAACCAAAGGGCCGAACTTACGGAGAGCTCGACCTCCTCTTTGAGCAGCGTGTTCCTGCCAGGAAATTCAAGAGCACAGTCGTCGATAGCTTCCATGTTAGTGATACCGAGAGCGAGTATGCTGAGAAGAAAGGTGTGTCGACGCACCTAGAGCAGGTCAATTCCAGGGATGCTGCTTGAATCGCTTTGGGAATAGCAGAAAAGGCTTGATGATTTGTATATATTATCTTTGATGAACCTACCGATCTGTTGTAAATAGAAGACATTCTTTCCAGTGTAATAGAACATGTTCAACATAATCCAACATGATGCTACTTCGAGTGTTTTCAAGCTTTGTTGCAGCAGTAGCATGCGATAGTCGAGTCTTGGAACGGAAAGCAGGGATGGCTCGCTACGGTTGCCCAGTCGTGGTTCGACCTAGCCCGTGGTTCGATAGCGGGGTAAATCAACTGGTACCTACGGTGCCTAGGTGATTCCTGCGTCCTCGCTTGCTCTCTCCAGGCACAACGTGGCGTTCCTTACCCCATCAATGTGGGTGAGAAATTAGTAGTGCGGGTCCGGACTGCATCGCATCGTCACTGGGCAATTAGTCATCATTCATCGCGATGCCAAATGTAGGGAGACCCTCTCCAGGATGCAAGACTTGTAGGGACAGGAGAATCAGGGTATGTAGCGCGACCGCGACCAGGCGTCTCGAGTGCTAACCTGCTGTTGAAGTGTGACCAGAAGCGGCCCTCATGCTCACAATGTCTTCGCGCAGGCAAAGAATGCCATGGATACCGGGATCCGGTGTCGCTGATGTTCAAGAACGAAAGCCATGTCGTGGCGAAGAAGGCAGAGAGGCGCTACGAAGAGCTTGCCAAATCAAAAGAACCAACAACACCTTGGAGACGTGGAGAGCCCGCTAAAATTAGAAGCTTGCAGAGGATGTATCCGGTGCGGATACCGCCAAGTGCTGAGATGGTTGTGCAACCTACGCCGAATGTCGACGCGCGAGCCCAAGGGTACTTCCTTGCCAACTACGCGGGCACTGCCGACTTCCCCCAAGGAGGCCAATTTGAGTGGATTCCTCAGCTCCTATCTCGGATGGATGTCGAGAGCAGTCTTCGCGAAAGCTTTCGAGCCCTGAGTCTAGCTGTCTTCTCCAATGCAGTAAAATCTCCTGCCGTCATGCAGAAAGCACGTATTGCATACGTATCCGCGTTGGAGGAGACCAACAGAGCACTCATGTCGCACGAAACAGCCATCAAAGACAGCACCGTGGTCTCCGTAATCCTACTTGGTATGTACGAGGGCACGAGATACACGGACAAGAGCTCTATAGCCAGATGGTCCAAGCACGTCAGCGGCGCTTACACGTTGTTCATGCTCCGAGGAAAGTCCCAGTTCGATACAGAGCTTGGACGGCAGATATTTTTGCAGTCTTATGGTGTTGCGTTATTCTTCACGATGGAGTTGGGAACGAATATTCCAAGTTAGTAAGCCCCTGTTCGAAATGCAAGTGAAACATGTGCTTACTTCATAAACGAACTTTTAGAAGGGGTGCAAGAGTTATATGATCAGATACCGACAGGCGGGGGATTCCAGGAGCTCGGGAAAAAGTTTATGATGAGCATGCTGCATCTCATGCACGCTGTTGTCAAACTCAACCAAGACAAAAGCCACAGCCCCGTCGAGATAATCAACAACGCCAGGAAACACGACCAAGAGCTAGAAAAGATCAAGGCTTCCCTACCTCAAGTATGGCAACCCATAAGAGTCCATCTCAAGGCGCCTTCGGACCACTACTATGGAAATCTGTATAGCCTCTGTCTCCATCCCGTTATAACTCAGATGTGGAACTATACGCGGTTTCTTGGGATCCAGATACACGAAATCATAAGAACGAATCTGGTCAGGCTTTATGAGGAACATGCGCCACCAAGCTTCGATGTTGCTTCCCTAAAGACATGCATACAGTATGAGGAGGACATACTGCGGGCTAATATCGCGGCAATCATCTCTGCGGTGCCTCAAATTACGGGTATGGTACCATCACCTGCACAGCCTTTCGCACAAGGGAAAAAGACCGACGAGGATTCTTCAGACGAAGATGTCATGAGAGAACCGGGCACCTTTATTAATTCGGTCGTTTCGCCAAGGCTGATGCAGGTCATCCAGCCAATATATACCGTGGGTATGTGTGTGCTTATTACACCTGGTCTGCGGGAGTGGATCATTAAGATTCTCCATTTTGTTGCACTGAGAATTGGGTCGAGACAGGCAGTCGTTTTTGCAGCTGAGCTACAGGAGCTTCAGGAACATGAACCAACGATAGCGCGTGATCGTGAAGACATAGCCGAGTGGATAACGTTGGGTTCTGGAGTAATATGAGAGTCAATAAGGGGCGCAGCAAGAGAATTATCTTAATGACTCTTCTCTTTCAACCTTCTTGAAATAATGAACAAGAGGTCGAAACGAATATGAATATTGGGATCTCGTACAGACTCGGACCTTTACATTCATACCACACACAAGCGTGCACACGAAATCATTTCTCAAGGTCTACAAGTTCTTCTTACCCTCCTTGTTCTTAGCTTCACCAAATCCCACTCGTGCCAGAAACGCCAGCCTCACCAATCCTGCAAATGCCGTGATTCCGATACTTCCCCAATCTTCCGCCCTCCATGTCCCCATGTCTAGTCTCTTCTGCTTAGCCAGAACCTCCCACACCGCCCAATAGTATGCCAAATCGACGACGAAGCAAGACAACTGGACAATGCGCCAAACGTTCATATCCTGTGTGTAACGTAGTAGAACAGCAGATATAATGCCAAAATTCAGCATACCGCCGCCGCGCTGCTTCAGGATCATAACATGACCAATGTCCGGAGTGGGAGAGGGAATATGCGACGAAAGGACAGTGGTAGGCATGAAGAAGTCCATGGTCGCACCCCAGGCGCAGATTATGGGGTCGACATATGTAAAGAATATGCGATAGAAGGCGGGTATAGAGGGTGACGTGGGCTGAGACATGATCGCGGTTTGGTGATCCGATCTATGCCTCAAGAAATCGGGCACGAGGATAGCAGCGTCTTTAGGAGGCCGAGGTATGTAGACTGTCTGTCAAGACTGGTGATAGTGTGCGTAGTAGTGTGGATGAGATGTGCGACTCAAAATGTCCCTTGTGCTCGACCACATGTCAGCTTCGCGCCCCGCGTTAGTCGCTCTAACTGCTTCGGTGCTGTGCCGCTATAGCACCGCAGACTAAGTCGCTTGTGATTAGACCCGTATACCAACACAATCCATAGTGCACACAGGCTCCACTTTGATCCTTCAGCTTCGAACTTTCCGTTGTAGTGGTGCAGCACGTTGGTGACCGTAATGACGCAGCGCCATCCCGCCTGTACCTGCACAGGTGGTGTCATCCTCGATCGCTCACAGACGGGTGTATCCTGCCTGCCTTCCTCCACCAACTCCAATGGAAGAACAACAACCCACAAGATCTGTCAAGATCTCAAGTGAACCAGCCCTACGCGATGATACTACCTAGTGTGCCTAGGTAGCTAGCGCGGATCCCCACGGTGTTGGACACCTGAGGTGTCGTCACGCCGCGACCGAATACTGCATGTGGAGGCTGTTGCGTCTTTCCACGCCTCGCAAACTCTTATCCACTTCATAGACGAACTCACTGTGCAGCACACCTTTGGGGGCTTGTCTCAATCTGTGACAAGACTTCATAGTACTTCGATCTTCATTGTTGCTCGTCCGGGGCCGTTCCGCTTCTCTCGCTCGCACGGCGGTTATTCGAAACAGCTGAATGGGCAACATCATGCAAGAGGCGTAAATCTGCCCCGCCCCATTGATTAAAAGTATTCCCGAAAATCATCTTCGAAACATGTAGCTTGGGGTGGTATAGCAAAGTTGACGCGCTCGTCACAACTCGATACGGGAACGGTGAGCCAGCTGGTGTGGTCGGGCTTCGCGACTTGATCTAACCTGGAGAACGCGACACAACCACGGTATGCATCCATCAACAACGGCATGCGCCAACACCTGAGCGCTCTCACTGCCACGAAAGCCGTCACTACTGCTAGTGCATTGCGTAGTACAGTCTCGAGCGAAGAACATGCCCCCTCCTAGGCCTGCGATGCGAGGCCCAAGGCGTCCTCAACAAGGTGGACATCGTCAGAGTGTGCCACGCATGATGAACATCTTCAGGCAGTCAGAAGCTTAATTAGAAGTGTATTACTCCTTTCACTCCAGTCAGCCTTATAACGATTTGAGGCCACTTATTGACTGGCAATTGCAAGGTTTGCGAGCGCCGCGAAGGCTGAGCTGGAGTCCGAGCGAACGTCAACTTTTGCAACTCCACCATCGCGGACCGACCGATGATGCCTGCGACCTCAGGCAACTCTATCGAATTTACGATTACGTCGATGGTCCCTGGCTAGCAGCCTTCTCGCGTACAGCCTCTCGGCACGCATTCAGGTTTGCATTGAGGTGGCATTCCTGCTGCTGCAACCTGCATCACGAGAGTCGCCTCCGCTGCGGTGCGCGAAAGCCGTGCCTTGCATTATCACCCCAACTCAGCCTGCGATAGCTGAGCTCGACCATTTAGCGGCATTTCTGAGATTAAGGTCCGGCGGCAAAACGAGATAATTCTCTGGAGAAGGCAATTCCTTGATCATCGGCCGCCCCTAATTTAACCGTGTCGGGTTAAAGCATTCGTCGCTTCGCCTCAAACAGACTGGGCATTCGGTCTAATGATGCAATTCTATTGGCGTACAACAAAGAATGCTCATGAATAAGTGGGTATTATGACAGTTATGGTGCCCAGAAGCAGGTGATTGACGCGATAAAGACACCAATGTACACGGAATTGCGGCAAATGTCCGTTGTGACCCTACCACACTCGCTCTAGTAAGCCAGGCAGTACTGCGGCGTTGGCCGTTTCCCTCCCCTACTTTCGGTTCTTCACGAGCAAGCCACATCCGCTTCACACGTCCCAATGCTCTACGGCACGGAAGGCCTACTCGTTAAGCGCCGTCGTAAGATGGAGGACATGTTCTGCCTACACGATGGATCAGCTAAGATGGTGGCGTGGAGCTGGGGGAGTTGGGTTGATATATAGCTCGTCAACTGGCTTTTAGTATCAAGGTACCTCAAAACGAAGGTTCTTCATGTCAGCAGAGCAATTCTCGAAGCTCTCTCTTGGAGAGGACATGGTTACAACTCGTGCTGGGGCCGCAAGGGCAGCAAGAGCTAGTGCACAGTCATCAGATCACTCTGACCAAGACCAGCCCCTACCGTCAGTCGAGTCGACCGTTTCGCCTACGCCTTCCCTGGTTATATCGACGAAGAATCTCCACTACAATGTTTCGGCTTTCGATACCGACCTACGAAGACGGGCCAAGAAAGGACTAGAAGGTAGCGAGATTAGGTTGAAGTACTGCGCAGTCTCGGAAGACGAATACAGTCCGGGTGGTAGTCCAAAGAAATTCTTCCATCTAGAGGACGAGATCACCGTGGCGATGGGTGGAAGGTTAAGGAGGCCAGAGTGTACATGTGGTGCCAACGAGAAAGGCCTCGCATGTAAGGTATGACTACCAGCGTACGACTATTGAAACATGACTAAAAAAGACTCTGAAGCATATCTATTGGGTTGGAGACCAGATCATCTCGACTTCCCCAGACGACATGGTGAAGACACCACTTCACCTTTCACCTGACGGCTCGAAAATCGAAGATGTGAAGCCTGCTGAAATACTGGATACCAAGGGTTTAGCCAACATCGCCAACGACTTGAAGTGGGTTTACCGAGACGACGACGACCTACCTGAAGACGATGATGACCTGAAGGAAACAGTCATCGATATGTTCTCCTGCTTCGAGCCCCGGGATGCGCTTCCTGGGGAGTTTCGGTATCCTGAATCGCCCTTGACTTCAGAACGATCGAAGAAGTACCAAGAGCTCGCAGATCTCTTCACGCAGTACGCAAGTAGAGACCCTAGTCTGTACCTTCAGATGCGCAAGATCATCGATGCAGACTTCGAAAGCCGTGTTTTCTTCGAGAAGGTTGAAAAGCGCATCGCGTTGACCTTCGATGCTCTGGATGAGTACATTGCCAAAGGACCCAAAACTCTCTCTGAAGGCCCGCCTCGGTTCGATGTTTCCAGTTGCGCAGAGCAGTTGACCTCACTAGTCGGGGCCATTGATGACTTTTACCATCGCCAGGCTGATGTCGAGGATGCAGCTGCACGAGCAGCGATGGCTCTTGTCACTATCCTTGACCGTGTCACAGACCGCAATGTAAATGCATACGAAGGCATTACATGGAGCGGCATGGAGGCTTTATCGGACCCTGTGCAAAGCAACCTATACGTTGCACTCATTGGAGCACAAACAGATGACGACCATCAATTTGTACTCGAAGCGCTTGCGTCTTTACCACAAGAAGACGTATACCGTAACCACTGGACAGTGTTGCAGGATGTCGAACGCAAGCTGATTGAGGCTGATGCGCCTGCTCATTACATGAATCTCTTCCGCAACCTGGTCTATGAGAACCGTAAAAGGCCAGGGTCGGCGGTACGCGAACGAGAGCCGAAGCGGGCGATGCAGTAATCCCGGTCGGCAAGCGGTGTGTCTTGCGGTCAAAACAACCGTTGAGTGGGCGGTGGTGCCATTGCGCTCTCATTTTGCTTTTGTTCTGGCGTTGGCGGATTTTTGCATTTGTTCCATTCCTTTCTTTGTGGCATTTTTCATCGTTTAATATCTTCATGTCTTTCCTTACGACGTTACGGCTGTCTGCAGCGCTAGCTGTCATTTTCTTCTTCTTTACTCAAGGTCGTCGGCCTTTGTTTTGTTATGTTCTCTCCCTTCAAGGCCACCCGACTCTGGCCAACAATAGGCCGGATGATTCTGAATCTCTTCGCTTCTTTCTTTTGCTTTCTCTTCAGCCGGTTGCTCACCGGAACTTTAACGTCCCTGATTTTTTCCAGGGCACACTTGATGTGTCCTTTCTCTTCTACACACTCCTTGTATACATAATTTGAGCACTATTTTTACGCTACAATTTACCGTTAGCACTGTAAGCTACAAAACCTATGCTTCTAAATGTATTCCGGAGTCAAGAAAGTCCGTTTAATAATCCCATGCAACCACTTGTGACATTGTTTAAGTATGTTGAAGGGTGATAGACCCAAAGCAATTAAGTGCGACCCCTAAGCTGCACATATCAGATGATACGAGGCTCCGCATTCATACAGTGCCAAGGTCCGATATATAGAAAGATCCCGCGGAACTGGGATTATGGCCGACGGCTGACTGACTCGAAACAAGACCGGAATGCACGAAGTGGATCTGGTGCATCTCATAGCTGAACTTCACATGCCACAGGCTTTCGCATGTCGTCAAGTGCGGTAGGAGTTAATCATTCGTTTACTACGCGCTTGGCGCACCTGGCACATGGAAGCTATTATAGATCAAACTACATGTCGGTGTGAATGTCGGATCAGATATCTCGTAGCATGCAAGATAGCAAGTCGGCGTCGGACGTCTACATGAGCCAATCATGTAAGACTCAGCTGCACGTCGTACAACGACTCTGTCATTGGTACGTCTAAGTGGCCGGTGTATCGAGGCGCTAAGTTGGAAGGCGTTCATCTGGCGTACACACGATGTTGCTCAAGTGGTTGTTGTTTTGTGGTGCATCTGGCCTTGGACATGGTGGGGTGTTCGTCCTGTAGAGTGCAAAATGTCCACTAGGACTAGCGATTAACCTTCCGCTTTTGCTCGCGGCCTCTAAATCGGCGCATACACAGTATGACGCTTGTTGTAAGCCCCCGCAGTATGCGACATGTTACAGAGCATGTGTTATCTAGGTGTTCCGCCGTCTCCGCATAGCATAAGCATGCGTCTGGCGTCAAGCACAAGACGCAGATAAAGTGATTGTGTGTAATACACACTCGTCTTGCAAAGATTCTGAGCAGATGTAGCGAGGACAGAAGCATCAACGTTGGAGTTGTATGGCGTGTGAATGGCATGATCAAGTACACATGCAGGTGAATAAGTGAAGGGATCTGAGTGGCAAGATAGCTCGTACCAAGCTTATGCTAGCTAGGAACTTACCGTGTCCGTGTTGATCGTGATAGTCGTTGTGGGCACAAGAAGGTGGGTCGAGCGCTCGACTGCGGGGAGTGCAGCGGCTAGGCTCGAGTTGCCTCTGGACGTGGTTGGATGGCAGGTGAAAGGGCCGCGTCCTTTATCCACACATGTGCATGGCCGGACTGCGGGGAAGGAGCGGAGCTAATCCGCTTGGAGAACTAGGGCAGATGGGCATCCTTTGGCAAGCGCAGCCAAGACACCCGCTGTTGCTTCCATATTACTCTCCTGTCCATCGTCCCTGTTTCTTGCCATTTCGACCTTCTTCTCTTAACCTGTTGAACCAAAGTCTCCTGCTAGTCCACGTTATCGAACGCGATTCCCTTGCAAACGTAATTCGCTTATCACGCCATCGACCCCCGCTGACGTACTGCATCTCGGGGACCCTGTCTGTGCGCCTAGCGACATATCAATCATCCCACCCCCCCTTGCCTTGTTGCTTTGAGCACCCCGTTCTGATTTGTTCTTCGCACACGACCCCTCGATTCAATTAACCTTCTTGTACACACTTTGAACTTGTCTCAAACTTCGCTGTCACCCTCATAATGTCCTCCAACGGTCGAAACTCACCGCCGCTACCTTCGCCGGATACTCGCCGACGTGCTTCAGTCACCAGCCAGACCTTCCAGGACCTGTTCGGCCGGTCAAACAGCTATGTAGGCCAGCAACAGCCCTCTTCAGGCCCCATCACCACAGCAGCCGCCAATGCTCAGCGGCGGCGGCTCTCGCTCACCACCCTTGGTCTTGGTGCCTCGCCCGGCCAGACATCACCCTTCCTCCAGACCCCGCGAACCCGAACCGAGAGCATCTCCAGCGCCAACTCTGGCTCTGTCGACGAGAGCCCATTCGAGGATGATTACGCCCCTTCCACGTCTGCTAGCAGCAGCAACCCGGCCACACCCTTTGTTCGACGGCTGAGCTTCGGAGCTCGTGCAATGCGGGATGTCAGGCAGAGCAACGGAGGCGTTGGGAACCCAAATGGTAGACCACCCATCCATAAAGCTTCCTCTCCCCCGACTGGTCGAGGTCGAGGTCTGTCTTCATTGTCGCAGTCATTGCCCTCTTCCGCTACCTTGCTTCGTCCCTTTACCCATGCACATTCGCGGCGATCTACATCTATATCACACATCTGGCCTTCCACTATTGCAGAGCAGTCCGAGAATATACTGGGAAACTACTCGCTAACATCGTCTTCAACAGGCGAAGGTTACAATTTCGCTGAGAACCTCCGATCGCGAGCCGAGCGAGGCTCCATCTCCGGCCCTAGCGGAATGTTGAGCCCGTCTCCTCCAACGCACCAGCGTGCTAAGAGTGTCACAATCATGGAGCCACCTGCCCGCGAGATGCCCAAGCCCAAGGTGCCCGACGCCATGCAGGAGCGGATCCTCAAAGGCGACTTCTACATGGATTAGTCTCTTTGCGTAGCTTGATGTTTTAAATCTCCGGTAGGTGGTCTGTTACGTGTCTCCTGCTCTCTAGTGACTGACGTGTCCTGTTTGCAGGACCATCTACTTTACAGATGAGACGTCAGATTATTCCACGATCGTGTATCAGTACTCTAGCGCTTATCAAACCCAATTCCATCTACTCCAGGACTACTTCCACCTAGCTCTCGTATCGCTCATGGCCATGAGCGATCGACGGACTACAAACACGGCTTCAGTGAGGTTGCTCACGCATGAATGCACATGTACGGTAACGGCGATTACTGGACTTGGCCCTATTGTGCTTCTGGCGATATTTCCATGCGCAGCTATCATTGCTGGCAGTATGCATACCACAATCGTTTCCACTAGGCTCCCCCCTTGTTGATTTGGAAAAATCGGCTACACAGCATACTCTTGACTGCATGACCACACGAACACTTCAGTTATGTACTTCATATTCTACTAGTACAGGCGTATGATTACGAGGAACGGGCGGACCAAATTGTTATGCTTACTTGATGAGGCTACGTCAGTAGAGCAGGGTGTTCGGAGTTTGTGAGGCATATCACGCAGGGCGAGAGGTCAAACTACTCGATATGAAACATTGTACGGAAACAGACTGTAGATGGCAGAGCAGCTCAGCACAGCATCATACAAAGAAAGGACAAAGTGACGAAATTACTGTGCGCATTGCTCGCGTGTGATGGTGTGTTGGTACGCGTCATGTTTTCCACAATGAGTTTCAAGTAAACTGATCGGCGTTGTGTTGTACGCGTGTAGGAAGGTGGAATGTTCACTGT
>Ga0265797_10002543_pt1 | contig 30500 bp, 23 predicted proteins | sample P2T30metagenome_FD_192433 | JGI IMG/M metagenome (GOLD analysis project Ga0265797, IMG submission 192433) | Plant litter microbial communities from East Loma Ridge, Irvine, California - P2 T30 | ecosystem: Environmental > Terrestrial > Plant litter > Unclassified | place: USA: California...
TCTCGGCCGAGCCAGATGATTCACCTGTGATGATGAAGCTCATGACATCTTTGGCCTTGACGTGTTTACCCTTGGCCTGAAGGCGAAGTGCGACCTGGACAGAGGGCATCGAGTTACCGTTGGGGTATTCCTTGGGGTTCTTTCCGAGCTGTGTGTAGATGGTGTACTTGCGAGCTGGAACGGCGTACTCGCGCATCTGTTTGCTCAGCTCGCGAAGGTGGTTGTGGATCTTCTCAACGACTACTTCAGGATCTTCACCACTAAGTAGGAAGTTGAGCAATTCCCTAAAGCATTGTTAGTACACCGTTATATCTACCTCCGTAGGCTGGAGAACTCACGTTGATGTCTCCTTGGACAGAGCACAGTACTCCCTGCGCCTCATGTCGAGACCTTTGACTTCGAGTTTCTCGATGTACTTGCCATCGACAGGGACCATGTTAATGGCAGCATACTTCTTCTTGGCATGCAGTAGGATACGGCGGAAGACGTTGTCGATGTCGATCTCCAAAAGCTTGTAGCTGTCGTTGACCTCTTTCTTGAACTCGTTACCCAACTTCAGCGCATCCTGAATGTTATCGACGTTTGTGTTGATCATGACGGAATCAGTGTCACCATAGATGACGCGCAATGCCTTCTCCTCGGCCATGTCCTTGGTTTTGCGGAGAATCTCACGACCCTTGTATGTCGTAAGCATAGCGAGTGGTCGAGCGTAGAATCGAGACTTAGTGTATCCCAAACATCCGTACATAGAGTTGGCAGTGAGCTTCAGAGCCATTTGCTTGATGTCCCAAGTTGCCAACTCATCCGGAGTGGCATCCTTGGCCTTCATGAGCTTCTTCACCTCGCGACGTCGTGAGACGAGTGTAGCAATAAGGCGCGGTAGGATACCTTGGTCTTGGTTTGTGGGGACTTCGGGCACCTTGTCGTCATCTTCCGAGAGATCGGATCGCTCGACGGTGGTGAAGCAAATGTTGAACTCCTGGATGATACTGGGGTAAAGGGAGTTGAAGTCCATGACCAGAATAAACTTGTCGTAGAGACCCTTCTCGGGCTCGAAGACGAGACCACCTTTGAACTTGTCCTTCTTTTTGGCATCCGCACCTTCTTCGCCCTCGGCTGCTTCTTCCTCGGCCTTTACTTTGCTCTTGCCCCACTGTTTATCCGGGCAAATGTACTTGTTCTTGTGGAACTCGTGGAGCAAAATGTACTCGTTACGTTCGGCACGAGTTCCACTCAGTGTTCGGGCCCAGGAGTTACCCGCCAAGTTGGTGAGAACCTTGGTGAGCGGAAGCATTTGCACCTTTATCGAGATCGCAGCGATGAAGTAGGCGTCGGCTTGGCAGTGCTTGATGTAGTTGAGGAGACCCTCCTTCGTCGTCGCCCAAGTCTTGAGCGCGGCCTCGTTGTCGAGCTCTTCACGTCGCTTGTTGAGCCCAAGCTGGACCATCTCCTCAAGACTCCACGATTGACACTTGGGCATCAGAGACTTTCCGAGATCATTAGCCAGGTCACACAGCAAGCGGCCAGAAGCTAGCTGCTTCTCAGCGAAGAAACTTCCGCCACCCTTGCCCATGCTCTTGGGCCAGTCGCTTCTCTTGAGTCGCCCAATGCGGTGCCATCCCGGTGTCTTCTTTTCACGCAGACGGCTTAGCAAAACGCTGTAGTCCACGTCGTCCAAGCGATGTCCGACGAGGACGTCCGGGTCGTGCCGCTGGAACATCGCCATCAGCAGGCTCAGAAGTTCCTGCTCAGTCTTCTTCATGTACATGTTGCCCTTAACCTTCTCCACTTCTTTGTCGAAGCCTACTGGGAACGCTGCGCCGTTCGGCCGCATAATGGTGAAGCTCTTGCACTGCATCTGGTCCACGGGTGTCGTGTCGGTCAAGGAGAAGTTGTCGTAGATCATAGCACTGGCGACCAAGATCTCTTGCTTGTTGTCCTTCGCGTTGAAAGTAGTCCGTAGGGAGAGACTCATGAGTGTCATTGGGGGTGCGTCAAGATTGTCCGACGCACTGACGACTGTTATGTTGTTGGGCTTGCTGACTGCAACTTCAAGCTTACACCAAGAAGCGTTTGCAACAGAACCAAAGTCGGGAGCATCAATCTTGAGCCAGCATGGTCCCATGACGTTCTTCCAGAGCACGAACTGCTCGAAAAGCGATGTGTTGGTTCCGAAGACGTGAGAAAACGTTTCACCCTTCAAGTCAGAGGATAGTGGCATTTTGTCGTATCCATAAAGGAGCTTGAGGTAGTCGGCTTCCTTGGGTATGTCGGCCAGCTCGAAGGCGTACTTCCTTGTACACGGCTTAATCTTGTGTAGATTTACGCGGTGCTTGCTCATAATAGAGTCAACCTCGTCTGATACATCGCTCAGGCCAACCTCTTCGTCGGTGGTTACCCCTCTGATGTGACGGTATTCACGGGGTAGGAAATATAGCTTTCGGAGGATGTTATCGACCTTCACAAAGCAACTGACGTAGTTGCCCGACTTCTTGTCCTTGACCTTGCCGAATAGACACAAGCTGCCGTTGATTTCGGTGTAGTCAATCCAGAACATGCGTAAGCTACCATCCTCTTCCACCGCGTCCTGCGGTTGTATCTTGCCCATGCCAGTGGTAGCTGGAGCGGGGCTGCTCATAACGTTGAGCTTGCTTGTGACGTCGTTCCAAGAAGAAGCATCGACAGGTGCTGTAGAAGGTGCAACGGGCGAGGAGCTGGCGGGCGTGGGATAGTCTTCTTTCTTGAGCTTTGCTATCGGTCGCCTACCCGCCATGTTGACACTGGTGATTGGCACACCATGATGTGTCGTGGGTTGAGCAACCTCCATGAGGTCATCTTCGTCTTCTTCTTGTTTGATCGCAGGCTGTGCTCTTCGTTCTACGGCTTTGGCGACAGGTGACGATTGTAGTGGAAGGTCGCTCATAGGCTGATCGTCGTCGAGTACGGGGAGGTCGTCATCGTCGACGTATGCATTCGTTGCCGGTGGTGTATCTGGCATGTGTGCGTCTGAATCATTGCTTCGCCTTGTAGTCGGAGCCGGTCGGTTCTCCGAGATAGGAGGTGAAAGTACGCGTGTCTTCCGGCGTGCCTCTGTCTTGACGGGTCGCATTCGGTTCGTGGACAAGCGGACGGGGTTTGTGTTCATCTCGCCTAACAGGTCCTCCATGAAGTCCTTGTCGGCGGCGGTGGCAACAGGCTGGGTGCATTAGCATTAATATTGGGTGGGGTGATGTATTCCAGTAGTATACCTTTACTTTAGGTGCCTTTGCAGCGTTCTTCGCACTGAAGTACTTGCTGATGCCATTGTCGATCTTTTTTCGCTTCTCCTCATCTTCTTCGCGTTTCCGCTTGGCTATCACGCGTTAGCTGTAAGTCGTGCGTACGCTTGATGATTGGCGTCATACCAGCCTTTCCCTTGGCGGGTCGCTCGTCGTCTTCTTCGCTATCCGTGGCAGCATAGTGGTATTGACCCTGTCCGTCATCCCACTCTTCTCTGCCGTCATCGACGTATCCCTCGCCCTCGTCGCCGACGACGAAGTCATCTTTGTCCAGTCTTCCCCGCACAATTTTCTTGTACCCCTCTTCATCGACCTCATCGTACAATTGCTCCTCTTCGGCGACTTCGTATGTGGACAAACGCGTCTTGCCCGCCGCGCGGTTCGCTCGCAATTCGGCTAGTAGGGCAGCGCCAGTCTTCTTCCCTACACGCGACATGATGAATTATAACGTATAAGGTATGCGAGCAAAAAGCGAAGTGAAGAAATTGGGGTATCGGATGCTCTCGTGGGCGTGTTTGGAGGGCTGGCGGGACGACAGGTTAAAGTGCAGGAGTGACGCGCTAGTGCCGTGCACGCGACGCGACGGGCAGTCAATTAAGCGCGCCAAGCCACTACCCGAATTCGTACAATCTATTACTTGCCCGCTACAATACCCCTTCAACACCCCACCATCATCATGGCGACAGTCTCTAAAGCCCCTCTGGTCTGGATAGACTGTGAGGTAGGCTTGATCGAGATTTGTTGCAGTATTTCGTTGACCCTGTTAGATGACCGGCCTAAACACTGACAATGACACCATCATGTCTCTCGCCGCATTCGTCACTGATGCAGACCTCAACATCCTCGACGAGACTGGCTATGAGGCCATAATACACCACGAAAAAGAGCAGCTTGATCTTATGGGCGAATGGTGTACTAGCCATCATGGTCAGTCGGGTCTGACCCAAGCCTGCATCGATTCCACCACCACCGCCGAAGAAGCAGCAGAAGGGCTACTTGCCTACATCAAGAAATTCGTACCTGAACGCCGCACTGCTTTGCTTTCTGGGAGCTCTGTACACGCCGACAAGTCTTTCCTCGTTAAGCAGCCCTACAAGGTTGTCACCGACTACCTTCATTACCGGATCATGGACGTCAGCAGCATCAAGGAGGCTGCTCGTAGATGGGCGCCCAAAGCTACTTTGAAGAAGATACCACGAAAGAAGATGTTGCATGAAGCACGTGCAGACATTCTGGAGAGCATTGAAGAAGCGAGGTACTATCGTGAAGCGTTCTTTTTGCGACCAGTGAGCGCAATAGAGTCGCCACAAGAATGAAAGTAGTTCTAGCAATAGCTTCATAAGACATATTATCAGAACGCTTTGTCGTAAGAAACACTCCGTCATGGATTTGAACGGCTCGTGACTGTAGACCTTTGGTTTCATTACTGCACATCACCTTGAGAACGTTGAGTTGATGTACCCGTCTTCTCGCTTCAGCCAAGACAGTTTTACTTCCGTAGTCATGGATCAGATGTAAAGTTCGCGATTTCTCATCGCAGGGTATCATATATTTATTGTTGCTCTATCGGCACACCCTCAGTGCCATCATGTGCCTGCCAAAAGCACCCTGGATGTCTGCCTCTCCACGATGATCAGCTCACTTCTTCCCAATGCTGAACCCCCTTGTCATATAATCCGCACTATTTCCTGCCGACGCTTTATGCTCCGTCTTGTTGAACAAACTGTTCACATTGTCATTCTGTGCCATCTTCCTCCTCTTGTTGCGCTCTTCTTGTTCCTCAAGGACTTTTCGCGTCAATGAGGCTGTGGCAGAGTTCTTGATGCCGTCATTCGCCGTTGTTGTAGATTTTGCTGCAGCCTCCTTCTTTGCCTTTTTGTCTTCGTCTGATAATGACGTTTTCCCAGTGCCGTTCTCGGCGGCGGATGCATCGCCGTGTTTCCGCTTCTTCTTGCTGCCGGGTGCTTTCTTGAGCGCATGTGTCAGGCTTTTTTCCTTCAAGGTCTTCATACGCAGGTTCAATCGTGCGATATCGGTCGCCGCGGTAGGTAGGATAGGTATGATGTCGTTCTCTGCGTACGGTTCGTTGCACTGGAAGTGTGTCAGTCATCGCGCCTCAAGTTCAAAAGTCCAGTTGTTGGTACGTACTGTCAAACACGCCCTCTCAGCAACTTCCTTGACGACACTTCCCGCAAACGCATGTCCGCAAGGAACAACATAGACGGCTTTGCTCCCCGGTCCTAGCCTCTCGCCTGTGATCGGGCACCTCCACTTTTCTCCCAAAGTCTTCTGCACCTCACCACCATCTTTCTCCTCGATTTCGAACTTCACCTCCACGACATCTTTCAGCCCCTTGACTCTGTCCCCGAACGTGCCCAGTTCTGAATCTTTCACACCCCCAACCTTCTTCATCTCCGTCTTCTCTACATCCTCGTCGTCCTTCAGAAGAAACTCAATAATCGAGTCCTTGTTGTACAAAACGCCAGCTGCATCTGAAACTACAGGACGAGCGAGAGGTTTGCGCGTAAGAGGATCGGTGGACCAGGCGTATTCTTGTTGTTCGGTTTGCGCCTCCTTGATTTGAGCGGTTGTGAGCGCTTTGGCGGCTTCTTTAACGAGTTCGCTGCGTTTGGGAATCGAGCCACCGTCGTTACCCATTTTGTAGGGCTTGGCTTCAAAAGTAGGTGATCGGGTGTGTGAGCGATGGTGATGAGAAGCCGAGGGCGTGCGGCGAAGCGCGGAGGTTCGAGTAGTTTTGGGACGTGCACGTGCCAGCTCGACCATACCTAGCCCTGGATGTAATGTACCTATGTAGGAGAGACCGAGACGAATTGGAGTAACTGCACATGTTTTGAAGCTTGTATCACTTCCAAAAGAATCCATTTCACGAGAAGAGAGACCGAGATCTTGAAGGAAATGATTGTCTAATGCAAGAGGGTTGCGCTGTAGTGGTTAAGAAGCAGCATCGTCTTAAAAGCTATGTGTTTCGACTAGAGGATACAATGGTACTATACAAGAAAACTGTAGAATGCTCTTGCTAAGAGGAAACACCTCATTACTGTCGGAGCCTAGAGATTGCGTAGCTCTCCCGTTTCATCAACCTTGAATGACCGGGGTCTCCTCTTTCGCTCGAATGGCTTTGCTGGCCTGGTTGGCCGCGAAGGTCTCTCTAGTGGCCTTGTCCATTCCTTCTTCCACGACGGCCGTTCATCGCCTTGCTCGCTTTGCCCGTCTTCTTTTTGCAGATATCCGTGTGGATCGGCCTCTTCAGGTGGCTCTCCACGCACTGCATTGGCCTGCCCACCCTTGAACATTACCCTCTGGATGAACGCGGAGAGCCTGGCTCTCTCTTTCTCAAACGGACTCTTCGACTTCTCGGCGATAAGTTTCGAAAACAGCAGCTTATCGTATACGCCCTGTATTTTCTTCAGCGCATCAATGGCGTCTTGTCTCGCTTCGCCCTTCAAGTATTGCGGGCCGCGACGCCCATAGTTCGTCTGTCCAGCACCGATGGTCAGTTGAAGACGGATGTTCTTCACGAGGGGGTCAAGTAGAGTGAGTGCATCGATAAAATCCGCGCCTGTAGCCAATGGAAACGAGACTGCAAGTCCAGCATACATGGTGACGGTCTTGGGATCCGCGTCTTCCAGGATCTTGGACATCATTTGCAAGATCTGACCTCCATTTTTGAGCGAGTTGTGGTTGTTCTTGTCGCGGACGCATGTACTCATTGCGATTCTGAATGTACCAGGCGGGGGCGTGATACCCTTGTCCATCATGTCTTGTTGCAAGAGCTGCACTGCCGCACTAGAGGCACGATTCTGACGGAGATTGCGCAGACGCATGTTGAGGTTGTTCACATCAGCAGTGATCTTGTACGTTGTTGGATCAGTCAAGAGGTCCCAGTATTCCTGCGCGGCCTTGTTCGCCACAATCTTTTGGCATGCTTCTTGAACTAAGGAAAGCGTGTTGTTGCCCGGTCGAACGTAGATGAGAGGATTCGATACTGCACTACCGACGCCTTGAGGCGTCAGAGCAAGGAACTCGTCACCACGCGTTGGGGCGTTATCTGGAGAGAGATGGTCGTCATCGATACGGTATTGTTTCGGTACGTTTGGTGCTCGCACGCGTGGAAGGCCAGCAGTTTGTCGCTCGACTGAGCCTAATCGAGGAACAAGTCGAGGGATATCCATTGTCTGCTCCACTAAGGAGAGCACGTCGTCCCAGTCTCGCGGTCGACTGCCGATCAATAGCAATCTTCCCATCGCACAGACGAGCTCTTCATCAATAGCCAGATCTGCACGTCGCCATCTCCCAACAATATCTTCCCACATGCGCCGCCCCTCCATAATGCCGCGCTCTTTCCTTGCCGCCGTCTCCTCCTCGCTCTCTCCTTTGGGCGCATCTATCAGCAGATTTTGCCGTATAGCGTTGAGTATGGTGATGTATGTGATGGCATTGGCTGCTGCTGGCCCGTTCTCTGGTATCTTCCCAGCCACACCCCACAAGGCATCCATATCTCCTGCTCTTGCACACACTCTCAGCGCAGCATTCGTGTGCATGATCGATGGCTCGACTCGGGAATTTGGTGCGGAGAGCGAGTGGTAGATGGAGAGGGCTTTGCTAAGAACGCCGGACGTATGCGCATTCCACGAGAGGCCTCTGAGAAGAATTGTGTACGTGTAGGAGTCTGGGAATTGCGCGCGCTTCTTCATCTGTGACAAGTCAGCATTACCCCTCATGTCTTCGCGCAGGCTATGCGTACATCGTTGTAGACCTTGATCGCATCATTGACCCTCTCTTTGGCCAGGTAGTGGTCAATGATGTGGTTCCAGCTGACAATGCACTGCATGGAGTGGCTCGCCATGCGCACCAACTGCAGCATCTCTTCCGCTCTGTCTTTCTTCAATTCGTTCCTCACAAACGTCGCCAGCTCCAGCGGATCCTGCAAGTGACGCAGCTCTCTCTTCCTCCTGTTCCAGTCGCTATCAGACATGGACGGGTCTCGCCGGCCGAGCCTCGCTAGATTGGGTGTCTCGTCGTCTGGCTGGCGTGCAGACGACTGTCGCAGCGCTGTAGTTTCCCTCCTCTTCCGGTTCGCCGCGAAGGCCGACTTCTTGAAGTGGTCCTCTCCATCCCGGTTGAATCCTCCTGTTTCGCGCGAAACTGTGAACCCCTCACTCTCCGCGTTGGTGGCACTGTGGGAGGATAGCAGCCGTTGCTGGTTCGGGTAGAGGAGTAAATTTCCGCTACGACGGAGGCGGTGCGCATTGGTGGCCGGGACATCGAGCGCCTGTATGCATCGCCAGAGACAGGCACGGCAGTTCAGCATCAGGTCGAGAGAGCGGTTCGTTATGGACAAATGGTGTGGCATGTTCTAGTCTGGAAAAGTTGCCCACTCGGTAGCGCACCATCTCCGGGCCGAACACGCCAGCACGTGATGACCCGAGACCGGATCGCCCGAACCGAAGAGGAGCCTCATCTGTGTACTTGCGTGCTACTCAAGACGGCGTTAGCACATTAGCAGGTCTGGTATGCCGCTATGAACCGCGCCGCCTCCAGCACGTCCACTCCGCACGCGAAGAAGCAACCCAGCCTAGGTCAGACTTCCCGCGCCCCTCTAGCAGCAAACCATGCCTACCGCCAACAAGGCTGAACTTACACTACGCGCCTCCGAGCCTCTGGAGCCGAATCAACGCTATATCGCGGGAGCCAGCGCCAGCCAGGCGCACCACCATCATAGGGCTTACTTTGATCCTTCCCTTCTAACCCCAGCGACCTAGCAAGCAAGCAAACTAACACTGTCGCATGATGTCTGGCGTACGGCAGGGTCTGGTGCTAGCGCGATACCGGCCATTGAGTACACATGCGTCTCGGCCGATGTTTTTCGCTTTGTTTACTAACACTCTTGAAATTTGGCAACATCAGACGCTCTTCGATATTATACACAAGTAATGCTCGTCCATCATCATCATCGGTGAGATGAACATGCACACCGAGCACCAGAGAATTTGCCCTTTCACAGCAGAGCCCGACGTGGCGGGATCAGGGTTCAAAAGGGCCATCATGTAGGTAAGCCTGGTAGTCGGCTGTTTAGGTGCTACAGGACCCGTACGTCTGGCATCTGTTGCAGGGAGGATTGCGTGATTAGTTTCGTGTGAGGCGACGCTGGCATTGTATGGACGGGAATTTGCGCCGCTGTTGCTTGTGTCCTGTACGAGGCGAGACTGCTGTGCCTGTGCTGCGTGTGAGGTGGTTGCTGTTGTTGTGGGTGCTTGGAAGCGGTGCACAAGACAGATCCGTCTGCGGCCACCGTTTATGACCTGAACGGTCTATCGTGTGCATCTGCAACCTCACGATTGGTAGACGGGCATGCTCATTTGCCTTGTCGCGTTGTCTTACGAACAAAGATCCAACGGTGGCACAGCGCCAGTAGATGCACGCCCACATCCAGGACCCTCGTCCCCTCGTGGCATCGGGACCGAATCCTTCAGCCCAGGCTACTGCTGTGTAACATGTGCTACCCAGCCCTTGACACGTCCATGCCTTAACCAGCGATAGTAGCACAGCGAGCGCATGCACACCATCCTGCTAGTTTCCGCCGTCAGTCATGGACTGGCGGCGCCGTTTATGTCTGCCACGCCAGCCAGCGCCTGCCACTCCCCTGGCTAGCTTGCAAGCCTGCTACCCCAGTGCCCTTTGCAACGGCGCGCCCAGAAAACAACCCAAGGGCCAGCGCTCGGAGCATCAGCGTAGTTTGATCGGACAACGGTCTGATGTGCCACTAGACGGCGATCGTGCAGATGCGCCTTTGCAAGATGCTAGCGTGTCGATGGTAATTCCTAGTCGGCTTCGCCTTGAATGTACGCATCTCGATGTGCATCGTGTGTGGAAGTCGATGCGATAATCATCGACGTCGCCTATGCCCAGCTTCTTTGTTGAGTTGCTCATCCTGGCAATTTGCTGCAGAATTTTCTTTCCTTTGGCGCGGCGGTTTGCCGGTGAGGGACCCAGAAAGAGGCGTCATCACTCATGCGCATTCGGATGACATTGCCCAACACGATCACCATCGGAATCTTTGACCCAGCGTGCCGCGGCAGGAAACAGTCCATGCGCCACCGTTCTCCAAGATAGAGCTTGCTTTTTGTGAGTGGAGAAGAGTGTGTGGGAACTTTCGCCAGCCATTCATCGAATGCATCTCTCCTGCCCCCAGCGGACCGTTCGTCAGGGCGCGAACGCTCGCATGACCAAGCAAAAGTGATCTGAGGATTGCTTCGTGCAATCGTAATCGATGACACGGAGTAACAGGCCATACGCCCCTCCCCTCTTATTCTCGGTAATATTGAACAGCGAATATGCACTCTCGCCGTCCTATCAGCGCTCACGGCGGCTGTCTCTCGTTACACAAAATCACCCACAGGCACACTTACTGCAGGCGAGACGACCACACGCATACACTTCCCATCGACACACCGAGCTTGCGCTTGTGTCGCTATCCTCGCATGCAAAAGTCGAGTGCCATATCGGTATGCAATTAATATATTTTGACTATACAACTATCATGCAGCCATAATTCCTTGTGCCATTCCCACCCACATTCCGCTCCTTCCCTATTCGATACGAAGAGTGTGCCTCAGAACTCAGTCGAACCCGGACGGTACTTTCCATTGACCCTGAATACGAGCCTGCCCTCCTCATTGTGGTATGTGTGCTATGCGTCATCACCGGCGTAATACAACCTGCCTCCAACTATGTTGCGACATGGCCATGTGCAATCGATTGGCTGCTCGCGTTCAGATTATTCTACATGACACCCCTGCCCCGGGCGAATTAGCACGCAGGTCGGAGCCAGCAGAATAAGTCGTGTACTCGAGTGAGGTGACACTTGAGAAATTCGCGGTCAGTTTTTGAGCATTTGTGGTCTGATGCCTCGATGCAATCTGAATCCGAGACGGGGGGATGCTCGGGCAGTTCAGTGGTCTTGCAGTGTGTGTGCGTACGTGGCGGCAGGCATGCGAGTGATAGAGTGAGGAGCTGATCACCGCTGCGAGGGCATGGACATGCATGTGGTGCTAGAGCCTTGGAGTGTAGAGAAGCGAGGCACGTCCTGTAAGTCCCAGCTATCTATGCTGAGCCTTGAAACACGCACAGACGCTGAGATGTCTTGAATACGTCCAAAACAATCTGGTCTGGCCATGGAGCGCCTTCGCATCAATCATGAACTGAACGAGACATACACACAGTCGGGCAAGTACGGCGACAGTGCAGTACAAGGCACGACGTGATATAGACGTACACGGCAATGTCTTGGTTGGGGAACGGTACGCTTCAGTCACAGCGTCATCTTACCGCACCCTTTGATTAGCATGGGTAGTATCATGGTGACCCAGAGTCAACTTCACATTGGTTTGTTCCACGTTGCCTGTGCGAGGACACAAAAGCAGAAACAAAGGCTCCAATGATGCCCAGCGATTTTCCCAAGGAGATCACACGATAAGCGAAACATGAGAGCAAATGAGTGATCAGATGAAGAGTAATAGGTAGATTGTTTCTTGTCTCAAACGCCTTTTTGCATGCAATCGTTCTAGCCCCCAATGTGAACAGGTCTGTCTTCGGGATTTTGGAATGCCTCTTGAAGTGATGAAAGATGAGAGGAAAACCGATGACGCAACCTGCATAACGTATGTTCGAACAGCTATCCTCACCCTCACTTTCGTGGTATCTCTTGAGACATTGTAGCAACTCCCGACATCGACCGTTAGACAATTCTCAGACCAAGTATCGGTGCTGAAGTAACCTCCGTTGTGAACACAACCAATTAGAAACATACAGCCGCCACCAAATGGAAATGCAAGCACCGCCCCATAGGAAAGATGCTGAAACTGTTGCATAGGCTCGCAACATATAGGCAAAGAACCACCGTAAGGAGAGTCGTCAAGGCTCGCTTGCTCTATGCGATGGAACAAGCGAGTGCGCTTTTGGTATACCTGAATCTTGACCATCTTAATCGTCTTCAAACAGGTCATCGAAGGGGTCGGCTTCTGGACTGGCAGGACGTTCCTAGTGGTTCTGCTGGTACATTTGCGGGTTTTGTCCGTAGGGCGACTGGGGGTAACTGCTGTTGTTACTATTTGGACTGTTGTACGCATTGCTGTTGGGGGTGGCATACTGAGCCATGCCCTCGGGGAGACCTGGACTCTGCGTGCCGTACTGAGGAGCAGTGCTGTTGCCAGAGGCTGCAGGTTGGTACCCGATGGGAGGAAGTTGGGGATGTTGAGGAGGTTGGCCAGGGACGCCGACCGCCTGTCGCATCTGTCCATAGACAGGCGCTTCAGGAGCGCCTCCTTCGTGAGCGCGCTGTTGCACGTCGGCGCGGTGTCGCTCTTCGTCGGCTTTGCGTGCAGCCTCTTCCTCCTTCTTCTTTGCTTTCCATTCCTTTCGGATTTCCTTGAACTCTGTAAGGTGAAGTTAGCATCGTATATTAGGAGTGTTAAGACGCCAAGAGAATTAGGCATGGGTCGACAGCTATTAGCTTCCGTCATGAGAAGCTACCCAGTGCAGCGGGGACACGACCATTATGGCGCTGCGCCAGCACGATCCCAAGGGCCAACCTAGCGCACTAGTTTTGCAAGGGCCACAACTACACCAGCAATTGATGTCCCATGAAATGGAAAGAACATACCTTCAGGAGTGCGCTTTGCGCCGTGCGATTGCATTGTGACGTGCGCATTCAAATGGTTCAAAGTACCGTATGCTTTCTCGCAGCCATTCCATCCGCATTTGTACATGCGTTCAATTTCTTCATAGCGCCGACGTGGTCGCTTATGTTGTTGTGCGCCAGGAATGGGTACAAATGAGTATACTGTGGATAGCGGATGTCCGCCCTAGTTGTGATTGTCAGTTTAAGGGTTCGACCACGTTGTGACAAACGAGTAGCGCGACAACAAGCGCATGCGACGCGTGCCGGCTAGCTGGTTGAAATGCGAAGCTAGATTTACTTACAGTGGGTGGTCGCTGAACTGGAGAGACCATTGCAGGCGCAGGTGGCCCTGAAGTCGCAGGATGCCCGTAGTGCATACCTGGCTGAGGGTAGTGGCCTGCCCATTCAGGTCGCGAAGGGTACCCCATGGGAGTTTGGGGCTGCCCTGGGTAATGCTGCATGTCGTGGTGAGGTGTGTAAGGCGAGTACTGCTGCTGGTGGCTTGCATATGTTGGGCTCGTCTGCGCGGCGATTGATGGATCTATAGGAACATCCGAGTCAGACTTGAGTTGTTGTGGTGATTGATGGCCATTTGCTTGACCATCTGGGAGAGGCATTGACGGACTCTGTTGTTGCGCCATACCACCGGGTGCTTGCCCTTGAGCGCCGGGTTGATACGAACGTTGAATGTAATCCGGAAACGACCCTGATCGAGCCGACGAAGGATTCAGACTGTAGTCTGAATTGGGGGTGAGGTTGGAGGAGCGAGGATCTGGTCCCGGGGGAGGGTATTGCGCAGCAGATGCTTGATCTGCAGAGGTTCCCTCAGAAGCTGATTCAGGAAAGGTTGGGTAGGGCGAGCTCAAACCTGACTGCGGGTAGTCTGCTTGCCGTGCGTCCATAGACTGTGTAGATTGGCGAGGTGTCGAGGGTAGCTAGGCTCTAAGCTGAGGTTGGATGGTTGGATGCGTGCGCCCACGAGGAGGGATGGCTGCAGAGATATGTCCGTCGCAAACCGTCTTCGGATGATTTGCCGCGGTCTGTGGAAGACAGGCAGCTAGGGCGTATAAAGACGTAGCCTCAGTCGAGCCAAGAGAAGCACAGCCAGAAAACCGGAGAAGCAATGTGGTCAGGCCGTGGGTAGCGTGGAAGTTAAACGCGGATGATTTGCAGACGGTGTGGTTTCCACGACGCCCAGATGGAGGACAAGCAGTTCGGCAAATATGCACCGTCGAAAAGATAACGCACGGAAGGCGCAAGCTCGAGGACACCGGGGCAGGGGAGCAGGTTAGCGGGCAGAGATCTCTCGAATCGCGGAGCAGTTGGCGCGGTGCAGAGTGAAGTGCAACGCAAAGGTTACACAATCGGTGCTAGTGGTTGACGAGCTTGCGCTGCGGGTCTGCTGGGGCGAGAGTGAATTTGGAACACAGCTAGTGACAGCGCGACCTAAAGGCCTTTTAGACTGGGTGGCGCGCGACGTGGATTGGCCACCAATGGATCGGCCTGGAGGGACTGACGGCTTACCCAGCAGGCCTTAGCACACCAGATGAGGTAACGGACGGCCGTAGCGGCGAATACAGGGGGCCCGGTCTAGTCGGTAAAGCCGAGCCGTGACAATGGGAATGGTTACTGTTCTGGGTTGAGTGGCTAGGACAAGGTTGGGATGGCGCTCGCAGCAGAGTGTGGGACGCTGGGCGCTCGAGGGTGGGCAGGAGGGGCGTGCGGGTCCGTGTAGAAGTGGCGCTAGTGACGAAGAAACCGGGTTGGGGTGAGCTTGTTCGCCGAGGGTGAAAGGGTGCGTAGGCGGCCACAGAAAGGGCTGCGGTGGATGCGCGTCGCTGACTGGCTCCGCAGCCACTGATGGGGCAAGAAACACAGTCGGCCCGTTGGGAAATCGATGACTGAAGGTTTCGCTCAGACTCTGGTTCTCGCAGCACTCTCGATTCCCAGAAAGCTCAACTAGGCCGAGCGAGCCGAGCGATCACCTCCTGGCCGGACAGCGGGCTTCCGTGCAAGTCTACAGTCGCGAGGCAGCGCAGTCCCGGCACGAGAGCAGAGGTTGCTGTCGGAAGCGCGCGCACCTGCTCCAGGGAAGTGGACCGTCAAGGGTGGGCGATCTGGTGCCGTCTCTTACGGGCCCAAGTGACTCGCGGCGTGGCAGGACAGGCAGGACAGCTGGTGCGTATGGGCAGCGCTGTGGGGTGCCTTAGTGACGAACGCGCCGGGAGAGCGGCGATCGTCTTGCTGGTGGCAGTTGCACGTGTAGCAGCGCTGAGGCGTGCGACTTGGTGTGCCTGGGGTCGCGAGCTATCGCCGGTGACGGCAGCGTTAGAGCCAGGTACCGGTCGCGCTGGTGATGATGGATGAGCTGGGTGAGATTCGCGATGTAGGCTAGAGTGAGGGCTAACGCAGAAGCTGGTTAGACACCAGAGTGGCAGCCACTAGTGAGAAAAATAGTCCGACAGACGGGCACGGGCCCTTTCGCGCTGACTAACCTGACGTACTGACCGCCCTTTGCACCCGTTTGCACGCTGCAGGCCTCAGCAGCCCCGGCAGGCAGCCTCGGCTTCTGCCCATGTCGTCGCCGCCGCGCGCGTCCTCGTGGTGCTGTCGCGAGACGTGCAAAGAAGAGGCGGCCATGTCTTGAGGCTGAAAGCTAGCTCGCCGCGCTAATGGCGGCATGGTACAGTCGCGCAAGGCCTAGTACCCAAACCACGTTAGGGGAGCCTCGAGCTATACACGACACTTCACATAACACCTGCGCAGCTGCTCACTCCAGCATCGCCGCCGCCGCCCAAAAGTTCTGCCCACGACACCCTCACCACACGGCCGGGCAATTGCGGGCCTCGGCAAGAGCGGCCTGCAAAACGTCTGTCTGCATGCGAATATTGGACACGGCACAGACCTCGAGGAGCGGCAATAATGCCCAATGCGTCAACGAGAGCGAACCCCCAACCGACGTCTCCAGTGCGGTGTGTGAGGGTGAAAAGCAACTTGCCACGATTACCCGCCGCCGACTCTTCGGTCCGTGGCCGTCATCGCCGTCGCTCGTATGGCCTGCTGCGAAAATGAGAGCTCTGCCATGCCTCTCGCAATCTTGACGAGCATCGCATCGCGGGTCCAGCAATACACGCAGCCAATCCCTGACTTCCGTCCATCCCGCCTTTTCGCTGACGGCGAGCTGACTTGTCCGTCACGGATAGTCGTCATCAACTGACACGATTGCCCACACCAGCGGTATCAGCCCGAGAGTTTATCCTCGCGCCGCGGCTGCCATGATAGGCACGACGCTGCAGCTGTTTGAAATGCCCCCCCTCTGCTCTCGCTCTTATTTCCGCTTTCGCAGCATCAAATCTCAGCACATCAGTGCATCTGAGAGCGTGACTTTTTCCATGATGATGTTTGACCCTTGCACGTCCGTCAGCAGACCCAAGATTGCTGCGTCTACCCACGTTATCGGGCGTATATTCCGACCTTATTATTTTCTTGCGTCTGCTTGGCCTCGAGCGCACGAAAACGTCGGCTAGCACTGTATCTCGCTGCTGTCAGCTTGCGAAAAGTGGGCCCTGGCTCTTCGTGTATCTTTGCTTCTGCACGCTGCAGTGTGCGAGTCTCGGCAGCCGTGCAGCACTGTCGACTGCCGCCGTCCTCGTCATGTCCATCACATCGCATTGCATCAGCGACGTGGCCGACCGCATCTCCACTACTCATCAAAAACAGTCGTGCGCCCTGTGAACAACAATGAACATCTCCAAGACATGTCCTATTCAATCTTGAACGGTGTATGCCTGATCCGGTTGTCCGCATCCGATGAGCCCTGGCCCCAGCCACTTCTCGCATGCCCAAGGCCCTCCTGCAATCGCCCGCTCCGTGTGCTCGTCATCGATGTTTTCAACATGATAGTTGTGGAAATGGCGGTTACAATGCGAATTGTTTCGTGCCCCCAATAGGATATGAGCTTCTCGTCCACATTTGACGTGATTGGACATGCACAACCAAGAGTGATCGGACCCAGGATCATACGAGCAGAAGCCGCTAACTATCGCACACACGCCGTCGAACGGGAGCGGGAGGTAATCTCGATCACAGCGCGAACACCACGCCGCGAGTAGACTATGTCAACTTCAGACTCTTGGTGCTTCTACCTCCTTACACAATGTTCTAGCGTGATAACTGCAGCATTAAGGCGTTTCCCAAGTCCATCCCAGCACAACCGTCGATGTGCACCAGCCGATGCCCTTGAAACAGAACCAGGATTCGCTGTGTCAAAAGATGACGGTGAGGACACTACATGCCGCGCAGTACTCAGCCACTTGCAAGTGTGATAGAGGACGTATTCTTAGCGACGGCTAATGTCTGGCACTCCTCGTATCCAGGAACGCTCTCATCTGCTGGTGGAAGTTGGGCGAGCGGGTGACACTACAAGGGCGCCCCTGCCCACAACACGAAGTGGGTCTGTGGCTGTTCCACGTCTTCGGTTGAATAGATCCGCCGCACTGCTCTCACGTGGCTGGAACAGTACGGAGATGTTCAAGCCAGGTGAGCGATATTTTTTCAGTCATGGCGGAGGAGGTTGGCGAAAGCACGGAGTCCACCCAAACCACAGGTCACAGTATGCGGGTACCATACCGGCCGACTTCAAGGTCGGCCAGGAATCTTGGTAACTGTCAAACCAATGTCACTGCTGCATCTTGATGCACACACATACACACACACACACACGCATCAGCTGCCCGTGTCCGAAAATCTTCGCATCTCTCGTTAACTGACACGCGGCATTGCGCGCAGCCCAGCGGGATACCTTCCGTCCATAAATTGAGGTAGCGGAGGCGACTTCCACATGCCACCTGCAGCGCTGTAGTCATGGGCCTGGATGCATGATACCCTTGTTACAGAAACCTTGGACCTCTGCAATTCTGCACAGTCTCTCCCCACTGCAACCCACCAGCAGTCTAGGGGTCGGCTTCCATGAGCTTGCACTAGCCTGATCATCAGGTGATTCTCAGTCTCGCCAGGTGCTAAGGTACTATGGCGAAGTAGACGTGCGTGGCCATGGTGGTGGTGAAATGCACACATGCACGTCAATAGCTAGGCGTGTGTATGATGCTGTGTGCGACGTCGGTGCGAACTCCGGATCACGCTGCTCCCGGGGTCGCACAACGCCCTATAGCGCCTTCCTTCTTCAGTAACCCGCGCTTTTGCAACTTCCTCTCATCACAACTGTAAACATGTCCCCTAATCTCCCCGATTCGCCTTGGCCTGCTCTGGACCACGTCCACTGTACTTCGCGATGCTCCCTCGTCTGCAACATCGAAACCTTGGTCATGACATAGTTCTGCATTTCCCAACCCACTTTTGTTTGGAAGGCCCATACTAAACCATTGGCCGTATTACCCGACACACCATCTACGGCATTGACAACGGCCATGCGCATGCCAGCACTCCGGTTTCTGCGGAATCATGGCCCACCCCGTTTGGTAATGTAGCTGCACCCGAATCACGATCTTCCTTGACAAATAATGCTTCTTCAACAACCCTACTTAGGTGCCCGCGGGAGCTGCGCCCAGAGCCACCGAAGAATGGCCGACGTTGGAGCCCGCAGATCGTCTCTGCCTCCTTGTCTCGATGCGACATGGCGTGAGCTTGGCCTGCACGCTCTGCCTCATCCCAGTCGTCACCTGCATTTGCTCCAGGTCTCTCTTGCTCGTCTGTTCTTTCCCTACCTCCTCCGCCCATGACTACGATGCGTTAGCGGATCTGAGCGCTGCTTCGAACGGACATCTTCACTGCTCGACTGTTCCGACTTTCTCCACATTCCGCTCTCTGCAAATCTTCCCGACCTCGAGTCAAGAAAGGCATCCGACACACTTTGTGGGAGCACTGTATCCGATGGCCAGGCCACAGGGTCGGTCCTTTCCAACCCATGAAAACGCAGTCATGAGATGCATGTCTGTCGGCATCTACCCGCTACAAGTTGGCGCGAAGGTTTCTGACGACTGTCCCCAGCCCCCCGTACTTGGAACACGTCGAGTCCCCGTCGAAAATCGATAAAGCTTGTTGTGTGTTAGTTTACAAATGTGCACGATGAAACGGAGTCTAAAGCTGGGCCGCCAATTCGCCGGGCAATAGCGCGATCTAGTTCCAAGATGCGATTTTCTGGTTCAGCACAAGGCTCATGCGTTCCAGTACGTAGCTAGTGGCCGGCGACCTGTCACCCACTGCCCGAACTACAGTTCGTGCAAATGCCTCTTGCATGAAAGAACACGAAAGCGAGCTGCGTCATGGGGCTTTGGCTTTGTTGAGCCACATCTTCCCTGCTGTTGGTGTTGCCATCGTAGCAGCAACCGTCTCTTGCGGCGCTTGAGTCTTGGTCTCGGTGGCAGGGATGCCCAACCTTTACTCTCTATGGCCTTGCTGATCTTCATGGGCCTCGATTGTGCGGAGTTCAAACGAAAAGATCAGCCATAAGACACATTCCAGATCTAGTGAACCTCGGGACAGTCCTACCTTGCGGTAATTATTGCAGGGCACATCCACAGCAATCTCGAACAATCCAACGAAACCCTCAATGGACATCGCCGTGCTCGCCTCGGGACGGTCATCTGCAGTCGGGCTACCTTCCGTGGGTAGCTGTTTCCGCGGAAAACCTGGAAGTCTTGTCACCAATACGACGATGATGATGATGTCCATACCCGGCTGCACCGGGAGACACCTGCTGGGCGAAGGCGTGTTAGTCAGATTGCTTTCTTGGCGTTGTAACATCTGGTGCGTGACGCCCCAGTGTCAGACAGCGAGTAATTTACTGCACTCTGACGTTGCAATCGATCCCGCTACTGCACGACACCGAACTTAGACCGCGACTCACAGTCAGATGTGGGGTATGGGCAACCGCTTCTCAAGATTTGCTTTCGCTTCCATGGATCATATCGATCACCTAGAAAGACGTCTACACTTGTAGTCCGTCCGTCGCGTTCCTCCCGCATGAGCGGATCATCCGCTCCTTGAAAATGATCGCGTCTTGCGCCATCGCAGCGATCACTGTCCGGTCAGCGGCTGCTCCCTGCCATCATCTTCATGCGCAATCTGCCTCGCCGCGATCTTGGCTTTTACTCTGTCTTGGCTCTATTCTTTACAACGTCTATCACTAGGGGCATCATAAGGTAAGGTGCTATAGACCAGTTCATACACGCGCTTTACATAGCGAGGTCGAAACCACACAAAAGTCCTGATTATTCTTTCCTCTCTTAGCCCAAGGTACAACTTTGAATAGATGTATCGTCATATCATGTATCGACACGGTTGCCTAGATAGTGCGGATCCAGTCTTTAGGTGGTCGTCATTCGGGACGCCCGGGAAGGCGTCTATCCTACAGCGAGGAAGCACCGAGCGTTCCATCTTCCTTTCATCCACCTCAGCGTTTCCATATTAGCTCTATATTATCTCTCGATAGTACTACCGTGGTCTCTCTTACCGAGCGACTAGTTCGGTCGATATGATTGTTGGGCAGCTCGAACCGACAGTTATGATCATGTACGTACACGCGTACTCATCATTATTTGTCCCACCGTGTTCACTCTTCCCAGAAACTTTCGTCATGTATACGTTTCAATATCTCACAACTATACTTACTGTACGATCGATTGTTTTTACTGGATAGTGCGTGCGGCTCGGATCAAAGATCGCATGCGTCGCTTGAAGACCCAGGAATTTCCATCATCAACGCCTTCCTACGGGCATTTCAAGGGTTTAAGTCTGCCCACGGGTATCCAAAATCTTGTACTTCCAGAAATTTGGTATAATCGTCAGCGTGATTGAGTGAGCGGTTCTGCCTTAGACCCTGCATACATATGAGTTTATGATGCAGACAGTGGCACCTCCCAGCCTCCTCAAGCTTCATGGTCTGTCGAGGCTATCTTTCCCATTCGCAATATTCATTCCGGTCTTCAGGAGCGCTCAAGTAAGAGATTTTGTTCTAGCCTCCACTCTCTGACCACAAGGTAGTGTGTTGGGTGAGGATGTTCTGGTACGTCAGTCATGTTTTCTCGCTACCACTTTATTGTGTCTTGCTCATCAAACGACCAGAAGTCCTTACTTCTACATCCTGAAGCGCGACACATGAGTCCAGAAACTTCTTTGTAGCTCCACAATAAAGTGATACGTACCAGACACCGACAAATAATCAGTAGAGGTATCAGGCAGTCGCAGTGGGGCTAGGGCCACGTTGAGGCTGTGCATCGCTGTTCACGACCCAGTATCCGAAGGTAACCCCGAGCCGAAGATAATAACCTGTGTCCCAGGGGAATAGTGAGGAGTGCGCATGGATTTCACCATGAACCTCATTCCCGCAGCAACTGCCGCGTAATGAACCGTGGACGCAATTCCAAATCTTTTCGAGCGCAGTCGAAGGGTTCACGGTGATGGCTTAAAGAGGGCAACGGGTCTGCTCACATTTCGGATAGACACTGCTCATCGGCATGAAGAGCCGGTGAGAATGCAGTACCCAGGCGAAAGATCGCACTGTGGAAAAGGACATATATAACATGATTAACGCCTTAAGAATACTGCGAGCAAACATTATTTTGATAGAACCTGAAGTAGTTGACGATGCGAATATTTGATTTCATACCGTATATACAATCAAGCCTCTATATAATGTCAAAGTGACAGACATATATCGCCTCTCTAGATGAAGAATTCATGTTCTTTCTTCGTGAAGGATGATGCAGACTCAGATGCGGCTGCATACATACCCATGTTCTTGATTGCTCTCAAGCATATGTATGCCTTTAAGGCACAAGCTTCTGTGTATCAGCACAAGAGCAACATCTATAAGCTCTTGTTTACAATGACAGATGACGATGTCTCCAGTATATATCTGATCTACTGCACTACTTTAGTCTGCATCAGACCACACGACAAAGTCTTACAAACAAACATGACCGTATGCTCCACTGTCTTGATGTAACAGCTACTTGAATCCATGTACTTTAATAGCACTACATTGACATAGTCCCCTCCAACACCAGCCTGCAATGAGCTTGGATGGCAAAGACGAACGCATAGAATGGCGCGAAGGCAGACAGCCCCGAGTTGCGCTATTCACCCGTCTGTGTAGCTAACATATCTAGTCGGAATACATAGTCGTTCTCTATGTGCATGTTGCGATCTTAACAATCGTGCACTATCTATTTCCCTTTCTTCTGATAACATGTAGTCCTTGTCTTCCTCTAGAAGAACTTAAATTCGCTGCTGTTATATAATTATACCTTAACTCCTCTCTTACGAGATCGACATGAGACTCCTGATGGATCGGCCTGTACTGACCTCTTCGCAGAGGTTCCACCAGACATTGGATGTGACCGACGGTCCTGCGTCCAGATCACATGTGGCCACTTTGACGAACAGGATGTTGCAGCCACCATCATGCTGATGAAGATAAAGAGCCTCGATTAGGCGGCGGACTTATTCATAGGTTGTTGGTAATGTTGAGCGTTTGCGCGTCGATAGAGAGAGGGCTAAGCGACGTGTCGAGTCGTCTGGCCATAACAGCTCATCAGTCAACTACAGGACTACATTATGGATCCAGCACAAGGCAAGGCAAGACAGTCAGATCAAGCGGATATCATAGTAAGATACGCAGTACGTGTATTCTATATCGCTATTATAGTTACAGAAACTTTTTCTGGACATAAACGCCACCAGCGCCATCATGCAAGGGATTGCTGAATAGGCGCAACCTCGATAGAGGAAAACAAAACAATGCCAGTCTAATGTAGAAGAACCATGCTACCATACTGAAATCGTGTCCATGCATGAAGATCAAAGCTCTGTCCATGGGGTATCAGGGTACGACAGAACCCGAGCAGGTACAGCGGCTTTCCGTCGCACGAGGAAATGGGATGAAAGATGAAGCAAGTCCGAAACGATTGCCTCCAACGCCGAGAGCAGGTTGGAGAAAGGGTGCTCATCGTTCTGACAATGTGAATAAGCAAGTGCGATGGATAAAGTGATCACCAGCGGCTGTTGCGGATGGGATCGCTGTTACCTCCGGTCCAGCCTGAGATGGGCGTTAGATCTCGCTCGGTGTCGAAGGGACTTCTACCACCTACCACCACGGCCTCCGCCACGGCCTCCACCACGGCCGCGGCCACCTCCCCAGCGACCACCACCACCACCGCCGCCACCGTAGCGGGCCATCTCGTGCAGACGAGGATCAATCTGCTGCTTGGACTCTGTGAGAATCTGGACGAGATCACGAGCTTGCTTGGAGTCTGATGAAGCTGTTAGTGAATGGTTTGCAGAGTAGGGTCGAAGATACATACTGTCTGTGGTGAAGAGGGTGATGGCAGTACCGTTAGCGCCAGCACGACCAGTACGACCAATACGGTGGACATAGTCCTCCGAGTTGTTCGGGTAGTCATAGTTGAACACGTGAGTAATGTTGCGGACATCTTGAAGAGCAAAGGTTAGTGACTGATGAAAGGAACGAGCAAACGACGATCATGATTGGATCGCGTGAAGCTGCAGTATGTTGCATGCAACCGTCTCTGTGCGCTACAACGAATGTCACGGCATCAAGTCCAGTGGGAAGGCTGTGGATGTCTCCTGGTCCAGAAACCCTTGGAAGAGAGTGCGACTTGTGTAAGTCAGATATCTCAAGCAGCTTGCTTCAGTAGTACCTTGGTAATACCAGAAACAGAAGATAGCGAAGACTGAAAGCTTCGCCAGCGTAACCAAGGATCCCTGGGGATCAGATTCGAGAGAGGCAAGCCCTGGACGATGTCATGGGAGCGAGTGTAACGAGCGCACAAGACGACCTAAGCAGAGCACAATGGCAGTTCACGCATAATAATAGTTGGGGAGGTGAGGAGGGGGGAGTGTTGGGGGTTTGCAATCATACCGATACCACGGGAAGCCACGTCGGTGGCAACCATGATGGGGCTCTTGCCCGTCTTGAATTCGTTCAAGACCCAATCACGCTCGTTCTGCTGCTTGTCGCCGTGAATAGCTGGAGATGAGTTAGCGGTGATCAGTTCATGACATGCGATTTAACTTACAAAGCGCCGGCCAGCCGTCCTGACGAAGGAATCGGGTGATCTCGTCAGCAACGCGCTTGGTACCTGTGAAGATGAGGATCTTGTTGTCCTTATCGCTCATGATGGTCTCGAGGTGCTTGGCCATGCGGTCACGCTTCTCGAACTCTGTGCAGACCTCGACGATCTGTTGAATGCGGTGGTTGGCAGAGAGATCCATGGAACCAATGTTGACCTGGATCCAGTCCTTCTGGTAGTCGGCAGCAAGCTGGCGAACTTCCTTGGGCCATGTAGCGGACCACATGCAGGTTTGACGGTCAGGGCGAATCTGTCCGATGATCTTGCGGATTTGAGGCTCGAAACCCATGTCAAGCATGCGGTCGGCCTCGTCGAGAACCAGGTAGGTAACACGGCGAAGGTTGGTCTTCCCAGCCTCCAACATATCGATGAGACGTCCAGGGGTGGCAATGCACACCTCAACACCGCGCGCAAGGTCACGGATCTGGGGACCCTTTGGAACACCTCCGTAGACGCAGGTGTTTCGGATGCGCGAGGACTTTCCGAACTTGCTGATCTCTTGCTGAATCTGGACAGCAAGCTCACGAGTGGGCGCGAGAATGAGGACGATGGGGCCATCGCCGGGGGCGAGGAGAGGCTGAGCGTTGATGTGAACGATGGCAGGAAGACAGTAGGTCAACGTCTTTCCGGAACCGGTCTCGGCAACACCAACAACGTCGCGACCAGAGAGAGCCATGGGCCAACCCTGAGCCTGGATAGCTGTGGGCTTGGCGAAACCCTGGGCCTTGACCTCGTTCATCACGTATGATGGGAAGCCAGCCTCGTCGAAGGTTGTGACGGGCTTGGGAATGTTCTCGCCCTTGACGGTCATCTGGTGCTCCTTGCGGTATTCGGCAACCTCGGCTGCTGAGCGAGCAGTAACAGCGGGATCCTCCTTGTAGAAGGACTTCTCGAACTTGGGCATCGTGTCGAGATCTGTAAAGTGTTAGTGTTGCGCGGAGCCTATACGAGACAATAGAACATACCCCATGATTGCTGCTTCAGACCCTGGCCGAGCTGCGACATGCGGTCGCCGCCGTCGCGACCACCGCCAAAGCCGCCGCCGCCGCCACCATAACCACCACCTCCTCCACCGTAGCCACCACCACCGCCGCCGGAGTAGCCACCACCACCGCCGCCGTAGCCGCCGCCGCCACTAGATAGATGTTAGCAGATGTCGCTGAGATGAGATGAGTGACAGAAGGGGGCTTCTACGTTGTCGCATCGAGTAAGCGACCGCCCGCTTCGACTGTGAGACAGCCTGACAGGACGATCGAACTCAGACTGCGCGCAGAATGGAAAGAAAGAATGGTAGCAGATGGAGGGCTGTCCAAGAACCACGACTGTGATGCCGTTCCCGTGTGAAGGGGGTGTATCGTCCTACCCGTACGATGCATAATGGCTTGTCGAGTTGTTGTAAGACCCATATCCAGCGTTGCTGTTTTCGTACCCGTTCGAGTAGCCACGGTCACCACCGCGACCGCCGCCGCCGTATCCACCGCCGCCGCCGCCGTAACCGCCTCCGTAGGAAGACATGATGTGAGAGTGTGTTGTAGAGACTGGCGTCAAGGGGGAACCGATCGAGTAAGGGAGCGTGTGTCGAAGTCTGGAGACTACGAGAAGATATTAGTTGCAGTAGAGCGACTGTAAAAGTGTCGCGTGTTGTGCGATAAAAGAAGCACAAATTATAGAGTTGCGAGTTGGGGTGAGAGGAAGGCAGAGGGCAGAGCGCGACAGGAAAAGTTGCCTTGCCTCTGTTGCGCTTGCACATTTTTTGAGACGCTAGCGCCGCTAGCACCAGGGTCTCGCCCAGTTGGGTAAGGGCGGAGCTTGCCGTTATCAGCCCGGGGAAGCCACCAAGAAAACCGAAGACCATGTCGCCACTGTGGGCCTTGCATCTGGGTGATTGCGAAGCATTTTCCATTGCGACCCGCATATTGCACGCCCTAGTGCCTACTTCTCGAAGCAGTGCGACAATGTGAAAGTATACCGATGACGAGACAACCCGATGCTTTCCCATCAGATAGGATACAGTCCTGTGCCCTGGTTCTCACCTTAGCCCATCACCAGCTCTGAGGCCCATGTCCCAGAACCCCTTCTCCATCTATACAGCATTAGCATGTTACCGACTGTCATCTTCAGCCTAGCACTTACATTTGTAGCGTGTATGAAGATTTTGGCCAGCTCTTCCACCCGACTCGGACTCAGTCCCTCGGCATGCTTCTCTACCAGCTCACTGCCCCTCATCATCGCTTCCCTGTACTCTTCTGCAACATACTGCTCAATCCACTTCCAGTACTTGCTTCCCACCCTCACGGTGCTGGGATCTTCGTAGAGACGTTTGGCAATAATGCCGTAACCGATGAGACACGGCAAAAGCGCGATCTGCAGAGCAAGATAGTCTTGCGACATGCCGATGTCGAGCACATAACGGGTGTATGCCGTGGTGGCTTGGTCCTCTTCTTCTTCGATGATATCGGCTTCCGATAGTCCGTACTCTTTACAGAAGTCAATGTGCAGCTTGATCTCTTCCTGGAGGGTGACGACTTGTTGCACGGAGTACCCAATATCTTTCAGATTGCTAGATTTGTATGCGGACAGCGCGTTCGCTCTTGCAAATTGGACCTTCTCACTAGTCAGTTACTCTCTTCTATACGGGAAATGAACATGTTTCGGCATATGCTTACTAAGAAGAGGTAGTCCTGCACAAGGTAGTACATGAACTTTTCCACCGGCAGTATCCCAGCGCCCATACTCTGCACGAACTCGTGTTGGGTGTATTCCTTCCACGGCTTCTGTACGTCTTCCCGGTCGAGCAGATAGCTAATAAAGTTGCCTGGCGTGAAAGGCAGCATGTACATCGAGTGGAAATGGTTGATTGGGCCGCTGCCCCCTCCCATATCAACAGCTGTCTTGATGCCTGCTTCAACGTACAGATTGGCCTTCTTGACAGCCTTGGCCATCGACATTCCCTCCGCCAGATTACATGCAATAGCGGATGCTAATGAACACCCTGTTCCATGCGTGTTCCTCGACTGCAAATATGGGCTTTCTAGCATGGTAACTCCAGTATCACCCACGAGGATGTTCAAGACGACTTCCTTTTCGCTGTCGTGCGTGCTCACTACCCGGCCGTGGGTTAATGGTAAATGGCCCCCCTTCAGTAACACCCATTTGGGTCCTAGTGACCGGACATGCTGCGCCATCGAGACGATGTCATCAACATTCTTCGGATCAGGAATATCGTACCCGGCCGTCTGGAGAAGCAAGCGAGCCTCAGGAAGATTTGGTGTGAGAAGCGTGGTGTGAGGCAGAAGGTGTTGAATCAGGGTTTCGATGGCTGTTTCGGGAAGGAGCTGTGAGCCTGATGTTGACACCATTACCTGTTCAAGTAGTCAGCACAGCAAGGAGCTCGTTTTGGTTCATATAAAGGGGTCTAGAATGAAATCTGAGACGTACAGGATCAACGATACTGGTGTTGATCTCATGTCTCTTCAAAGCATCCGCAGCGACCATAATGGTCTCAGCAGATGCAAGCATGCCTGTATCTTATCAGCGCGTTCACCAAAAAATGGTGTCTCTCTGAATGTCATCATACCTGTCTTGACCACATCCACGCCCACATCTTCACAGACAGCATCTATCTGCTTCCGCACAAAGTCCGGCGGGGTATGGTGTATGTCTTGGACGCCTAGTGTGTTCTGGGCTGTCAAAGCAGTCGTAGCCGTCATAGCATAGCAGCCATGCGCTGCAATGACCTTCTGATCTGCTTCTAGTCCGCTGTTGGCGTGGCAGCATGGTTAGTGGTGTGTGGCTGATGAAGGGCGGATGCATGCACGCGTACGTACGCCCCACCCGAACTGTCCGAGCCAGCGATTACTAGAATGCGTCTGGGTGCCATTGTCGATCGAGAAGAGTATGCAGGCGTTGTTTCACTATCGTCTGGATATAACATGTAGTAAGATCCCCTACATCGTTTTCTCTAGACAATCCTGGAGCCCCACCATCCGCGAATACGCGTACGCGAGATCCACGTCATCGACTCGCACCTTTGATGCTGTCGCAGGCCGTGGAAGCTGCGCAGCCGACGCTGTGGAAGGTTGCACAAATTCGTACATCTGTGCGCGTGCTACCCTTGACATCCTGGATGATATCCAGTGTTCTATCAATTATACTTAGGTCAGCTTTGAAGGAATCCATTTCCTAACATTGGCAATTCGGTAGATCAGCGTAAGCAGAAGAAGCCTTGCCAGGCATCTTCAGTAACGTAAAAGTCTGAGCACATTGAGTCGCTTCTGTAAACAAGCAAACATCTCATGGACCGGCCACGCCGACCTGCAGGTATCAAGCCACCATCGCCATCACGAACCCCAAGAGTACCATGTGCCTCATCGCGCAACAGAGGAAACAAGTTCGATGCATCTTTCTTCTTTGCATCTTCTAAAACGTACTACGCATTTGTGTATGATGCAGTTGGATAGCTGTAGTTCATGCACGTGTTCTTCAGGATGTTCAGCGTCCCGTTCAATCGACCGGTCTAGTGACCCAGTACATTATACTTGCGACTTCTCTCATTTGTGACGCTATATATGAAATAGCGATAGTACTGTGATATGTGCGCGAATGTTAACGATCGTTTTCCTCCACTCAGAGTACCATGCTTCCAGCAGGTTAATCTTAACGGCTCCACTGCAACCTCGCCACAAGTCTCAGAGTGATAGCCTCCATGATCTTGCGGACAGACAGGAGATACACTAGTTGAGACGATGCAGAAGATATGGTAAGCCGCTGGCGTTGGAGATGTGAATGTGTATCCATTGCGATAGCTGGAATTTGCTTTGGGCCTTGAACAGCCCACATTGTGCAATATGCGGTCGTCAGTGTCAGGCGACTACCATAGTCCCTTGATCTGAGATACACGTTGCGTAGGCTCAAACACTTCGTTGCTGTCCGCCGTATTCGTCTTCGACACACCAACACTGTCCGTGAATGTTGGAAAAGCTGCAGCATCGTTGTTGGCATTCGCGTCCCACCCCAGAGTCTCTTCCTTATCATAGTCTACCGGCGCCCAGGCTGCGTCCTCATCCTCTGGTACGAAGAGGCTTTCCGAATCGTCACGGGCAGGTTGTGCTTGCAGTGCCGAGACTTGACGAGATCCTGGATTCCGCACTCGGCCAGAGGCATCGCGTCGCGATGCTGGTTGCACAGGCGGTGGCATATCAGATCGGAAGCTGCGACTCTGTCCACGCTCCGCAGTTGTGGTTGAGGTCGTGCGAGAGGTTTGTCTGCTGCTCATTGCGTGCGTCGCAGGTGTTGGCGCAGATGGAGCGGCGGTGTGGTTGCCAGAAGTCATTAGCGTAAACTCACAGAGCAGCCCATCGCTTCCATAGCTGAACTGAAGTGGTCGCGCTGGCTGGGAGTAAAATGCCTTTAAGCTTGTCTTGATTGTGTCTGCATGGACGACTATTGCCTTGAAATCCTTGACGTTGATGATGATGTGCATACCCGCCTGCACAGTAAATTCCTCGAAGTCGGAAGTATTGACTGCGACTGCTGTGACAAGTGGATGCTTCAGGATTTCCTTCCCGTTCGAGATCTTTTCTGTGTAGCTCTTAAATACGCAGCGTCCGTCTTCACTCGCAAAAATATCGAGCATTTCGGTCTTGGTACCGAAATATTCAGCGTACTCCTTCACAGCCCCGGAGTGCATGCTCCACCTGTTTTTCGCCGCGTTGCGATCGAACAGTGCATGCATGACGTCCACGGCTTCATATGTGAGCTTGTAGGTCTTGATGACACCCTGGTTGCAGATCATCTTGACGATGAATCGACATTGCGCCTCGGTTTCCCGCTCTTGCACACTGACTTCACAGCGATCGATCGCACCATCACGCCCTAGTGGGTCGTACAAGCGACTTTTGAAGACCGATAAGAGCGCTTTGGTGTACATACTGCACGTGAAGCGGCCGTCAGGACCGCCATAAGTCGGCACACATTCATAGCTGGCGAAGAATTGTCGACCGTCTAATGTGATGGCGGCATATGCGGATTTGGAAGAGTTGAGAGCGGTAAATGTGAACTGACGCAAGAGGTATGAGATGCCGGACTGACTAGAAGGAAGAGCGGCAAACCTACCTTTTCGCGACGCGCTTCAATGGCTACACTCTCGCTGAACTTGCCAAGGCAAACAAGCAGATCGTGAACCTTAGACGCTGCCTCGGGCGTCAGGGTGAAGTTGAGGACAACCATTTTGTCTTCGTGCGACTGGTCGCATTGTCGCAGGGTGTTTGGGTGGGATCGCGACGAGCCCCGGCGACCGAAAGCGGGAAGAGCGCGTCAAACACGCGCTAGCGCATTGACATCATCGCGCCTACTCTGATGGGCGGCCATCTATTCACCTTACTTAGGAGCACGATCTCAGCCCTCGTAAGC
>Ga0265797_10002544_pt1 | contig 30492 bp, 35 predicted proteins | sample P2T30metagenome_FD_192433 | JGI IMG/M metagenome (GOLD analysis project Ga0265797, IMG submission 192433) | Plant litter microbial communities from East Loma Ridge, Irvine, California - P2 T30 | ecosystem: Environmental > Terrestrial > Plant litter > Unclassified | place: USA: California...
TGTGGGGTCTGGAAGGTAAACATGTGGGGTAAGCATTCGGGAACAAAGTCGGCGGTTGAGGCATCGCACGAGGGCCCCAGGGATTCTGGCTGGCGCTAAACCATTTGGAAGACCAAGATGCCGCTTCGACCTAACCGAGTGCCGAACACGACCTGGCCACGATGCCTTTTGAAAGCGCGATCTGCAATGGGCGTGCATCCCTGACCCATCTGGAATTTCCGATAATCGTAAGTTGCTGTTCGCGTGTGTGTGAAGTCCCTTCCTAGGCAGGTGTAAACGTGACCTTCGTCCTAGCCTCTATGCCGTCATCAAGTCGCTCTTTTGTACATCATCATTACAGGCAATACCCTTCTCGACCCACTGACACAAAAACACCCGCTGCAGGTACTAACGTCGTAATAGTTCATCCTCAATACTGCCTGGTTTATTGCGTTTAGTACATCTAATTCCCGCTAAGTCCGATAATCGATGCCGCCAACATCTTACGCTGCTCCACAGCCTCCGAGTGAGGAGGGGGAGAAGCCGGTCACAGTCTTAGTTACGGGGTTTGGCGTAAGTTTGAATCCCTTCCCTGTGCCAACAGTTAATTCAAGGCCTTCCAATCATGTCTAAGTGAGACCTGGATCAACTTTCTCACATTCCGGTGTTCCAGAGCATGCCTTGATCTGCCTCATCGACATGTTTCCAGCCAGACGGTTGGGTGGATTCAAGAAAATGACTAACGTAAACCTAGCCCTTTCTAGAGAAGTTCCCAAAGAACTCTTCTTGGGAGATTGCGTCTACACTTCCGGCCCTGATACCAAAGTCACCCAAGAACCAAACGCCGATAAACATACACGTTCACTACGAGCCTATCCGCGTGGCATACAATAATGTCGTCAATCTCGTTCCCGAGCTCCTTCCACCAGCCAACCCTCTCTACCCTCCTCCAGATGTCGTGCTGCACATCGGCCTAGCAGCTGGACGGAAATACTTCGCCATCGAGCAAGGGTCTCAAGGGCGTGGATATGGGAAGATTCCTGACGTAGATGGCCAACGATTCGACGATTCTGAAATGGAAAAGCACTTCCCATCTTCAAAGTATCCGCCCAAACTGAACACTAGCTTTGATACATCCGAGGTCCTCGCGCACTGGAAAGCCAATCTGGGGTACACATCTGTTGATGGCACTACGACCGACGAAGGATGCCCCGACGTACGGATTAGTAACGATGCTGGAAACTTCTTGTGTGGCTTCATCTACTACAACAGCCTAGCGCACTACTTCGGTATCAAGCAAGACGAGAGGCCTGTCGTGTTCCTCCACGTACCCGATCTAAGTGATAGTGCGGACAAGCTGAGAGAAGGATGGGAAGCTACAGTCGCGCTAATTAAGGCCTTGGTCCAGAGTAGACGGAAAGCGAGTGGCAGGGTCGTTGACGGAGATAAGAAGAATGAAAAACGGGAGAATGGCACCGAAGGAACGCACACGGATAACAACTTTGCATAGAAGGATCAGAGAAAGGCGCAAGGAGTGGTGGTTCTCATGCAAGCATGCCACTGCCAACCCGGATTGGTTAGAGCAGAACGCCCTTTTGAGCCCCGCAATATTCTTGGCCGTAAGCATGGGGATTCATCAATTGGTTAGACATCATCTATATCTCGCTTCCAATCGACTGTTACGCCCGTAAGGGGTTCCTCGGGTGGATGGCTATCTGAGTCACAGGGGACTAAGTAGTGTTTCCGATAAGCCTTGTCTTGGCCAACGCGTGTTGAAGTGATATACGACACTGAGGATGTTGCAGATATGCCTCCATATCTATACCGACAGCGCTCGCCACAATCAGTACCCGGAAAGACTGCTGTAATCTTGGTTAGCTCACCATTAAACCTGTCAACAATATGCCTTCATCAACACTATCTACCCAGCCAGCTACGCACATCCTGTCCCTTGCAAACTACACGACTCATCATCTCGTTCCCCTCACTTCCAAACCCCTTACCCCCCTTCCCTCCTCCTTCCTCCGCCTCCGTACCAAAATCCTAGGCCTTACAACAAACAACCTCTCCTACGCACGCATCGGCCACCTAATGGGTTGGTACGACACATATCCGCTTCCTTCTACAACACCACCTGCGTACAACGATCCTACCAAATACGGTCGCGTTGCTGCATGGGGCTACGCTGAGATACTAGAAAGCACGGTTGATGGAATCGAGAAAGGAATGAGCGTATACGGGTATCTACCGAGCAGTACCGAATGGGAGGACGTAACTGTAGAAAGAGCTAGAGACGCACGAGATGGAAGTGTGATTCAGGATCAGATTGTTGTAGTAGATGCGCATAGACAGCATTTGTGGAAGCTGTATAACCAGTATCGTGTTTGCGGTCCACTTCCACAATCCGCCGGCGAGATGAAGGAAAGAGATCAATTGGGTTGGGCAGCGTTGATGATGGGCCCGTTTACCGTTGGCCACAATCTCTGCCACTATGTCTTCACCTGTCAGAGAGACGAAGAGGAAAGTCAAAAGAGGAGAATACATCCCACGGGAAACGGGGAGTGGAGCGCTGAGGACGCCGATTTGGGAGGTGCTACGGTTGTCTTGTTGAATGCGAGTGGTAAAACAGCTTCCTGCTTTGCGTATGCGCTCCGAAACTGTCGGTCCGTTGATCATGAACCTGATCGCATTATCGGAGTTGGTTCGAAAGCCTCTATCGACGCGATCAAGAGAACGGGGTGGTACGACACCGTAGTTCTCTACGACGACTTCGACGACACAGTCAATCAAATCAAGATTTCTGGTACATCACGTACCCTACTCTTCGACTTCGGCGCTCGCCCGGGAGCAAACGCAAATTGGCGGTCCGCGCTGTCGTCATTATCAACCAACATCCCTTTCACACTGGTGACAGTCGGTGGTGAAGTCGCGCCTCAAGACCCAGAAAAAGCAGCGCAACGCCTCGCCGACAGAGCTTCGTTGAACATAGTCAATGCAAGTTTGTTGCAAGAAAAGGGCATTGAGGTGGCTGGAGAACAATACTTCAAGGATTTGTATACGGCCTTCGAGGCATTCTGGGCACGGGCCAGAGACTTGGGAATGCTAAAGTTGAAGTGGGGTGAGGGGCTGGACGACTGGGATCGAGGCTGGGAGTTGTTGTGTAGAGACGAGGTCAGAGCTGACGTAGGCCTGGTATACATCATCTAGATACTCTCCCTCTGTCAGTCGAAGGTTTGTTCAAGAGATAGGTGTGATAGATCATGGTTTGGGGGATCGAGAGTTCGGACGCGAATGTATGCTGTATCTCTGTAGAACACGTCTTTAAAGAGTTTGCGTGCCGTTGAATTGGTACCATTGTGTATAATGAGCTGCTCAAAACCAATTCGCAGAGAGAAGGGCTTCAGCGCCAGCCTTCGCTAATGTGAACATGAAATGTGATCGAAAGGAGATTCCGCTGAGGGCCAAATACATCCACTCTAAAACGTGTGCTGAGAAAAGAATTGACGTTGAGATCATAGATGACGCTCATCATCGCTTGCCCCATAGGCCTTGCTGAGTCTCTCTAATCCTCCGCTCTTGCTCCTGTATCATCTCTTCGGTCTGGCCGTGGCCGTTTCCTCTACTGTCAATCTCCATAGGGTCATCAGGCTCCTCCGCGGGTTGAGGAATGTTGGCATGAGGGGCTCCTCTCCGTGGTTCAGCGGATCGCTGGCCATCCATCATGCCAGCGGCACCACCTGCTCTCAGCTGGTTGATGGCGCGAATCGTGTCGATAGCTGCGTGTAGTGTGCGGCGCGCGTTAAAGTTCTTCTTGACAGTGGGCAGTAGGTCCTCCTCTCCATCAGCGTTGTTCTTGCCAAGCTCAGTGATCCAAGGATGTGAGAGCGCTTCATGGGCTGTCATGCGGGCGGCGGGGTCGACGGTCAAGCATCGGCGGATGAACTCGCGGGCAGTAAGGGAGACACCTCTCCAGTATTCCAATGGTGTGAAGGAGTAGTCTGCGACTAAGATGGCCTGCATCTCTTCGAGGTTGGAGTCGCGGTCGAACGGAGTGTAACCGCAGAGGAGAAAGTAGGTAATAACTCCAATCGCCCAGATGTCACTACCAACAGAGTCAGCAATGGATCGCAAAGTTGTGCAGTATATCTTACACTGGCTTTCCATGCCCAGTCTTTCTGAAAATCTCAGGTGCCATGTATCCTGGTGTTCCGCAGGTCGTCGTCAGGACATGGAATTGCTCTTCATCCATAATGCGAGACAGTCCGAAGTCGGCAATCAACAAATCAGCGTTGTCTTCTGGAGTTCGGAACAATAGGTTCTCGGGTTTCAAGTCTCGATGTACGATGCCGTGGTCATGGAGGTATGCGACAGCAGAAAGAGTCGCACGGATCAGATCGCCAGCATCGGATTCGTAGTAGTTGCCCTTTCGGCAGATACGGTCGAATAGTTCGCCTCCAAGCGCAAGGTCGGTAACGAGGTACACTATGGCAGAGGTCAGCTGGAGATTCAGCCCAGGCAAGCCTAACACGTACGGTTGTTCATAGTCTCGAAGTAGTCGACAAGCGTCAAAATGTTCCTGTGGCCCATGGATACTCTTTTCAAGACAGCGATTTCGTTCCTGACCTGGTACCTGTCAGTCTCGTTGTTCATCAGTTGCTTAAGGCTGAGCTGACCATGTGCTCTCGGCCTGCCATGAGCCGCTTGTTGATGACCTTGGCCGCATAGTATCTTCCCGTGTCGATATGCACGCACTCCTTGACTACAGAGTAGCTGCCTGCGCCCAATGTCTTGCCGGTCTTGTATCTGCAAGGCTGCACTTGCGCCGCAGTCTGCGCGCCCTGCGCTCCAGACGCACCGTTGGAAGTTCTAGTTGCCATTGTTGAGTTCGAGTCGCTTTTCAGAGAGCTGACGTGATGGGGAGTGTTTGAAGTAGGCGTGCCGTGCGCGGGTCGCGATTACGAGGGCCTGGGGAGGGCGTGGTCGGGCACCGATGCCTCAGGTTGGGTTTCGAAAACAATGGAACCGACAGGTGAGGTTGTCGGGGAAGCGCGATGTGACTTTATGACAACATGTGTCACAGCGTAGATATCGCGTAGTGATAGCGAAAGTTAATAGCGAGTTGAGGGTAGTCGATGGGCTTATGATCGACGTTGGTGGTCGTGCGTAGAGCTGCTTGATGGCACGCGACGGGATAGTGTTGGCGATGATCAAGATTGGGGCCAGTCTGCCTGTTGACGGTACAATGAACTGTGTCGCGAACGGTGTAAATATAGAGGATTCAGCTACGAAGCCATGGGAGTGTCGAAAAGAAGGCTATAGCGCCCTGGAGTACGTAAGGAGGGGTCCACACGATTCCCCGCCGGTGACTTTACCCCTGTTGCCAAGCGCATAGCCGCTCAGCCGGGATCAATCATCCTAGCATTATTCGCAACATCCATCAATCCACAGCTGGAAGAAAGGTCTCTGAAAAGCAATGGCTATGCGCGTCGCTGCTTGTCAAAATTGTTCTATGCATGGTTCTATACATCATAGCTCGTGTCGTCTATATGTGTATGAATCTAAGAAGGCAAACTTTCAGGACGAAGCATCTCAAACTTTCGTCTCACAACTTCATTACAAATGACACCCTATGACTTGACAAGCAAGCTGTGACCGTCCATATCTTCAGGCTGCTGAAGACCCATAGTCGCAAGTAGGGTAGGCGCGACGTCACCAAGCACGCCGTCAGTCTTCTTTAGGCTCCAGCCTTCTGGGGCGTTGGCCATGACGAAAGGCACCTTGTTGGTAGTGTGGGAGGTCTTGGGTGTGCCCTCCTCTGTAAGCATCTCTTCCGCGTTACTTGTAACCTGTTAGCACTGTCTCGAAAGGTGCAGCGATGCGGACTTACCCGTGATCGGCAGTGACAAACATAACGTATCCGCTCTCCTTGCACTGATCGTACACCTTCTTGATAGCCTTGTCGGTCTCTGTGCAGGCCTCGATGGCTGCCTTGTAAACACCTGTGTGGCCGACCATGTCTGGTGGCGCGAAGTTGTTCATGAGGAACTCGAATTTGCCTGTTTGGATGCGCTCGCACAGCTTCTCTGCGACAGCCATGGCACTCATCTTCGGCTCTAGGTCGTACGTGGCTACCCTGGGCGAGGGAACCATCTCGCGTTCCTCGTTCTCGAACTGCTTCTCGACACCACCGTTGAAGAAGAAGGTTACGTGAGCATACTTCTCGGTCTCCGCAACGTGACACTGCTTGACGCCCTGCTTTCCTAGTGTCTCGGCAAGAACATCCGTCATCCTCTGGGGCTCGAAAGCAACGTTGAAAGTGTATTTGGGGTTGTACGAGGTCATGGTGGTGAGGTGGATGTTCTGCGGGTACGGGAATTCGGGCTTGGGCGAGCGGTCGACATCACCCAACAGCTGAGTGATTTCTCGAACACGGTCGGAACGGTAGTTGAAAAAGAACACGGTGTCGTTGTCTGGACGAATCAGCAAGAAGACATGCAGGTGCTCAGCGTAGTGTTATACCTTGAATTCTTCGCTCCTTTCCTCCAACAATGATGGGCTTCAGAAACTCGTCGTTCTCGTCTTTTGCGTATCGCTCCTTGATGGTTGCGACGGGGTCGCTGCTCTCCTCGCCCTCTCCAGTGACCAAACCCTTCATACCAAGCTCGACACGGTCCCACCTCTTGTCGCGGTCCATGATGTAGTACCGTCCGACCACTGTCGCGATGTCGCCCAGGCCAATCTCCTTGGTCGCCTTCAGCAGAGTCTCCATGTATCCGACCGCGGACTTGGGGTCGGTATCTCGGCCGTCACCGAAGAAGTGAATGTAGGCCTCCTTGACACCCTGGTCCTTTGCAACCTTGAGGAGCGCAATGAGGTGGTCCATGTGCGAGTGGACACCACCATCGGAAACCAGACCGCAGAAGTGGAGCCTTCCGTTACCGTCAATGGCGCGCTGGAACGACTTCTTGATGTTGTCTACATCCTTCAACTTTCCATTCTTAATGGTCTGTCCGATGCGGACGGAGTCTTGCCATACGACGCGTCCGGCGCCAATGTTCAGGTGGCCGACTTCGCTGTTGCCCATCAGGCCTTCGGGCAGGCCGACTGCGAGAGAAGAGGCCTCGAGTTCGGTGTAACCCTGGGCAGTCTTGGAGCCCTCCTTTGCGAATTCGTCCATGGTGGGCGTGTCTGCAGCAAGGATAGCATCGCCATCTTTGCGCGAGTTCTCCGTCGCGACACCCCAGCCGTCGATGACAATGAGGACCGTCTTCTGGTCGACTTTGGCCATGATTGCGGGCTGATGAGGTCAATCCGGGGAGAAGGAACGATGAAACCCAAGAAGTTATCAAGGCAATAAGGTTTGAGGGTTGTTGAGGAAGGAGCAGTGAATGGCTTGTTGACGGAGGGGCAGGGTTGGCGGGGCTAAAACAGTCGACTTCAAAAAAGCATCGCCGGCCAACGTCACAATCTTTCCGCCAAAAGGCCCACATTCCCCCCACAACCCACGGCCAGAACTTATCTCGAGTGACACCAGCAGCCGCGCTATTTGGCGATCGCTTTGACATCTGGAAACGCGTATCAGACAGCGAAAGCGATTATCGCCCACGGAATCGCCATCCAATCACCACCCTTGCAGCCAGCCTTACCCGTGGAAGGAGCGTCATCCCGTCCACGCGTCGTCGCGACCACAGCTGCAACACCACGCTAGACATTGTTGCGCGCCAATTCGCAAGACGTCGCGACCATGTCCGGAGCCGCAACGCCATATGCGCCTGCCTCAGCGCGAGCCTCAGTTGCACCCACGGGCTCTGCAACGCCAGCGCTGCCCCCACCCCCGACCGCGAGCACCCCGGCCCTCCCTCCGCCCTCGACGTTTGACATCCTCCCCGACCTCCACAAGCTGCTCAAGCGCATACTCGAGGCGCCTGCTCAGCCGCCCGCAGCCACACCCATACCCGCACAGCTTGCCGCCGAAGGGCCTCTTGAGATCCAACATGTTGCGACCGCCGCCAACGACATCCGTCTCAAGATACAAAAGGCACGACGCGCAGTGACGGCCTTGCCTGACATGGACCGCACGTGCGAGGACCAAGAAGATGAGATTGACTATCTCGAGGCGCGTATTGCGCGGCTGAAGACTTCCTTGGCGGAGCTCGGTCGGCCAGTCGCGCAGGCAGAGGATGCAGACGGAGACCAGAGTATGACCGGCTGAGACGCCGTCCGGACTACGATTGATCCATTATAGGACGCATGTCTGTCGACTGCATGGATGCACTCGACCTGGCTCTTGCCCAGGGCTCGTGATGCTTCGTCGGTGTACGCCAGCCCTTCACTGGTAGATGAACAGGCGCTGATATTGTAGACAGACACACAAAGCCCGACCGACGAAGCTTCGACGATGATGCATGCCTTCTATAGTTCTTCTAGGAAAGACGCGGCATCGGCTCAGATCCCTTCGTATCGCACCACGCGCATACCAAGTAGCGTCATGCAGGTATTCTCTTGGGCCTCACATGACCACGCGACAACGCGTCGAACGCGTATGAGAAGAAGGACAGGCTTGTTCGCGTAGCCTCGTATACATCAGTGCTCAAGGCTTAGGATCATCAGCATTCAGGTGGGTTACTACTCTGGTTTGGTTTCGAGCATATCTAGCGTATGCCATATCACGGCAGCTATACCAAAGCGTCGCTCGACTTGTAGACCACGTAACAGAATACTACGTATATTCCACTGCTACGGTTGTCCACCACCTCAAGCCCCAATAAACTGTCCTTCTATCCAGTATCTGTACCATCATGTTCCCGTGATCGTCTCAGGCCTTGTAGGAATGACATCATCATGAAGCCGTGCCGTCATCAAGCATATATCGTATAATAGCCACTCCATGACCCCTCCGCGTCACCATCGTCACATGGTAAGCCAGGAAAAATCACAATGTCAGACACAAAGTATCCACCCGTTAAGCAGAGCACATCTCAAACCGAGGAGGAGCAAGTAAGACTTCGTCAAAGCTACCTCTACGTATCAACATGTCGTTGACACCTCCCAACAGAACAATGTCAACATAGTTAAAGAATACATGCGCCTCGCCTACTCACCTAAGGAGAACAAAGGTGCCGAAACCGTTGCCCATCTCTGCCATGAAAACGCCTACTTCATCGCCCCAACCACCTTCCCCGGCGTCAACTCGCCCCAAGAATACGCCGAGTCGCATTCCAATGTCATGGCAGCGGTATCAGATCTACACATCGACTCTTACGACGTCATCTTCGCAAAAGGTGGGCATGTGTGCCTGAGGTACAGTGCTAGTGGAAGTCACTGCGGCGAGGCACACAATGGTATCAAGGCGAGTGGGAACAAGGCAGCATGGCATGCTGCAGCTATCTTCGAGGTGGAAGATGGCAAGATCAAAGGATGGATCAAGGAGTGGGATAAGCTGCATATGTGGAAGCAGCTGGGCTGGATGGAGGGAGAAGAGTATGTGTAAATCAATTCCAAGGGGCAGAGCACAGGCACTTGAGGGAAACGATGATGATTTTGGGTTGGCATTACTACTCATCTATTCGCTGTATACTTCATCTAGAAGCAGTGACAATCATAAGGTTACATGGGTGGTGGGACTCCATCGTTCAACGATGAGCTCCCAGTCGTCTCTCATATCTAAGCACGGAAGGTGGTCCTCTTCGAGCGGCGTCCGATGCCGAGGCTGCTCAAGTCGAGGCCTGCGATGCCACCAGCCTTCTGTTGGCCAGCTCCAGCACCAGCACCGGCAGCGGCTCCAGCGCCGGCACCTCCAGCACCGCCACCGAGGAGGCTGCTGAGGAGGCCCTCGATACCGCCGGCTCCACCCTGCTGTTGGCCCTGCTGTCCACCAGCCTGGAGAGCGGCTTCGGCTTCCTGGAGGAGCTGTCCAACGCCATTGTTGCCGTTGTTCTTGCCGTTGGCCTTGCCCTCTCCCTTTCCTTTGCCCTTGCCGTTGTTCTTGCCATTGCCCTTGCCCTTGCCGTTTTCGTTGTTTGCCTCGGTACCATTGGCAGCGGCTCCGGCGGCGGCTCCAGCGTCAACGACTCCAGTAGCGTCTGAGATTGTTAGTAGATGAAAGGTTTATGGAGAGGATGTCACTTACTTCCAGCTTGAGCGGCTTGGTCAGCGGCAGCTTGATCAGCGGCAGCTTGGTCCATTCCGTTGGCGCCGTTGGCGGCATCTTGTTGCATCTGAGCCTGGTCTGCTGCCATCTGGGCCTGGTCCTTCTCCTTCTGCTGCTGGTCGGCTTGCTGCTGAGCGGCCATCTGCTCGGCGGCGGCCTGCTCGAGCTCCTGCTGTTGCTGCTGTGCCTTGTCCTGCTCGGCGGCTCCCATGGCGCCGTCTTGCTGTTGAGCGGCTTGTTCATCAGCTGCGGCTTGGTCCATGGCGCCCTCCTGTTGGGCGGCCTGCTGGTCGGCTCCCATAGCACCCTCCTGCTGTTGAGCGGCTTGCTGGTCGGCTGCGGCTTGGTCCACGGCATCCTGTTGCTGTTGCTGCTTTCCGTTGCCTTGCTCCGCGGCAGCCTGATCAGCTTCCATGGCAGCCTCTTGCTGGCCAGCTGCGGCTTGATCCATAGCACCCTGGTTCTGCTTGGCATCCTGAGCAGCCTGGTAGAGTCAATAAGTCATTCTGATATGAGATCTGGGTGTTGAAACATACCTGTTGGTCGGCCGCGGCTTGGTCCATACCGTTGGCGGCGCCCTGCTCGGCCTGCTGGTCAGCAGCCGCTTGGTCCGCTGCCTGCTGGTCGTTCGCATTCTCTGCTTGGTCTTGGTTCATGCCCGCAGCAGCATCCTGTTGAGCCTGTTGATCGGCGGCAGCTTGGTCTGCTGCTCCCATCTGCTCGGTTGCATTCTGCGCCTGGCCCTGGTTCATCATCTCGGCGGCGGCAGCATCCTGCTGTGCCTGAGCATCGGCAGCAGCTTGTTGCTCTTTGGCTATCGAGGGTCAATGAAGTCTTTGGAAAGGATTGTGACAAGACGTACCTGCTTGAGCGGCTTGCTTATCGGCATTCTTGCCCTTGCCCTTGCCATTGCCCTGAGCGGCCTCCTCAGCATCGGCAGCATCCTGTGCAGCCTGATCCTGAGCGCCATTGTTGCCAGCCGCCGCAGCATCCTCAGCATTGGCACCTTCGGCGTCGGCATTAGCATTATCTTTGCCCATGCCACCGCGTGCTGCCAAGAGCGCACCGCGGAGCTTGAGGGCTTTCTCGCCAAACTTCTGCACAACGTCTTCCTCGCGGCGACCGAAGTTTGTAGAGGGCATGACTACATTCTCGGTGCCAGCGGCGACTACAGGTCCCTGGCCCACGAAAGGCGCTGGAGCTGCTGCCACGAAGGAGGCTGAGAGGAGAGTGAGAAGGGAGATGGAAGTCTTCATTGTGATGGTATGGGGTTGATCTTGAAGGATTGAAACGAGGTGTGTCGAAACGTAAAATGAGCACAGCTCTTGAGAATAGAAATAAACAGATAGTGCTCTGCACGAAGGAATGGTTTGAAGATTGAAGCTGAGCGTGCCGTGATATCCGCCTGAGGAGACTGGTTTATATAAGAGTGTTTTCTTATTTGAGCTCCACGAATGCTTGACTGAGACTCTGTCCAAAATAGACAAGGCCGCGATTGTTGGGACGATCATTTGCTGCTTGCCGTGCATGTCATACATGCGCCGTTGGAGGATGCCTTGAAAAGGCCAGGCTCAAGTGAAGACCGTCGGTCCTCCCCACAATTCTCTCACAGGCACGAAAGCCTTGTCTCGCATGACAGCGGGAGATCGAGTGTGACATGGGATCGGGTCCCTGGCTTGGCTGGAAACGGTCGAATCAAACGCATGAAGCAGAGCGTACGATTACGGAAGAAAGAGGTGACGCAAGCTCCATGCCGGTAGAGTCGTCGTCATGGCGAAGATCCAGGATGGGGGTCGAACGTGTGTAGTTTGAGAACATGTTGCAGACGGGGCAGGGGCGATCTATGCGGAGAGATGCCTTCCTAAACGCATAAGTTTAGTGTACGACTGAGGTTTGCAGGCATACAAGGGCCTGACTCTCTCCCGGTTTCAGGCACGCCGACGCGCTCGGAGGAAAACCTAAGCGACTGCTTGAATATGAGAAACTGCAGGAGGCTGCTGCCCAAACTTCTGTGATGATTCCAAATTGTCTTCGCAGTTTGCTGGCTCAGCCTTCTTGGTAGGCATGACAGTACTTTGCTCTTCGCGAGTACCCTGATGTTGCTATACCCTCACCACGGCGTCATGTCGAGACATTTGTCAAAGAGACTGAGCCGCGCACTACTGCGCGCGAACATGTTGACATAAGAGTGATTGCACAGAGAGGATGTTCGGATGTGGTGACTTTGACATGTGCGGAGAGAAGGAATGAAGGTGGGCTGAGCCAATGGGGTGCTCGGTATTGCAATCCCGCACTTAGCCTTGTAGCCTCGGCTGCGACTTTTGGATATCGTCATGTCGAGGTTTTGGCGTTGGCTAAGAGCGTACATGTCCAATGCTGCAATTCTGTCGCATTCCACAGTATTGAGCACTGTCGCTTCTAGTCTGTAGTGCGCCGCCGGTCGGACTCGTAGGAAGCGCAAAAATTTCGTCAACTTGCTTACTTTCGCATACAATACATTTGTTTGCCTCTCCAACACGTCCTGCATCATGGCCACCAGATCAGTCCCCGCTTCCGCGACGCGACAGTTGCTCGCAGCCTCGCGATCCACGCGCATAGCATCAAGACCACTTGCATGTGCATCATTACCGCGACGAAACGTATCCAGCCTGTACCGTCCCGCAGTACGAATTGCCGGCCAAAGAAGAGCTCTTTCCACGACGCCACGCACACGACTCGCCGCCGTAGACGACACATTCGATCCCAAGTCGATAGAGCGCGAATCGGACGAGGTCGATGTTCTCATCGTGGGTGGTGGCCCCGCAGGTCTGTCCGCCGCCATCAAGCTAAAGCAGCTTGCGACAGCGGCCGGCAATGAAGACTTCAGGGTTCTGGTGTTGGAGAAGGCGGGCGAGTTGGGCGATCACATCGTGTCTGGGAACGTGATAGAGCCCTCTGCCCTCGACGAGCTACTGCCTGACTGGAGATCAGAGGACAACCTGAACCGCTTCGCCGACATCACCCCCGCCAAAGAAGACCATATGTTCTTCATGACCAAGAACAGCGCCATCCCTCTACCCAAGCCTCCGCAGATGAACAACCACGGCAATTACATAATAAGCTTGAACCAGATGGTCAAGTGGCTGGGCGAGCGCGCAGAGGAAGTTGGTGTCGAGGTTTACCCCGGGTTCGCTGCGTCGGAGGTACTGTACAACCACGAGGGTGTCGTACAAGGCGTAGCTACCAACGACCTCGGCATATCGCGTGAAGGCAAGGCCAAAGACTCATTCGAGCGAGGAATGGAGTTCCATGCACGCGTCACATTGCTTGGTGAGGGTTGCCATGGCAGCTTGTCGAAGCAAATCATCAAGAAGTACGATCTGAGGCGAGATAGCCAACATCAGACCTACGGACTTGGCATCAAGGAAGTCTGGGAGGTGCAGCCCGAGAAATTCAAGTCTGGACTGGTGGTTCACTCGATGGGCTACCCGCTGCCGAAGGATACCTATGGCGGTGGCTGGATGTATCACTTTGGCGACAACCTCGTCAGCATTGGTCTCGTTGTTGGGCTCGACTACCCGAACCCCTGGTTGGCTCCCTATGGCGAGTTCCAGAAGATGAAGCACCACCCTTACTACAAGGACGTACTGGAAGGCGGCAAGTGTATATCATACGGCGCGAGAACGCTGATTGAGGGCGGCTTCCAGTCCATACCAAAACTGGCCTTCCCTGGTGGCGCACTGCTTGGAGACGCCGCAGGCTTGCTCAACCTGCCCAAGATCAAGGGCACGCACAATGCAATGAGGTCCGGTATGTTAGCTGCTGAGGCGACTTGGGACGCCCTACAAGCCAATGCAGACGGCGGTACCGTGTTTCTATATGACTACGAGGACAAGATGCGCAAGTCGTCAATTTGGTCGGAACTAAAGACTGTGCGCAACATGCGCCCGTCTTTCCACACACCACTAGGTATTTACGGAGGTATCATGTACTCTGGTCTGGAGGCCTACGTTCTTCGAGGCAAGGCACCGTGGACATTGAAGCATGGCAAGCCCGATCACGCAGCGACCAAGACGGCAGACGAGTGCCCCAAGATAGAATACCCCAAGCCGGACGGTAAGATCAGCTTCGACATATTGACGAGCGTCAGCCGAAGTGGCACGAATCACGAGGAGGACCAGCCCTGCCATCTCCAGGTCAAAGACTACGATGCGCATGCCCAGAAAGAATGGCCCAGGTACAAGGGTGTAGAAAACCGGTTCTGCCCCGCCGGCGTCTACGAGTATGTGGAGGACGACAGCAAAGAGCTGGGCGTCAGGTTCCAAATCAACGCCCAAAAGTAGGTCTAGATATCGCGATTACTTAGAAGACCGCTAACTGTATGCAGCTGCGTCCACTGCAAGACTTGCGATATCAAAGTGCCGGACCAGGACATCAACTGGCAAACACCCCAAGGTGGCGAGGGACCAAAGTACGTACTTACTTAATACGGACGCCGAGATAGAGATCATGGCTTAGCTGCCGTCCACGCAATGAGAGGACCTGTATATTAGGGCAAACCGTGTGTGTACATATCAGATTTCAACGTCAGCCCGAGTATGGTTGCTGCCCAAGTGACCTTCCGAGGTTTGTAGGGATCGAGTGATCAGTCGCCTTGTTCGGCGCGCGGTTGAAGCCTGGGCGGGATTCAACTGCGTTCACACGATCCTATGAGCAAACAGCATTGAACTATCTGCTTGAAAGAAGTGACATTTCACTGGGTGCCTTGAAAGGTCGTGCGGTCCCATACATGGCTCGAGGCAAGGCACACGTGATGTCCGTGCCCGAAGCTTGGAACGCTAGGGCGAGTGAGGCGTTGGGCGAACTTCCTTCTCCACCCTTCGTCACCGTCCACCCATCAACCTCGCCGGGGCCTCTTACATCGATAGCTGCTCGGCCCTCATCTGCACTTGCAATTCGTGGTCGCGATACTGGGCTTACTAATTCCGGTGCCCCAGATTCAAGGACGCGCCTTCTGCACTCACCCGGCTTCTTCCTGGTCCTCAAGCTCTCAGGTTCTTCACGGCCACCCTGCTTCCAGCGCCCGACTCTATCTCCAAGGTACGACTAGCCGCCTGTATTGCATGCACTGGAAATTCCTTGCGCGTCTTCCTGGTTCCTGTAGTTGCGCACGCCGCTGGACACTGGCTTTCTGGCGTCGCGTCTTTGATACCGAGTCACTCCGTCACTGGCAGGCACCATGCGCGCTTCCTCGATGGCTTCCCGCTTGCTCATGGATATTTGCTCACGATTCTCTCCAGACTAGGTTATCTTTAGGATAAAGCTCTACCGCAACAGCCGCTACCATGACCGAGGTATCGTCCACGCGCCTCTACCTAGGCAACCTCCCGCGCAATGCCACCAAGGCCGATGTCGAAGGCCACTTCGCGTCGCACGGCACTGGCGAGATCACTGAGATCAAGCTCATGAACGGATTCGGCTTCATCGAGTACAAGGACGCAATGGATGCTCGTGATGTCGTCCCTGGTAAGCTTCAACTACGCGCCGATCGGCTGAACACGTGCTAACTCGTATGCAGCATTCCGTATGTAACTCTTATGTGTATGTGTCCGGACATGCATCTCTAACTGATTCAAAGATGGTACCGATTTCATGGGCGAGCGCCTCATCGTCCAGTTCGCTCGCGGCTCGCGTGCCCGTAACGAGAACTTCACTCCCCATGAGCGCGTTCCCCCGCGTCCTAGGCGCACACCATACCGGATGAGAATAGCAAATCTTCCTGTGGAGACCAGCTGGCAGGTCAGACTCCCCGATCATTGGATTTCCTCAGTTCCCTGTTAGCGCCAGCGCACCGTTCCTGGACCAGAAATGGCTTTGTTCTCGCTTGCTTCCCGTTATACATTCTGGATTTGGGCCTCGCTTAACTTCGAACTTATAGGACCTCAAAGATTTCGCCCGCCAGTCTGGATTGGACGTCGTCTACTCCGAAGTTGGCCGCGAACGGGATGGCTCTGGGTGAGTGGACACGTACTGCAGCTAGGCACACGTACTAAACCATCGCGCAGATTCGTAGAGTATGAGACGGCCGCCGATCTGAAGACCGCAGTGGAGAAGCTGGACCGCCGTGAGTTCAAGGGGCAGGAAGTTACCTGTATCCAGGACGTCTCCGATCCTCCCCCACCTCCACCTTTCAAGCCTCGCGCTCCTTACGGAGGCCCTGGTGGTCCTGATGACCGGGGCCGTGATAGATACCGATCCCGCTCCCCCATGGGCCGTCGCGGTGGCGGATACCCACCCGCGCCATATGACGACTACTACGACCGTCGCGGTCCCCCTCGTGGCTACAGCCCCCGCCGCGATGACTATCGCCGACGCACACCTCCCCGCGAGTTTTATGACAGGCGTGATGGTGGTTATGGACGTTCGCCGCCTCGTGGTCGCATGCCTGATGAGTATGGCCCACCGCGCGCGCGTTACCCTGACGATCCTTATGATGCTAGGGCCCGACCTCCTCCCCGTGGTTACGATGACCCATACATGAACGGTCATGGACGCCCTTACGAAGGCGGACGACCACCGTCCCCACGTGGTGCTCGTCCCCGTAGCCCCGGAGGCCGCCCACCTTACGAAGGTGCAGCGGCTGATTACCCACCCCGCCGCTACTAGGCGCACGATGTAAGTTGGGTCCATCGCGTATCTGGTTCAAAGCACTTGCTGATATCGATCAAGTGAGCGTCAACATTCCTGAAGACTGCTCATCTCCTGGAACACGAACCTCCGGGACCATCATGCCCACGGATATGGATTATGCAGTGACGGAGCCGAAAGACGAACGGAGGATTGAGTGTGCGGCATGGACCCACGAGACTGATTATGTGTTTCCTGCTTCCCGGTTTCATTTGGATGTTCCATGTAATTGCTGTTTTCTGATGCGATCCCTTCTCGGTCCACTGGCCATTACGAGAGGGCGGTTTCCTTTATGCTGGATTCCTTATTGCCATCTCAAATGCATAAGGTGGCCTAATTTTCCTGTAACATCAAAAAAGTCCTTCCCGTACATATGGACTTCGTATATCTGATTATTTGTGGCTATGGTTTGTCATGTACTCTATGGGCGGCTCTGTTCGCAGACTAGCTGCAGCGAACATGAATCAACGTACCCGAAATCTGCCCCATCCGCTCCAGGTCTCTGTGAAGCCATGAGGAGTCCTGTCATCCATAATCCGATGCACGTCATTTGCAGGACACTTTGGCCATGGTCATTGGCTTTTTCTGGTTCCATAGTGCAACTATGACCACTAACACGCTACCTATAGGAATGCAAGCCAGATATAAGGACCCGCCATGTGCCCAATAGATCGTTCCGAGATAATAACATGCCAAAGTTTTGCCCTTGACTCATTTTTCGCCTCGCATAAATACTCTGCAATTTCTCATCTCCTTTTCCAAAGTCTTCCAACTCTTCCATCCTCCCATCACAAACCAACACTACATTAAGACAAGAGCAACTCTACCCTATCGAAGATATGGGTTCTTCAGCCAGCAAGAGCATCGAATCAAGCTCGTCCAGCAGTGTCCCACGCTACTCCTCCAAAATCTGCCAACTCTACCTCACCAGCGCAAGCCCAGGCTCCAACACCGCACACTGGAGACTCTTCCTTGACGATGGCACAAACCAGCTGACTGGTACAACATGGGAAGTAAACTACATAAACGAGCGACCAAACCGCGGCGCGTTACTTCTTGACCAAACCTTCCCAAGAAGCGCTTCGCACCAGAACGTCTTCGAATGCAACCGGGAGAGTTTTGTCAAGATCGGTGATTTGATGGACAAGGGATCAGACGCCACAATAATCCACGGCGCACAATCTTCGTTCAGAAAGATTGAAGCGGCAAAAGAGAGGGTTCTACGAGAGTTCACATACAAAGTGGCCACTACCAACTGCCAAAGTTTCGTCATTGACGTCTTGAGCATGCTCCGGCAATGGGATCCATACCTCGTTGATAAGAGAGCCATCGAAACCGTTCAGCGCTTGTGCTTCCCCACGGTGCGTCTCACAACGAAAAGCAGACAGAAGAAAATTCAGCGCCAGGATGCGAAGCATGGTCAGGCGCAACGACCAAATTTTACCTCGAGCTGTGGAGCTTTTTCTGGTATCGATATCGATGCGCCGAGGAAACATCACGACGCGCAAGGAAGAGCTGTACAGCGGAATGCGATGTCAGAGATGGTGCCGTATTCGAGATGGGAGGCCAGGCCGCAACGGGCTTCTCAGGCAGTGGTGTCGGAGGATAGAGGGAATTACACTACGATCCCTGGCGCATGGTGAAGACTGTGGATTCAGAGACATGACTTGATAATATTGAAAAAAAGGAACAGATAGTACTGCTATGTTCTAGTACAAGAGTTCTTAAAGTTTGGATGTAAAACAATGTGTTAATGAGTTCTCAAAGCAGACTCTTGCGCTTATGCGACTTTTCCCTTGTGTGATTCCTTACAAGTGAAACGCCCCTTCCTAAACAATTTAAACCCAACTTGAAACACCATGATGCCAAAGCAAATTCAATATCAATAACTTCGTGAGATACCTATATCCCATCAATAACGCCGCATGCCATCATGACCAGAGCGCCCTCTAGCCACGGGGCGTATCGGCCCTATCAGATCTGTGTCCACTCTTCATCGCTAGAGTAGTCGGTCCCGGTAGCGGATAGTATATCAACTACGGGAGTGGGGATCAACTCGGGGCTGGACATTGGTTCGTCGTCGCTGGAGTAGTCGGTGCCAGTCGCGGCTAGTATGTCGACCACCGGACGAGAAGTCAACTCAGGGCTAGACATCGGTTCGTCGAACGTATTCAGGCTCTGGACTTTGGGGCGGGACACCAACGTGAATCCCTGATCGTATTCGAGACACTCCTCGTCGGACTCTTGGATCGTAGCTGGCTGTGCAACCTTGGGGCGACGAACAAATGTAAGGATTCCGGAATCGACCATGTTGTCTTGATCGGTCTCTCCAGCTGTAAAGTTCTCGCCAGATGGGTAGCATGAAGGGCTGGGTGTTTCCGGAAGAGTATCGCACATCATCTCATCTGGTAGGTCCCTTGACGCAAGGAGAGTCGGACGATCGCAAGGTTGAACCTGGAGAGTGTCGAGACATAACCGCACAATGTCGAATGCACCTATGATAGTTAGCGTAGGATGTGAATCTACTTGTAGTGTCTTACACTCATCCTGGAAATTGCGTTCCATGTTCGTGCGACATAGGTCCTGGCGGAAGTCCGGGATTTCAGCAGCGATCTTGAGAAACTCAACATCCTCTCCTAGCTTGTGGTAGAGGAAATTTGAGATGCAGTAGTTGAGAAGTGACGGAACGAGGTCGTGCTCCCGACGAGCCTGCTGACTGGCATAGTGACGATATACAAAACGAATAGTCTCGACCAAGTCATGGGGCGCGGCGGGTACACAGCAGGCGAATTCGAGCTGGCACGAGAAGTTGCCATGCGCGAGAAGTTGCAATTCCGGAACATCGAAATCCTCGGCTATCTTGTACGTCTCGGCATGTGGAAGAAACGACACTGGATCATAGTCCGCTCGAGGCGGAAGATAGCTACCAGTGTAGCAGAACCGAAGAAGCGAGACGACAGCATGCTCGGATAGGGCCTCAATACTCGCTTGTAAGCGACTCTGGAAACCGTACTCAAAGGCGTGGTACAGGAGCGGACCTAGTATATGGGTGTACGAAGTCAGTAGATGTTGGCATGCAACTGTACGGGACATTACTGACATCTGTCCAAGAACTTGAACGGGCAGATGCGATCGGAGATCTGACGGACCTCTCCGCTGGGGAGGACTATCTTCAACGTCGCATTGCTCTGGCCCCGCTCCATGTGCTCGTCTAAAAAGGAGAGACCGTCCATGTTGAATTTGGACGGGAATGCACAAAGAAGCGAGTTGGAAGTCCCTGCGCTACCCTCAGGAGTGCTATGCAGCTTGGTGGTTAATGTGAGGCCTCCGGGTGTAGCAGCGAGGCTGCTGGTGAGGCGTCGCAATCAAATCAAGGTGCCGATGTAAGCGACTGAGAAGTTGTGCGAAGTGTTGGGTAGTTCGTAAGGTATGCCAAAAGTTCAAAGCCTTTGACTCAATGGAGAGATTTCGTGGGTAGTCTGACAAGGCTCAGAAGTTGGGGTGGGTAGGGCCAGGCAACCGTGGGCACGCGGGCAGAGCCAAGCACCCGTCTTTGGGGAGCCTGCTGGTCAGCGTCTGGTACGTCAGGGTGTGCTAGCAGTTTTCAGAAGTGAGTGCAATCCAGCGTGCTAGAATGTGTATAAAAAGAGAGTTGTATAATAACAGAGGTGCTTGGGGCTGTCTCCATGGAGGGGTGCCGGTATGGCTGTCATGTCTTATTGGCTTCGCAAAATCGACGCCAAATCGGCATCCAATCAGTGGAAGAACCATTCTACAGCCTCACATATAGGGCTGAGATGTCAGCTGCATCTGATGTTTAGTGGTTGGTGTTGAGGGGGTCTGGTCGGTGATGTGCCGGTGCCGAGCTGGGGAAAGCGGCCCACAGCGCGATCCACTTCGCGGCGGCCGCTGGAGGCGGCTTCATGGCGGCCAATCTCTCCACTAAACTTGAACATCACACATCTTCATCAACCGCATTCTGTGTTCTCGACTACTGAGTGTCAACAGTTGATTGAGACTACTCTGTGCCCCTTCGTACCTCTGCACCTCCAATTGACGCCCCTTTATCTCTATCTTCGTCCCGTCCGTGTACAATCTCCGCTACGCCCCGCCATGGGATTCCTTTCTATTCTACCTGCGAACTTGGCCGTGGTTGAGACCTGGATCACGCGCATATTCGTGAGTAATGCTCGGCATTTCTAATTGCGAGCTGCCTTCTGATACCGAATAGCTCTTTCTCGGCCTCGTAGCTATCGGCCCATGGGCAGCGCTGCTCGTCTACGACCTTATCCTATACTGCTGTCGCGCTGGCGCATACGAGATACCAGTCATCGGCGGACGCGCTCGCGGAAAAGCGAGACCACGCGCTCCCAGCCTCACAGAGCGCCCGAGTGGCCACCGTCGGAAGTTCAGCATTGCCTCTCGAGGCATCGAAAGGCCGGTTCTGATCACAGGGGGCACCGACTCTCAGGATGCTCGGCATCGTCGTATAACGGAAGAGAAGACGGCAGATGTTTCTTGAGAGCGTAGTTGGAGACAGCCCTACAATTGAATCTCGTTCGGCGGAATGCTGCCACGCTGTTTTCAAGAGCTGGACCTCTGTGCATGCCTTCGGATACCGGTGATCGACACGGCTTTCGGTATCTCAGATGCCGGGACCCTAAGTTGGAAGTCCCTCTGCAGAGTGCTAGACTTCTCGGGAGATCAACCACAGGGCGACGTATTTAAGCACCGAGGAAGCCATTGCGCCTTCATTGCACGAGATTGAACTGCGTCGTAGATACACGAGGATCCGCATAGTCTGACGAGCGGTTGACTTCGAACGAAAGTGAGACTATAAAGGCGACAATTTCGCTCATGTCAGCTCATGGCTCGCGCAATGGCAATGTCTCTTTCCGGAGACACAATCATGCGTTCCATGCCGCATACCTTGCTTCTGAAAGACAGTTGGGGGCGCACATTGCTACATGTTTCAAGTGAACAGCTGCGCCAATCACGCGAGACTATGTTTCTAACGTCGCGCAAATACCCAGGCAGGCTATCGAATCCATAAAGTAGGGTGGTAGGCCAAGTGTAGCTTAGCGCGGTCTGGGTCGCACCTTCTGTCAATAAACCTACAGTCCACGCTCACCTCTCATCAACACCACAACGACAGCTCTACCTCTGCGACTTACTTCCACCCACTTTCTCCGCTCACAAACTAATACCACCTTCAATCAGTATCTGCTATTCGTCATGGCTGCTACCACTACCAAGACTGCGACACCGAAGCCGGCCAGCACCGCGGGTGTCAAGAAGGCTGGTCCTAAAGGCGGTCGCATCGCCAAGAAGGGCAACGCGAGAAACGCGATGATCAAGATGCAAGCATACTGTAAGTCTGCATCGTTTGACGCGTTTTGACGCGTTATTCGGACGCGTTCCTCCAGGCGCAAGAACAACACCTCATGGGACGACCGATCCGCTAACGAACGATGTCAGTCAAGGCCCACCGCGATGAGTACAAGGATCTCTCTTTCAAGGAGCAACAGCAAGAGCTTGGCAAGAAGGTACGTCATCTCCGTATAATGATGAGTAACCATGCTAACACTTAACAGTGGAAGGCTTCACCAGAGAACCCCAAGAACAACGTCTAATCTCACATGGAGTTGTTCAGCAGCTTTCACTTTCCTCTGTCTACTGTGAGAACACAGTAGAATAAGAGTTACCCTTCACTTTCCTCAGTCATGTTCACTTTCCTGGTCTTATCATGGATTGACGGTACGCGGCCGGCGTTTGGGTTGATGGGCGGGAACAATCACGGCGCATAGGTTACTGTCACGATCCGCTTTACAGCAATATGGAAGAAATTGATCCAACTCGTTCTCAGCATATGCACGTGTATTAACTGTGTTGTTCCTGCAGCTTGAGCGACACAGATCCTTTAGGCTAATTGCGAAGCAGTTGTACAGATCGAGACGAATCTCGGTGCCGTGTTCCGGAAGATGACCAGGCCGGTGTCGACGTGATAGCTATTCGAGAACTAGCTGTCGATGAACTTCGGGGCATAGTGAGTGGCACACGAGTGCAGCTAGTAGCTGCTATCATATGAAGAAGCCAAAATTATGATGGCATAACTGGTGTATAGTGAGCCAACAGGCCGCATGTTCAGTCATTAAGAGCAGATCAATGAGTGAAGAAAGATAGTTGGGGAGCGGAACTGTAGACATGTCAAGCATTTTCATGATGAGGATATGGACTGGCAAAGGAAGGATATTTGTCCGGTAACGCCCGCCACTGCTTGTAAGCTCTTGGTAAGCTGGCGCTGGAAGCTGCCCCGCCCCGCATCCAGGTACCGAGAGCCCCTCCGACATCATCACCTCCACCTCTTGAACTCTTTGCCGGCGCCTGCAACCCTGTCCATCGCAGTTGCGCGACCTATGAGCTTTGCGCTATCGTCAGCGGACGTCTTTTGAGATGGGGCCCGATTCGGCGGCTTTCGCGTCGAGCTTCGCGGTTGCTTTCGTTCGTCAATGTCGCAGCTAGCTTCAAGTGCACTACTTCCCTTCTTCGAATAGCTTCGCAAGCTTGTTGTGTCCTTTCCTTTGGAAACCGTGAAGTCATCTTCATCTTCGTGTGCTTGGTTCTACGACCGTGACATCTTCCGTCTGAAGCTTGCCCAATCTCGACTCTAAACCCTCTACAACGTCCACGTCTCATCAGACGGCACCATGGCATCTAGCAAGGGCGCAGACGCCTCCACGGTTCCCGTCCTCAAAGATCTCACAATCGAAAACATCACCGAGAATGTGCATCGAATAAACTCGCAATGCGCAGACCCGCGCCTCAAGTACGTCATGGAGCGTCTGGTGTCGCATCTACACGACTTCGCACGCGAGACGCGCCTAAGCTTCGATGAGTGGATGGCAGGCATACAGTTCCTTACCCAGGTAGGACAAATATGCACAGACGTGCGACAGGTAAGTTTCCATCTGATCCTCGTGATACAAGACCAAGACACCCGAGCTGTACTAATACGTTGTAGGAATTCATCCTTCTTTCAGACATTGTCGGCCTCTCTCTCCTCGTAGACTCTATAGACCATCCCAAACCGGCCTCCTCCACCGAAGGCACAGTCCTCGGTCCGTTCCACACGCACGACGCACCCTCCGACTCCAACGGCACCTCCATCTCTGCCGATCCCGACGGCGAGTCCCTGCTCGTCCTCTGCACGGTCAAAACCACGAACGGCGAGCCCGTATCAGACGTCAAGATCGACGTGTGGGAAACAGACTCCAAAGGCAAATACGACGTGCAGTATGAGAACAGGGGTGACAAAGCAGATGGCCGTGCGGTTATAAGGAGTGACAAGGATGGCGTATTCTGGTTCAAGGGTATCGTACCCGTACCGTATCCAATCCCCAACGACGGGCCTGTTGGCAAGTTGCTTGAGAAATTGGGTAGGCATTGCTGGAGGCCTAGCCATATGCATTTCATGTTCGAGAAGGAGGGTTTCGATAACTTGGTTACGTGAGTCTCCTCTTCAGACCTCTTCGTTTGCACAGCCTACTGACGCCATGTTTAGGGCATTATACGTCCGTGGTTCCGACTACGAGACGTCCGACGCCGTCTTTGGTGTCAAGGAATCTCTCATTATCAGCTTAGATACCGTAACAGCTGAACAGGCCAAGGAGTATGATGTTAAGGAAGGATCAAAATTGCTCAAATACGATTTCGTATTGGTAACGGACGAAGAGACGAAGCAATTACGACATGACGAAGCGGTAAAAGCAATGAAGATGTTGGGACGGGAGGGAATGATGATAGTCAATGGACTGTAAGTAATTGCCTATGTACGAACTGCATGTGAGACAAACACTGACTTCGTACACCCATCTTTAGGCCTGTGCCTGAGGTCGACTAGTCTGCAAAATAAAATGGAATGTTATGAGATTCGGGGTATGATAACTAAGGTCTCGCTAATTTGAAAGAAAACGTATCCGCTTGGATAACCACAAGGCTTCGAGCCAAGGTAGATGCAACCTGGAAAGTAACGCCAAGTACGCTGTGTGAAATGCGAATGCCAGAAAAAGAAGAGAATCCTCCACATCGTAGACCGACTCGATGCCACAGAGTCAACTGCATCTAGCTAGTGACCCTTCTCACCCACAGGGCGCTCCCGTTCGAGTTCGGATCATCCCTCTCCCTCTTCTTCCACGCGCGATGCAACTTGAGGCCAACATCATGCTCCTCCCTGCGAATCTCATCCAACTCCTCTTGAAACGCCTTCTTCCTCTCTTCCGCGACCCGAGCCTTCTTAAAGTCGGTAAGCAGCGGGTTAGGCGGCGCAGCATTGTTCAAGTCCTTGAGCAAACGATACACATTGTTGCGACGAATGCGTAGATCTTCTTGCTGCGATTCCAAGTAGGCGATGTGGTCGATGGCACTGAGTTGGGAAGGAGGTAGCGGAAGCGCCTTTTGTGATTTTTGTGATGAGTTGGAGAAGGTGGAGGAGGCGTAAGGGGATCTCGGGCTCGGGGTGTAGACTTTGGCCATGGGTGCGGGTTCCCTGTCTAAAGGGGGTACGGGGCGGCGACGGTTTAGGATCGAGGAAGCGGCCGATATGGGCTCGGTTACAACGCGCTTTCCTTGCGAAGACGACAGCCCGTTGGGTGGTGAAGGTGGTGGTGAGTGTTGGTATGTCCCCGCACTGTTGTAGGTAGTCCACGAAAACCGGCTGATGGGTGCGTGCTTGTCCTTCTCTGATGTCTCTTTGTTGTATGGCGGCGTCGCAGTCCGCAAGGTGGGGTACAGCGTCTGTTCTACTGGCTCTACGGTGGCCGGGGACTGGTTCAGTTGAGTGCGATTGGTTGGTGTGATGGGACTCGGGTACGATGTGCTTATACCGAGACCTGCTGAAGGTGAGGTTGGAGAAATGTGACCGCTTCGAAGAGGCGTGTTTTTCCCTACTTTGAGCGGGACAATGGGTTTAATGCCGTCGTTGTAACGCATATCGTTATCGCGTGGATCCTTGGGCGCCATTTCGGTTGTTACAGTTTGAGTGTCAGGCAGCTTGGGTGCAGAATCAATGGCAGCTGCAAGCGCGTTTGACCTCGCTTGGTCCGTGCTTGGTGAAATCGTCTTGCGTGGTATTTGAAGTGGTTTGTCTGCAGGCTGGTATTTGAGCGGAGGAGCGATTTCTGATCGTCCCGTCGCTCGGCTCCACGGCTCCACGGGCGGTGGTGAGCGCTTCGACCCGAAGCGGCCAACGCGCTCCCCAAAACTTGTGTTCTTTTTCTCAGGACCACTGACTGAAACCTGATACCCCATGGGCCTAGGGTCTGATGACGGCACACCTTTCGCATAAGAGCCTGGATCGACTGAAGCGGCCTTCCCTGCACTATTAGGCTCGCCTGAATACTCATCCCACTTCACTTTCGCGTTTGGCGCAAGCTTGCCCTCCCAGAACTTCTGCTTAGGTGCTGGTGGAGCGTCACCATTTCGTAGGACAGATGGCGCTCTGCGTAGGACGGGAATCTGGCTGCCCGCGCGGGAATCGTCTTCGAGTTTTCTGCGATCGTCGTCCATGGGTGACACGTCACGCATCGAGCGGAATCTTCGCGGTAAGTTGAAAGAGGAGTACTGTTCCGGTTCCGGAGAGCTGGGAGGCGATATGTCTTCGTATGCGGAGGGCGATCTGCCGGTGGGGTTGTCGTTATTGTAGCAGAGTGTGTCTTGTGAGTAGATGGAGGAGGCCGTGGGTACTTCTGAGGCTCTGTAGTTGGGAGGTTCCTGGGGAGACAATAAACTGCGAGACAATTAGCGGTGAGTGAGCAAACGAAATTGCGATACTTACTGCGATAGTTGAGGGAGCGCATAATTATGGTGACTGCCATTTTGCAGGTCGGTCACTTTGGGATTGCGCTTCAATTGATCCTCGTCATAGGTGGTTTCAAGAAGTACGGGGTTTCCTATTTGCGCATGCCTCTCCCTATCTCGGACGGCGCCCTGTAATCGTTTCCACATTATGGGCGAATCTGCATGAAACGAATATTAGCCCGGCTCGATATTGGTGCAAGTATACATAAGCATCATGAAGTATGGAAGGCGATATTCTCAGCGGCTCCGAGCTACTTATTTCAGGAAGCCTCCCCTTTTCGCAGCAACCTTGAGAGCCATTGCACTGATTGCATGATTGTTGGATGCTTTTTGAAACCCATCGACATGGCGAGACTTGGCCTGGTTCTAGATCTGGTGGAGATGGTTGTCGGTGCGGGCGATAGGCGAGAGACATGGACCGTCGATCAGAGATGCGGAGGGCCACTACCAGATGCCTTTACTGTATCTGAACGACACAAACACCAGCTCTTTCTGTGCAACCTGGCATTGCGTCTCATCCAGAACCGGATTGCATGGCAAGCGCATAAACCAACGGGCGATGTCGAGGACGCAGGTGCCAAGGCCAAAAGACCTGATGATGAGATAAGGAATATGAGTACGTACCGGGTGTAATTATGCGTAAAGGGAGAGGTGTGGAGTTTGTGTTGACTGTTTGTGTTGTTGTTGTGGTAGATGGCAGCAGGTTAAACAAAGAAACAGCACGTAAGCTTCAAGCCGTGAATCCTTCGGGCCCTGCAGCAGCACCGAGGGCGTAATTTTGGTAAATGAGGGAGGGCGACCAAGTCGAGGTAGAGTTGTCGACGGGTATCAGTGCCGGCTCAGTGCATCTAGGAGAACACCCCACAAACACTCGCGAACTGCGCCTCGACCAAAGCGCCAGCGGCAGGATATCGCACCGGTGCCGCAAGTCTTTGTCTTCACACAGCGGTTCGACAGCAGCGAATTGGTTTGCGACACAATGTTTGGACGGGATAGGGCCGAGGCGCAAGAGGCGGCGTGGGCGAATCAGCGCGTCCCAGGGCGGTGGAAATGAATCGCTGTCGCGCGTTTCAGGGCTGGAGAGGGCCCTGTTTCAGAGGCAGCGCGGCAGGGATGGGCTGGGTGCGGCGGCGCGATGCTCAACGTCTGCGCGCAGATGGGCGCGTGCTTGCGGTTGTGCGGTCACGGTGCAAGTGGAGTCGAAGTATCTAAGATTACCGTCATCATCCGTGGTTGTGCAGGCCGGTGGCTATGTCTCACATGCACCGCCGTGCTTCCCAGCTGTGATGGCGCCCCTTTGACGGGCAGATGCAGGCCGGATGCGATTCGATGATCTTGTCTGTACATATGTCTGGATTCGGCCCTTGCATGTCAAACCGGCGGACATCCGTGATAGTTTGACATGGATGGCTGGTTAGTGCTGAGAGAGTCTTTGGGGTTGCATCATCGGCTGTCATGTCGATTGAGCTCCCCGCGCCGTTCAAAGCTCCAAGGCCGACCCTCGACCACGCCAGCACCCTTCACTGTCACCCCTCTAGCACAGCTGTAGCACACCACCCGCAGCCATGTCAGATGGTTAGTCTCTACAAGAGCCACCTTCTGGGGCAACGTCGCGCTAACCGCAATAGCACTCCCATCACCTCTGCCGGAGCCAGCGGCAACCCACGCGTAAGCAACCAGCTCCGCTCCTTCACCAACACCTCGCTCACAGCCCTCCAGCGCCTCCGTCTTCACCCCGATAAACATCATCCTCTTCTCTCTCCTCGGTCTGCTCGTCTATCTCCGCCTCAAGCCAGCCGCCCCGCAAACCCTCCCGCGGGCGCCGCCGCCAACCGTCTTCCGCACCTTCACCCCGCCCTCGCTCTTCCCCTACAATGGCTTGAATAATATGCCCGTCTACCTCGCTGTCCGTGGCCGTGTCTTTGACGTCACATCCGGTCGCAACTTCTACGGACCTGGTGGCCCTTATGCAAACTTCGCTGGCCGCGATGCCTCAAGGGGCCTGGCCTGTGGCAGCTTTGACGAGGACATGTTGACCAAGGATTTGGACGGACCGCTGGACACTCTCGAGGGTCTGGATGCCGAGCAGATGGATGCGCTGAGGGGATGGGAGGAGAGATTCGAGGAAAAGTACTTAGTTGTGGGCAAGCTGGTGCCTGTCGGTCATCCTGAGGCCGAAGACACCAAAGCGTAGACTCGACAAGGCAGACGTCTAGCAAGGCTGTTGTGGAAACTAAAGCTGCTTCATTGAGGCTGAAGGATTGGTAGCAGTTCGCCATGCGTCGCCGCGCATGGTCGTGTAACGGTTTACGATCCGATAAAACCGCCATGCCATATATACTACAAGCCTGTGCCAAAGCAACTGCATGTACACGGATCCAGCCGGAAGGCACGTAGGCAAGGACTGAGGGGGTTTCTCAGTTTCGAAGGGCTTTCTAACGTGAAATCAAGCATCTTCATATTCTTGTAACGGCTCATCGTTCGCCTTGACACCTAGTATTGGGTCAGTCTTGAGTGAAGATTAACGAATGCATGCTTAAACATGGCCTGTCCCTTGTACAACATCTTAGCGTAACCGCCCGAATGCGGGGTTAGCTCTGATAGGCAATCAAATCCCACTTGCTTCAACACGACTGATAGCAGAGTCACCGCGCTTGTAGCGTCTCTTAGTTCATGCTTCCATACTCTCCCCGATGTCATAACGACGCCCTACGTCCTTGGCAGGCGCTTTAGATATCAAATACATCCAGACCATCTGCTCGACACGTCTTGAAAGATAGTCGAATACAACCATGGATCAACTTAGTCTTGTCAATAAGCCGCTAGCATGGTTATTCTGGCTGGCGGGAGTAATCGTTCTGGCATTGTTCCAGCGAGATCGACTACAAAAGGCTATCAGTGTACGAAGTCCCCAGTATTGCATCTTCCCTTAATGACATTGACACCAACCGGTAATTCAGAGACCTTCGCGGTCGCCGACAACATCACCAAACACCAACAAAATCGAGCCTATAAACCCAGAAGCCATATACAATGCCATTACACCGCTCCCGAACTTCAACCTCGAAACAGAAGCACCTCTCAAGCTTCGTCCGTTCAAACCGAAGTTTCACATGACTATGGGTAGCGTCTCCATCATGAATCCCAATCACCCATGACACGCACTGACAACGCTGCTATGACAGCCCTCGAGAACACCACTCTGAATGACCTCCTAGCAATGGATAACACCTACCGCACGCGTTTACAAATACGAACAGAACTCCTCAAAGCAGAACGCCACGAAGTCCTCGCGTGCAACCCAGAAGCCGTCCCTGCAGTCCAAGAACTATACGAATGGCTCATAGGAACGTACCTACCCCAACGCTTCCCAAGCCTATACCGCATCACGGAATCAGGCAAGCATCTGCGGAATCACGTCACAGATACCCTCATCCCACTACACATGGCCAACGGAGAAGAAGCACTAGAGATCCTAGGTGCGAACATTGACACAGAATTCCTGCTACTCACTCCCTCTCCTTCTGCATCTTCACCCATGACTCCGGCGAAATACGTACTAACAGCCTTTGTAAACTGCTTTCCAAGCGGCTTCAACACACGCTCAAAACTCGGCCAACTCCTCGCTGACATCCACGCTCCCGTCCCCGGGTACGCGGCAAAGCTAGAGAAGAGCATGGATCGCTTCTTTGCCAATCTACCCGTGGGCAAGATCGTTAAGCGGAGTAATTGGAGCATCAGTACGAATGGGGAGCTGTTCTGCTTGGAGGGTAATCATATGAGTGAAGAGGAGATGCAAAGAAAGCAAGAGGTGGAGGATGTAGAGGATGTTGATCTGAACA
>Ga0265797_10002545_pt1 | contig 30472 bp, 26 predicted proteins | sample P2T30metagenome_FD_192433 | JGI IMG/M metagenome (GOLD analysis project Ga0265797, IMG submission 192433) | Plant litter microbial communities from East Loma Ridge, Irvine, California - P2 T30 | ecosystem: Environmental > Terrestrial > Plant litter > Unclassified | place: USA: California...
ACAATAGGTACTCATTCAACAATAGGTACTCGTTCAATAAACCCTCTATACATGAGCTCCCACCTTACTTCGTGCGAACCACCTGGAAAGACTCGAAATACTGGTTTAGGCAGGACGAGCAGGATGTGTTCAATCGGTATCGGATCTATCACGCATGTTATCGCTCGGGAACAGGGTACATGTTTCCGCATCCGAAGGGAATGGGATGGTGGAGGTGGGACAAAATGACGAGGAAGGCAATTGAGAATGACAAGAGTAATTTCGCAACGTATGCTGAGTATGAGAGTTGGTGGTTGGAGTATCCGTGGTACGCACTGACGGGGAGTCATTTGGTCCAGAGTGCTCAGGATTTGGTCAAGAGTGGATTGGGGATTGTTGAGAATCAGAATCTGGGTTGAAATTGTGTAAACAGGAATGCGAAAGACAGGTCCGACTTGGTCGTTCTGAGCAAACGGATCGCATCACTCACATGATGCCCGACAAAGGGGTTTGCATGGGCAACATAAGCAAACCTCGTCATTCTGGGCCTTTCCTGGTAAATGATCAAAAATGTTTTGAAAAGACACAACCCCTCAGACGCACAAAATATTCTCCGGAAACATGATTGCATCAGTTTACCGTTGAGTCATGTATCTTGGTCGAGGCTATGTAATGTAACATGAGAATGACACTACTGCAATCAAGACTGCAGCCAACGAGCGGGGCAGGAGCGCTGATCTTGCTCATGTGCGTCTACAATCAGAACTCCAAGCCATGTCCCCGCAGACAGAAAGACTATCAAGAATCTGTTTAGCCGGTAAGTGGACCTCAAGAGACACCCCAGTGCCTTCACAATGTCCCTGTATAAATACGAAGGGGGTGTCTGGTACCCGGTGATGCTGCTTTCACCGTCATTGTGTGGCTTAGACATCTTGGAGAATACCACTCCTTGGCAATGCATTGCAGAGGAAACATGCTCAAGGAGGCTGTTCTGCTCACTGCGGCCTCCTTAGCGACAGCAACAGCCAACTCTAACTCAAGACTATGGTACGACCAGCCGGCAGAGCTTTGGACGGATGCCCTGCCAATCGGCAATGGCAGACTCGGAGCTATGATATATGGAAGGACAGACTCCGAGACCATCCAGATCAACGAAGAATCAGTTTGGTCTGGCGGTCCCACTGTAAGTGCATGGCGTTGCTAGATCGTCCAGGTGTGATCGCGAAGACGAACAACTGACGACTTTACAGGACAGGCTCAACCAAAACGCTTCCCAGGCCGTCACCGAAGTACGCCAACTGCTGGTGGACGAGCATGTGGAAGAAGCCGAGAAGCTTGCCGACCTAGGTCTTGTTTCAACACCTCAGTCACAGAGGTTCTATCAGACTCTTGGAAACATCGAGATCTACTTCGATGGTGGCTTGGACGAGTACACGAACGGCTCCTATAAGCGCTGGCTGGAGCTCGACGACGCTATCGCTGGTGTGCAATTCTCGGTCAACGATACCCGTATCAAGCGAGAACTGTTCGCCTCCGCTCCGGATAATGTTGTGGTACACAGGATGACAGCCGAGAATGGCAAACTGTCATTCCAGATGAGAGTCAACCGACAACAAGACGATATCAACACGGCTTCGGACAAGAGCTTCAACCGAGGTGGAAATTCGGTTTTCATGACTGGTGCTGCTGGTAGCTCTAACCCAATCGTCTTCGCCGCTGGCCTGAATGCACAGACTGATGGCAATCTCAAGACCTGGGGCGAGTTCTTGGTCGTAGACAATGCAACCGAGGCTGTCATCTTCTTTGCAGCTACCACCACTTACAGAGAACCCGATCCGGTGGCTGCCATTGAGAAGACATTCGAGGAGGCACACCAGTACACCTACGACGAGCTTCGCCAGCGCCACATCGATGACTACCAAGGCATCTACAACAGCTGCAGTCTTGAGCTTGGCAGCCCGAACAGTAACACTTCGGTGGCTACCTTGCCCACGAACGAACGTATCAACGCCACTCAGAACGGTGCTACGGATCTTGGTCTCATCACACTTCAGTTCAGCTATGGGAGGTACCTCCTGATATCTTCCTCAAGACCGGGAACTCTGCCTGCAAACCTTCAGGGCATCTGGAACGAGGACTATGAATCGGCATGGGGCTCGAAGTACACCATCAACATCAACACTGAGATGAATTACTGGTTAGTACAGTATCGCCTCTTTCTTGACCTCAATCAGTCCTAACGATTTTCTAGGCCAGCAGAAATCACGAACCTGCCATCTTTGCACAACCCTCTTTTCGACCATATTGAGAAGGTGAGGGTCAACGGCGAGATTGTTGCTCGCGAAATGTACAATTCGTCGGGTTGGGTCGTTCATCACAATACCGACATTCACGGAGACGCTGCGCCGCAGGATCGTTATCCTCCGGCTTCCTACTGGACTCTCACACCAGCATGGCTTTGCACCCACATCCTCGAGCACTACGTATACAACCAGAATCAGTCCTTCCTGATCGAAAAGCTGCCAACTCTCAACGGAGCCATCCAATTCTACCTCGACACACTACAGCCCTACACGAGAGACGGCACAGACTACCTCGTCACCAACCCCTCCACCTCCCCCGAAAACTACTACTACACTCCAGCAAACGCAACCGGCAGCATGGCCGTCGGCCCAACGTGCGACTTCCAGATCCTCCGCGAACTCTTCGCCGGCTACCAACACGCAGTCTCCACCCTCCCCGCCGGCGCCGTCGACCCAGCCTTCCTCGACCAACTCACCGCGACCATCGCCCGCTTCCCCCCGCCCCAAATCTCCAAACGCTACCCGGGAGTCCTGCAGGAATGGATCCACGACTACGAGGAAGCCGAGCCCGGCCACCGCCACATCTCCCACCTCTACGCCCTGTACCCAGGGACCCAGATCCCGCCTCCCGGCGCGCCCAGCCACAACGAGACAATGTGGACCGCCGCGCGCCGCACCCTCGAACTCCGCCTGAAGAACGGCGGGGCGGGGACGGGTTGGTCGCGCGCTTGGACGATCAATTGGTATGCGCGGCTGTTGAACGGGACTGCCCTGGCGGACAACGTGTTTGAGTTCTTCAACCAGAGCACTTACCCGAATCTGTTTGATGCGCATCCGCCGTTCCAGATTGATGGGAACTTTGGGTTTACGTCGGGGGTTGCGGAGGCGCTTTTGCAGAGTCATTTTGTGGACGCTGAGGATGGTAGGGCTAGGGAGGTTTGGCTGTTGCCTGCGTTGCCGGAGGCGTGGAGCGAGGGGCATGTGAAGGGTCTTGTAGCTCGGGGTGGGTTCGTGGTTGATTTGCAGTGGAGTGGGGGGAAGGTGAGGATGGTGAAGGTTGAGAGTCGGTTTGGGGGCAGGGTGAGGTTTAGGTTTGATGTTGCTGGGATTGGGGGTGGGAGAGTCAAGGGTGACGATGCCTTTGATGGGGATGGGCAGGAAGAGGGTGAAGTTGTGATGCGTACGGAGGAGGGAGGGAAGTATGAGTTTGAGGTTGGGTGGGAGTGAATTAGTTGATTGATTGATTGATAGAAACTTTAGAACGGGTTTTGATCGTTGATAGATACGCGTTGATGCGCGTGTGCGTGTGTGTGGGTGATTGAGGTCAGCTTCGATCAGATGACTATTGAGTCATTGAATGCGCAAGTTACCTGCACCGGTCAAAAAGACGAAGAGATGAGCTCCTGTATGACTTCATGTGTTTCGATGCTTGGCGAGTAAACACATACCCACGTCACGAAAGCAACTTACACGTACGCCGGAGAGACCGATGCCAGGCAGTCGAAACAGTCTTTTTCAGTCACAGTCACCAGATCGATACGACAAGCGACGCCAAGATCCAGATCCGAATCCGAGCCAAGAAGAACATCGCATTATTATGTGTGTGTGATGTTACAGTATACAATTACATGTACTTTCGACGACGTTAACTCTGTTCCAGATGATTGTCGTCAGTGACCCTCTCTCATGTTTAAGATGGTACTACCTTGGGAAACCGCGTCGATTCTATCGACCACGCCGTAGAGACAAGTACGAAACGCGGTTTCGCACTGTTTGCATTAGATAAGGTCTGTCGATAGGTACAGTACAAACAAAGGCCTGGCCAGAAGGATGCAGAATGGCACGGCGGAACGCGTTTGACCGGGGGCCGGGGCGGAACAATCGACGTACAGCCGGCTCCGATCGCCATCCTTCAGGCGCGTGCCAAAAGGGCATCAGTGGCTTGCATCTGCCTGCAAGCCAACTAATATTAATGACAGCTAGTGGTGCGCCTCACCGAAGGCAGCAGGGTTACAACATAGGTACATTAAACCGAGGCCCCGTGGCACCAGGCTGTCATTGTCACGTGTGGTGTGCAACGGGAGAAGACGGGGTGAGTCGATGATGGGCGGCCTCTTTGTCGATGTTGCATGTATGATGATGTACCTGTATAGGTGTTAGCCATGTCTCGATACCATTGGCGCAGTGGTCATTGGAAAGCTTTTTTCAGTCCCGTCCGCTCAAGGCTTGAGAGAGGGAAGGAAGCGAGAATGCGAAGAGGCCCGTGCCCGGAGGCCTCCATGCCCAAAGCGAGATGCGACAGCAGACACGGTCTGTTTTTCCCGTACCACTCCATAGGTACTGTAGGGGCGCACGGCATGATTCACGAGCTTTATCCTCCGTCCATACCACTGTACATGACACTGGTTTGTATATGAGTCTGACCTTCTCCTTGTCCCCAAACTCTTTCCGTTCTTGCCACCAAACACATTCCACAACATCGCTCTTTGTCCTTTAGTGGCAGCGACGCTCTACCCCTCCACAACGCACTTTCCCTCTGTACATATTGGCTAACCACTGCCATCTACAATGGCCCTCAAAAGCCTCTTTGGTAAGGGCGGCGACAAGGCCGCTCCGCCACCAGCAACACCACTAAGCGGCGACGAGACGACAATCGCTCCAAGTCCCGCAACACGCTCGTTGGCAGACGAAAAGATGCAGCCTACTACCACAGCGACAACTCCAGAATCGCGATCTACTTCCCACGACAACGGGTTGATTGCGCCAGATCACATTAAGAGCAGCCAAGATGCTGAGAAGAAGACCGAACAAGAGGAAGAAGAGGAAGACGACACAGAGTACCCGAAGAAGATGCAGCTTGTCCTCATCTCTGTGGCCCTATGTCTTTCGGTCTTCTGTATGGTAGGTGCATTTCTCAATACTGTGGCTGCATGTTTCGTGCTAACAACATGTTTTCCAAGGCCCTCGACAACACCATTATCACAACAGCTATTCCACGCATCACAGATCAGTTCAAGTCAATCGACCAAGTCGGTTGGTACGGATCTGCCTACCTCCTGACGACCTGCGCATTCCAACTATTCTTCGGAAAGCTGTATACCTTCTTCTCGATCAAGTGGGTATACTTGACGGCGCTGGTCATCTTCGAGATCGGCAGCGCCATTTGCGGCGCTGCTCCCAACTCTGCAGCCTTGATTATCGGCCGCGCGATTGCCGGCGTCGGGTCCGCAGGAATCTTCTCTGGAGCCATCCTCATCGTTGCAGCCACCGTTCCTCTCCGCCAGCGTCCCACATATATGGGTCTGATTGGTGGAATGTACGGCATTGCCTCTGTGGCTGGTCCTCTGATGGGTGGAGCTTTTACGGATAAGCTCACCTGGAGGTGGTGCTTTTACAGTAAATCAATCGAGATGACGAACGAAACGATGCAACCAGACTAACCACTCTCGCAGTCAACCTTCCCATTGGTGCCATCACGTTCGCATTCATCGCCTTCTTCTACCACCCCACTGAGAAGTCTCGCGCACAACGCTTCGGCACTGGCGGTTGGCGCAAGAATCTGGAGAAGTTCGACATTTATGGAACCATCGTCTTCTTGCCTATGATCATCTGCCTTCTTCTCGCTCTTCAATGGGGTGGCTCGAAGTACCCATGGTCGAACGGCCGTATCATCGCGTTGTTGGTCGTTTTTGCCGTTCTGCTCGTCGTTTTCGTCGTCATTCAGTTCTGGAAGGGAGACAACGCTACTGTACCTCCCCGCATCCTCAAACAGCGCACAGTTGCTGCTGTCGCCTGGTTCGCCGCGATGATCGGCGCCGCGTTCTTCACGCTCGTGTACTGTAAGTGTTTGATATCTCACTTCCTGACCGTTTGAATCATTGGCTGACCTCTCTACCGTCCTTCCACTATGGTTCCAGGCAATCAAGGGCGCCTCCGCCGTCAAATCCGGCATCATGAACCTCCCTCTAATCCTCAGCCTCGTACTCATGTCCATGGTCGTAGGAGTCTCCATCTCCAAGATCGGCTACTATACGCCCTTCGTCATTGCTGGATCCATCCTTCTCTCGATCGGCTCCGGCCTCGTCACAACCTTCACCACAACCACCAGCTCCGCGCACTGGATCGGCTATCAGATCATTTTCGGCTTCGGAATGGGAATGAGCATGCAGCAGACTCTCGTCGCAGTGCAAACCGTCCTTCCAAAAGCAGACATCCCCACCGGTACGGCTCTGGCAATGTTTTCGCAGACTCTGGGCGGCGCGCTCTTCATCTCAGTGGCGCAGAATGTTTTCACAAACTCGCTGCTGAAGAATGCCAGAGCGGCTGTGCCCGGCCTTGACCCGGCGGTTGTTCTCGGAACGGGCGCGACGGAGCTGCAGAACATTATCCCAGCGGAGTTTTTGGGCGCTGTGCAGGTTGCCTATAATGGGGCGCTGGTAAATACTTTCTACGTGGCGGTTGCGACTTCGGTGCTGAGTGTGCTGGGCGCGGTGTTCTTTGAGTGGAAGAGCGTGAAGGGGAAGAAGATTGAGATGACTGCTGCTTGAGTCTGTTTCAATGAGCGGTATCGGTTCTGGTTCTTTTTTTTTTCCTTTTATTCGCTCGATACCCTCTGGCTGAGAGATTGGCTTTTGCGATCATGTTTCCCCCCCCTGCGAACGAAGATGAAGGGTGTTCGTTTTGCGTCTCTCTGCGGGACTGATTGGACGGCAGCGAACAGTTGTAAGATGCAAGTCTAATGAATACAGATAGATAGATCCGAGGGTTTGTGTGTTTCAATGGAAACTCTCCAATCAGGCGACTGATCGATTTCGATTAGAATCGTATTTTTCACTGGCACTGATGATATTCCAATCCCACGAGAGTCGTTGAATACTACCACGTGTGAAGCTCTGATCTGGTGAGAAATACGAATCATCTGTCCGCGATTTGATTAGGTGGTATCTCACTGGTATCATTGTCAGTATGTTCGCATCGGCGTCGTTGATCTTACCGCGTTCGACGGTCTGATCTGGTGAGATACCTACTATCTGACAGTCTGACGCGACACTCTCACTGGCACGCGACTAGATCGGAAATAGTGCGAGAGCTGCTGACATGAGTGCAATCTCCTCAATCGACTCTCTCGTGAAGATGTTCGCAACTGCAACCTGCGCCCTCGACGGAACGGATGTTTCTCGATCTGACGAAAGATGCCGATACTACTAACTATCAGCAACAGTGCGTCCGGGCAAAAAACAATGCAGCAGAAGTCGAACAGTTGGACGTCTGTCTCGAGTGGTTGGCTGGCTTTGGCCGTCCACGATGGTGACTTCTCCTAGACGTGTGGATTCTGGTGGTCGAGATCTGCGATGATTAGATGTGTGATGGGTACTTGCTAGTGGAAAGCGAGGCTCTCAATGGGATGGATGAGGTCAATATAAGGAAAGTCGTCGATATCACTGCCGAGAAGCTGCATCCGACTTTTTGATGCATACACTGCGGAGCGTTGCCCGCGCAATCACTGATGTCTTCGTGGAGGCTTGCCTCTAAGCGATTTCCAAGTGGTTGGGGGAACTCATGTTCTTGCGAGAGGAGTCTTTGGCGGATGAGCTTTGATGTATCATTGTCAAGTTGCGCATGTCACTCTGTTGCACGTGTTGTCTCGTTGCACACTTTTCCACGTAGGCGGGATGGATCGATGCGATGTATTAGGAAACGGCGTTCAACACCTAGGGATGTAATATGTCTACAAGTACACCCTCATCTCACTGGATGAAGAAAATTCACAAATCCCAATCGAACCCCAAATCCTCCTCGACAGGCGCCATTCTCCTCTGCAATTCGGCCGCAACCTTGTCAACCTCGTGCCACACCCTCAACAAATTCCTCCCCACCACCTTCGCAACATCGCCAGCACTCACCCCGGCTTCCAACAACGCCTCGACCAACTGCGGGAACTTCGACACATCCTCAAGCCCCCTCGGCGTCGTCTCGATGCCGTCGTAATCCGTCCCGATGCCGACGTGCGAATACCCGACCAGTTCGCCGATGTAGGTGATGTGCCTGACGACTTGCGCCAGGGTGTTGTTGGCGTCTACGTACTGCGGCAAACCGCTGGGGTCCCCGACGTCGACGCAGCTGATGAAGTCCGGGGAGAAGTTGACCATCACCAGGCCGTTGCGCGCTTTGACCAATTGCAGGATGTCGTCGGGGACGTTGCGGGGGTGCGGACAGAGGGCTTTGGCGCTGGAGTGGCTGAAAATCGGCGGCGAGATGCTGCCTTTCCAGGTTTCCTTCTTGGGGTCACTGCTGCTGCTGCTGCTCTTGTTGCCGCCGCCGAGGACGTCCCGCATGGTGTCGACGCTGACGTGGCTGAGATCGACGAGCATTCCCAAGCGGTTCATCTCGAGGACAAGCTGGCGGCCTGCTTCGCTGACTCCGCCGTGGAAGGGTTCGGACGCGACGGACTTGCCATTCTCGAGCGTCACGACGGCCGCGTCGGCGTACTTGTTGTGGCAGTTCCAGGTCAGGGTGGCGTAACGGACTCCGAGCGAGTGGTACAGGCGCAGGGTGGAGAGGGAGTTTCCAATCTGGTGTAGGCCTTCGATTGCGAGGGGGGAGATGAGGTTGCCTTTGGCGAAAGCGTGCTCGGCTTCTTCCGCGGAGCGGGAGAGGGTGAAGTATTCGGGATATCTGACTGAGAGGCGCTGGAAGAGGTCGATTTGCTCGAGGGTGGCTTTGACGGAGCCGGCGTAGTTCCTGTCGGAGAAGTCGAAGCCGTGTGCGGGACAGGGGACGAACGCGCTCCAGAAGGCGCCGCCTTGTTGGCCTTGCTTCAGACGAGGCACATCTAGGTGGCCAGCTAGGCCGCCTTGTTCGAAAGCTTTGGTGAAGTTATCGGCATTGATTTTGTTGTGGTAGGCTACTCTTAGTAAGATGAGGAGGTCGTTGTGGCCATCGATTAGTGGATTCTCGTCCAGGATGGTTTGAGCCTGGGATCTCACGTTGTGGCCTGGGATTCCGTAGAAATGTAGACCGTAGTATACGGCAGTGATGAAGATCAGGACGAGTCCGGCGAGAGATGATGCGTTCTGTCGAAGTCCTCGCGTTCGTCCGTGGCGGAGTGGCGTTCGTTCGTCACCCATCTTATCGTCCATGGCTGCTTCAGGAATGACTATGTACAATTGAATGAGAAATGATGTTGGTTGATGGTATTGGTATTCGCATTGCTCGTTAAGAACGTTGTTATCGTCCCTTGGTCGGCTTATCAATCCTGCGACCCCATCCGTGTCCGATCCGCGATTTGATTGCAGGGTTAGGGTTGATAAAGTGGACGATGTCGACGAGATCAGAACAACATTCGATGTGCTGAGTTGGATACGATCAATCTTCTGGCTTGCAGTTTAATACGATGCATCGATCGATGAGAGAAGGTATGTGCATACATGTAACTACGTTGTGAGCCCGGCGAGGAAGTTCTTGGACAAAGCCGCCGGGTAGAGCGTTCAAAAGCTAGTGGTCAGCCAGTCCATACACGGGCTCGACTTCGGGATCTGTTTTACCCATCCGTTCGTGTATGGCTTCGACGAGCGCGTCCCATACTCTCAAAGTGTGACTCGCTCTCAGTACTAGACACGCAGATCCAAGGATAGACAATTCCTTGCTTCTTCGCGTGTCCCGATACTGGATTTGCCAGTATGGCATTCGGTATATCGCGGGCGAATCGGATGCCAGATTTGGCGGGATCGGGCGCGTCGTACCAGGCCCCATCGTGTGAAGACTTTAGATTCTTATGGACAGTAACGACTTCACCCGTCTCGATCGAATCGATGTATACCGTGAGTACTGATTCGAGCGAGTGTCTCACACAAGTCCATCCGGGTTTGACGCGTGAGTTTGGTCGGCGCAGTAGAGCGTGTAGTATCGAGGATCGTAGTTGATCGTAGTCAGGACCCTCCAAATCACATCCAAAGGTCATGGGGATATTACCGGCACCACTGAGAGCCGTCAAGTATCGGAAGAAACTGAAGTGGTTCTCATCACACTAGTGGGCGAGTTTGAGGAACTCAACCACAGAGGGATGAAGCAGCGAAATTGTGGCATCTCGTCTCGGGTTTTCAATTTACGTATCCCACCATACCATTCTGGGCACAGCATCCAGGGAGCTGTCGCTTCTTGTCCAGCCGTGTTCGAATATAGCGTTGTGCAGTGTAGTCGAGGCCATCGATATCCTCGCGAGGGGGTTCTCAATCGTTACCTTCAACTCCTAAGCTCTTGCTATAGCGGCGGACATGGCTATTTCCTGGTCTCGCACAGTATATTGCAAGATCACAGACCTGTGCCTCAGAGCTGCATCCCTGCGTTCAAGTAATATGTTCCTGTTGCAGGAATCGTTTGATTTCAAATGGGGAGGGCCGATCCTCGGACGTCAGAGAGAAACATCTCAAGGGTCCAACCACAAAAGTCCAGGAGCGACCGACCGACCATCACAGACAAACACAACCTACACACAACTCCCTCTCAGCAAAAATGGGTCTCATCTCCCCCTACACCCTCATCCGCACCGTCTCCATCTTCCACCTTAGCGCAGCCTACTTCTTCCTCGCCTCGCCGCGCAAGCTCGTCGACCAGAATGTAGTCTTCATGCTGGGAGAATCAATGCGATTGGTAAGATTGGTGAAGCCTCAAGAGAGAGAAAAGATACAACGGGCCTCTAACACTCTCCCCGCAGCCGCACATAACAACAATGGACACCCCCAGCGAAGCCAGCGCCTTCATCGCCGTCTTACTCGTCTTCCTGGGCCTCTCAGACCTCACAGCAGCCTCTCTCCCCGCCCTCCCCGCTCTCGAATACTGGCTGGGGAACGTCCCCGTCCGCTTGACGGTCCTGTTTGCTCTGACGGCTTACTCGTACCTTTGCAAAGAGGGGGGAATGCTGGGGGCTGCGACGGGGGTCGGGGCGCATTTGTGCAACAGCTGGGTGTTTAGCTGGGCGTTTATGGAGTTGATGGTTTGGTATTGGGTGCGTTTTCAATCCCTGGTACCTTCTTGCTTTTGGGGGTGGATGAGTTGAATGCTGACATTTGGGAAACCTGCAGATATTCCTTTCGCTGAGGGATGAGAGGAGGGTGGTTGCCGATCAGATCATGGAGGCTAGGAAGGCGGAGGAGGATTCTTTGTGAGGACATTTGGGACTTGCGTTGCATGGTGTTCTGGGTCTGGTTTTTGGGAAGGGAACGTAATCAAGAGGGCATGGATGACTGAAAGACCGATTGACACATGATGCTGTTTGAGCGGCGGAATGTGCAATACGGATAGCGACGATACCGGATTGCGCGCTGCGAGTCCGGTTTGACGAGTGAAGTGCACTTCGTTCCAGACATGATCATCGACTCGTCAGCTCTCAGACTTTCCGCTCATGATCGATCAGACAATTAAAATCATGAACAACAAGCTCTCAGCAAGAAGTAGCCTCAAAATGCATTTGTTCGGATATAAAATGCTTTATCATATGTCGTTCTCTGTTGATAACCACGCCCAAACGCCTCGCTAAAAGTGATCATGCCTTCATCTGCTTTTGAATTTCCCTCTATCCTCCCATTTTTTTCAAGCATCCAGCGCTATGCCACCAATCCTGTCCAGCACAGCCATCATTCTTTTCTCTCCCTATAGATAATGTCGTAACGAAAGCAGCATTTACATGCGCTCCTTCATCCTGCCGGCGACAGTCCTGAGGTTTCCGTAAACCTTGCTGGGCGGGCTACCGAGAATCAAACTCACGACAGCCTCACGGGCAATGTGAATGTTCTTGAAGCCACCGAGAATGTGCACCTTCTGGTCGGCCAGCACGATTCTCGTCCTGCTCGCGTTCTCAATCGCGAACTTTGTCTTGCCATCCTTGCCCGCAATACGGCCTACGGCTCGGCTCATGTGCTCGCCGTTGAGCGTCTTGACGTCCTTGACCTCGAATGTCTCAATGTACAAATCGTCAAGGCGCAGCAGGGCGATGGCGTCGTCGACGTCGAAGCCCAGGGTGAAGGCGGTGACAAAGTCGGCGCCCTTCTGAAGCGCTCCAGTGTCGATGGTCTGACTAGAAGTGCGCAGCTCGACTGCCTTTTTGGCGATGTTCATGCGCAGCTGCAGGCCCAGGTGCTCGACGAGCGGCGGGTACATCTTGGGCCAGGCGGTCTTGAGCGGCGTCATGCGGTGGGGTGGGATGCGGACTTTGCGCTCTTCGATGCGCACGGCGGATTTGGAGGCGGCTTCGGGGGCGAAGACGGGGCGGTTCTCGCTGTCGACTTGCATGGCGTTGTCTGAGGCCTCGGGCTCCTGGGCGGCGGATTCTTGGAAGGGTTCGGGCTGGGTGCTGGTGTGGATGAGGACGTCTTGGTCGATTGCTGACTGGGGCGCATCGTGGATTGTCTCTTCGATGGCGAGGGCGTCGGGCGCTCTTTGGAGGGCGGTGGGGGCGGGCATGTTGGCGGTGTTGTTTTGTTTAGGAGGGGTGACCGGGCGTGTCTTCTTCTGTCCAGTGTTTTGTGGTGGTGGTGGAGGAAAGATTGGTTGTTTGACTCGGCTAGCGCACTCCAGAATCTTTTTGCCTTGTCGCTCGAACGATAGGGTCTTCAGATTTCGATAAGGATTACTACCCTAACCCTAGCGACGCGACACAAGCATCGTCATGGAGAGGCTGAAAGCTTTCAATTCAAGGTCGAGCCTCTCTTTGCTTTTGTCCAGTCCAATCCAAATCATTCCCATCCCTGCAACACCACCACCACAACACCCACCTCCCATTAACTTGCTATCTACCTCGACCTCTGCTCAACCAGGACCGAGTGATTGTCCACAATGAGAATACAATGAGCCGCCATGTCGCGACGATAGCCCGCCAGCAGCTTCCCATAACCTGCTCCATCGACCTTCCGGCCGCCCGGAGCCGCACTCCCTTGCACTGCGGTATCAATACCAGTAGATCGCTCTCAGCGCGTACCTTTTCATCAAGTCGCGCCATCTGGAATACCACATCGAAAGCGCGAAATGTATCGATTGTCAAGACATCAACAAGTGCGTTGACGCCTGTGTCGCATGCCTTGCGCGCATCGCATCGATCATCCGTCAACCTAGATAACTCACCGTCATCTTCTCTTCGACCGGGCTCAATTATCACACTTGCACAAAGAAGATGGAAGAGCGACAAAACAACACCGGCTGAAGGAAAGTCGGCGCATGATGGACAAAAGGCCGAGCAAGCATCAAAGACACAAAACACTGTGAAGACTGCGTCGGCTGGCGCTGCTGGTGGAAAACACCATCTACTCGATCACTTGCCTCATTTGCATCGCCCAACAAAGGAGGAACTTTTAGCCGCTGCGACCGGTTTCTGGCAACGACTGGGCGTCCGCTTCAAATGGTTCTCCATTCGATCGGCAAGACCGTTCAGAGTAGACGAGATCTTCGCGTTCCTAAGCTGGATCTTCTGGGGACACGTGCTTTGGATTGTCATTGGAACTACAACATTCTGCTCTTTGTTGATTCTGGCGCTGAACACTGTGTTTGCACAGGAAACGCTGGCTGGCTGGATTGGAGAGTATCTCACAAAATCGTCCGGTCTAAAGGTCGTTTTCGAGTCTGCAATCGTTCCTACCTGGAAGGATGGCGTGATTACGTTCCGCAACGTCTTCGTTTCGAGACGACCTGGAAAGACGCGGACACGTGAGAGGGCTGTGAGCAAGGGTTCGTCTACTGAAGCTGCTGCGGCAGCGGCCGCGGCAACGCAGATTGCAAAAGACGAGTACGACCCCGATGAGGACACCAACTATACGCAGTTTGACGTCACGATCGATACGGTCAACGTGACGTTATCATTCACCAAATGGTTCAACGGCAAGGGATTGCTCCAGGATGTTGAAGTGCGTGGTGTGCGTGGTGTTGTTGATCGCACTTTTGTCCACTGGACTGATGAAAACATCGATCCTAAAAGCTACCGTCACACACACAACATTGGCGACTTTGAGATCGACGATTTCAAGATGTCGGACGTCCTCCTCACCCTGTACCAACCGAACAACTTCCGGCCTTTCACCATCAGCATCTTCAGCTGTGAACTGCCCAGGTTGAGAAAGCAGTGGCTTTTCTATGATTTCCTATCAGCCACAACAATGAGTGGATCTTTTGACAACTCGCTCTTCACAATTCACCCCGTTCAAGCACACGGCCACACAGGTGTTGCAATGGACGGTGGCGCCTCAATCGGCGACCCTCGCCAGTGGAAGAAGCAAAGCCGAATTCGCCTCGATGGCCTCAAAATTGACCACCTCAACCGAGGCGTCAACGGTCCCCTCAGCTGGATTCAAGAAGGCAATGTCGACATCGTAGCCGACATCACCATCCCCCGCGACGACAACGAGGGCATCGTCAAGGTCGTGACGGATTTCTACGACCGCATAGAGGCCTCAGTGGCCAACGTGCAAACCCCCTTCCACACCAACAAAGACCGCGGAATAGACTACGACGTGATCGATAACAACGACCACGAACCCTCCACCGACGCCTACCGCACTCACGACCACATGCCTTCTTCCAACGCCTCCTCCTCCACAACAAACAGCAGCAACGACAACCCCTCACGCTTTATAATCTTTGACCTCCGCGTCCACCTCAACGACGTGCGCGCCTCGGTCCCGCTCTTCACAAAAGACCTCAGCTACGTCAACAACGCCCTTGTGCGGCCCATCGTCGCCTACATCAACAGCAAGCGGGCCTTCATCCCCGTGCACTGCCGCGTCGTGAAACAACAGAGCGAGTTCGACGGGTCCTGGACGATTTTCGATTCCGGCCTGCTGGACGATCTGAGCAAGGAGACTTATGAGGCGTTTTCGAGGGACATCACGGATGCGGACCGCACGAGCCGACGCATGCGCAAGGTGGGTTTGTGGACGCTGCAGGTGGCGGCGCAGGCGTTGTTTATTGGTTTGGTGGGGCAGGTTGCTTGATTCGGCAGTAGAAAGGATGACCTTGCTGCTGATCTTCTACTGTTCTACGGCATGATGTCTTTCTCTCTTTGGGGGCCTTCTCTCTCCCCGTCCGGATCTTTCAGGTGCAGGTCTGGATCATTTTGGCTAGGGCGCGTCGAACAGATGAGACCGCCCTCTTTGTTTCGGAATTTTTGGCTGTAAGATATATATATCACTTTTTTGCTGCATAGCGTTGGCGTTTCTTAAGGGGCCCTTGCTTTGTTTACTGGAACGCCCTTCAAGGGGTTTGTTTTTGTATGTATTTGTTAAAAGGAAACCTGGGTTTGGGAGTAGGCTTGGTTTGGCTGTGCTCTTTTTGTTTGACAGTAAAGCTTTCTCACGAAAATGAATACGAGACCTTGATCCTGACTCATTTACCTCAAAGTTTCAATCGATATCTTACATTGGTTTGTAGACTGTCGTTCTTTTTTCTTCCCTCTCGATACCTGGTCGCTTTGCGGGTTGACTGCGAAGAGAGCTTGTCGTCGGGTTTCGACAAAGGCCGGTTTGGGGCCATTGCCATCTAGTGGTAGCTGACGTACAGCCATTTCAAAACGTTTAGTACGTATGTAGGAATCGGCGATATCGATTGAATATGCAGTGAAGTCACCGTAGTGGTGGTGGTTGGAACAATTTGAAACCCAGAGGTTTTCAAGTTGGGGTTGGCAGGGTTAGGGTCGACATCTCTCTCCATCGCAAGATCAATCAATCTCGAGGGCGATATGGCAGTTTGAGGACTCTGTAGCAATCAGATGTGTACTGTTGTGATGTTGGACATGTCTAGAGCTGTTTGTTTGGTGCTGGTCGGTACAGGTGACATTATTTTCGATATTGTAATTTTTGGTCGTCTGTTCTGGTGAGAACTCCACTAGAAACTGTAAATATTGCAACGTCACGGAACTGACGAACACTATCGTTGAAGAAGCAAAGCACACAAGTACATAGATCTGATCAAACGAGTATCTCGATTTACGACGGATCGATCTGAGTGTTGACTTCCAAGTATTGCGAGGAAAGGGGGTTAGGTAGGTTGAGATCGTATATGCTCGCTGATCGGAACGACCGGCAGCATTTGCTTAATGTATCATACAGACAGTTCAGCTCTCAGCTCTTCAAGAAAAGCGCATCGTTCGCTGCAACGGGTATATTTCTGCCGCAATCGAAGATATCGAACAACTCAACAGAGATCAACGCCGCCTATGCTCGCGACTCCTCTCCCTTCGCCGATGGCCATCCCGATCCCTATCGTGGCGCTTCGAGCGTTCGCGATCATAACCTTCATCGTCTCGTTCGCGACGCCGCCTCTCCCTGTCCTTTCGACGCCGGCGTTCCTCTTCATCCTCTTCGCCATCGTCGTCACGCCGCCTTCTCTCCCTATCATGATCTCTGTGCCTGTCGTCTCCGCGGTCGCGCCGCCAATCCTTCTCCCTGCGTCTTTGCCGCTCGTCGTCTTCGTCGTCCCTCCTTCTCCGGCTCTCTCGTCCCTTGTCTTTATCCTTGTCCTTAGATCGCTCTCTCTCCTGCTCCTTTCTTTCGAACTCCATCTCATACCTCTCCCTCTCATCGTTCTCCTCCCGCTTCTTCGCCTCCTCCTCGGTAAACATCTCCCCAGTCCGCTTATCCCTAAGCAAAATCGGATTATAAACAACCGGCTCCTTCCCGCCCTTCCCTCTCGCAGCTTTACCCCAGGTCCCCATCTCCTGCGCAACAGCAGCCTCCTCCTTCGCTCCAATCCCAAGCAAAGCAGGTCTGCGCTCCGGGACTTTGGCTTTGACCTGCTTCGCGCCCTTGTTCAATCCGATCCCATCCCCGTCCTTCCAGCCCATACCGCGCAACATCGCAGCGCCAAATTGCTCGACAGGGACACGCGCATAGTCCTCCAAAGTCGCCATATCCGGCGCTTCTGTGATGTCGTTTTGGAAAGCGTCCTCTTCCGTCAGAGCGGGAATCATTAGATCGGATTTTTTCGTCCGGCCAAGTAGAGCGTCCAGAGCCTCCTCGTCCTCCGTCTTGGGCGCATCCGCGCTAGGCTCAAGCGGTGTCTCCTGCGCCTTCTCAGCACCCTCCAAAGGCGCATTCACGTCCGCAATTGCATCACCACCATTCCGTGAACTCGCGTGATCAATCCCGAAAACCTTCGACGGCTCTGTAGTGCCAGCCTCAACCTTTTCCTCTCGTCCACTCTCCCCTTCTCTGCCCGGCAGCCCACTCCTCTGCCGCCTCTTCCGATTCGCAGCATCCTTCCAATCGCGATTCGCCTGTCTCGCAATCACAAGCGGCGCTTTCTCAGTTTTGCGATTAGACTCGTCGAGCGCCCCGCCAGCTTTGAGGTCGAAATGTGAGACTTTGGTCGCGCGCTGCTGCTCTTCGAGGTCTTCGTTGTCGCCGTCTTCGTTGTCGCGCAGGGCGTCGCGGGGTCTTTTGAGGGAGTTTGTTGCTTGGGATGATGCTGGGGCGGGCTTTTTTAGCCGGCCGAGGGAGAGTGAGACTTTTTGTGGTGGCGGATCGGAGGTGGGTGCCATGGCGGGCGCGTGGTGTATTGGGAAGGGTTTTAAGAGAAGAGAAGAGAAGAGGTGTCGCTGCTTCGTCTTGAGAATCATTGAACAATTCAAAAGCCGAGAGGTTTGTTCGGAGGGCAGGTCAGCCGATCCGAGTGATCTGAACTGCCAGAAGGAGCTCTCTCCAGTAGTGGAGACGAGCAGATCACATGTCGTCACCATATTGCCTCGATCGTTTTGATCGGGCAAGAAACAACACGTCTAGTCCAATCTGGAAGCTGCAGATGGCAACCGAAAAGGTGGATCTCAATGATTCAATATAGCCAGAGGGAAGGAGCTGACTCCAGCCTCGCTCTCAACGATCAGTACACGTACATGTAGGTGACTAGGTTTCTACAACACAAACCCCCGCCATCGCTACCTTACTCACTTTACAGGGTTCGGAAAGAGGTCACACTATCGACGTCGAAAGTCCAACCCGAGAGAAAGGCACAGCACCAAGCCTCAGATGGAACCGACCTACTTCACCTGCACGCTTGGCCAAGCGGCCGAGCTGAAAAACCAGCAGAGCGTGCAGAATGTCAACGAGTTCGTGGAAGCACAAGCGAAAACGAACCCCGACATGCCTGCCGTGGGATTTTACACGGCTCCGTCGTCTTCATCAGGCAAAGACAACAGCCATGGCAGACAACCCGAATGGACTTACCAAACCTACACGTTCTCGCAAATCTTGGCCGGCTCCGTGAACACGGCGAAGCAACTGCTGGAAAATTCCGGCGAGGCGCTGTCTGGCCGTCGGTCTACTGTCGGGCTCCTGTGTCCCAGCACGGCAGAGTTCCTCTTCACCTGGCTAGGGCTGATGAGGCTTGGGCATGCTGTCTTGTTGATTGCTCCGCAGTGTCGGCCGGCGGCGATCAAGAGTCTCTGCGAGCAGTGCGAGGTCAGTCTGATTTTGCATGATGAGGTTTACGCCGAGTTGGCGGAAGAGGCGGCGGCGCACGATGGTGCTATGATCACAGCGCAGCAACTGTCTTTTGACGGGGATAGGTCGATATCCGAAATCGTCTCGCGCCAATCAGGAGCTCTACCGGCAGTCAGCCCTGCTGTTCAAGAGAACGACGTCGCCTACCTGCACCACACCTCGGGGACGTCGTCGGGCACTCCCAAGCCTATTCCTCAGCCCCATCGCGCGGCAGTCTGCGTACTGCCGTCTTTCGAGTCTGGTAAAGACAACGCTACTTTCACCACCACGCCTCTCTACCACGGTGGAATCGCAGACTTGTTCCGTGCTTGGACAAGTGGCGCCTTGATCTGGTTATTCCCCGGAAAGGGCGCTCCCATTACTGCAACGAATGTGGTCAAGTGTCTCGACATAGCGGCGGAAGCGACCTCTCAGAGCAACTCAATGCCCCCAGTCAAGTACTTCAGTTCAGTACCATACGTCCTGCAGATGCTCGAAGCCGACTCCGCCGGTCTGAAGCACCTGCAATCGATGTCCATCGTCGGCGTGGGCGGCGCTGCTCTCCCAGCCGAAATCGGCGACAGACTCGTCAAGCAGGGCGTCAACCTCATCTCGCGCTTCGGCAGTGCAGAATGTGGCTTCTTGATGAGCTCGCACAGAGACTACAGCAAGGACGGCGAGTGGCAACACCTACGCTTGCCGTCAGATGCAGCCTTCGTTCGTTTCGAAGCACGGGAGGATAACCTGAGCGAGCTGGTGGTACTTCCAGGCTGGCCGCACATGGCCAAGAGGAATCGTGAAGATGGCGCCTTTGCCACAGCCGATCTCTTTGAGCCGCATGCTACTATTCCTGACGCGTGGAAATACCATTCGCGTGCGGATTCGCAGCTGACTTTGATCACGGGCAAGAAATTTGATCCGGCACCTCTGGAAGCAGCGATTGCGACGTCGGAGCTAGTCGAGGACGCGCTGATCTTCGGGACTGGAAGGCCTTATCCTGGTGTGCTGCTGTTCAAGTCTGGTGAAGCAAAAACGATGAGTAACGATGACTTTGTGCAACAGCTCTGGCCGGCGATCGAGAAGCTCAACATCGAGTCTCAAGATCATGCAAGGATATCGAAGGGCATGCTTGTGGCGATGGAGACTTTGACTACGCCTCTGGAGAAGAGCAGCAAGGGAACGATACTCCGAGGTGCCGCTGAGAAGAGGTTCAGCAAGGAGATTGACGAAGCATACGGCGAAGCTGATGGCGGCGACAGGACGGACGTCAAAGATGAGGAATTGACTGAAACGATCAGATCGATCGTCACGACCGTCGCGCCTCGCAAGGCCAAACTCACAGACGAGACGGACTTGTTCTCGTACGGCATCGACTCTGTAGCTGGCATGCAAATACGAGGCCGGCTACGCCAGTTGTTGCCAGCCGACAAGAGAGACCTACCCATCACCGTTGTCGAAGACTACCAGACGGTATCCGGTCTGGCGGACTACGTCCTCAAACGGCGACATGGTCAGGCCTTGGTTCCAGGTAGCACTGCCGACGATGAGCTGACACTGATGCGGCAGTTGGTTGAAGAGTATAGCAACTTCCAATCTGTAGAAGCAGAAACGAAGACTAGCGGGGACGATGTCAACAGCAGCAGCATCGACGAGCGAGACGTTGTCGTGCTGACCGGTGCAACCGGCGCTTTGGGAGCTCACGTGCTGGACCAGTATCGCTCGCTAGCCTCTGTACGCAAGGTGTACTGTTTGGTACGGGCAGCGGACGCCCACGCAGCGGAAGAGAGGGTAGCAAAGGCGTTGGCATATCGCAAATTGCGCGCGTTGGCCGACGACCCCGAGAAGAAAGTCGTCGTGTTGCCGGCGCACCTGGCAGACGCACGCCTCGGGTTGGACGATGAAACGTACTCTGCCGTTGCCCGCGAGGCGACCGTCATCATGCATGTTGCCTGGTCAGTCAACTTCCGCATGAAGCTGCGCAGCTTCGCCAAAGACAGCATTGGAGGCCTGTCGCACCTGATTTCTCTGGCGCTCGCTGCACCGGCCTCGCGCCCCGCGCCGAGGATTGCTTTCTGCTCGTCCGTTGCCAGCGTTATGGCGTATCCAGCCTCGACCGTCCCCGAAGTGCTCGTCGACGACCCGGCGGCGGCGAGTGAGCTGGGATACTCCCGTAGCAAGTGGGTCGCGGAGCACGTATGCGCACGCGCAAACGGCAACCCGCGGTTGACAGGTCGCGTTGGGATCTTCCGCGTAGGTCAGTTGGCAGGCGCCAGCGACACGGGCGTGTGGAACGCAAAGGAGGCGTGGCCGTTGATGTTGAGCAGCGTGCAAGAGACCGCCGCGCTGCCCGAGCTGGACGGCGAAGTGCTCGACTGGCTGCCGGTCGACATCGCCGCGCTGGCCATGATCCAAGGGGCAGAGCGAACTCTCGGCGCCGGGGGGTCGGACGGGGTCCAAGTTTACCATGTTGTGAATTACCATACCAGGCCGGAGTGGAGCGAGCTGCTCCGATGGGTAAAGGAGAGGCAGGACTTTGAAACGCTGTCGCCGGCCGCGTGGGTTGCTAAGCTCGAGCAGCTGGCGGACAAGGGCTCTCAACACCCAGCGCTGCAGCTACTCGAGCACTGGAAGCGCGCGTACTCCAACGGCCAGGAACAGGAGGTGGTGGTGGTGGTGGAGGGACGGCAAAGTGGTATTGACGGTACGGAGGAGGCACCGACGGCGACGGAACGCAAGGCATTCGCTGTTCAGCGGTCGATAGAAGGCCTCCCAGCCTTACGCACGGTGGAGCCGGTGAGCGAGGCGTACTTTGGCAGGCTGTGGGAGTGGCTGCGAGAGGCGGCGGTATAGACTTGCTTGCTCGCATATGCAGAAGAATGCAATCTCCCAGCCGAACGCGCAATTGAAGTTTCATGGTCGCATATAGGGCGGCCGACACGCTCGGAGGCGTCCTGCCACCACCTACCTAGGAGATCTATATGATCTGTCTTGATATGCGGGGGAGAGGGGCGGTATTGGGCGATTATAGGCAAGAAATATGGAACCCATAGAGTAGACATCCCAACGCGCTGGCTTGACGGACGCCTTTTCGACGCCTCTCCCACGTGGTTTGCGGGGCCTGAGTGTCTTGGAAGTGGTGACTGCCAGACTACCAGACTATATCGATTTCCGTTTTGGGTCGAAAAAAGTCCTGCCTGTTTCTGCTTGTCGCGGCTCGCTCAGGGCTGGAAGACGTGTTGTTTGTTTTCGGCCATGTGGTGTCTCATCTAGGTGTTGATGTCTCATCTGAGCCGCCTGCTGTCAACGCGTCAGGCACGCGATTTTTCCCCTGCTGAGTTTTGCTTGGTACAGTACCTTGGTACGCAGCACGCGACGATGGAGGCTTGTCAAGAAAGGCTCGAGCCGAGTCTCTCTTCGTCCCTTGTTTCCATTCCTGTCACCTGTGAGTTTCTCAATTCTTCCGAAGCTAGATGTCTAGCTGTTTGCGAGTGAGACATCCCAGACATCTCGAGCCCAGCTTAACGTAACCTCACCTGGTCTTGTAAGAAAAAAGCTCGCCCTCTGCATATCGCTGCAATCAGGCAAGCTATGCGCGACTTTAGTCAAATAGTTTGCAGATTTGCAATGCGCGAGCGTTGGGGAAAGCACGAAGTTTGCGTATGGCGGCCCAAAGCCGTGCTTCCCCCAAAGGCGCATCCAAATGGGTGATGGCAGATCTTTTCTACTATCGTCACGCTGTATCACGTCTGCAGCGTGGCTGTGGCGTGTAAGGTTGTCGGATCCGAGGTTGACGCAGCCCTCACGAGAAGCTGCACGCTGCATATCACTACTGTACTGTTCGGTCGAAAGCCTACGGGAAATTGCTATCCGCGGTTTGGTAGTACATCACGCCAACGCCAGAACCATTGAGGTGGCAGAAGGTAGACTACTCACTACTCGTGTTGTTCGCCACCACAAGCGTGTCACGCACGTTGGCCCTATAGGCTGGCTGGCCCAAAGGAAGCAGGCAGGCAGGAATCGATTGCCCTCTAGGTGCCGGCCGGCCGGTATTTGCTCGTCTGAAGGGTACGACACACAAATCCTCTGGTCTTGGCCAGGCCAGCACGAAATGGCGCCTTCTCGCCGCGGCTGGCCAACCCGTCGGCCGCCTCCTCCAGACTGTGCTTTCGTCGTAGATAGTCAGGTGGTGGTGGTGGCTGCGGCGTTCGTTCGACCGTTCGCTCGCTCGTCCGTCCACCGACCACCGTTCTGTGAAGGGTCGACCACCTCGCGAGCGAATGCCGAGTTCACCGCATGACTCTCTGGGCGGGCGCGGATCACGAGGTCGTCTCTGTCGAAATGACGGGTGTGGAGTGCGAACGAGTCGGGGCGCGCGCACCGATCGCGGCTATGCAAGAGGGTCTCGAGTCTTGGGAGAGTAGTATGTAGCATTCGTCGACCTGCCGAGTGTAGATAGGACTAGAGGCAAGACTACTGGCGATGTGTATATTTCCCCGGGCGATTGTGCCGGCGCCAGAAGACGTTGCCAGAAGGCAGAGGGAAAAACGCAATCTGCGGCCAGGCCGGGGAGACGTAATGGAAACGTGAACAGATGGCCCAGCACAGCAAGAAAGAGGCAACACGGCAAAGGCTCTTTCACACTGGGAGCTACACTACAATAGCTGCCGGGCATGTCGGACTGGGATGCAGCACGTGCGTTCGAGCCCTGCGAAAGCGAATCTCTTCGCCGCCCCGGCTGGCCGCGTGTGAAGACTGGAGAGCAGCAGGGCGGACAGGGTATTTGTGCAAGCGAAGTTGCTTTGTACACAGTAGCGTGATTGCATGCGTGTCGGGCTGCACCAGCGGTCTGCGCGGCGACTGCTTGACTGCTCGAGTGGCACATGTATAAATGTAGAGTGCTTGAGATAGACGCACGCCCTCGAGGTGCCTTGCAGAACACTGTACTATAACTGGATGCGATGCAATCATGCAAAGGGCACAGTGGAGCATCATCTCATATGCAGGTACGCGGCCGAAGATTGGAAGACTCGATGGAAGCATGGAGATTGAGTGGCAGACTTCTGACGTAGTCGTCGCACGAGAAGGAGCTGTCGGCCGTCGGATGCATTTGCTGCCAATGCTATCTCGCACTCCAATTATTCACTTCGCAACTGTGCCTGACTGCTGCGCGCCGCGCGAGTGGTCGAGGGTGCATTAGATCTGCCGCATACGGCCACGTTCCTGACGCTAGCTAGGCGTGACAATTTCAAACGAAGACCCTCTGCAGCGCCCTTCAAATGTCTATTCCTGCGCGAAGATCATTGTTGTCGTCGATGATAGCGGACGACACGACGAGACGGTGAGTCGTGCCGTGCGCGCACCTCTTTCGCGATAATGTGTCTTAGCACCACGTTGCAGGGAGGGAGAGGCCGACGAGGTGTAGGCTATGGTAAGACACCCAGTCCCCTCCTCCTGCCTCTCCAACGGCGGTACTATAGCAGTCGACGCGATGTAGTAGTCAACGAGGCCAGCAGCGGCAAAACATCACCACCACCACCACCACCAGCACCGGCATCAGCACCAGCACCGACAAAGCAAGTAGACTTCGGGCGGGGCGGCGAGGTATATGCTGATCTTCCAAGCGCTATGGCCGCGTCGATATGACCCTGGCGTGCTGGCGCGGGTGTGGAGGCGCTGGCGAAGGACAGACGACGCTTCGTTTCACCAACACGGCGCCGCGCCATTCGAGAAGTCGATCGCCGGCACCGCGACTTCTGGCAGGCTGGCGGGCAGCATGTGCGAGGCAATCCCAGGCCAGCTGCGGCGTCTCGCATTGGAAGGTTGTTTCAGGTGGTTTGGAGCACTCGCCTACTGTATGGGTGAGTGACTGAGTATGGCGGAATGATATGCTGAACGTAGGGCTATGTTCGACACACACACACACTGCTAGCAGGCTTCATGTCTGAAGAATGTCTGGACACCCCAGGCTACTCTACGTTGGTTGCCGCGGTGAGCGACGACGGCGACAACGATGCTGCTACTACTAGTTACTGACTGGTAGAACGGCAAGCGAGCGTTGGACGACTGGACTACTGCTGGACTGCCCTAAGGATGCGACTGGCCGGCGAGCTCGTCTAGAGACAGCGTCTCACAGAGCTGGCGGGCTTTGTCTGGTCCATGTACTTTGCAGACGCACAGCTCGGCGGCGGCACTGACGAGCTGGGAGAGTGGCCTCTGGCTGCCATAGGCTTGTATAGTGGCCTATGGATGCCATGGACTGTCTGGTGGCGCTACCTGGCAGCCATCAGCGTACGCGACAGAGTGATGACCACTGCTGCAACGCAGCGACTCAGCGCAGCATGTCTGTCTTCTCCACAGCAATGTTAAATCACTCTTCCAAATTGATGGGCCAACGTGCTCCTGCCTCTCTCGCAGACTGCATCGAAATAGTCGTATCGATAGTACATACACGGTGTAGTCAAAATAATCGGTTTGATTTCGGAGTGGCCTTCAGCGGCAGACGCGCGACTCGATGCCGATGCCCATGACTGGCCGACCACTCGTCACGGCACGCGGGAACAGAGACTAGACGAGCTCGCCAAACATCACCACACAAACACTGTACACATGACAAGACGACCACATATGTACACGTCCTTTCTCCAGCCGTGTTCTTGCCCGCGGCTGCACTGGATGAATGGACTACTGTCTCGCAGCATGACTGGCAACACGATAATAAATCATCATAATCCTGCCAGACAGCATCTCGCCACCGCGCCGGCGTGTCCGGCCCAAAGCGGACGTCAGCTCCATTTTCGGCTGCATTTGTGCCACCCGGCAGCGTACATCATGTACATGTAGCGACGACGACTGGTACTATACACCTCGTATGCATGCGGCGTATGCAAGAGATGAGATATAGGCACAGCCTACCACGAGAAGAGACTCGACCGGGCAGTAGTCCGCCTCTCGGTCCTGTGATACCACCACCACGTACTATCGTTGCCGCCACCGTGGCCATACCACCATCTTCTCGGACGTCGACCATACAGCCAGCTCGACAGGCTAGCTCACAACTTACAAGGCTTACCACATGGCACACCATCGCTTGACTGCCACCACCTAGCCAGGACTTCTGGCATCCATCGCCAAAAGAACTACGAATCATGGGCTGATATGCCTCGTAGCGCCATAGCTGGGCTTCCCGTTCCTGCAGGCCGAGTGGAGCTAAGCAAAGGCAGAGGCGCCCCGAGCTCTGTCGTCCCGACCTCCCCAGGCCCACCCGCCTTGAATCGTGCGCGGACCATGCAGCCACTAGCATCCGTACCTGGCTAATCCATCTTGGGCCGTGTGCCTGGCCGCCAGCCCGCGGTCGTGGATTCCCGCCGATCTATTCTCTCCCAGCGCCGTTCCCCATCATTGTCTCTCGTGCCCGGGTCCAGGGTTTATCAACCTGATCGTGCTGCCCTTTCGCTTCCTTGCATTCTTCTATCGTCATCCTTCTCTTCGTTCTACCCGTCCTTCTTTCTTGAAATTAATCCCGATCACCAGTCTCACTCTCGATCGAAGCGCACCTCTCATTCCTTTCGGGGTCCTTCACACGCTATACTATACCACCGTCACCTTGCAGTGCACACCAACATTGTCTCTCCTTGACACCAACATTGCTACATATCTATTAGACGTCCGGACTTCCATCCAACGTTGACCACCACCAGTCACCAAGACACCACGGCCAACACCGGTCCAGTACAGCACATACAACAACATCATCAACCCACAGCAACACACCTGTAATTACCGCACCGACCAACGACATCGAAACATCCAACGAGACATCGACTTCGTCCCGGTTTCCACAGCTAACCTGATCCACCACAAACACGTCAGTGGACCCTTTTGGAAGTCGGCTTGGAACAAGTGTAGCTGACAATACGCAGCACACAGAAACATCAGCATAATGGAATACGCCTCGCACACCACGCCTCCAATGGCCCAGCAGCAACAGCAATTCTACTACTACGCCCCCGACAGCCGTGAGACACAGAACATGCAATACGAGCAGCAGCGTCACATGTCGGCAGCTGCCATCCACTCACACCCTGAGTACATGATGTACCAGCAGCCCATCTACCAGCAGCGTCCTCAATCCGCTGGTCCTCAGATGCAATACGCTCAGCAGCCCGCATACATCTCCCACGCAATGCTCACACCCGACGCATCGCCCCACGCCCACCACCACAAGCCCACCATCATGCTCCAGCAGAGCCCTCCTGCCATGATGCCCATCGACACCAGCTGCCACTCGTACTTCCCCACCACCCCGACTCTTTCCGCCTCCGGCAGCTTCAGCACAGCCAACAGCCCTCCTTCAAGTGGCATGATAACCGCACCCTCCAACGGTGTCTTCTTCAACAACCCGATGATGTCTGCCTACCCTGCTGTCAAGGAGGGCTGCGAAGAGGAGGTCTTCTCTGAAGTCCTTGCCGGTGGTGACTGGACTGGTTCACCACCCATGACACCTGTCTTCCTTCAAACTGGTTCCAACTCGGTCGATGGCTCCTACCACCTCACTGCCGGCAACGTTCAGAGCTTCTCTCCCTCGCCTTCGCCTGTGCCCAGATCCGTCATCTCGGAGAACGAGGTTTGCGACCCCAGGAACCTCAGCATTGGCAGCATCGAGCACTCCACGCTCCCGACTTTCTCTGCTTCCGAGGAGGACCACATCATGATGAAGACCAACATGCACGAGGCCCAGCCTATGATCTCCAACCCCACAGACTTCTCCAACTTTGGTCTTCCCACATTCGAGCTCCCCTTCGAGCTCGATGTTGAGGATGAGTTCTCTGGCTTTGCTTCATACTCTGGCCCCGAGCCTGTTCACTTCAACGGTAGCAAGCGTCAACGTCTCGACGTTGCCCCCGGCCTTGTCGAGGACGATGGTTTCTTCAGCGAGGAGAGCTTCAGCGATGAGGAGTTCGCCAGCGGCAGCTTCTCACCCGCCACCTCCCAGTACTCTGTCCCCGAGTACTCCGCCGCTGCTGTCACCAAGCCCAAGCGCAAGTGTGGCAAGAAGTGCGATGCTCCTGCTCACCTCCACCAGACTGCAGAGGCCTCCGAGAACTCTGCTGTGCAGGTCTCCCAGGCACCCAGCGAGGGTTCCGAGGAGCCCGAGTCCACTGCCGGTACTCCATCCCAGGGCGGCAACGCCTCTCGCCGTGGCCGCAAGCAGTCCTTGACTGAGGACCCTTCCAAGACCTTCGTCTGCACTCTTTGCTCTCGCCGCTTCCGTCGCCAGGAACACCTCAAGCGTCACTACCGCTCCCTTCACACTCACGACAAGCCCTTCGAGTGCACCGACTGTGGCAAGAAGTTCTCCCGCTCTGACAACCTCAGCCAGCACCAGCGTACTCACGGTGCCGGTACCATGGTCATGGGCGTCCTCACCCAGACCGACGGTCACATGCACCAGCCAATGGACAGTATGAATGGAGGCGATAACGGTCGCATGATCACCCCCAAGAGCGAGCAGTCCTACCACCAGGTTCCCCAGCAGCACCGTGTCTCTCCCGACTCGGCGGAGATGGGCGCCATGCTCTTCGACATGGCCTCCCAGGTTCACGGTTCCAGCTCGAGCTCGATGGGCAGCTACAGCGACAACGAGCTGAGCCCTTCAGGCGGCAATGAGGCGGCCAAGAAGCGCAAGAGGGACGAGTAGATGCTTCACTTGAACATCTATTCCTTTCTTTTGTCCTTTTTTGTCTTGCTTGTTAGCCATCCCTCATTTCTCGCCACGAACCTAATGTCGTCACGTTGGGTATACCACCATAGAAGGGAGAACGGAGTCACACTGGAGAACTGGCGTCTTTACTGCGACTTCTGGAAACAGCACACGCCCACGCCTGTGCATTCCGCCACCGCAAAACACAACACACACATCATTACATTCTACCACGATCGCTATGTATAATCACACTATCACTTTTTAGTCGGGACCGAGGGTTTTCTTGCTTGGAGATACCTATTTCTGTTGTCATCTGGATTGGGTTTTTGGAAGGGAAGGGGGAAAAAGGAAAACGACGCGATACCTACTTCTGGTCACATACTCTTTTGTTCTGTCTCCTCTTGTTTGGGGAGCAGCCTGTACAATTAACACTCTTGCTTGTGCTTGCGGATTTGTTTGAAGCAAGGATTTCTGCTGTCCCTGTTGGAAGGAATTGGATGGACGGATTGATATTTACTTTGAGAACGCTGGTCGTTTCATCGATAGCTATCTACTACTGCCTCCTATTTTTTTGGACATAAACAAACACAAAAAAGTTAGATCTTCACATACCAACACTTGCACTTTCGCTTCACTTCCCATCACCTTGCCTCTGTCACAACCAATCCTTCGTCCGTCTGTCGTGTCGACCATCGATATCAGCCAAGTATCTTGTCGCTCCCAATTACCTATCGGGAAGAAAAACAACAACAGTACGTCACAACCGCCACTCCAGAACCAACTAACAAAACCAATCCCGCATCATGCCTACTCTCCACCTCTGCCCACGACCATGACATGTGACAATCCCAATCAGACCGATAATAATACCACAATGCAGCGAAAAGCCACGGCACCGAATCTCCTCCGCCCGCTCTCGCCGAGGAAGTCCAGGCTAAGCCCTAACATGTATGCATCCCAGTACCTATACCACCGCTGCTTTTATGATATAAAGCAGCACAACACGTATGCACCACATTGCATACAGTACACAAGAGAGAGCTGGAAATAGAACTGCGCCTTGCGCCTTGCGGCAGCGGCCCTGTCTTGGACTTATGATCTACGCCCGATGTGTTATACATCCGCTTCATACACATGTACAATACTACCCACCTTGCGGAGGTCCCGACTGTGAGATTAAGGTTGCGTTTGCACTCGCATTAGTTGGTTATTTTGTTCCGATCGGTCGTGCAGGCGCAGGGCGGGTTGACAGTTCTTAGTTTTGATTTCTTCCCACTTAGGTACCTACCTTTTGGGAGGGTATAAAACTTTGCGCACTAATAAGAAGGAACATGTTAACTTGATCGGCCGCTGTGATGGTTTGTTTCAGAATGCCTCTTGAAGGTTTTCCTCGCCACGTTTTGGGGGGGGGGAACTCACTACTGGCTCGATTCGGATATTACACCTGCCACCTAGGTACCTACACCTGCATGATGATGACGACGGTGAACGCCGACGTGTCTACGTGTGTCTATATGCAGGTTCGAGATGATCACAATAATGAGGAATCATAGACCCCCCGTTCGCAGCCTATTCTGCCTCGATTGGTAGGAGGCTTCTACAGGCAGGGTGGTATCTGCTCTGCTTTAGACATGCACGACATTTCTCTCTCTCGATTCTCGGATCTCGGGGAGGATCTGTCGCGTTTATTATTGGCATCATTATATACCGTCTTTACTAGAGCAAGCAGTTACTACTGGAATATTGACAAGGGCGGAATTGATTGTTAGGGATGCAGGGCTTCTGGGAGATCGTACCTTTCTATCGGTACAAGGCATATGAACATCCACAATACTGGGAAAGTTCCAGGCGCATCTTGGACAAAAGTCATGTCGACCCTAGGTATGTCATCGCCATCGGTCGGCAAGACAGACCTGTCAACTGTTTTCTTGGCGTTCTCGATAACTTACTGTGCATGTGAGACTGGAACATTCTGCGTGTCTCATACCACCCACCTGCAGCTTCCCAGCTCTAGACTCAAGCCAACATTAGGT
>Ga0265797_10002546_pt1 | contig 30464 bp, 17 predicted proteins | sample P2T30metagenome_FD_192433 | JGI IMG/M metagenome (GOLD analysis project Ga0265797, IMG submission 192433) | Plant litter microbial communities from East Loma Ridge, Irvine, California - P2 T30 | ecosystem: Environmental > Terrestrial > Plant litter > Unclassified | place: USA: California...
CGCCACAGACCAAACTGCCTGAGCTCGACGACGCCTCGCTCGAGCAGTATGGCGACAGCAACGACCCATTCGGCGTCGAGCAAGCCGCCATGCTGATGGCCAACTTCCAACAAAAGGCTGCCATGTCGGGCCAGGATGTTGCTAGCATCACCGCCGAGCCGCTCATCTCGTCTCATGGTCCTCAGCTGATGGACCAGAACATCAACTACCCGGGTTCGATGACTCTGCCTCAGATGCAGGGCTGGGACACCATGCTGCCTCAGAACCCCACCACTCAGCCCAAGCCATCATCGATCTCATCGCACGGTGACCCTGGCCACGATCTGATGGGCTTCTCTAACGGCGCATCCATCAACAACACATTGCCTCCTCTTATGGACCGTCAGCAAGGCCAGTCTAATGATGGCTTGCCCGGATTCAACCAACCGATGATGACAGGAAACTTGACGCCCGGTGCGCTCTCGCCCTTCACCTCGATGATGGGCCCTGTCTCTCCTGTCGACTATCGTAGATCGCCTGGCCCACCTCAGCAGTGTACCATGGCTAGGTCGCCACAAGTCGAGAACGAAGAACAACTCAGGATCATCCTGGAAAATGTCAGACATTGCGATAGCGAGGGTGCTCTTGTTGACACCTTCCGTCTTCCCGTTCTCTCAGTCCTCAACCGTTACCTATCAACATACTTCAGCTTTTTCCACCACCACCTGCCGTTCATCCACCCGGCCTCCTTCGACCCAGCCAAGGTGCCCGCAGCACTCCTGCTTTCAGTCTTGTCAATAGGTGCTCTCTACACATTCGAGCAGGATCAGGCCTACATGCTGCACATTGGATCCAAGGTGCTCATCACCCAGTTCCTACAGCAGCGGGAGAACTTCAGCTCGCGCAAATGCCCATTGTGGATCATGCAGAGCTCTTTGCTCAATATGAGCTTTGCAAGCTGGAGTGGAGATCCCAAGGGCCTCGAGTGGGCTTGCTCTATTAAGAGCTTGCTCGCGAACATGGTTGCCGGCAACCGCTACGAGCTGAACCTCCGTCACGAGGCACGCTCTGGTCGTCAGCCGACCTACGAGGAGTGGATCGAGGATGAGGGCTGCCGTCGCACGTACTACGCCGTCTACATCTTCTTCGGCCTACTGACGATGACCTACAACCACACCCCTGCTATTAGCTTCAACGAGTTTGACACTCTGGAGCTCCCCTCTTCGGAGACGTTATGGAACATGAACGTCACCGACAACGAAGGCTGGTACGAGATGCTAGCTACTTCGTCAAACATGTCTTTCAGGGCTGCACACGACGCCCTGTTTTCTGGTGAAACTGCACGCTACAGCGCCTTCGCCACGCGTGTCATGATTAATGCCGTCCTCATGGAGGTCTGGTACCACAAGCGCTCGCCCGATGCCCTTCAGGATGTCGTTACCGAGTACAAGCTTCGTTTGGCTCTTGACACGTGGGAGAAGTCGCTTGAGCTGTGCGAGCCGGAAACAGTGGTTGTCCAGCTTAGCGCTCCTCACAAGGGCCACCCTCTGATTTTCAACTCCATGGCCGTCTACCGCAACTGTCGCGCCAGACTTTTGGTTGATTTGAAGTCAGTGCAGGAGGCCCTGCGATACCACGATTCTTATGAAGTCGCTGCTGCAATGACCAATGCGCGCGACAAGGTCAAGCGTTCGCAGGAGATGTTGCATGTCATTCAAGCCTGTTTCGACTGCATCGAAGTTGCTGCTCTGCAGGGCATTCGATGGGTCGCCAGGACTTCTGCGACGAACTGGAGTATCGAGCACCCTCTGTGTGGTCTTGATCTCATGGTGATTCTCAGCCTGTGGCTGTGGCGCGTTGAGCACGATGAAGCGCCTGCTACCGATGAGGAAGCAGCCATGTACCAGAAGCTTCGCAATCTATTCGACGATGACTCTATGGACGGCGTCAACCAGAAGCTAAGCTCTACGGTCGCAAGACTTTGGGGCAGCATGATTGATGAGGTCGTGGTTTGGGGGTAAGTTCAGCAATATCCTTCATGATCTAAATTCTTACTAACGTTTTGCAGCATCACCAAACTCATGGGCGAATCCTTCAAACTCCACTCTCAAGCCTTAATCGGCTACGAGGACGCCGTGATGGCAGAAGCGGAAGCTGAGCGCATGCGCAGCTCTCCCGATGCGACTATTGCGCCTCACGCGGCAGAGGTGGCAGCCTACTAGCAGCATGCTCCACACTTATCTCACATTCGCGACCCTCTCTAAAAGCGGTCTATCGCTCGAACAGGAACACCCCTCGAGACTATGGCTGCTTACACTTTTGTACAACAATGACCCTCCTTTCTTCGAGCGTTCACGCTACAACAAGCGAGCGCTGGATGCTCGACAATACACATTGGCCACAATATGGTCTTGAACTTCGGCTTTATTTCAAACACCCCTCTTATTAATCATTCGGATACACTCAGCTAGGGCGCGGAACGGACTGGAACGGTATCACAAAGGCTCTCGGAATTCGAGGTACTGCCAAACCAGCTGGCTCAAACAACATCGGCCCGCTGGACAGGCAACAATCTCGACACACCACTATTCCTAATCTGCACTCTCGTGCCACCCGCGAAATCTGTCGCAATACCAGGCACGAGAAGGGAAAAGGAACAGGGGGAGCAATACTCAGGCCGGCTGGTCCCGCGCATCGGTCTCTTTCGACCTGCTCTTGCTCTCGGAAACTTCTTCTCTCTCGACTTTTTTGCTCTCCCGATACCATGTGCGTTTAGCTTTCCTGCATTGCTTTTCTCTCTCTTTTAGAGCAACTCCCGCGGGACTGCTCTGTCTGTTTCTGTTTTGAGCTACTGGCGTTGTCGGGAAAAGAGCGGAAGTTTTTTTGATTTCGGGGGTTTACGGTTTTATGCTTTTTTCTCTACTTTTTGATTTCACTGCTTTTTGAGAGCATAGCGTGGCCCTAGTATCTTGCTATTCTATCCTCTCTATCTGCCTGCTTGCTTTGCTTATCTCCCGGCTTTTTCCCGTGGTCTCTTGTTTCACAGCCATCTCACGAGGGCTTGTGGCTTGTTGGGACCATCTGTATCATAGGTTTTTTTTTTGCGAATTCGGGGACAATTGAAAGTGAACAATATTTTCTTCCTCACGAACGGTTTTTTCCCCACATGCTCTGTTTGTCATGGTTTGTTTTACAAAAGATGTGCGGCCTTGCGTGTGCTTTGGATTAATGTTCATGCTGGTGTAGGCTTCGGTGATGACTTGTCGTGAGGCCAGACACTACATCACGAAGGTTTGGGTTGGTGTTCTTCTTCTCTCTCTGGTGCGTCTTGCGACTTGCATGTCGCTATGTTTGTGAGGTGCGGATGGAGAGCGGAGGAGATAAGTTGGACTACACATGTCTACGCTTTGGGGACAGTGACTGCGACTATGTAGTCTTTCTTTATTGCCGGAATATACGCCTTTCAGATTGAGAGGCTGTTAGACTTTCTATTGCATTTACGGATAGCCTCTGGTTATCGACTCGTTATCCAATTCGGCTGTCGAGATACTACCACTACTTTTCTTCTTAAGCGCGACACAGTTGTCCACTGACCGACGCTTTCAGAATCCGAACATGTTCTTATCCTCTCCGTAACCCCAATCTGTTCAAAATGTCAGTTTCCAGCAAAACAATCACGTAACATCCAATGATATTCTCCCTGAGGGAAAAGACTCACCTTTCAAAGCAGGCATAGCACCCTTCTGTATCAGCCCCGGCGGCCCACACAAGAACACCGCAGCACCATCCTCGTCCGGCCCGAATAAATTCTCCTTGATCACTTTTTCGTTCACGTGGCCTTTCACGCCCATCCACTTCTCGCTCGGATGGCTGAGGACATGCGTTACTTTCACACGTCCATTGCTCTTCTTCTCTAAATCATCTAGCTCGGATTTGAGTAGGATGTCATTCTCGCTTTTGTTGGCGTCGAGCACGCGTACTTGTACATCTGCGTCGATTTCGCTGCTCCCGCCGAGGACTATGCGCGCGAGCAGAGCGTAGCCGGGCGTGATGCCGGAGCCGCCTAGGACAAGGGAGATGCGCTTGAAAGTTTGAGGCTGTTGTTGGGAAGCGTCGAGGGTGAAGCGCCCGCCGCCCAGGTAGGTTATCTCGCCTGTTGGGCCGCGGATGTCGATTTGCGAGTTTAGAGGGGTGGTGGCGAGGAGGGTGCTCATGGCGCCGCCGGGTTGGGAGGAGGTTGGAGCGTAGGTTTTGACGACGAGGGTGAAGGTGCCGTGGCCGTCTTGGAGGGAGGCAGTGTGGTTGTTGTCCTGGGCAGAGGTTCCGTTCGACAGGGATTGGTCTGGAGCAGGGAGGATGGGTGCTGTGGGCGTATAGGAGCGGATGAGCATTTTGTCTTGCATGTGGAAGCCTAGCTGGATGTGCTGACAGGTCCCTAGGCCTAGCGTTGGCGTGCCGGTTGGGAGGGTGAAGGTGTATTTCTGCGTGTCGGAAGAGAGAGACTCGCGTGCTGTCAGGGTGACAGGCGTCCATTTGTGTTTCTGGAGGATCACGTCGCTGTTCTGGTTACTGGACGCGGCTTTCTCTTTTGCTGCTGCGGCAGCGTTGGCTTTGATGTGTTGGGCTGCTTTGTCGGTGACGACGCCTAGGATGCACTCTTTGAGCTTCTGGTAGGCGAAGGCATCGTGGATGCTGGCGAATTCGTCGGTCGTCTCTTGGTGCACTTTGCCTGCGTGCGAGGTGATTGCTGCTTTGCCTCCGGGATGCCAGGCGAGTACGGACGTGGCGTCGTAGACTTTGCCGTCGACTACGATCCAACAGTCGGAGTCTGTGTCGTGCTTTTCGATTTCCTCGCGAGTGAACTGCTTCTGGGGTGCGCCTGCTGCTTGTTTTGCCGATGCAATTTGGTTTTCTACAGAAGGTTTCATCCAGCCACCGTCTCCCGTACCAGGTTCAGTAGGGTGGCGGAAGAGCACTGTTGGCGAACTCTCATCTCCATCTTCGTTGATCTCTGGCTTGACAGTGTAACAGCAGTTGTTCATCATGCCCATCGTATTCCAGCTCGGCTTCTCCGGCTGAGTGTTCTTGAAAACATTCCACGCGCGAACGGACACGCTCTTCGCCTTGAGGAGGTGTGCAGTGCTCACATCAACATGCCAATGGACCCACGTCCAGAATTTGTTCCCGTGCCTGATAGGGTAGTCAGGAAATTTGCGGATGCAATAGAGCCACGTCTCGCCTTCGTCCAAGGAGACTTCGACACGCTGCACTTCGTGTCCGCCACCGTCGTAGGCGTAGCCTTCGATGCGATAGGTATCTCCTTTGCGAACCTTGTCAAGAGTGAGCTTCTCGCCTTGCGCGGGTTTGACGATGATAGAATTGAGGTTCTGTTCATTGCACGCAGTGTCTGGATGGTTGAACATGGCGGTTGCAAAGTCGCCATCCTTTTCCGTAACGAAGCTGGGCAAGACGCGATTGTCCCAGATGTGGTAGTACGAGTCGTTCTCTTCCTCGCTCACCCAAATTCTCTTCAACCACTTCACGCAGCGGCCACCGACATACCCTGGTATGATGACTCGAAGGGGATATCCATGATCTGGCGGCAGCATCTCGTCGTTCATTTCATACGCCAGAATAACGTCGTTCGTTGGGTCCATTGCATAGGCCAAGGGGATGCAGGTGGCATACTTCCCCTCGCTAGGTTCATCCGCACCTTCGAAATTGACCCATCGATGCTCACTAGTCCCAGCGGTGGAGGAGACCTCAACACCAGCAGCCTTTAAGACATCGCGTAGCAAAGGACCCTTCCAATAGGCACAACCTGTAGCTCCAGAACCCCAGCTGAAGCCTTTTGACTTTTTGAGCATGTTCAATTCCTTGCGCCTGTTGCCATCACATGCAAGAGAAACGGGGATGTTGATAGTATCAAACTTGTGCTTCAGATCATCCATGGACAAGACAAGCTTGCCACCTTCGACGTCAAGCTCGTGGAATTCCCAAAGCAGTCTAGGCACCGCACCGTGGTTTCGAACATAGTGGAGCTCGTTAGGCGTGATCAAGCCGCCTTCGTACAATGCGGTCAGCTCTGCTTCAGCGTTGAGCGGATGTTTGCCCGTCAGCCTGATCAGATGGTCTGATCTCGGGAGCCAATTGTCCGGAGTGAATTGGTCTTGTTCGTCGATGGCAATAGTAGAGCGGTTATGTGTTTGGGGGCTTTTCTGCTTGCCGTCGTTGTGTTTAAGTGACTTGCGATAGTCTTTTTCGTGCTGCAGGGTCTTCAAGAGGGCAATTTCGTGTGGCGTGTATCGCTCCAGTAGTTTCTGATATTCCGTCGCTGGCTTTTCAGGAACATCAGAATCGACCGCATAAGCGTCATGATGTTTTTGTGGCCCGTCTTCCTTTCGTCTCCAGTCGTTCTCCTCTTGACCTTTGTCATTTTTTTCTTGTGTGTCACGGCGTACAATTTGCACACCATCATCAGTCTTGCTATTTTTCTCCGCCTTTGCCTGCTGCTCCTTCTGCTTGCGTTCGACATTAGCAGGCCACTCCTGTTCGTACTTGACCCAATCCTCAGTAGCATTAAGCACATATCTCCAACCAAGAGACTTGTTCTCCGGATGTTCTAAATGCAAGTCCGGCTGGTGCTCAATCAGATCACTAAAACTCAGCAACTCGCCATGACTTTTCCTCGCTTCAAGTCCTGCGAGTTCGGATTTCGCGGCACTCCCGGCAGCTATATCATCCAGATCCTCCTCACTGCCTGACGAATGGCTCAAGCCGGGAGTTTCATCGCTCGGATCATCACTAGCGTGCGTGAGGCCTGGTCTCCGATCTTGCCGGTTCTTGAATCCGACGCGGTGCTGAGAGCCTGCGATAGCCCATTCTGGCTCTTGCTCAATTTCTGTTGTGGAGCTACCTGGATGGTCTTGGACGGTGACTTGCCATGGGATTTGCGGCATGGTGGACAGCTTCTTTTTGTAGAATGACACGGTACAGGGATATGGGGGACTGGGCTGGTCGGCGACAGGATGGAGATGTTAAGATGGCTGCTTACCTCTGAAACACGCGTCAATGGTGATGATGTTGATGTTTCTGTTTACCTTTGCAATGACATCTCCGCGGTACAGAAATGACGTGTCTCCCGCCATGTGAGCCGTGTTGTTCGATACTCTGACCAAGAGCTCCACGAGCAATGACCTCCAGGAGTGTAAACTAGCCAACATGTAGTTTGCCAGGCTGTGCTGGCTAGTTACCTTTGCTACCAATACCATGATTTCCAGAGATATTGAGGCTCACCGGACGGACATTACCTTGCGCGCGGAACAGTAGTGCGAATGTCTTACATATCAAATGAAGGAGCGGGATGAAGCGGCTGACAGAATCAAGGTTCGGCGACACAGCGCCTTCTTGCGTATGCGGGCCAAGCCTCAAGCCTTCTTTTGCGCCGTGTTCTCGTGCGGGATGAGGCGGTCTCAAATGTGTAAAGAAGGTTGTCTTTGAGGCTGAGATGACACATTGTGGTGTTTTTGTAACGCACGCTGCTGGTGATGCTACGGGAAGGGCTTCAAGAAAATGCCATTGAGTGCTGTAGTTTCGAGCTGGTGGTAATGTTCTGCAAGTTACCGAGGTACGGGCACTTTCTGAACATTTCTCTATGGTTTCGAGACTCTGCAATGTAAGCGTAACCACAGCCGCGGAGATCAATGGCTCTCATGTTCTAGTTGTCTGTGTGCCGTGCATGTGCTGACACATACCTATTGATTTGTTGGTTATGAATGTGACACGATCGAGGCTACTAGATCGTGGGCTTGTGGATGGGAGTCTTGCTATAGAACAAGAATCTAGACGAGAAGGTTATCTCCCGTGATATTAGGGTGGCGAAACATATTTCGATGCTTTGGCAGTAAGGTCTCATCACATTCGTGGGCTAAAGGATGACAAATTGCAAGAGTTCAGCACGAGTAGCTACAAGTTTGGATGCCACATCATGGAGAACGACCAACGAGAACAATTTCTGAAATGGAGTAGTCGGCTCAATTTATGAAAGCAAGCTATGTATTGTATCAAACCCGAGCTCATCAATCAAAGCTTCGAGTGGCTGTCACCATATGTGTATCTCGTTTCTCATCTCTTATTTCGCCCGTCACGACATAAGTTTCCACAGGCTGCCCTTCAAGAACCGCAAGGGTGTTGCTCGAATCAAACGTATCGACATGCTCCTTGGGCTCTTGCCAACCACTTGCTCTCGTCGAGCTATCAACAGGAAAGATGCGATTGATCGCGAAGAAGCCGCCGAAGGCAAGAATGAGTCCGATCGGATACGCGAAGCAGTATGCCTTCTCCACTTTAACGCCCGCGTGGACTCCGAGCTGATGCAGAAAGCCATAGAAGTTGGGAGCGACTGCGATGATGTATATAGCGAATGCACGAAGGTTGAAACCTTTCCAAAAGGCATAAGGACTCTCCGAGCTTGTTCGATACAGATCGTCGACTCTGAGGTAGCCACGGCGAAGTAGGTAGTAGTCGCACACCAGAATTCCAGTAATGGCGGAAAGGAAGATCTGATATGATGACAAGAAAGTTATGAAGACTGAGGCCGTAGAGAGAAGGTACCAGGGGCAGATGGCGAATGAGAGAATTGCGCAGATGAAGAAGCCTCGCTTGACCGTGATGTATTTGGGAGCGAGAGCGGCGATGTCATTGCCAGCCGGAATGGAGTTTTCGAAGATTGCAGAGAAGATCGTCGAATAGACATAGGCGAGAGAGATGAAAGCGCAGCCTGCACGGTTACGAGAATTGTACCTGTCTCCGGCCATGAGATTGTCGAGAGTTGTGAGGGGGTTCCACTCGAACTATGAGTCCACGGGTCAGTGATCTATCGGAAGACGTTGTCGATCTCAGATTCAGACTTACTTTGCCGAACGCTGGTACCGTTGCCACTGCAATGAAGTTGCCAAGTACGCCGACCAAACAGTTCGAAAGAGGAAAGCTGATGATCTGTCCTATTAAGACGTCTTTTGGTTTCCGAGCGTAGCGCTGCAGATCACTCGCATTGGAGATAAAGGTGCCACAGGACGCGAGCCCTAAGAAGAAGAACTTAATGACGAGCCATTTCTTTCCCGCTCCTGAAGAGACAGATGGCTGACTGAGCGTCGATGAATCGATGCCTCCGACCTGCGAGATCCAGATAACGTAGGCGATTGTTGCAAGGAAGAAAACAATGGTCTTGACATAAACAAGCTTCTTCATGCGTGGGACAGGCACGAATAGGAATGCGCAGTTGATTGCCCAGTAGACGAAAAAGCATAGCATCTGACCGGAGTTGAGCGCAGATTTCGTACCCATGATATCTGGAATCTTGGTGATGCTCGGGAAAATGGCGTGAAGGAACACACTGGTCTGTTGTCAGTGTCATTAGTGCAAGGGGCATACCGGAGAGACTTACTAGAGACTCTGCGCTCCCTGGACAGAGTTGACTCCGTTCCAAACAATAGACATGCAGGCTCTGTTGAACGTAGGCCATAATGCTCCAAAATGTCCGAAGCTAGCTCGGCAAAGGACAGGGAATGGTATCCGGTATAGAGCTCCGGCTCGACCATTCAACGCCATGAGTAAGCCTGCCACAAACTGACCGGCAGTCTGGCATGCCAAAGCCTCCCACATGCTCAATCCGGCCGACATACCGGTCGAAGCATTGTACAAATTAGACACGTTGGCAGTCGCTGCCCACCAGAAGATAGTGTAAGTCACTTGGGTCCAGCTGCGGTCTTTGACTGGCGTTGGACGGAGAGAATCGTTGTCGAGGACACCCACTGGTCGAAGATTTCCATCGTGATCGTAGTTCTTCACGACGATCCGCTCACGTAGTTTGGTCTGGGTCGAGCTCATCGTAAGCTACTGGGACCTGTGGGTCGACTGTATCCAGATGGAAAGAACAAGTAGTGTCGCCGCGGCAGCAGTAATGCGAGGACCAGCGACAGCATCTTGAAGTGGGCCTGACAGCACTAATAGTATAAGGGCCGTAGGCATTGCGATTGCAGACCGTAAGGATACCACGTCCTGGCTATCTCTGGCCGTCGGTGACCGTCGGTGATCCTAGGCATTGTTATCTTTACTCCATCCTTATCAGTGCAACATAGTTCCAAGCGAGATTAGACCAGTTTTAGGACTGCCTGATTTTGAAGGATGAAGATCTGGAAGAAGTCCTTATCGAAGAGCCGTCGGCAAGTTGTCATCGGCAACGGTCAAGCCCCGTCTCCGTCGGTTTCCGTCGGAGGAGTTCCAAGGCTCTGGTCCCACCATCATGCGATGGGACACCGCGTGCGGAGTCCTGTCTGGACACTGCCAACCAGGGCAATTAAAGTGATGTTGTATATGCGAATACAGGAAGATTTCTCTCCCAATGCCGAATATATATACTCATAGATACCCAGAGCAAACCTGAACAACAACGCCGCCTGTTCAATTCAGAAGATAGTTTCTCAAAACATAAGCAAAGAAACTCCAACATGTCGGCCACACAAACAATGTCCTACACTACACTGGAGCTGGCCACTGCCGAAGGGCCACAGTACCGCCAAGTAGCCACGACGCCACCACGCAAGCCCACAGCAGAAGAGATTCCCGTCATAGATCTAAGCAATTTAGACGGCGACTACGCATCTCGCGCAGCCATCGCTGCCAAAGTGAAAGCAGCCGCAGAAAACACAGGCTTCTTCTATGTGAAGAACCATGGAATCCCAGAAAGCACCATCCGTCACGCGATGGACAGAGTCAAGGCGTTCTTCGGTCAATCTCTGGAAGAAAAAGAGGAGATTTTGGCCGCGAGATGTGGCCGTGCCGGTGGATATCATGGCGTGCGTTCGACACAGATCAACAGGACAGAGACAGCAGGTATGTGATTGAGATATACACGACTCTGACCGGAGACTGTTGCCCTCGAAATATGTTGCACAAAGAAACTGACACTCCGGACAGACAACAAGGAAACTTTCTCCATGCGCTACGACGGCCGCAACGATGTGGCAAGCAGCGATCCCACGCTCCCAGACGAACAAATGTCAGCCGACCACGATCGAATCTGGAGCCAAACAAGCAAAGTCGGGAACCTCCAATCGACAATGATAGAATTCTGGCAGATCCGTTTGCAGCTCGCACGCAAGATGATCCGCATCTTTGCTCTAGCACTCGATCTCCCCGAGGACTATTTCGACGCCATCACCACTCACCCCGGTGCCGACGCAGTGTTCATTCATTACCCCGGCGTGCAGCAGGAGAAGCCCGACAACATCGACGTAGGCATCGGCGCGCACACCGACATTCAGTGTCTGACGCTCTTGTGGCAAGACATGTCAGGCGGTCTGCAAGTCCTCTCGCAGGAAGGCGAATGGCTTGATGCGGCGCCGATTGAAGGAACGTTAGTCGTCAACATCGGCGATCTCTTGCAGCGCCTTTCGAACAACAAGTTCAAGTCTACGGTGCACCGTGTGTACAACAGGCAAAAAACATCGCGATACGCCATGCCGTTCTTCTTGGGATTCAACCCTGAAGCAATCTGCTCGGTGGTTCCGACGTGCATTGATGACGAACATCCGGCATTGTATCCCCCAATTTCTAGTGGACAGGTCAGTGGAGTTGAATTGGACGCTCATGGTTCTTTGCTGACTTTCCGCCAGTGGCACCAACAACGACTGAAGTTGGCTCAGAAAGCGTAGTCCTCCACATATACATTCTTCCAAACTGAGGAACGGACATGGACAGGGGCCGGGCGAAAGGCTGGACGATATTTGTGGCGTTGCACGAAGAGTCATGATCTTTTATAGCCAAAATTATGGCCCGATCATGTTTCCTTCGTCGCAAGATCCGTCGAAAACATAAGAAACCAAACCACCGTTGATAAATGGAGCTCTCACCGCGCTGCACTCTACAGTCACGTGAAGTCAGCATCGCTCCCAACCGTATCCAGAACTCCAAGTGGCATCCACTGGATATACGTGTCTCCTTGCCCTGCATCCACTTCCAGATCTCCTGATCCACCGCCACTTGTATCAAGAAGCTTCTTCTGCATCATACCAGACGCCCATGTCAAAACCTGACCTTTGTTCCATACGGTCGTCCGCTGCTGCTCGACACGCAGCATCAACTCCGACACCCCACGGATATCAGGCAGGAAGTCCGCGAACTGGACGAGCGTCACGCCGGCATAAGCACCAAGGAGGATGTCGTACGTCGGGATTGTGCCATAGGTACTGGTCATACTGCCGATGTTCGACAACACAGTGGAGGCGGAGTCTATAATAGATTGCGTAAGGAATTCTGCAATGGAGGGAGAAGATGTAGTGCCTTCCTCGGTTCTGGCGAGAGATTCTGGTGGCATCTGGGCCAGTTCCCAGCGCTCTAGAATGAGCATGGCGGAGATGTAACCGAACGTGAGCGTGGCGTCTCTTTGGAGTACTGTAGACGTCAGTAGTGGATCGCTTGCTGGTCGAAGAAATGGTACCAACAATTTTCATATTTAGCTTTCCAAGCTTGGAACTGTGCCTTTGTCTGGCCGATCTGTACCGTCTGTTGTACCACACATCGGTAGAGACCGGAGTAAAGTTCTAACTCTATTGCAGAAGCCTTATCGTCGGAACTGCATTCAGCGGCCTCTTGGATCACGCTCGTGAACTGGCTCAGCGTGTCGATCGCGAATACAGAGGGTTTGCCAGTGCCGACAGAGAACCTGGCTGATGTTAGTGATAGTTTGATAATATGCTGTGTGACACTGACTTGAGATGTACGAGTGCGGAAGCATTCCAAGCAAGTATCTGATCCCTCGTCGTCTGTTCCTGTGAATCAAAACTTCCCATAGTACTATGCGATGAAAACCCATAAGACAGCAAAGAGTACAGCATTGTCGAGCCACTGAGGAGCCAGCTATCAATGAAATGTCCTGAAGTTGCCGGACCCAGACTCCATGTACTAAGTACAAGCATAGCCCATAAATCTGCGTTATCCATTGGCGGGTTCAGCATGACCTGGGACAGCTTCTTCCTCACTTCCTCGTAAAGACTGTCGTTCTGTGTGCTATAGTCGTGCCAAGCTTGGGAGCCGACGAGGTGGCATGTAGCACTCAGCAGGTCTGGGACATGGGGAAAACGATTCTCTAGCTCGCGATGGATGAATGAGTATCTAGGCGAAGCAGTAACGAACCTGTATGGACATGGTCATTAAGGGGTTTGAAGACCGGCCGTCTTCCGGCGGGCTGGAACGCTGTTGGCCACGGGAGAATGCAGGCGAGGCGCATAACTTACGAGCGAATGTAGGCTCCCTCGGATGATGCTTCAAGAGACACCATGGACGGATTGCCATGTGGTGTTGTCTCGCTTTTCCCATCTGGTCGTTGTCCAGTGATCCAAGAATGCATGTTACGAACAACCTGGATCGGTGCCACTGGGACTGTAGTTGGATCAGACACTGAAAAAGACCCATGCCGATGCCCTTGCTGTTCACGTTGTGTAAGATCCCTATCACCTTCCACTGATTGTCGTGGAACAGCGTTTGCAACCGCGTTAGTGAGCGAGGCCAAGGTCCGCTGCACCTCTGCAAGGAACGCAGTGATGTTGCTCAGACTACAAAGGTTAGCCACATGCGGTAACGGCATATATTGAAGGTAGGCCTTAGACTTGCCTCCCGCTGCAAGACTGGCATGGCTGATCACCATCAGTGTCAAGCACCGCCACGTTGCTAGAAGAAGCTCGCAACTCCCGTGGGATCGCACATTGCAACCTGAATAAGGTTGTTCGTCAGCGAGGCAAGCTTGATGTATAAGCATTCGACATGCCTCAGGTTTTTACAACGCATGCATGTCACAGCACCCGGAGGGACTTCGCATCGGGTCTTGAGGCGTTTACAGTGTTGACACGCCAGAGATCGCCTCTGCTTGGGCATGACGGAACTGAAACAACTCGAGAGCTTGAGTTTGGTACGGAACCGTCGAGAAGGTGCCAGTGTGCGTCGACCCAGACGGAGACTCCTTCGCTCGCGAACACATCCTATTCTACACAGTCTTGACGGTGACAGTGTGCAGGGATCCCCTTATCGCCTCGGTCAAGTTGAGAAATGACACGTTAACCAATCGGACGTTTTCGTCTGAACCTTGGCTTAATTATTAGGGTTAGTATGTGCTCAAAGACCAATGACCACATGTCCGTATACGAGATCAGCATCAAGACGTTTGCTGGAAACCGACCTTAGTAAATCAGCATTATCTAAGAACATTGTTGTCAGAATCACGCTAGACCTCAATATAATAGCTTTAAATTACACAGTGGACGAGCTGATTCTTTGTGATTCGTCGTTGGTATGGTATCGTACAATATCCTTCTATTATATATCAAGTTCACAAAGCAGCAATCAAAGCCGCAAGTCCCAATGCACCGAAAGCACCGGAGTGCGCCATCGCAGTCTGCATAGCACCTGCGTCCGAAGAAGCTGTAGCTGCACCGCTCTTTGCAGTGCCAGAACTTTGAGAGCTCCCAGAGGTTGATGAGCCAGTGCTCTGCTCGCGTTCATTTCCCACCGCCGTGGGAACGATCTGGCCATCAGATGCCATCGAACTGGTGTATGTCACATTTCCCCCCGAGCTTTCTGCAGTTGGCATGGCGGGAATGTAGGCTGGGCTGTACGGGGGAAATGTTCAAGTTAGCATCATGTTTCGACATCGATATGATGTAGTTTCTTTCCACTTACGTGCCAGTCACAGAAGGAGTGAAGTATAAAGAGACATCGGTCTTGTTGCCAATTGGGTCCGAGAAGGTGCTCGTTTGAGCCGTAGGTGAGTCTGTGGTCGTTCCATTATCGAGTGAGATGTGGTTGAGGAAGAAATCGGAGAAACTCTCATTCGCTGGCTTGCTGGCATCGCAATATTCCTTCGTGGCCGGGTCGATCAAGTTCCCACCAAACCAGTCACTGCCTTCAGCGCCGCCATGGTCCTTGTGGCACTTCATGCAGCCAGCAATCTGATCTCTGAATTGAGACTGGCAGAAGCAGATCCGTTGGGCTTCATTAGGCTGCTCGGGTAGCCCATCCTCGTCTCCATGTTGAGAGTCGCTTTCTTGAGGAGGTGCACGGATGTAATCCCCACCGGCAGTGCCGTACATGCATTCATACTGGATTGATAGCACAGCATTGCATGGCGCAGACCAGTCGCGGACTCCATTGTCGTCAGCAGGCTCGCAAACCTCTGAAAGGTAGTCATCAAGCTCAGAGTCTTGGGTATCCTCAGAGTCCTGTCTCTTGACGAATCCGGCAGCATTGGCAGTCGCAAGGGCCAGAGCGAGAATAGTGAGGCGGTTCATCATTGTAGCGATGAAAAGATATGATTAGCAACGATGGCGAAGGAAAATGGTTCAAATTGGATCAACAACGAGACATGCGAGAAATATATACTACGAAGCGACCAAATGTAATTGATCTGCAGGACATGGCGACAAGAGTCAGGCATATGGGAAGTCTTACAAGTCAGTTTCAGCCTCCAGGCCTGGTGTAGATGATTCGATAGTACCGTGCAGCAGGCGGCATGCAGTACCCGATAATTGAAAGGTGTGGGAGACAAAAGCAGATGGTTGTTGGGTGGGAAGGCTGGCTCATCTGGATTGACATTTCTTGACAGTCTATGACCCTGGCTAAACATCTGACACGCGGTAGCTAAAATCAGAGACGCTAGCACAACGGAAGATCTGCAGGAACTTGCGGTCCATGCGTGAACTGATGTGAGCTCTCAAACAACATATCGATCATTGTGAAAACCAGGCACGTTGTTCTGCGCCTGATCTTTCTTTTCGGATGATAAAGCTAGCTCACGATTCCTTCAGGTGCTGCTTAGTCACATTGCCTGTTACAGAACTCGTACGGTTTACTGCAACCTCAAGTCACGTGCCATCTGATATCTCCTCAAGAACTAACCTAAAAATGACTCTCTCCACATCTCCATGCAAATCTGTGTTTCACGTTCGACACACTCCACAGAGATCCTTTGCTGCGGCATCTTGTGCTAGTGGCCACACTCGCAATAGGGGTCAGGTCATGTGCTTATCTCGAATTGACCCGTCTCATCCCTGGGGAAAAAAACCACAAAAAATCGAGTAAGGATACAGCCTCAAAATTGCGGTCCCATTTCGTCGGAACTGGTGGGGGCGGCCTTTGAAATGGACTTCGGATAAGCCCTCAGAACGTCGGGTGAGTATCCTCTTGCAACCTCATGCCATACCTCACGTAGTCTCGTATATCTTGGTATTCACGTATGCCCAGTGTCACGGTCACCGAGGCTATACTGCTTGTCTGTTTGGAAATACAGCGCAGTGCACGGAGAAGGTTTGAGCTGTTACCTACGAGCTTCAGTATCCAAGGATTGGCCTCTACCTTGGCCGAGATTAGAAATCCGAAGCGAAGGACTAGGCGCGACAGCAGTGATACTTTGATCTTTTCAAGCCAGGCATGCGCAAAGATCACACAGCTCGAAGCACTCTTGTCGGCTAAGGTGCAGTATGGAGCCGAGTTGAAAGAATACGTGGGAGCTCTTTTCTGTCTGGAAATTAGTTGACCACGGAAATATTTGCCTTGCTTACCATGCTCGGAATGAAAACAAGCGTCGGAGCACGTGGAGGCCAAGGAAAAAGAAAGACATCACCTTTGACTTACCAAGCTGACAACTACCAGCGACACGCTATACCGGCAGTTCTGTAGCCCTTGAGCGGTGCACTGCCAAGAAGCCAAGATTGGGGTCCCCACCTAACCTCGGGCATCGCACCTGGAGACTGGGGATCGTACACCGGAAAACATCATGCTGTCCTGATCTGGTAGCGACTGACCAGAGATCAGCGCATGGATGCGCATATAACATGCACCCCAGAGCGGTGGTCATTCACCGATGCGGAGAAAAATCATACGCCGATATAAAGATGGATCATTGGCATGAAAGAATATAAAAACCGGCAACGACCATAGAGATGAGAATATGCCACAAAGAGAATTTCTCCATCGTTGAGACCAACGCCTTCTCCTCGCAGCCATGAAGCGTTACACGGGTTTGTCATTGCTATCGCTTGTTCTACCATCATTGAGTGCCCCAACGAGCATCGACACAGGAGTCAATGGCTCTGCCCATGTTGAACAGCCCTTGATCAAGCTGAAGCCCCAGCACACTACTACCAGAGAGCTTGTCAACCTTGATGGTCTTTGGAAGTTCGCTCTCGCTGCCGAATATGAACCATCAGATTCATGGACTGCTATCTTGCCAAAGGATCTCGAATGTCCTGTCCCAGCTTCCTACAATGACATATTCGCCGATCGAAAGATTCACGACCACGTTGGTTGGGTACTCTACCAGCGCGACGTGATCGTGCCCAAAGGCTGGTCTGAAGAACGATTCTTGATCAGAGCCGAGGCTGCCACACACAAAGGACGTATCTACGTCAATGATGAATTCCTCACCGAGCACTCAGGTGGCTACACACCTTTTGAGGCTGACATTACGCACCTGGTCTCTGCTGGCGAGAAGTTCCGTTTGACCATTGCGGTGAACAATGAGCTTACCTTCGAGACCATTCCACCTGGAATGGTGTCGGTCGACAACTCCACGGGAAGAAAGATTCAAACCTACATGCACGACTTCTACAACTACGCCGGCCTTGCTCGTTCGGTTTGGCTCTACTCGGTTCCTGAGCAACACATCACTGACGTTACTGTCGTTACCGATGTCGAAGATACGACTGGTCTGATCCACTACGATGTGAAAGTGTCCAGCGACTCCAACTCCACAGGTTCTGTTAAGGTCTCCGTCATCGACGAAGACGGCAATGTTGTATCTAATGTTACTGGCGCAAAGGGTACCGCGGAGGTCACGGGGGTCAATCTTTGGCAACCTGGTGCAGGATACCTTTACCAATTCGAAGTCAGCATTGTGGACTCCGACGACAAAGTTGTCGACACATACAGCGTCGCCACAGGTGTGCGCACCGTCGAAGTCAAGGGCAAGGAGTTCCTCATCAACGGCAAGCCCTTCTACTTCACTGGCTTCGGTGCCCATGAGGACAGCGAAATCCGTGGCAAGGGCCACGACCAAGCGTACATGGTTCACGATTTCCAACTGAGGAAGTGGATGGGAGCCAACAGCTTCCGCACTTCCCACTACCCTTACGCCGAAGAGGTCATGGATTTTGCTGATCGCAATGGAGTCGTCGTGATCGATGAAACTGCAGCCGTTGGACTGAACATTGCTCTCCAGGGTGGTGTCCAGGGAGCTCCTGCGGAAACTTGGGTCGCTCTGAACACCAGCATTGCTCACGAGAAATCAATCCGCGAACTCATCAGCCGCGACAAGAACCACCCCAGTATCGTCATGTGGATCATTGCCAACGAGCCCGCAGCCCAAGAAGAAGGCGCCCGCGAATACTTCGAGCCCTTGGCCAAGTTGACACGTGAGCTTGAACCCTCTCGTCCTATCTCCTACGCCAACCAGGGCGCAGCCACCCCCGAGACAGACCTGATCATGGACCTTTTCGACGTTACCTGCATCAACCGATACTTCGGATGGTATCAACAGACTGGAGACCTCGAAGCCGCAGAGATCGCTCTTGAAGAAGAGTTACGTCTGTGGCAAGAGACGTACGATCAGCCTATCATTATGACCGAGTATGGCGCAGACACGCTGGCTGGTCTGCACTCCATCCTCGCTGTGCCTTTCAGCGAAGAGTTCCAGGTCGATATGCTTGACATGTACCACCGTGTCTTCGACCGCATTGACGCAATGGCCGGAGAACATGTCTGGAACTTTGCTGACTTCCAGACTTCGATCGGTATTCGCCGTGTTGATGGTAACAAGAAGGGTGTCTTCACCCGAGACCGCAAGCCCAAGGCAGCTGCACACAGTTTGAAGAAGAGGTGGACAGGCTTGGCTGCTACAAATCAGACGTCGAACTGAGAGTGTACGAGTCCTGAGGTGCTGTGGTCGACATGCTGGGCGGAGAATTCCGCGGCATGAGCATAACACGTTTGACCCAGCGTATGACGATGCAACGATATACGAACTTCTTACACTAAGTTTTTGTGATTCCCTCGACGTCCTCCGCTCCACATAAGTATGTGACAAGCAAAATATACACCCTGCTGCCGTCTCTGTTCGTAGAACGACGACACCTAGTCCCGCGCCACATCCCAAGCAGTCCTCACGAGCAAAAAGCAAAAGATGAACTCATCCGAAGATGAGAATCATGGAGAAACTGGGAATCGAACCCAGAACCTTCTCCACTTGACAAGAGCTGTGAGGCTCGATGCTAAGAAGATGTCATACCACTAGACCATATCCCCTGACCAATTATTGCTGATTGATGGAAGTGCGTCAGCCGGCAACGCTCATAATCACTTGTTTCGACATTGGACAGCCACGAAGACGAGTGCTTACGATCTGAGCAGTGCCCGTTCAAAAGCCAAACGCAAAAGTGTAGGTATAACGGCCGTCTTGTAGTGCTGATAGTCTAGCAGAGCTGCTCAGGCGGTCGCTCGAGATGCAGGCGATGTGAAAACCCTTCAATAATGGTAAGTGAGGTAGCGATTGGCAGTAGGTCTGCTGTCATTGAGCCTCAGCAGCGACGTCGACGTGACTTAGATTTGGACGGAGTGTACTGACAACCAAATCACCTAATGACTGGACATCAAAATTGAAACCCAATCCATGTTGGCTTTGATCTCAATCTGGGTCGCGAGTCGTTGACTGAAAGCTTCGTTGGTCTCGTTTCGATGGAGAAGGGCCTGTTCAAGGTAAGGCTGCTAGAGAGATGTCTGTAGATTTGCTGAAGACGACGATATCACATCTTTTGTACTATAGAAATGAGCGCTTCAAATGGAACAGCGATCCAGGTGATCCCAGTGGAACCATGATAAATGAGAGAGCGATGCAAAATATGACCAGCATGAACGCAAATCGAAAGGAAAGACTCAGACATACACGCTATCAATATTTACAGTATCAGACAAATATAGAGAAAAAGAGAAGTAACGGAAACGCCGACAAGGCCAGTCAGACAAGCAGAAGTCGCAACAACTGCTCAGCATCTCTACTCCTCATCATCCTCATCCCCACCCTTAGCCTGCGCCTTCTCAACCCACTCCTTCGCAATGCCCTGCACGCGCTCAACATCCTTCTTGTCACCCTCCTTCTCTTCGAACTCCATCCAGCGCTTGAAGACGAACTTCGCGCGCCTCTTCTTCATCTTCGCCTTGCACATGCGGTCGAACAAGTTGCGGGTCTTCTCGACGGCCGCGCTCTTCGCCTCGGCGGTCTCGGCCGTCGCGATCTGCGCGCGCTCGAGGTCCACCCACATGTCCCAGCCCTGGGTCCACTTGGGCCACTCGCCGACGATGGTTTCGAAAATGGTGCGGCCGCGCTCGGCGTCGCCGCCTGCAGAGCGGAATTCGAGACCGGCGAATTTGGCGGTGAGGAGGCGGTGTTCGCTAGTGGGCACGCTCTTGAGCGATCTGGGCAGGAGGGCTCTGGCGCGGTCGGGTTCTTGCTTGGAGGTCATGAGGAAAGTGGCGTAGTTGAGCCAGACATCGGGCGAGGCGCGGAAGTTCTTGTTGGCGACGATGCGCTCGAAGACGGCATCGGCCTTGTCGTGCTTGCCGGAGTCGATGTAGATGGACGCGAGCTTCTCGTGCATGCCGAGAGGCTCTTGCACCTGACAGGCGCGCTTGAAGACTTCCTCGACGCGCTACTCCTCGCCGTATTCAACTTCGAGGTTGATCCATGCGATCCAGACGTTGGCTTTTTCATCGAGCTCGCGAATATGGATTGTGCGGAGAGCACGCTCGGCGACGTCACGGGCCTTTTGCACTTCACCGAGTTGGAGTTGGAAAGCCATGTATTGGATCCAAAGACCGGAGTCGTTGGGCTGTCCGAGGAGGAGACGCTCAAAGTCGGATGTGTTGCGAGGACCGTCCTTGTCGAGGTCGGCAGTCATATCAACCTTGATCTCCTTCTTGCTACGCTTGCGCTTCTTGCTGGAAGTCTCGCCTTCGGAGTCGGAGGCAATATCCTTTGCGTTGGCGTTGAGAGAGTTTCCTGTCCAGTCGAAGCCAGTGGTGGCAAGTCCGGCAGAGGGCTTAGCAACCTCATCATCATCAGAATCGTCGCTGCTGTCAGCCTGCTCGATGCGGACACCCTCATCCTCGCTGTCCATGTCCTCAACATCGTCAAGGTTGATGTCGTCCTCCATGTCGACATCCTCATCTTCGAGGTCCACACCGCCAGACTCGGCATCCGAAACCTCCTCATCCTGGTCGTCCTCCATATCGACATCCTCGTTGTTCTTGAAGTAGCTAGCCTTGAGACCCAAGCTAATCTTCTTCTCCTCTGCGTTGACCTTCAAAACAATAGCCTTGACGTTGTCGCCGGACTCGTAAATCTTGCGAACGTCCGCTACCCGCTTGTCAGCGATCTCACTCCTGTGGCAGAGACCGCTAAGTCTGGGAACAGTGTTGTCGATGTCGATGAAAGCACCAAAGTCTTCAACCTTGCGAACCTTGCCAGTTACGATCATGCCAGTCTTCATATCGTCCATCTTGAGAGGAGCAGTGAAGTTGGGATCGGCGTGAGATGCCTTGAGAGACAGCTGAATGTGCTTGGCGGCAGCATCGACTGCCATGATGCGACCACGAACGAGCTGATCGATCTGGAGCAGTGACTTCCAGTCCTTGATATACTGGTCGCTGAGATCTGCGATACGCACGAACGCATCGACTGTGCCGCTGAGCGAGACGATGACACCCTTGTCGCTGACATGCTTGACGAAACCGCGCACGAGGTCGCCAGACTTGAGGCTGGCCAAGTTTGGGATTTGAGCATCCTTTACGGGCAGGCTAGAGCTGAGGACCTTGGAAGGGCGGAGAGAAAGGGAAATCTTCCTGTTGGGAATGTCGACGTCCAGCACGCAAACGCGGACAATGTCGTTCTTGTTGTATTGTGTCGGGTCGGCCTGGTCGAAGTCGTCGCTAAGCTCGGGCAATGAAACCGGTGCAGCGAGGCTGTCCGAAAGCTGAACCGTGACGAAACGCTCAGTAGTCTTGGTGACTCTGCCAGCAATGACGCTGCCAGGTGTGGCGTTCTCCAAAGTGACCTGGCCAGCGGCCTCGCCGATCTTTGCGCTCAGATCGAGACGGTTGGAAAGAGGCATGACGTTCTTGACCTTGACCTTCAGAGCAGAACCAATAGGGAAGTTCTTCGCGACGTCGCCCAGCAAGCCGGCATCGTCGGACAAGTCCATGAGCGCGACACGGCCTCTGACACTGGGCGAAAGGTTGACCCACACGCAATCGTCACCGTGGTTGTTGACGAAAGCGACATACTCTCCACCAGTAGTGACGCCCTCGAGACCACCCAGAAGAGCCTGGTTGTCACCTTCAACTCTGCTTTTCTTGGCAGAGAGCTCAAAGACGGGGTTCTTGGTGTGGCGGTGGCTGATAGGGAGGAAACGGTGGTTTCTGGAATCATGAATTCCGAGGATCTTCACATCAAGCAAATCATTCTGCTTGAACTGCTGCAGTGGGGCCTTCTTGTTCTTGAACTCGTCCCAAGAGTCGTAGGCTTCGCTAGCGTCGATGCGACCGTGAGTGTTGTCGGCCAGACGAACATTGATCTGTGTACCCTTGATGCTTGCAATGCGAGCCTTGACCACGCGGTTGAGGGTCAGGTCTGCGCTTGTGGAGATCGATGAGTCCACAGGGTTGACAAGCTCCTGCGCGGGCACTTCAGTCTTCTTCTCGGCGGTTGTTTGTGTGTCCTTGGGCTCTCTCATGGTAAGCAAGAAGCGCTCCCTGTCCGCATCAACGTTCAAGATGGTAGGAGCAATGCTCTGGTCCTTCCTCAAGCCAAAAGCAGCTTGAGTGAGCATCTCGGGTGAGAGCTGAGACTTGAGTGCCAGACCGACAACGCCGTTGGCGAACTCAATGTAGACACCTTCCGGCGTAACGTTGCGCACGAAACCGTTGACCTTGGCGCCCTTGCTCACATCCGCGAAGGACTTGATCAGCTTGCCACTCTTTGCAGCCTCAACGAGACCAGGCTTGTTGGTCAAAAGGACCTGCCTAGTGCGTGGGAGCTTGTCCAGGATAAGGAGATCAGTGAGCTTTCCGCCAACTCTGATGCGCTTCAGGGCGTTTTCAGCCTTTGCAGCGGATGCATCAACCAAGTGTGCAACGCGGATCACGCCCTTCAGTCCGTTCTCCAAGTCGACCGAAACGCTGTCAGCTGTCTTCTCGGTCACAGTGGCAGTCACAATCTCGCCGCCCTGAACCTTGTTCCAGATATCGACCTGGTCCTCGTCCATAGGCTCGCCGCTCTTGCAGCTGACCTTCATCTCCTGTGCGCTTGCATCCAATGAAAGAATACGTGTGGTGATTGTTTGGCCAATTCGGAAGTGCCTCTCGGGTTGCTGGACGTATCCTTCGCTCATCTCCGCCACAGGCAACCAAGCGCGCACACTGCCAAAGTATTGAACGACGGCACCGTTCGGCTTGATGTTGACGACAGTACCCTTCGACTCCATATCGGGCTCCAGTTTGCTGTAATCCGACCAGATAGGAAGTGCTTTGTCGTTCAACAAGCTCTTCTTGAGGGTCAAGCGCACATGCCTCTTCTCGAAATCAACGGAAAGAATACGGACGGTGGTAGGGAAACCTTCACGGTACTTGCGCTCCGGGTGTTGAAGCTGAACATCAGACATGTGCATCTCAGGGACCAGACCGGAAATGCTGTCGCTGAGCTTGACCAGAATGCCAGTGACACCCTTGGAACCGCCGAGAATTAGACGCTCGACGGTGCCCTTCACGACATCGCCGAGTACCAGATCCTCTAGCCTCAAGAATGTCTGGTCCAACACGCTCTGCTTCAAGCTGACGTAGTAAACGTTATCGACTGGGTTGAAACCAAGAATGCGGACTTTGTGTGTAGAGTCGACTTTGTATGCACCAGTGGATGATGAGATAGAATCGATGCGAGCATCTGAGACTTGTGAAATGTGAGCGAATGCGAGAGCTTTGACGCCAGCAGTCGATGGCAGCGTCAAGTAGATGCCGCGGTCAGCAAGCACGTGAGAAACAGTCGCCTCCTCGATAATGCTTGAGTTGGGCAGAGCTTGCGCCATAGAGACAGACAGCGCCTTCAACTTGGCACTAGTGGCCTCTGCAAGCTTGTCTGCTGCCGGAGGCATGGTGAGCACTGAGTCCAGAAGAGAGATGCCGACCTTGCGGCCCTCCTCATCTCCAGGCAAGGCCCAAATGATACGAGCCTTGGTCTTGGTGTTGACCTTGTACTTTTCGGTAGGATCAACGCCCATGGAGGCACCAGAGTGAGCAAAGTCCGCTGTGGCGTTAAGCATGCCAATAATTTTGCCAGCGACACCTCCGGTTGTTGTTTCCGTGATTAGCACATCGACAGCGGTACCCGGAAGGAAGGCATCCACAACAGGTGCAGTTGCGACGATCGGGTTCTTCTGGCCAGGAACGAGGATAGAGAATTTTGCTGCGTCCGGAGAAAGCTTGAGAACCTTGCCATTGCTGCCCTTTCCAGTGACCAAGCAAAGCATGACTTGTCCTTCTTGGACATCTTCAAGTATGTAGGCAGCTCCAAGCTCTTTCTTGCTAACGAAACCCTTGACATCGGCTTCGGCCAGGCCGAGGTCCATGATAACACCGTGATCCTCCACGCTCCTCACACTGGCCTGGATGGTGCTGTTGACGACAACATTTTCGGATTCGAGTCCACCATTGGCGTGTGCAGGGTCGACTGAAAGTTCAATGTGGCGTTTGGCCTTCTTGTCGGCTGATTCAGATCCAGTACCAGTGACAGTAGCGCGGATCCATTGGCCTTCGTAAAATAGTTTCTTGAGGTCGATATCCTCGTCGTTCTCTTCATCGTCCTCCTTCTTGGTGTCTTCCTGGAGGACCTTCTCAATGCGATCGTTCAGGCGTGCAGAGACTGCGGTGATGGGCACGTATCCAGTGAGGTTGTTCGGCAGAGCGACAGCAACATCTTTTCCTGTGATCGCCGTCACTCGTCCGAGAACTGTGCTGCCAACAATCAGGTTCTTGTAGCTCAAGCTCTGGATCTTAATGCCAGAGCCTGCAATCTTCAAGCCTGAGCCCTTCTTGCCCTTCTTGTTCTTGCCTGCCTTGGGTGCGGCAGCCTCTTCCTCTTCGCTGAAAAAGTCGTCGTCGCCTTCACGGCGCGCAGGCTTCTGGCCAGTCTGTTGCTCGAATAGCACATCACGCTCGGCGCGAGCTTCGATCTGCTTCTGTTCGATGGGCGTCAAAACGCTGGCACCGCCACGAGGGAAGCTGCGTTCCTCTTGCGACAGCACAGTTTTGGCGACAGGCTTGCGCTCGCCGGCTGTGTCTTCTTGCGCCGCCTTTGCGGGCTTGCCTGCTTTGGCGAGGCCCTTTGCGATGAGCTTCTTCTCATCCTCCACCTTGCCCGACCTGGCCTTCTTTAGCGGTCGCTCGTCGGCGCCGGCTTTTCTCTTAATTGCGGGAGCCATGCTTGCTGTGTGAAAAGAAGCCGCCTCTGCCAGAGACCAAAACCCGAACTAGACGACTTCGAACTTTCAAAAAGTTCATCACCAGATAGAGTTTGCGGATGACGGTCCGTTCCCGCGGAAGCCGAGGCGAGGGTCTCCAGCTGAGCTCGATAAAAATCGTAAATTGTCCGAGCGGCGGCGAAGACCCGCTTTTGCGCGTAAAGAGCTGCGCTCTCGAGACACGCGACTTCGACGCGCCAAAATCAATTAACGCCACGCTGCTCTCTCCCAAGCAACCACCCAACCATCATCCAAGAATACCACCACCAGTCGACACCTCCTCCTCTCCGCATGTCGTCGTCTCTTTAACGCCCACTCGTCCATACCATTCCTATCATGGCCGAGTTACCTTTTCCCTCCTCTCAGGAAAGCCACTCGGAAAGCATCTCCACCATCCTCGTCGACCATGACATCCTACCTTCGTCGCCCTTAAAGTCTCGTAGCGATGCGGCAGCTTCGTTGCGCTCCAGCACACTCAAACCCAAGAAGCCTCCGACTGTCACGCCAAAACGATTCACCAAATTCTTCACACCTCGCAGTAGCTCGTTGTCTAGCCAAGGCGGCCGACAAAGCAAGGCCGGACGACAGCTCAGAGACATTACTCAGGATGGGAACAACCGGAGGAGAGGCTCGAGGTTGAGTGCTGGGCTGGGCGAGGACGGCGGCGACCTGTTCTCGTCAAGGCCATTGAAGAGGCGGAAGCATTCTTTCGACATTACCAGTTCGCCTCCGCAGTCATCGCCATTGCGTAAAGTGGAGCCAGTGAATGATCGAATCGATGTTGTTGAAGACGATGCCGTCTCTGTGGACTATGACGACCTACCGGATCTCATCGAGTGCTTGGAACCGTTTCCTAAACCCATACAACGCCTTCGTCACACTGCTCGGACCCATCGCCTCATGCAACGCAGCTTCGGTGGATTTGAAAGTACATCTCGTGGCTTCCGCGGCCCGGAGCATTGTGTCGACTGGCGGTCAGATACTGCCGACTTCGTTACGCTTCCGGCAGACCGTTATTCGTTCAGAGGTACTGCACTGCCCTTTTGCACTGCGAGCTGCAACACCAACCCTCTCGTTGCCTTTGCCGACGAAGAAGGTGGAATTCGTATCATTGATAGCTCCACCGACGCCAAATTCAGCGAATCGTACATCGAGTTTAAAGTTCACCGAAATGCGATCATGGATATCGCCTTCAGCTCAGACGACTACATGCTGGCCACTGCTTCGGGCGATCAAACAGCTTGCATCGTGGATATGCAGACTCAGAAAAAGATGTACACCTTGAGTGGACACCAGGGCAGCCTGAAGCAAATTCGCTTCCACCCCGATGACGACAAAATGCTCACGACAAGTTCTCGAGATGGCAGCGTGCAAATTTGGGACCTGCGATGCTCGACCAAGACTGCATCTCAGATCTTGTATCCTGCTCATGGAAGTAAACCCCACACGCAAACGCTCTACTCGAAAGTCAGTATGGACATCGGTCGGGCCCACCGTGTAAACCAGAGCAAGGCCTACGCTCCAGGCGATCTCGCCGGCACCTCGATTACCGCATTCCAGCATCTTGCGAACGACAGAAGCCATCTGCTTGCAACCGCTAGTGAAGCCAACTCAAGCATCAAGCTATGGGACCTGCGCAACGCTGGACGAAGAGGACTAGCCATTCCCGTCTCGAGTACCCCAGTACCTGAACACCACAACCGCAACTTTGCCATCAGCGCCCTTGCCCTTTCTGGTGACGGCTCCCGACTATACTCTGTTTGTCGGGACTCTGTCGTCTACGCCTACTCATCAAACCATCTCGCACTTGGCTGCGCACCTGAAATGGCGCCATCATACCCTGGCCGCCGCGCCGCAAAAGAGGGACGCATGGGTGTCGGCCCTCTCTACGGTTTTAAACACCCTTCGATGCGCGCTGGCAGCTTCTACGTCCGCGCTGCAATCCGCAAAGCAAAGGACGACAAGTCGGAAATGCTCGCCATCGGAAGCACCGATACCTCTCCAGTACTCATCCCGACAGACGAACGCCACCTTCCCTTCCGCAACAACCGTCCTCTACCTGAGCGTTCCGACGCACACAACGATTCCGACGACGATGATGACAACGAACTCCCGTCATTCTCCCGTCCGCAGAGCCGCAGCACATCAATGGCTCCTCCATCTGAGAAGCGTGGCCCGCCCATCTACGACTCCTTCGGCACTGCTCTCGTCCGCGGCCACACCAAAGAAGTCACCTCCCTCTCTTTCACATCTGAAGGCAACCTCGTCACAATCGGCGACGACTTCACTGGCCGCTGCTGGCGCGAAGACCGTGAAAACGCAAAACACCTGCGCACTACCGGCGAAGGAGGCGGCAAGCGCTGGCATTGCGGTTGGGCAGATGTGCCTGCCAGCTGGGACGAGAGCGACGATGAGTGATTAGTGTTGGCGTTTTCTGATTTCCGGCTGTCTATGGATGTGGATTTGGATAACGAGGGAGACAATGCGTTGTCGTTTTAGCGACGCTTTTAGGATTATGATTCAGGATGGACAGAGCAGGGGAACTACACACACACACGCCTTAGAGACGCCTCACAGCAGCATTACGAGCGAGTGTTCTTATTTTGTTTCTTTACTATTATTAGTTATTAGATAGCATCAATGATACCCCTTCTTTTTTCTCGCCGAGCAGAGCAGAGCTCCAACCGTTCCTTTCTCTTTTTCACGACGAGAGTCTGTGCTACCTCTGCCCAACAGGTAGATGTTTTCCTACACTTCATTTCAGCTCCGAATGCGTAATTTCATTCACACCGATCTCTTTGCTGCGATGAGTCGTCGACTTTCCACCTTCCGGGTGCCGGTCAGTCCTTACGATATAACAACTCCCGTTGGGGTATTTGAGATGCTGGACATCCCGATACTTACCAACTTCTTCTTCTTCTTCTTCTTCTTCTTCTTCTTCTTCTTCTTCTTCTTCTCCTTCTTCTTCTTCTTCTTCTTCTTCTTCTTCTTCTTCTTCTTCTTCTTCTTCTTCTTCTTCTTCTTCTTCTTCTTCTTCATCTTCTTCTTCTTCTTCTTCTTCTTCTTCTTCTTCTTCTTCTTCTTCTTCTTCTTCTTCTTCTTCTTCTTCTTCTTCTTCTTCTTCTTCTTCTTCTTCTGCTTCTTCTTTCTCGCGGGAACTTTCTACTTCATCTTCTCTTCGTCTTCGCCTTTTCACAACGATTCTATGCCCTTGCTCTTTCACGTTCGCAGGACGAACGAAAAACACGAATTGTCATCACAATTGGGGGCGGATATCGATTGATCTTGGTTAGCCACGCTTCATAGTTTTGTTTAAATTTGAGTAGCTTTTCAGTACACGCCGCGTCCAAACAATCCGAGAGTTGAGACTACAAGACTTCCCTTTCCCAAACGCTGCTATGGTGTTAGACCAATCGAGAGACCATGAAAAAAACTAGTTCAGAAAGTAGCCGCGTTGAGCTCACCTGCTCCCTAATGCGAGTGTGGCCACTGGCGGCTATGCAAATCAACGACTTCGTTGGCATCGGAGTGCACATAGAACAAGTGAACGAGGCAACGATCACATGACGTAATGAGGCAATGATGGAGTGATAAAATATGTCTTCGTTGTGTGTGAATTTGTGGTATCAGGCTCGCACGCGCGCAGGGGGGTAGTAGTAGTAGTCAACATCGATAACAAGCAAACATGGAAACTCAAACTCCAAGATAAAAACCCAAAGCAGCATCTAAGGTGTGTGTGTGTGTGTGAGGGTGTGGGTGACGCATTGCTATCCTTCCCAAGAAAAAAAACGCGCCTGTTCCTTCCTGTCCATCCATCCGTTACCCGACCCTTCCGTGTGATTCATTCATTCATCCATCCGTGAGTTCCGTTCGCCGTCCTTCCCAAAAGGTATCCCTTGATCTGTGGTGGGCGTTGAGTCTGCTGGTCTCAACTAGGGCGAGTGACAGTCCATGTCAATTCCTCCAACGCCGGTGATGTCCTGTTGTACTGCCTCTATAGCACAAGTTTGGCATTGCACTTCTTCGTGCCGTCGCAGGACTTGCACTTCGTGTTTGTGACCACTTTAACCTCCTTGCGGCACCCGTCGGAGCCACAAGTTAACGTCGTGAAATGCTCGCGGACGGTCTCATCGGCAAGCTTCTTGCCCTTGCACTTTGGCTTGGCAGCGAACAGAGCGTCACCGTTGTCCTTTGCAAGAACATCTCGCTTGCAGACCTTCTCGCGCGCAGCCTCGCTGCCAAAGTACTTGGCTCGAATTCTACCCGCGCGGTCATGGGCCACGGCGAGCGGCTCCATCATGGAGCGCTTAACTCTACCTGCAACATCGGCGACGAAATCATCAACTTGGGTCTCTGCGCGTGCGAGGCTCTTCTGGACGGCCCTGTAGTCCTTGCGCATGACAGCTGCAGTAGCATCGCCTGCTGAGTACAACTTTCCAGCCAACGAGGCGGTGTTGTTAGCGAGAACCTGAGCCTCATGTCCGACTTGCTGGGCAAGCTGTGTGCTCACGTTATGAGTAGCACCCCAGATAGCGGTGAAACGGTCAGTGATACCGCGGGCACCAGCACGAGCTAAAGCGATGTCCTTAGTGACGGAATTGCTGATATCGGTGCGAGCCTTCTCGAAAGCCGGGAGTTGGAGATAACGGCGGCCAAAGTTGTGAGAGACAGTGATGTTCAGTTCCGGCTTCTTGCAGGGCATCGAGACAGTGACGATGCCATAAGCTTCATGAGGATCGAGGGTGATAGCGTAGACACCATCGATGAGCTTGGTCTGGTTGAAAGCAATTGGCTTGTCACCTCTGTAGACGGCAGTGGAGGCGACGTGAGGGCTGCTACCGTCTTTTCTGGGCAGAGAGACGACGATATAGTTTG
>Ga0265797_10002547_pt1 | contig 30459 bp, 35 predicted proteins | sample P2T30metagenome_FD_192433 | JGI IMG/M metagenome (GOLD analysis project Ga0265797, IMG submission 192433) | Plant litter microbial communities from East Loma Ridge, Irvine, California - P2 T30 | ecosystem: Environmental > Terrestrial > Plant litter > Unclassified | place: USA: California...
GCCCATCACAAGAACGCCACCGACGAATGCATTCAAGGCAGTCTGACAGAGATCCGCCAATTGCTCGATGCGTTGCAGCGCGCGCATGCTATGAAGCCGCGCGCGATGGAGGATCCGAGGCTTGCTGTGTACGAGGAAGAATGGGAAGAGGAAGAAGAAGAGGAAGAAGAAGAAGATGACGACTTCGGGGACGTGGTAGAGGAATACGTGGTCGACGAAGATTGGAGTGATGAGGAGACTCTGATGGACTTAGGCGAGAGCAGGGATTTTCGCTACACCATGGAGGCCGTGCTCCATTGTCAAGCAAGAGGTCGAGCGCACCCTGTTGGGAGAAGGTGGAGGCAGCGGTCGACATCATGCCATCAGGGACCATGACAGTCGAGGAGCAGGACGCGAAGCCGGTGGTAGCAGAGGAGCCATCATTCACGTTGAAAGCCGTGGACTCGGAGGTTGACATGGAGGATGAGCAGACTCAGGCTGTCGGGAGTGCGGAGTCGGAGTCGGCGCTGGATAGTGGCATAAAGAAGAAACCGTTATTGGCGAGCAGGTTGCTCAAAAGTATGAAGTCCACGATGGGGATAAAGGGCAAGGGCTAGACAAAGACAACCTGAAGGAGATCAAGAAGAGGAGCTCTGTCATGGATCTGGCGCTGCGCTGCGCTCGGCTTCAAAGTCGGCTTTGGATTCGCTCGACTTCAACAAGGACGACAAGAAGGACGGCCCGGAGCATGCGGAGTCACCCCCGAGAACTCCGACCACCGCAGATCATCCTTCCCGTCACCCCGAGCTCGAATTCGCTGGAGAGCGACGCACCGTATCCCCTTGGTACAGATCCCACGACGCCTTCCGCATCCCATCGAAAAACAGCAAACACACGGGCGACAGCATCGCGACGAGCAACAAAAAAGACACACGCGACAGCTAGGCCCATGTCGACAGCAAAGGCGGTGACATTAAGACAGGCGGCGCAAGGTTGGAGGACAGCAAAGACGTGGTCGAGCAGCACGGGACGCAGCACAGATTCTCGGACATGCCTACTCCTCGTGCGAAGAACATCCCGAAGCATGGATCGACGGCGGACTGATAGTAGAAGCGTTCGAAAAGAACCGCGTGTCGTGAGATGTAATCTGCATATAAAACATTGTCATTCCCATACAGTTCCTCTCGTTTGACCCAGATGAGCAATACCGGTGGTCCTCCTTGGAGCATGGTACTCATGAACATGCGTCTCTTTTCGAATCTCCTTGCACGTGTGAGGAGGATGTACACGCTCAAACAGGACTTACACGCTTACACTCAGTTTAGGAGCAGGATGCAATCTCGCAATGCGACACGTTTCAAACGAGCGCTTGTGGGGAGGGAAGATGTCAAGTTGGAACAGACACGCTCCAGTCGGGAATACTAGTGTGAATATGCGAACTGTTCAAGTCCTCGAGAACAAGAGGAGGTCACATCTGTCATGAGTTTCCTACAACATACTACCTGACTCTATACTCTACTTCCATCCGTCGTGTCATGACAGATGTGGGATTCGTGTCGAATGGATGTTCTTAGAAGCATACCCACTAACAGCATGGCAACACTTCTACCACTGTTGCCTTCACCGTAGGCACGCCAGGTTTTGCCAATACCCTCTCCACACGTGGTTCCTTCGAACCCGATCCCTTCAAGATCTGCCTTTCAGCCATAGTGACAGCGATGTCGAAAGCATTCTGCGTGCTTTTGACGTCCGCCACGTTCTTGCCCGCGATATCGAAGGCTGTCCCGTGGGCCGGCGTAGCCACAGGCATTGGCAGACCGCCCTGGACAGTGACTCCACCATCGAATGACAGTAGCTTCATGGCTATCTGACCTTGGTCGTGGTACATTGTAACGATACCGTCGAAGTGCTGGCGCTTCAAGAAGACTGTATCACAGGGATACGGCCCCTGAACGTCGATGCCACTTTCTTGCGCTGCTGCGACTGCCGGACGGATGTGCTCGATTTCCTCGCGGCCGAACGCACCGTTCTCACCGTTGTGAGGGTTCAGGGCGCATACTGCGAGTCTGGGTGAGTCAACGCCAGATTCCCACCTGCGCAGTGTCAGTTGATGTCGTTGCGGTCTTTCAGAATCGAGCACGGCACTTTACCTCAACCTGTGTAGCAACTCGATCGACCGCAAGACGTTCTTCTGATTGATGCGCTCAGCGACTTGACTGAGAGCGATGTGGCTGGTCACGCGGCCAGTCCAAAGAGAACCCGCGATGTTGACCTCGCTAGTAGTCTTCTTATGGTCCAGTTGCTTTGCAAACCACCGCAGCTCATCCTCTTCAGTCATACCAGCCAGCTTGAGGGAACTCTTGTTCAAAGGCGCAAAGACGATGCCGTCAATGTCACCTGACTGCACCATCTTCAACGCCCTTCTGAGCTGATACAGACACCTGGCACCATTGATCTTAGAGATGTCGCCCTTGATGCATGGGAATGATGAAGCAGTGTTGTCGTCGAGGATCTGGATGTTCTGGGGCCCAGCCACGTCGGGTGTCACGTTGACTGAGAGACCGCCAGCGTCTGAAAGTGCTGATTCGAACTCGGAGTGGTCTGCTAAGAGCACAATGTCGGCCCGCTCGTGATTCGCAGGATTGTTGAGAAGCTTTGCGATCAGTTCGGGCCCAATCCCAGCCTGGTCGCCTAGAGTCACCGCGATGCGAGGCCGGCGGGCTTGTGTCTGCACTTTATGAGTGGTTGTGGTAGGCATGATATATCAGAGAAGTGTTGGAGGTGATGTGGATGCTTCGGTTGAGGATGAAGTATGGCAATGTCGACGAGATGTTTTTGGAGAACGATTTATATTTGGTCCGATCTGACTGTTAGGCAGATGGAACACAAGGACAGAGTACTGTATTAGAACATGCCTATGGTGTCGGAGCTTGAGGTTCGGGTGCATCGCCGGAGTGCCACTCCCCTATTCCGCCGCCGCATGATTGCTGCTACACCTACAGTAGCTTCTTCCGGGTGTTAACCACAGGTACCGAAATCGTGTAGTGAAGTTGTTTGACCTCGGTCGGCGCTTTCGCCGTAGCCCCTCAAACATAAGGTAGCATGGTATTGCCTTCACGGCGGTTTCGCCGAGCGAGGCGGGGACAATCCCCTCCTGCTACCCTCAACACGGTCAGCAACCAACAGCAGCCATGGAACACTCCAAGCATAGCGGCGTTTTCGCCGGCTGGTAAGACTCCAACTACCCGATTGGCCATTCTGCTGTCCTCCTCACATCGTCCCCATGGGGTTCCGCATAGCGGCCATTCGATTCCAAGTGGAGCGGATGTGATCTAAGACCCCAAGCTGGAACATATATAGCCTCGGATCCACAGCCTTGTTATCGATGTTAGAAATATATCACCACGCCACAGGAATCCAACACTTCTCCAGACCGCCTGAGAAATCGCCTACCATTACTCCTACAATGTCTCACCCACATGAGAAGACCATCGCCGATCAGCATCTGGAACGGGTAGGAACCACTAGGTCGATTCATTCAGGAACCGACTCGGCGATCGCCAAAGACAACACCACCACTGAGATTCTGGCTGCTCAAGATGAAGCGACTCGATGGGTCAATGGCACTCCAGAAGAGAAGAAACTCGTCAGCAAGCTAGACTGGCGCATCCTCCCGTGCACTTGGACTCTATATCTGCTCGGATTTCTTGACCGCGCAAACATCGGGTCAGTAACACAGCTCACAATCTCGCCGCTCTTGCTGACCTTGCGGCAGCAATGCCAAAACCGGCGGCTTGGAACGAGATTTCGACCTGACCTCGAACCAGTATTCCATAATCGTGCTGGTCTTCTTCCTGTCCTACCTGGTTTTCGAGGTTCCAGCGAACATGATCCTCACACGCGTCCGGCCCAGTGTGTTTCTCCCCGGCTTGGGTCTCGTCTGGGGGACGTTCGCTGCGCTAATGGGAGCTACGAACAATTGGCAGCAACTTGCGGCCATGAGGTTTCTCCTTGGGTTTGCAGAGGTATCGGTGTCGGGGAAAGGACACTCTGGGGTTAAAGGCACAAGCTGACGGCGATGACAGGCTGGTTTCGCTCCAGGGTGTGCATTCTTCCTGTCGTCCTGGTACCGAAAGTACGAATTAGCAACTCGATTCGCCCTGCTCTACACGTCAGTACCGGTCGCAGGAGCAGTATCTGGCCTCCTAGCTGGTGTGATCACAGGTAACATGGATGGTGTGAGCGGTTTGGCCGGCTGGCGATGGCTCTTCGTGAGTGTTCTCATACACATTTCGTCCGTTAGACTCCACTGACAGAGAACAGATTCTCGAAGGCCTGGCTTCAGTCGTTGCCTCCATCGCCATATTCTTTCTCATGCCCGATTACCCATCAAGCCGAACGCGCTTCCTTAACGAGGAGGAAAGCATGCTAGCATGCAACAGGCTTTCGGCTGATGGGATCGGCTTGACACAAGGACGCGGTGTCGAACACATCCCACACTGGGTTGCCTTTAAGATGACCATCAGCGACTGGCGGGTATGGGCCCAATGCTTCATGTTCATTCTCGTCACCGGGTCGCAGACCATGCAATATTTCATCCCCACACTAGTCGGCAGCTTCGGATGGACAGGCGTCCAGGGTCAATGTAAGTGACGTCTTCACCGATTGTCGACATCTTCTGACGCTTATAGATCACACAATCCCCGCATACATGGCAGCCCTGGTGTACGTTGTTGGTTCTTGCTACCTGGCAGACAGGTTCAAAGCGAAGTGGCAGTTCATCTCCGGCCTCTCAGGCCTAGGCTGTGTTTTGTTCATCGCCGTCACCACAGTCACGAACAAGACAACGCAGTACGTCTTGACGATCTTTGCCTTTGGAACAATTTACGGCTGCTCGCCTTTGGTCAAGACATGGGTCAGTGACGTTGTGCCGCAGCCTGCTGCGAAGAGGGCCATTGCCATCGCTTTGATCAACTCAATCGGGAATGCTTCTTCGATCTATGCGACTTGGCTTTGGCCAAAGACGGACGCTCCGAGATACATTGCTGGTTTCGCCACTACGACTTCGTGGCTTGGGATTTTGTGCATCAGCGCCGCGGTTTTCGCATGGCTGTTCAAAAAATACCCAACTGAGAAGGCTACTCATGCAGAGGCCATCGGAGCAGAATTGGGGGACCGCAGTGGTGGAGTTTGAAGCAGGGCTTGAATCCGTGACCTTCGCAATCTCAAGGAATCCTTCCGTTCCCGGTGACGAATCAAAGCGCAGTGTTATCTGTTGGATTATCAATCTTACATCAAAGATAAGGCATCTCAAGATCCATTCCATCAGTGCCTAACAGGAATCCATCGTCGAAACGCCAGTCCAGATCCCCAGTCAGGTCAAACAGACCCTGCTGGTATTCTTGATAGTCCATCACGCCTTGAATGTCTGGGGTATCGAGGCTCTGTTGTCCGACCTGATCGCACAAATCACTCTTGGAAGCATTAGCGGCGTTGTTCGGTGCAGCGACAGCTGTCGGCGATTGCGAGTACAAGATGCTGTCGGACCCTTGTCCTACTCGAAACCTTTGCAATAGTTCTTCGAGCCCTGTGACGACCTGGCGCGCGACATGCCGCTGACTCGCCGTGTCCGCAACTCTGCCCAGAACCCGGGCAAGCCGTTCGACGTTTGTTAGAGCATTCTTGGTCTGGAAATTTAGCCCGTAATGCGCAAGATCGTTGGGAAGAGACAGCGTTTGATCACCATCTAGGGTCGGTTCGCCAAATACAACGGCCAATTTCAACAGGAAAGAAGCGCACACTGCGATCATAGCGTGAGTGAAAATCGGCAATCCAATCAGGGCATCCTGGAGTTTTTTGTCTTCGATGATCAATCTCACTGTACTCATCGCAGCGACAGTGGCGTTGTTTGCGGCTTCTTGCCTGTCCCAGCTCATGTCGATCTTGAGATCATCTTTGGTGGTGAGCCGAGCAGAAATACCGCGTAGTGCTACTGAGTTGAGCTGGAATCGTGCGAGATGATAGTATAGCGTGTTCCCTTTTGCCGGCGCAAGGCCATCCATCGAGGGCTCTCCCGTACGATTTGATCGATGCTCGAGGCGCCATTGGTCGACTGACACGTTGAATGCATGCACCCTTTCGAAGTCCTCGGCGCCGAGCTCGAGGTCCGGATCACAGCCATACATGAAGTAGCTGTCTGCCAGAATGCGGAACAGCTTGACCTGCGCGACGAGTCCGTGGTCGCCCTCGGATGATAGCCCACTCGTCAGTAGCTTTCCAGCATTCCTAATGGCGGCATCCTCGTGCATCATGGGAGGCCGCCCGTATGCGAGCGCAAATTGATGATCGCACACGTAAAGAATATACCACAGCCGGACCCGTTCGTATGACTCGAGAGAGCCTCGTGAAAACTGTAGAGACGATTTGTGTAGGTTCATCTCTGTTGCGACACGTACGGCCCGGCTACACAACGCCCAACTCAAGCTGGTCAGGTGAAAAGCTCCAATGCAAAGGGCTCGGACAGCATCCAAGTTGTGGCAGCGGAGCAGACACGAACCCCTCATAAGCGACACGAAAGCTCCGTACGTAGCAGCGAGCAGCAGCTCTTTCTCGGGGACATGTAACGCGGCCACGGTCAAAATGACTGCGACTAAAAGCGAGGACGAATCCCTGGCTTGCTGCAACGTCGTGTGCGAACACAAGATACCATTCCAGAGGAGCGGATTGATGTGATCTCGGAAGTGGCCAAAGAGGAAATCGGCCTCGTTCATAGATAAGATGCCTTGATCGATGAGGTCCGGGCCGTTGGCATCACCGGGATTCACACGAATGAGATGAGAGTTGTTCGCATTTGCGAGGCTGTACAGATTGTTCATTGGTAATGGAATCAAATCTGAGCTGTCCTGGTGTGAGTCTTGAGGGCCCTCGGCAGTGAAATCACGACTGGTCGGATTTGTAGGACATGAAAAGGGAGACAGTGTCTGTATCGTAGGCTCCGGGTTTGTCGCCGGAATGGAAGTGACTGCAACATGTTCGGCAAGATTCGGCAAGTTGTTGTGAAGCAGGAGTTGCTCTATCGCAGACTCGAGACGGCTGATCGTTGACGAGGTTTGTGACTTCCACCTTGATGAGGTCGTCAGGTAGACTGAATCGGATCGCACAGTCGAAGGTACTTACACTGCATCTTCGTCCATGAACTTTTGAGCAAAGTTGTGCGGCACACACTCGATGCGATTTTTGGCGCATCTATTGCAGTCCGTCTGCCCAGGTTGGAAAAAGCATCTGGTCTTATTTCGCTTACATTCGGCACCTACACAGGGTCAGTCACTCTCGCACCGATCTATTCGCAAGTCTTGCTGCTGTCACATACAAGCTCTTGTCAGTCGCGGTTTTTCTGCGTTGTCCTCTGCCGAGATGGACGATCTCGCACGCTTGTTACTCATGACACTGTGGCTGCTCTGCTATGTCCTGCTCAGTCCGCTCCTGATGGACAACACTCTGTACCCATATTCGGCATCTGCATATAAACAGGACGTCCTAGATGTCTCTTGGTCCACGAAGCGGGGATGAGGTCTTGCCTTCGGCAAAAGCGCCGACCGAAGCTAGTGGCTGCAGTATGCATCTATTCACTGTAAAGATGGCGGTAGGTAGATGACGGCACGGAACGGAGCTGAACCTCACGTGCTCAGGTGCCATGTCGGTGGCAGCGACAGCGTGTTACACGTGTAAAGATTCACACCGTGTACACGCGGTCTTGGCGGACACCCGCTAGCGTGATTCATCCCCATTGGTTCAAGTCACTCCTTCAATCGTTGCCGTCATGACTACAGTACCATTCCTTTTCCATACCATCAACATGACAACAACATGAGAACAATTATGATTCACATACGGCACAACGGTATACAGCACGAGAGAAACAAGACGAGATTGAGTGCGAACTCCTGATTCATTACTGTCATATACACATAAAGATTTGTTCCTCAACACCAATCCTCCCAGCGGACATACTTTCCGGAATCCACTTCGAATCGAATCGAATCACCTACAGGCGAGACAGACCGGTCACTTCCCTAGGTGCGTGGTACTCGGGGACGCGCATGTCAAGGGCGCGGCCGCTGTAGCCCAAATCTTCGGCCGTGAGCATCGCACACTTCTCTCCGATGAGCAGGGCACTTAAAAACGTTAGCAGGAGTCTCCAAGATGGATACAGGGCGTGCCACTCACGTGGAATAGGTGTTACATCCAACATTGTCAGGGCAAATGGACAGGTCAGAAACCTTCAGGCCCTTGACGCCGTGGACGTTGAGGCGCTCATCGAGCACACCGTGCTTGACGATGCTGTTGCCCTCCTTAGGGGCCATCGAGCACGTGCCAAGGGAGTGCCAGGTGGTCTCGACGTGGCGCTGTTGAAAGAAGAGACGATCGTTAGCTAATGATCCCAATCGAGAATAGTTCGAGGGAAATTTCGGAAATTTCGAAGGCGTACCTTGGTCCACTCGATGACATGCTCGATGTCAGTGTTGCTGTACGGCAAGTCCTCGCGGACGGCCTGGCAGTTGCTGTTGAGCATGCTGGGCTGCGGTGGCTTGCCGGCCTGGACGGGCATGGACCAAGAACCGTGCTGGATGCCTGCGGTGATGTGGTTGGGACCGGCGTAGGCGTTGGTGGTGGCGAGGTCCATGTCAAGGGCGCGTGCCGGGGAGTCGTAGGCGTAGAAGGGGTGCATGCCTGTGACTTCACCGGCGTAGGCGTCCATGCGGCGGGCGGTCTCGCGGGACTTGATGTAACCCCAGACTATGAAGAGTCAGTACTGCTAATGTTTTGATTAGGACATCGAAATCGAGATCGACTCACCCATTGGGGCCATGTCGCGCTTGTCGTTCATGAAACCGGCATCGAAGTCGGGAGCGTCGTAGGCGGACGGGCTGGTGATGAAGGTTTCGCCGCGAGAGAAGGGATACTCGAGGAAGTGGAACATGGTGAAGAACTGGAAAACGTCAAGTCAGCAACAAACCTCATCATCAGCCCAGACAAGCACAACTCACCTTGCCAGGAGGCATCATCATGTGGTCACCGAACCAACCAGCAATAACCGAGTAGTGCATGACAGGCTTGTCTGGCTTGTCCTTGAAGTACGAGTCCCAACCAGAGCGGAACTCGGGGCAAGGCCAGCTGTCCATCTGCTTGAGCTCCTCCTCGGTGGGGCGGATCTTGACACCAGCATCGATACCGTTGGTAGCAAGAGGACCGGTACCGTTGATCTCCCACTGCTTGAAGACCTTCTCCTGGACCTCGGGATCGCCACGGACAAAGTCATCAAAGGACTCGACGTGAGGCTTCGCGCGGTATGTGGCGAATGTCAGGTAGTGATCCTGGAAGTTGAGACCGACACCGGGGAGGTCGACGAGGGGCTTGACGCCAGCCTTGCGGAGTTTCTCGGGGTTGCCGATACCAGAGCGCTGCAGGATGAGTGGTGAGGACAAAGTACCGCCAGAGACGATGATCTGCTTGCGCGCCTTGTAGATCTTGGGCTGCTGGTTGGGGGAGAGGGGCTTGGTTGGGACGATCTTGACGCCGGTGGCGCGGCCGTTCTCGATGATGACCTTCTCGCACTTGCTGTTGACAACGAGGTGCAAGTTTTGGTGCTGGGAGCGGGTGCTGTGGATGTATCCGTGGGCAGAGTCGGATCGACGTCCAGTATCGCGGTTGATCCACTTCAGCCAGTGCTCAGCACCGTGGCCGGTGACCAGATCCTGGAGATCATCGGTGACTGGAATGTCTTGGGACTCGACGGCACGAAGGAAGTCCTGCATGATCGGGTAGGTGTAGTTGCCGAAAGATACCTTGATGGGCCCATCAAAACCGTGGATGTCGCGGTTGTTGCTGGCACGCTGGTATGTCTCGTGCTTCCTCATGAGTGGGATGAGCTCCTTGGTGGTCCAGCCCTTGGCCTGGAAGTCGTCGTAGTCGGAAGCCGACGCACGAGTGTACATCATGAAGTTGATACTGGAGCCACCACCGAGGACGTGGGCGACTGGAACGACCGCACGACGGCCACCGAGCCACTCGGAGGGCCTGGAGTAGTAGAAGGTCGCAGTCTTGCTGTCGAGCTTCATGTTCTTGGGGTAGATACCGGGACGGTAGACCCACGGGTTCTGTTGGACTGTTAGACAACGTCTTCGATTGCAATCTGCCTGGACAAACGAACGTTCAAGTTGCTCTCTCCGGCCTCAATGAGCATGACCTGGAGGTTGTGGTCCAGATTTGCCAGACGGCCTGCCACGACACAACCGCATGATCCTCCTCCGACAACGATGATATCGACCTCGTCGGGAATCGTCATGGTGCCGTTTGTCTTGTTTGGTATTGTTGGTTGATGGGTATGAGGAACTTCGATGAGTTGGGAAAAGAAAAAATTGCATCCACTGAGATACATGGACTATCTATATCGACTGATCCCCGCACGATCAGGCGCTCGGCAAGAAGGAAGTTCAGGTAACCGCTTCGATCGTTTCCAAGCACGCATACCATCACCAAACTACTGCACCGCATTGGGACAGCTCCTGGCATCCCCTTGGCCCTTCCCCGCCATGTTTCGGCCATTGGGGGAAAGTAAAAGGACAACTCCACCATTGCTAGCGGCAATAAGCAGAGACAATATGTATTGCGAGCAGACTAAGACCTCCTCCGCGCAACACGTTGGCGCCCGGCCGCGTCTACAGGTGGAGGTAGAGTTATGCGCCATTTTGCTGGGGTGCTGTAGGTATGCAACGCCACGCTACGAGCAGGCTGTAAGCTGCGGAGAAGCTCAGGATCTGATCTACCTTGCCCCTCTGAACATCAAACACGAGCCATTGATACGCCCTCAAAGGGACAGGGGTGGCAAAGCAGGCTGTGCTTGCAGAAGAAGAAGCATCCAGGCTTTTGCCATGCTTACTAGACGCGTGGGAGTGGTTGGCAGTTGCAATAGATCGTTGTCTTGGTTTCTTCTGTATTGTCCGGTCCTTCCGGTAATTTCACTTACCGAGCTCCTGCGGCGTCTTCTGCACCGAAAAATGATCATGAGAACTACCAGATCGATCATTCTGATTGCTCCGCCCTCGATCTACAGTCCATTGTATTCCTACGGCCCTGCCTAATGTCTGGAAGGCAACGTGACGTTCCGTTGGCGGGCCAAGGGTGCAGCGGGCCACGACGGAGTACCAGTCCGTAGGTCGAACTTTCCCCATCCTTCACCCCGCACGACACGCAGAAACTCTCTGCACACCCACGCACGCACCGGACAAACCCACAAGTCCAGCAAGACCTCAGCCTCTGTTTCGCTGGTATTCTGGCTCAGAGGAGTAGGGAGAGGTTGGGCGCGACCACCGATTGAATCACTTCAACGGCCACCCCGCAAAGCAGGTGGGTCTTGTTTGCGGAGAACCTTGCCTAGTGCGTCAGGGCACATCACTTACCGTCCCTGGCGCCGGCCTACGGCTCACGGAAGATCTTCTCTCCACTACCCAACTCCTCCTCTCTTACTCTTGGCCTGCGGGACTGACAAGCTGTTCATGCACCTCGCCATCTCGTCTGATATCGCTTGCGGGTGTATGAAATTGCCGGACCAGCTCGTACTAGACAGACAAACGATACGACCAAACACCGACTTGAGATCAAACGAACCATGAAAGTGTCTTGACGCTTTAGGCGTACACGGCGTATCCTGCTGCTCGAGCAGTCGCAGTGTTAGCTAGAGCTACAGCTACCTGTAGGTCCGCTTGTACATGCTTGAGACTACTTCCTGGCGGCACTACTATAGCTCTCTGTTCACTAGTAAACAGCGAGCATCTGTACTAGGGAACTCCGGGCGAGCCTATCACTGCCACAAGGCTGTGCGTGGCTGCTATAGCTACTGAGGGCTGGGAGATCTTCTGATGCCGATAACCCGCCCATCGGTGCCGGCCCCGAATAAAGAACACTTTAACCGCAGCTCTTACTCTCTCGCAGACTTATGCTCGGTGGCGATGACCAGCTGTGCTGAGTGTGATGTTCATAAGGTAGGAAACATGCAATCAGACGCTTGAACTTCATATATGGAGGAAACCCCAACAACTATGAGAACAAGACGAACGTCGATCGAGACTTTTGGTATCACATCCGCGACCATGTGCTACTTCCCCAAACGTGCATAAAGATTGAACATCAGGTTCGAAAGGTAAAAAAGCAACACTACTCATGCGGCAGCATTGGCAGAAACAAAAATACACAAGTACAGTAACAACGGTAGCGCCAGAAATTAAAATGAATCCCGTGCACCAGGTGCGGAGAAGAGAGCTCTAGAGTTCCAGGGAAAAGCAAGAACAGCCGCACCGCACACCGCGACTCGAAATCTACTTTTTGTGTACGTCTCAGCCTCTCGTAACCTCGTCAAGGGACATGGTGCTTGTAAGCGAGAAGTTTAGTACCGATCCCCAAGGTCGGATTTGCATGGTATGTATTATTAATGGTGAATGTGATATTGGGGTCTTCTCCCAGCAGCTGCAGAAGCAGCATAGTCTGGATCGCCCTCGATGTAACAATGCAACACAGCCTCAGCGCATTGGTGGCCACTGGTAGCTGGCACGCGATCTGGAACTCCTCCTCCACCAAACCCTGTCTGAAGCCTCGACCAACCCTCCAAACCTCCAGACCTCGCCAGCTCATCTGCCACCACATCAATACTCAACAACACTCCCCCTCAGCCTCCTCCTCCCCACCCCCGTCTCCAACTCCCCCCTCAACCTGCACCTGCACCTCCCTCTCGACCTCTCTCCGCTCAGCAGCTTTCACCGCAGCCGCCTTCCTCCTCACAGTCTTCACCGTCTTCCCACTCCTCCCACTCTCCACAGCCTTCGCACTCTTCGCATCCCCGCCCACCTCCCTAACCAGCGCCCCACAAGCCTCACACCTCCTCCTCCCCTTCGCAACCCCAGTCTTCGCGATCCTGAATTTCGGCCAATGCGCCGAATCCGGAGTGTTGACGAGCTTGCGCGGCGAATGGCGGCTGCGGTCGCCGGGATACCAATGGTTGATTGGCTCGATGATGTCGCCGGGGACGAAGGCCTTGGGTCGTCGGCGGTTCAGTTTCTTTGGGGTCGGAGGAGGTATTGGAGTTGGAGTCGTCGCTGAGGCCCAGATTCTGAGGATGAAGGCGTAGAGACTCATGTTTTTTGAGTTTTCGGTGTGCGGTTTTGCTGGGTTTGTAGTGGATTTCTCGCTGTATTGAATCTGCTTCGGGGGGTGGGAGAGACGTTGGGATTGGATTTTGCTAAAGGTGAAGAGGAGGTAAGCTTGGGTTTCTTTGTTAGCATTATGAGATCTCTTCGTTGGCCGGATTTGGGTGCGCTGTCAGCTCGTCGTGTATCGCCGCAAGTCTCAAGTCAAGACAAAGAAAACAAGTCGCAAGCTGGAAAGTCGAGACTTGCGTGGTGAGACGATTCCTTGTACATGATCTAACACTAGTAGTCACTCATCTGGCCGTCTTCATCATCGCTCATGACAGCGGCTGGCGCCTTCGCAGCAGACTCAACCAGAGCCTGCACTGCGTGCTCGCAACCGTTCTTGACAGCCTTCCTCTCCGTCTTACCATTGGCAAGTTCCGCGTTCGCAATAGTCGTCTCGATGAAGTAGCGCAAGCTGGCAACCATCTCGGGCCTCGAGCCAGCCTGCACGAAAGCCTCCTTCACAATCTGCTCAAAAGCAATCTTGGAAGCGGCCTTGTCGCCCTTTGTGGCGGCTTTCTTGTGCGCTTGCAGGAAAATAGTTGTCAAGAGCACTTCGGAGAAGGTCCTCGTCTTCGGTTGCATGTAGGTGAAGTTTAGGTTCTTGAGCAGAGTGATGCTCAGGCCACCATCCGCGATCAGTGAGCCGTAAAGTTTTGCCACGTTGACGATTTTGCTCGTGCTCATCTGCTCCTCGGGCTCAATCTCTGTGTCGTCTTCGTTGGGACCTTGCTCACCCATACGACGGAAGATGCCCAAAACCGCGAATTGGAAAGCTTTACGGATTTTACGATCGCCGCACAGCTTGCGCGCAATCAGAGTGTAGTATGGGTTATACGCTGTCTCCGTGCTGGCGCAGTGAAGCAACACCCTGGGGATCTCCAGCTGCTGCTTGTTCTTCAGGTGAAGTTTCAGCAAGCGCATGTGTGCGTCTTTGATGTCAGAGGCGTCGAGAATTGACATGAAGATGGCGCGGCGCACGTCGGTGTTCATGCCTTGAGCTCTTGCGAGTTTCGCCGACGAGATCTTGCCCGGGGTGTCGGTCTCATAACCGGCGTCCACATCGTCTTGTTTGATTCTCGTGCTTGAGGCCCCAACTGGTCCGTTCACGAGCTTCGCTGGATCATGGTATGATGCACCCACAAGCCACCATTTGCCCTTTTTCTCGCTGTCACGGATGTCGGCGAGAGAAATGCGCAAAGGCTCTGTGGCCTTGGTCGTTCGATTGCTGAGTGTGCCGAGGGTCTTCTTCATACGGGTAGTGTGCTCTGATGACACTTGTGATGCAGAAACGCCAGTCTTGACTCGGTTGTTCTTCAAGTTGTTGATGGTCTCAATCATGAACTTTGTACGCACTGAAAGCTTGTCCTCACCAATTTGTGCAACGGAGCGCTGCAGGAGAAGTACGATGTCTTTCAACGCACTGGGGTCTTCAGAGCGAAGCTGTTGGCCGGAAGTGCGGATCATTCTCAACAAGAGCTCTGTGTTGTTCTCTGAGAGCCCTTCGAGGAAAATACGGATGTAGTCGAACATGATAGTGCTACCCGTCAGCTGGAATGTGTAAAGGTAAGAGAGGAAACCGATCAAGTTGAGCGTCGCCTTGCCCTCGCCTGCATCTTCGACACGAGATCTGTCAATTCCGATGATGATCTGTTCCAGAATCTGCGCACCAAAGTCTGTACCGACCACTTTGAACAGTGCCGTGGCGAATCCAGCGTGTAGGATCAGGAACGTCTCGTTCAGTATCGACGGATCAGATGCGCGGCTGACTAACAGATCAACCATAGTTGATGTTACGTGTTGACGAGCGCTCTTTTGGTAGACCTCCTCTACTGATTGCAAGATTGATAGTAAGTTGGCTTCGGAGAGACGGTTGAGCAAACCCTGCAGCTGTCGGCGTAGCTGTTTGAGCGCTTCTTCGTCAGAGGCTGCAGGCTTTCGTAATGAAGGCGGAATGTATTTTCCAGCTGGAGCTGCGTTCTTCGGCATAGGCGCAACATATGGATTTTCGCGCTCCTTTTTTGGTGGTGGACTTGGTTCGTCGTCGTCGTCGTCGTCGTCGTCGTCTCCAGAATCCATGTCCCCGAAATCATCGCTTCCAACCTCGTCGTCCGAGAACGGGTTCTCCATCACATCTTCGTCTTCCTCGTCGCCATCATCGGCCTCGCTCTCGACAATCTTCTTTACAGGTTTTGATTTCAGTCCGGCCTTCCGTCTCTTCTCCTGTAACCACGCATCATCCTCCGGTCTCTTCCTCTTCCCTGCACTGCTAGTCTCAGCGTCGTCGTCGGATCCGTTGACCAGCCAATCCAGTTCATCATCTCCGACCTTGTTCTTCTTTTTCCCTTTCATGCCCAGCTTCTTCTCCAGCGCAGCGATCTCATCGTCATCATCCTCTAGTTTCGACCTGACTGCGCGCGATACAACAGGTCTGGCTGGTTCGTCGTCCTCCTCTTCGCTCATGTCATCATCATCTTCGTCATCTCCTGACATTTCTTCCAAGCTGCCCTCCGATTCACTGTCTGTGGCCGGAGCCTTTTTCAATATCGACTTGGCGGGTGGGACGTCTTTCGCGGGCTTTACTTTTGCGACTGGCTTAGTCTCGGCTTTCTTGGGTTTGGTTTTGGCGGGTGTAGATGTCATCTCTTCGTCGGAGAAGTTGAATTCGTCGCGCTCTTCACGGCCGTATGCAGCTGCAGCACGATCTATCCTTCGCATACCCTGCGATCCGGCAAAGCCCTCTCTGCCGCCTCTCTTCGACTGTCTCTCCTCTTTTCTTCTGTCCTTCCTAGTTGGCTGGCCACGGCCGCGTTTCGATATTCCACCATCTAATAGAATTAGCGATTGTTATAGTACATCAGACGAAAGAGGCTCGTACCTTGCACCTTCTCCAGCAAGGCTTGTGGCAGCTGAGGCCCTGGGTATCCACGGCGACCCATTGCGACAAATCGTGGTATTGGTGAAGGAAGGCCGGCCCAAAATTTAGGTCTTCAGTCTGGAGTCGGACCCTTCTTCGCCGACGCCGACCCCACGCCTCCCACCTCACCTTGGCCATTCTAGACCTACAAACTGTTGGTATCCTTCCAGGTTATATACACACGAACACAGCCATGGCGAAAGCTCACATCACTAACGATGAGGTTTGTACATCGCCCGACTCAGCACGAACAGACTACTAATCCAACGACAGTTCTTCACCCAACTCACCCAAATGATGGAGCGGAAGCAACAAAAAGGCCACGGATCCGTCTTCCTCACCCAAAAGCGCCGTACGTGCGATCGCACTTCTACTCTTCCCGAACCTTTTACCTGACGAAACCACCTAGTCACATACGACCAAACCGCAGCAAAATCCCCCTCCGAAAAGGTCCCCGGCGACCCGCTGTCAGATCTTCACCCCACACTACCGCTGCCTGTGCTCATGCGCGCATCCGACGGCGAGACACAATCGAAAGACCGCGTGAAGAACAAGGACCACGTCAACCTCAGTACGGTTGTGCAGCCGGACGATTTGGAGGCCTTTTTCACACGATATGCCGAAGTGTGCAAGACGACGATGCTGAGTCTGCGCAAGAGGGATCGCAGAAAGAGGAAGGGTGACAAGAGCAAGAAGAAGAAGGGGGCGGAGACGGTCGAGAAGAAGTTGTGAGAGATGTATTGTGGGTTGGAGTTTCTTGCATCTTGCACTGGAAGAATGATGGCTGGAAATGCTATTTTGGCAAGTCAGCTGCACGACCGGACGGAGCGAGCACCTGCGCGCAGGCATTTCGAATTCGCCACCGCGCGTACCACTGCTGTCGCATATACATGAGACAACTGCGAAGGAGGGAAGAAAGAGCAGCTGGAAGAACGAGAACCACAGCCACGTCGCTGGAAGGTCGGGGCTTTTTGGAGGCCGTGATGCGTCCCGATTAACGCGTTGTTGCAAAATCGACGAAATGCGCGTCATCAGGCACGGCCAGAACAAAGTGTATATCGAGAGTCGATCTCGCGATGGGATGATGCATGACTTCCACCGCACGTAAAGAAGTAATGTCAAAATATACCCAAACTATCTCTGCAAGGCTCAATAAGACCTGTCCGCTTTATAGCTGATTTGATCTTGGGAAAAGCTCCAGCATCACTCATGCATCAAACCCCGCTCAGTCGATCCAGTGTGGGTGGTAATGTACCCAGCAACCCTTGGTAGTGCTGACTGCATGTTCATTCTGCAGCATCCAGATAATGTATATCCAACGCCCTCAGGAATGCAAACCCTATTGGATCCAACCAACAGCCTCGCCGAGCCCTTCAACGTGTCTTGCAGCAACACCGAGCAATCACCACAGCCCTGCTCCGCAAAACCCAGCCAATCATCCATCCGCGCAAAACTCCCTCAATCATCCAACTCAACCAGCTCCTGAGTCACTAACCCCTCCGTAATCTTCCTCCCCAGAGCCTCCGGCGAGTCCTCATCCACAATAGAAAACAGCACAATCTTATCGTCGAACAGATCCAACGAATCCACGCGGTCCTCGTCCTTCGGCCTCTCCCCTCCCATGATCAGCACGCCCTCCTTCATGGTCGTCGTGGCGTACACCCGGCGCACAGTCTCGACCGTCGTGTACTTGTTGCCTTTCATCCAGGTGAAGTGCGCCTCCTTGCACGCGTTGCGCGCGGCCATGCCGGGGTTGAGGATGCCGATCCAGTACCTGTGCGCCGGCAGCGCGTACGGGGGATGGAGGTGGGCGACTTTGGCGTGCCAGCGCCGCTCGCGGACGAAGGGTTTGGGGAGATCTCTCAGGTCGTCGGGGCCGGTCCAGATCGTCGGGAGGTTGGGTTTTGGGTCGATCTTAGTGTCTTCCTTTGGTGCTGAGGTGGGCTGGTGCGGTGGGGTGGCGGGTGGCGTGCTTGCGCTGCGCGTGTTGGAGCAGCCGGCTGAGTGTTCGCCTTGGCTGGAGCTGTTGGGAGCTTTTGTGAAGATGCTGAGGTATGCTGCTGTGTGCTTCTTGGAGGCGCTTTGCTTGCTGACGTTGATGGTTTCTTCAGGTTCGGTGGCGGGGTTGTAGTATGGCATCAGGTTTTGGCGTTGCTTGCCTTTTGTTTCAGGTGTAGTGTTGAGCTGGTCGCTGCTCTGGCTTTCGATCTGCATTTCTTGGTCGAGGGTCGAGGGAGCATGGGCATCGTCACAGTCGCCGTTGACAGCAAGGGTGTTCGATGAATCGAGAGCGAAATCATCCATCGGTGTGTCGTGGTCGAACTGGTGCTCCGGAGCATCTACAAACTCGCTTTCTTCGTCTGGGATGGTTGTTTGGTTGCCGCTGAGTTCAGCCATGGCTGCTTCAAAGAAGGAATCCGGATTGTCGGGGTCAAAGGTCGCCATTTGTGCGACCTGAGTGATGTTGTGGAAGGCTTCTTGAAGTTGTTTGACAGCGATTTAGCTAGGTGGCGAGAAGAAATCAGCTTGCTTTATGCAACAGCTGGGTGGCATCACATGTTTCACATGTAAGTGAAGCGGGCGGATGTGCACGTGTGTTGCAAACGATGTGATCACTTTCACAAGCTACTCCCACACATGAGCACGAGCTCCCAACCTTTAGTCTGACGACGTCTGCGCTCACCCTCCCTCCACCTTTCCTCATATAAACTCACGATTCCTGCTACATCAAAAACACCAACCCATGAAAAGAACTCAACAAGACAATTTGCAATGGCGTCTTCCGCTCCAAAGGGCTGGACCGACACTGAGAAGGTAAGATCTCCGACAAGCAACATCCGCAGCGCACTTCTAACTAACGTCCTGTAGGCCAGCCTCTTCCTCCAAATCATCGCCAAAGCTGGCCCGGTCCCATGGCCGGAGCTCACTCTGCCAGAGGGTCGCACCGTCAAGGCGTGCCAGGTCATGCTCGACAAGGAAAAGCAGAAGATCAAGAAAGCGCGTGAGGCCGCCGGCGAGGACGTCGACGCCGAAGTTGACATCTCCCAAGGTAAGTCTGAGCAATCTCACATGTATACATACATTCACTGACACGTGTCGCAGAAGCGTAAGGCGGCTGACACCAAGACTGGCGCTGCGAAGAAGGGTCGCAAGGGTAAGGCTGCTGCTGCTGCTTCTGCTGCTGAAAAGAACGAGGACGAGATCACCGTCGCGGAGAAGAAGCCCAAGAGCAGCAAGAAGAAGGCTGCCAAGGCTAAGGCTGGCGAGGGTGTCGGCGAGTCGGTGAAGGACGAGAGTGATGAGGTGGCCGGTTTACAATTTTGAAGTGCACCTCACATTGATGGGTGCTCGTTCGATGGACCAGGGCACTTTGGATACGATCTGTGCAAATGGGAAACACCGAGATGCCTGTATGTTCGCTCAAAGGCTTAACAAATAGGACTCGACATCCTCCGTACACCAAACCATCAAAAAATAACAGCGCCTTCCTCCATGCTCAAGATTGTTGAAACTCGCGTTTGATGGTTATCAGCAACTTCAGTCTGGGATTGGTCGTTGTTCTGTGCCTTGACAACTTGTTCAAGATGGTATATTTCAATCTTGATAGTCCAGCTTTAGCGAAAGTTGATGTTGAGCAGTTCTAGTACATCGTAAACTTGCTAGTGGGAATAGCTTGATTTGTTCAACAATTGCCAGTATAAGGTAAGAAAGGAAGCTTGGTGGTGGAAGCAAGTTTGGAAACCATCAAAGTAAGAGACGTTGATGAGGCTGAACCGGCGCGATCCTTCCCGCCTCTAACGAAAGTCTAATCGCAGCATCCATCTCCGTCCTCCGTTTCGCTGCTGTCTCGAAGGGTCATCTCTGATCCCGTAACACTCGCCTTCTCTTCCATCCCACCCGCTCCTTCAACAACGTTTCGGCTCCTTTGCGCGAGCCTGTCTGGATGCTTATCGGCTCAATTCCAAACCTGAGGATCGCCCTGTCAACTCTTGGGCGCAACAGTCGCAACACATCGTCATCCCGCAGCCTTGCGCTTCTACATTTGCCTGCAAAAACATTTTGCCTACCTTCCACTGCTACACGTACAGCGCGGTCATCTATAGGTATCTACCCTACGGTACGCACGTTCGGTGGCAGCCAGGCAAACTTCAGCTCCTCAGCCGCAATCATGGATCACAACCATGCCGCGAAGCGCAAGGCGTCTCCCACATCCACGTCAGATCGCCCGATGAAACAAGTACGACAGGACCAACTATCGCCCGCCATGCCAGCGAACGGTGTATCTGCAGATGCGTCTGCCAACGACACGCCCAACGGCTACGCATCTTCCGACGGCGAGGAAGCGGAGGAACCTGTTGTCGCTCAGTTGCAGGGCGAATCAGCAGAGTGGCAGGCAACAATTGAAAAAGTCGTCAAGAATGTTGTCAGCATACACTTCTGTCAGACGGCCAGCTTCGACACCGATTCAGCCATTTCGAGCGAGGCTACTGGATTTGTCGTCGATGCGAAGAGAGGGTACATTTTGACAAACCGACACGTCGTGGGGAGTGGACCGTTCTGGGGCTACGTTATCTTTGACAACCATGAGGAGTGCGATGTGTACCCGGTCTATCGTGACCCTGTGCACGATTTCGGTATATTGAGATTCGACCCCAAGGCTGTCAAGTACATGACACTCGACCAACTGGAGCTGCGTCCAGATCTGGCCAAGGTTGGCTCGGAGATCAGGATCGTGGGCAACGATGCCGGCGAAAAGCTCAGTATCTTGTCGGGTGTCATCTCGAGACTGGACAGGAACGCACCAGAGTACGGCGAGGGCTACTCAGATTTCAACACATCGTATGTACAGGCTGCCGCGGCAGCGTCCGGTGGTTCTTCAGGATCTCCCGTTGTCAATATCGACGGTGTTGCGATCGCTTTACAAGCTGGCGGCAGGTCCGACGGCGCGTCGACGGATTACTTCCTCCCGCTTGATCGCCCTCGAAGAGCACTGGAATGCATCAGGGCAGGCAAGCCGGTGTCCCGGGGAGACATCCAGACGCAATGGATGTTCAAAACTTTTGATGATGTCCGAAGGCTTGGTTTAAGCCCAGAGTGGGAAGCCAAGGTCAGAGCGGAATTCCCCAAGGAAACCGGCATGTTGGTCGCTGAGGTAATCTTACCCGACGGCCCCGGCCACACTCACCTTGAGGAAGGCGATGTCTTAATCAAGGTCAACGGCGAGCTTCTCACTCAGTTCATTCGCTTGGACGATATTCTCGACTCTAGTGTCGGCCGAACAGTGAAACTCCTGGTTCAGCGAGGTGGAGAGGATGTCGAAGTTGAGCTTGGGGTTGGCGATCTCCACGCGATCACTCCGGACCGCTACGTAGCTGTCTGCGGCGCTTCGTTCATGGACTTGTCCTACCAGGTCGCCCGCTACTATGCTGTCACGCTCAAGAACCCCGGAGTCTACTGCTGCGAGGCCTCGGGATCTTTCAGATTTGACGGCTCAGAATCTGGCTGGCTCATCCAGTCCATCGACAACAAGCCGACCCCTGATCTTGCCACCTTCATCGAGGTGATGAAGGCCATTCCCGACCGCAGCCGCGTTGTTGTGACGTACAAGCACCTCCGTGATATGCATACCCTCAACACGAGCATCTTGTTCATGGACCGACACTGGAGCAAGAGCATGAGAATGGCCGTGCGGAACGACGAGACTGGTACTTGGGACTTTACAGATCTCGCTGAGCCTCTCGACCCTGTCGACCCTGTGCCCAGAAAAGCGAACTTTGTGAAGATGGAAGCCGCGCAACACCCTGCAGCGGTCGACATCATCCGTTCATTCGTTAGGATCGGCGCGACAATGCCGATTAGAATAGACGGCTTCCCGAGATCTCGTAAGGTCGGCTTTGGCCTGGTCATCGACGCCGAGAAGGGTCTGGTTGTGGTCAGCCGCGCAATCGTGCCCTACGACATGTGCGACATCAGCGTGACCATCGCAGACAGCATCATCGTCGACGGCAAGGTCGTCTTCCTCCATCCATTGTCCAATTACGCCATTGTTCAGTACGATGCAAGTCTGGTCAAGGCACCTGTCAAAAGTGCCAAGTTGGCCGAACGTCCGATCAAGCAGGGCGAGAAAACCACGTTCTTCGGGTTTAATGCCAATCTCAGACCAGTCGTTTCTCAAACGACCGTCACTGACATCACGACCGTGGCCATCCCTGCCAGTGCGTCTACACCACGATACAGGGCGGTCAATCTTGATGCAATCACAGTTGACACCTCTCTGAGCGGTCAGTGCGGCAGCGGCGTTCTTGTTGCCGAGGATGGCACTGTGCAAGCACTGTGGCTCACTTATCTGGGCGAGCGCTCGGGTCACAGCAATAAAGATGTCGAATATCACCTCGGTTTCGCCACACCTGCGCTGCTTCCCGTCCTCAGCGAGATCAAATCGGGCAAAAAGCCCAACTTGCGCATTCTCAACATGGAGACACAAACTGTTCAGATGGCTCAGGCTCGCATCATGGGCGTCACGGACGAGTGGTTGGAGCGCGTGGAAAGTGAAGACCCCGAGCGTCATCAGCTGTTCATGGTCCGCAAGGTGGATGCGGGCAATGTTGGTGGTCTTGCCGAGGGCGACATCATCCTTACTCTAAACGACAAGCTGATCACACGCGTCTCGGACTTCGATATCATGTACAACAACGAGGTCCTCGATGCTCTCGTCGTGCGCAGAAACGAAGAGGTCCGCCTGCAGGTTGCCACGGTACCCACCAGCGAACTCGAAACCGATCGTGTGGTCGCGTTCTGTGGCGCTATCCTGCATCGCCCTCACCACGCCGTGCGCCAGCAAATCAGCAAAGTGCACAGCGACGTCTACATCACAGCTCGCATGCGTGGATCTCCTGCCTACATGTACGGTCTTGCGCCGACCAACTTCATCATGGCCGTCAACGGCAAGCCCACGCTCGATCTCGAAAGCTTCGTCCGCGAGACCAACAAGATCGAGGACAACACCTACATGCGACTCACCCTGATGACTTTCGATTCTGTCAAGTGGGTCTGCACTTGCAAGGCGAACAAGCACTGGTTCCCGACCATCGACATGGTCAAGGACCCCAGCGTCAGGGAGGGCTGGAGGTCCAACAATCTGGATGACGACAAAAAGAAGGGCGCTGACTTTCCGCCGATGGAGGATGCCGGTATGGAGGACGCTGACGGGTGTGCGTCGGGTGGAGAGTAGATGTAGTATCGCATCATTAGCATTGTAATAGAAAATGTACATTATGACCTCAATATTATCGCTGGACTATGGAAGTCTCTCATCCGTTGTCGAATCCATTCATTGATCATGTTCTAGCTTACAGATGCCTCATTTTATTCTATTGTACGTTTTCTTGCTATTTTGGGCGTGGTCCAATACCAAACCCGAACCCTGATGTGGATATCAGGCATCCCGTAGTGACGTTAGCGACTCCGCGAACTTCTGTCCTCAAGGCACACTGAGATCGCGAACGACCCTTACACATGCCCACTCCAAGATAATGCAGCAATGCTTCGTCGCACCAATGGGTTGAGCACGGCATTGAAGCTGCGGCCATCGCAACTACCACAATTCACAGCGCCAACATGCACCGCGACCCTTTCGAAATCCAAGCGCCAGTACGCGACAAACACCCACAGCCATGACATCGCGGTGCTAGGCGGCGGCATCACAGGCCTCGCAACAGCCTACTACATAACCCAACAACTCCCCCGGGCGAAAGTCACCGTCTACGAAAGCGGCGACAGGATCGGAGGCTGGCTGAACAGCAAGCGAGTCGAGGTCAAGGGCGGCGATGTACTCTTCGAGGCCGGCCCACGCACCCTGCGACCCGCCTCCAACGGTGTGCTGGCGGCGCGATTGATCCAAGAGCTGGATATGGGCAACGACACGATCTTCACGCAGAACTCGTCGCCCGCGGCAGTCAACCGCTTCCTATACTACCCGGATCACCTGGTGCGGATGCCGCACCCTTCGTACGGTTTTTGGGAGAACTTCCAGAACGTGTGGTCAGAGGACATTTTCAAAGGGACGCTGTATGCTTCCGCGACGGAGTTCTTCAAGGACGGAAGAGATGAGAGCGTGCAGGACGAGAGCATTGGGGATTTCTTCTCGCGGAGGTTCAGCAAGACGATGGTGGATCGGATATTGAGCGGCATGATTCATGGGATCTACGCTGGAGATGCGTACAAGCTGAGTGCGAAGAGCCTGTTCCCCAGGCCTTACCGGGACGATTTGATGCATGGGAGTGTGTTTGCGGGGCTTGTCAAGACGCAGCAGGAGGGTGTGGAGATGACCAAGGCGGAAATGAACTTCTTGCAGGAAATGAAGGACTTCAATTGGGATCCGTTGCTGCGGGCGACTTTGAAGGATACGAGCGTCTTCACCTTCAAGGAAGGTCTGGGCATGCTGGTGGACAAACTGGCGAGGAAGCTATGGGAGTCCGGCAACGTCGAGATCAAGACCAGCACTCCGGTGAAAGCTCTCAAGCTCGCAGACGACAAGACCGGCGTCGAAGTCACCTCTTTCAAGTCCCCCGAGCCCGTCCGCCACGACATCGCCATCTCCGCCCTCTCGCCCGCACACCTGAACGCCCTCGCACCGCCCAACACGACTCTGGCACCTGAAACCCCTACCGTGAGCGTCATGACCGTCAACCTCTACTTCCCACAAGCAGACATGCACCCGCCCGGCTTCGGCTACCTGATCCCGCTCGCCACGCCCTTCGAAAACAACCCTGAGCGCGCCCTCGGCGTCGTCTTCGACACCGCCTACTCGCCCTCAATGACAGACACCGACACCAGCAAGTGGACCTTCAACGATATGGAAGAGCTCACCCGCCAACGGGCGGCCGGCCGCATGATCAACGTCAACGATTTCAGCTGGTACAACTTCCCCGAAAAGCCCGTGGTGCAAGACTCGGTCGGCGAGCGCGGCACCAAAGTCACCGTCATGCTCGGCGGCCACTGGTGGGACGGCTGGCCTTCGTACCCCGACGAGAAGGAAGGATTGGCGATGGCGCGCAGCGTGTTGTCGAGACATCTGGGGATCCAGCAGGAACCCGAGGCGTGGGCCGTCAACATGGGAGCAGACTGCATTCCGCAGTACACCGTCGGCCACGAGGCTAGGTTGAAGGCCGCTCACAGCGCGCTGGCCAGCCAGTATTCGGGCAAGCTGAGGGTTGCTGGGAACTGGATGCAGGGCGTAGGTGTCAACGATTGCTTGAGGAGCGCGTGGGATGTTGTCAAGGGGATCAAGGACCGTAAGGATGGCGCTACGGGATTGGAGAATGTGGGCAGCCAGGACTTTGTGAGGTTGAAGCCTGTGAAGGTTGCGAGGGAGGGGGGTGAGGAGCAGCAGTAAGTAGGTGTATCCGTTTTTTTGCGTGTACAAAAGAAGGATAAGCGTGTTTGTTACAAATGTACAGATATCCACCTGCCTGGCCTCTCATACATTGTTTGCTTGATACAGTCAACTCAAACAGTTATTCGTATTTCTGCGTCAGTCTGCCTCTCCCTGACTTCTCAACGACCCACAGCCCATGCTCCCGAAGCACAATGTTCACCGGATCACTCTCTTCCCATCCATCCTGAAAGACCCTTCCTCGTCTTAGATGTCCAGCTCGTCAAAGTTCTCATCCCTCTGTGGTCTATACTTCAACGGAGCGGGCTCAGTCTTATTACCAAATACAAACTCGGCGAACTCGCGGCACTCGGAGCAGGGTTCCTTGCCCGTGGCATCATGAGCCAGCTTGTCGCACTAGGTGGGTAGCGAAATGCAGCCGCCCGCAACCGCCGGACCCGCTGGACTCTGGAAGTGGGAGGCAGTCACAACTTTCCGCTCCAAGAAGGAGCGCGATCTTGAATCTGTATTTTGACTGGCATTTTGCAGTCGATCGTACGCTCCTCCAAAGATGGCCAGACCCAAGCAAGGTGCCGAAGTGGACGAGTTGCGCTCGGCCTGTGAGGCAGGTAATTCTCGGCGTGTTGTTGAACTCCTCGGCAGCGGCTCAGTCACAGCCGCAGATGCGACTGCGTGCCTCGAGCAGACATGGAGACACCTTTCGCTGATGAGAATTTTACTTGAGCACGGTGCCGATCCTGCTGTCTGTGCTAATAAATTCTACATGGGCAGATCGATCGAGCTGGTCAGACTCCTCGTCGAACTTGTGTACGATATCAGTGTCAGTGGGCATTGGATTTTGCAGTATGCACCTAAGTCTCATTCATGCAGGCGTGCAGCTACAGTATGGCTGACAGGTCCCAAGGGATTATGCCAACTCGCGAGAGTCCATCGACTGGCTCCTTGACCATGGTGTTGACATGAATCGGACTGACTCAGAGCTTGCGAGAGATGGGAGATATGACCTGCGATCGCGCGACTTTTCGCTGAAACTACTCAACATCGTTGCTGCAAGTGGCGACATCGCATACTTCGATCACCTCGTCTCCCGTGGTGCTGATCCCCGTAAAAGCCTGGCACTTCACAGTGCCTCCAAGTGCGAGGACTCGCAGCAGGCGACGGCAATGATTAACCACCTTCTCGACATGCATCACATGCAGATCGAAGCCAATAACGAGGATCTGCGCGACTTCTTCCACGCGGCGGGTGACAGTGGCACACCATTGAACTCCGCAGTCTACCACCAGAACCTACCCGCTGTACTCACGCTACTAGCACGAGGAGCGAACCCAGACAAGGCTGTCTACCAGACGATCGACTATACTCTCAAGGATTTGCTGCCAGCCCTCGGCCCATTGCTAGACGCGGGCGCGGATGCAAACAAGTCATTCGAACACGCAGTCGACAGGCTCAACTTCGAGGCCGCAAAGATAAGCCTTGAGAAAGGCGCAGATCCCACACGAGCATTGCGAATGCAGCGTGCTAAAGCCGCCAAGAAGGCGACGCACTCCTTCGACCGCGACAGGGACGAGGAACACGGAGACGGAGGAGACTCAACAGACGATGACGAGGATCTTGCAGCTCAGAGGAAGAAGATGAGAAAGCTTGTCAGCTCGGCCAACTGTAACGGAGGTGGAATGCCGCTGGGTTTAACTAGAGTCCAACCAAGGGTTGACTGAGGCGAGGGAAGAAGTGGTTGGCATAATGAATACTGTTCGTTATAATCACTGACTTCGATATATGAGTTGAGCACGAGGCTCCTATCTAAGGAAAGTATCCGTTCTATATACTAAGGAGACTCGTGGGTATGCACGACATATGCGATACTATAGAGATGTGCGAGACTCGCAAGTTTCGCTCTTCTCGTGGTTGTCGCGCATTAGCACGTGACTTATGTATACGCGACGTCTGGGGAGCGCTAAGGCTAGAGGCCCTTCGCGTATGGAAGCGAGTGACCCTATAGGTTATTACACTATCCCCTTCCTATCTAGCGTCGTCTCGACGCTATGTCATATACCGAGGTAGGCCCCCCGTAACTTCTATTAGGCAAGCTACGATAGCTCCTCGACCTACGACTTCCTCCTAACGTCTCGCGGAAACTACTAAAGCGATTTCTCGTTTCCGAAACGAAATGCCGACTCCCTATTTTAACTGTTCGAAAGCGAGTCTACCGCGCCGATGCTTGATAGACGTACGATCCGGTCGTTATAAGTCCTATAACGACTTACACATTCGTTATAACCTCCGGGTTACCTTTAAGGAGTTCGAGAAGCTTACTACGACCCGCGCGCGGTTGTCTAAGGCGGCGGACGAGGCAGAAGATGAGCTCGAGGATACGGAGAAAGAGGCAGCGCGTCTGATCGTAGAGGCGCACGAGATAGTAGCTAAAGCGCGTGCTAAGGCCCGTCGTAAGCGTAAGGAGTTACGTTACGCCGAGAACAAAGAAGATGGCTCTTACTAGCGGGAGCTAGCTGCTATCGAGGCGGTACGGAATATAGAGTAAGAAGCGTCTACTTCTTCTTCTATAGGTCCCTCCGTGGATAACCTCCTAGCCTCCTCGGAGCTCCTAGACCTTCCTAACTTCGGAGACTTTAACCTAGCTATACTAGCGGCCTCCCCCTTTGCCTAGGGACAGATAACTAGTTCCGCTTTCCCGCTAGATACTAGTCTATCGGGGCCTTCGACATGAAGTGCTCTTCTAGTTGCTATGAATCTTCGGTATAGTTATATCCTTCCTATCGTATAAGATACTGTTTCTAATCTCTTATAGTCCTGTCTTTAAGTATGCGTTCGACTTAGTATATCGGTTCTTATATTTCCGGGTCGATATCCCGGATATCTTCCTATAGCGCGGTGTCTAGTGTTACTAGTTCTAGTAAGGATACGTAGAATATAGGTAGGATACGTATTTTCCTAGGTAGCTCTAGTTCGTAGTTAACTAGTCCCTTACGTCGAAGAATCTTGAATAGTCCTAGTTTAACTATATCTAACTTCTTTATTAGTTTATTCGACTTAATGTTACGCCGGAGGAGATAGACTTTATCCCCCTCCTTAAGGTTTGGTCCCTTAATCCTCTTACGATTTACGTACTTTATTATCTACTAACGGCAAAATATAAGTTCTAGACGTAAATTCTTATATATTTGCTATATCTCGCTTACGGTAGCTATAGCTACTAGATTCTTCGCTAGCACTTCTATATTTCTAGTAAGGTTGTTCGGCTGAAACCCGTAGGTAGTATAGAACGGTGACGTACCCGTCGTAGTCGTCGGTACGTAGTTATATGCGATTTATGTAAGTGAAAGTAGCGATATCTAGTTGTCCTAACGATCGTTAACATAACATCGGAGGTACTATTCTAGGGTCTAGTTTAGTCGCTCTGTTTATCCGTTAGTCTATAGATAGTATAATATACTTATCTTATGCTTAACGCCTAGATATTATATTAATACTATCTAAAAGTTCGATATAAATAGCTTATCCCGGTCGGAGACTAGTTGTTCCGGTATCCTATAATTAGCTACCACGTTCTTAATGAAAACGTATGCTAATTCTGTCGCTATCTAAGTCTTACGGTACGGAATAAACCGTCCGAACTTAGTAAAGCGGTCGGTAACTACCATGATTCCGTCGTAGGATTCTTTAGTTACCGGGTTAGCCGATAGAGGTAGCTTAACAATAAAGTCCATTACTATTGCCTACTATAGCTTCGTAGGAACTTATAGTAGCTATAAGAGTCTATACGGTATATATCGGTTATACTTACTTCGTCTATAGATCGAATATCTACGTACGAAATCTTCGATCGCGGTTCTTATCTTCGGGAAGAAGTATCCTACGCTTAGGATCTAAAGTATCTTTATAACTCTAGGATAGCCTATTAGTAGTCTATCGTAGTAGCGTTATATTACTAGTTCTCGTACTCGGCTAGGTATATAGACTAGTCCTTCGAAGTAGAGGAGTCCTTCGTCTAACTTAAAGCTTAGATGTTCTTCTAGGGATACTATAACTGTTTTAGCAAAACTATCCCGTAGAATTGCTTCTTTGATTTCCCGTATTAGCTAGTCGTTGCTAATGCTAGAAGTAGCTACGATCTTATTAATCTAAAGGGTTCCGTCGGAGTTTCGAACTATAACCTATATATTAGGTTTCTGTTCTCCCTTTATATAGTCTTCGCGTCTACTTATCGCGTCGGCGCGTACGTTATCCGATCCTTTCCTATAGTAAATCTTAAACTTAAACGTAGCGAGGTCTTAGTACTAACGCGCTAGTCTGCGTTCTAAGACTTTAGTTATTAGGAAAGTAGTAAGATTCTTATAGTCGGAGATCATACTAATCTCCTAGGCGTAGCCCTTAAGGTAGACTCTCTAGTATCGGAATGATTCGACTATAGCTAAGAGTTCCTTATCGTGAATCTCGTAGTTAAGCTCCGCCGGTGCCATCTTCCGAGATAGATAAGCTACGGGTCTCAACTTCTTCTGATCGTCTGGTTAGCTAAGGCATGCTCCGATAGCTTTATCAGACGCATCCGTTTCTACCGTAACTAGTTTCTTCGGGTCGAAGATGACCAGAATAGGCTCAGTCGAGAAGCTCGTCTTCAGTTCCTGAAACGCTTACTCGGCCTCGAGATTCCATTCGAACGCTTAATCCTTCTTTATCAGGTTCGTTAGTAGCGTAGCAATCTTAGAGTAATCCTTAATGAACTGTCGGTAGAAGTTCGTAAAACTAAGGAAGGATTGGACCTCCTTTACCGTCGTAGGTTTCGGCTAACTCGTAATAGCTTCGATCTTTTTCGAATCCATCTTCAGACCTTCTCGAGATACGATGTATCCGAGGAACTTGACTTCCTGCTTATGGAATTCCGTCTTTTCTGCCTTGATGCGCAG
>Ga0265797_10002548_pt1 | contig 30450 bp, 24 predicted proteins | sample P2T30metagenome_FD_192433 | JGI IMG/M metagenome (GOLD analysis project Ga0265797, IMG submission 192433) | Plant litter microbial communities from East Loma Ridge, Irvine, California - P2 T30 | ecosystem: Environmental > Terrestrial > Plant litter > Unclassified | place: USA: California...
TACCTGGCGCTGCGAGACTTCCTTGCCGACCAGGACTTCCTCGACCACGCGGGCCGATTTCTGGACCACGGCTTCCTCGGCCGTTTCGCGCAGTTCGATCGACTGTTCCTTGAAGGCGGTGGCGTCGGCGGTGCTGATCGGCTGGTTGACCGGACGGCGCTCGACGCTCACGTGCTCTTCGCGCAGGCCGATGCTCTGGTCGACCGGGGTCTCGACCACGCGCGAGTACACGCGCACGCCGCCGCGCTGGACTTCGCGCTTGCCGACCTTCAGTTCTTCCTCGACCACCGGAATCGCGCGGCTGGTGCTGCCGTCCTGGCTCAGGTCACGCTGCTGCGAGCCGCCGAGCGCGCTGCCGGACAGGCTGGTGTCGCGCTGCATCGACTGGCCGCCGGTGATGGCGGTGCCGCCCAGCGAGGCGTCGTCGGAACCCTGCAGCGATGCGGTGCCCTGCAGCGAGCCCGACGAGGAACGCAGGCGGTCGGCGTCGCGGTTGTCGTTGTCGGACAGATCGCCCGACTGCAGCGAACGGCCCTGGGTTTCCTGGTAGGTGCCGACGTCGCGCGGGACGGTGTCGTTCATTTCCTGGGCGCCGAAGTACATGGTGTTGTCTTGGCCGCGCTGCAGCGCGCCCGGTTCGGTGCCCGGGGGCAGAGCCGATTGCTGGGACATCGATTGCGAGCTGCCCGACTGCATCGAGCCGGCCGCCATCGAACCGCCGGACAGGGAGGACGATTGCGGCTGGTAGGCGCTGGCGCCCAGGCTGGCGGCGCTGCCGGTCAGGTCGTGGCGTTCGTCGATGTCCACCGGGCCGAAGCGTTCGATCACGTCGGCGGCGCGCTCGACTTCCGGTTCCGACTGGGTGGTCAGGGTCAGCACGTGGTGGCCGCGGCTGACGACGTCCGAGTAGCGGCTGACGTGCTCGTCGTTGTCGGCACCGAACAGGCCGGTGAAGAAATGCTTGATCGAGGCGCCGATGCCCTCTTCATGCGTCTGGTCGGCCAGCGGCACGTCGCCGCCCAGGCTGCTGGTCTGGCCGGTGGGGTCGGCACTCGAGACGTTGACGTCGCTGCGCGAAAAGCCCGATGCCAGCAGTTCGTCCATTGCGTTCTGGGCATCGCTGCGGTTGTCGAAAACTGCGACTAGAGTATGTTGCATGATGAACCTCCAATGATATCGATCATGTAGTTGATGGGCGGTCGCCGTGCTCGTCGAAGCGCTCCACGCTGACCTGCTCGGATTTGAGCAGGACCGTCTCAGCGTGGTGCTCCTCGCGCCGGGTCCTGGTGATGCGCAGCTCTTCCTTGATGCGCAGGCGGCGTTCCACCACCAGCACTTCTTCTAGGATGGGCACCACCAGCGTGTCGCCTTCGTAGCGGGTTGTGGGAGCCTGGTCCAGCGGAACGATCCGGTCCACCGGCACGTGGCTGACTTCCACCTCGTCGCGCAGCAGGCGTTCGTCGATCCGGCAGGGGTGCTCGGCGACAGTCTTGTGGATGCGCACGCCGCGTCCCGTATCGACGATCCGTTTCTCGATCCATGCCTCTTCCTGGATCACGGGAACCGTGAGGGATTCCTGCTGTTCCTGGCTGAGTTTTGATAGATCAATTGCCACGGCTCGCCTCCTCGGTAACGCAACGCTAGAGCACCCACCATACTCCAAACTTTTGCTGCCGCGCGCACCATTGACTATCTGCAAACATGCATTGCGAATGCCATTTAAAGTTGGGCTCGCGTAATGAAAAACGGGCCAAAAGGCCCGTTAAATCAAGGTTTTAGTGCGCCCGCGCACCGACGGCAGAGCCGCCACGACAGATCAGCCAAACGGATTCTTCACCGTCTTGACTTCGGGCGGCGGCAGCTGTTCCGGCAAGTCCTTCGCCTCGAGCGCGGCCACGACCTGGCCCAGCAAGCCGTGCAGCAGGCGCGCCTGCTCCAGGCCGCGGCGGTCGGCGGTCAGGTCGACGTCGCCCGAGAGCGTGATGCGGTCCAGACGGTTCTCGAGCGCCAGGCGGCCGACCTCGACGACGTCGGCTTCGTTCTCGAACGGGGCAAAGGCAGGTTTTTTGGCTTTCATCGTTATTCCTTAATTAGTTGATCTGTCTCAACCGCGGCCGCGACGCTTCGGTTCGCGGATCTTCGGCAGGCGCAGCATGCGCTCCTTGTCGCGCTCGCTCAGCGCGGGCAACAGGTTGATGCCGATGATGCGTTCGAGCTCATTGATCGGGATGACGTTCGGCTTTGCGTCGCCCTGGTTCTCGATGAACCAGGCGGCGCCGGCTTTCTGGCGCGGACTGTACACCAGTTTATACAGGTGCGAGGGCACCAGCACCTTGCCGACCTGGCGCAGGTTGCTGCCCAGGAAGGCCGGGCCGGTGATCACGTACAGGTCGCCTTCCTTCTTCGCCATCTTGCGCACCTCTCCTTCGATCGCGGCCCAGACGTTGCGGTTGTTCTCGCCGTCCTGGGGTACGATGTTGGCCAGGCTGAAGCTGTCGCGCTGGCTGGCGCGGTCGGGCATGTCGCCGTTGGGCGCCATGTGGCCGCGGTCGAAGCCGCTGCGCGAATAGTCCGCCAGCTCGGCGCGCTGGCTCGGCGGCAGGCGCGATTCGGCATGGAAGGAATCCTCGCGCGACAGGTCCTGGGCGGCCTCGACGTTGTCGGCACGCAGGTGCTCGGCCGACCACAGCGGCGTGCGGGTGATCGCGGAATGGGTGACGCCGAACACGTTGAAGCACAGCGCGCGCGTGTCCGGCGCGAGTTTCGGATTGGTGATCTGCGGTGCGCGTCCGCCGACGTAGTGCGACGGGCAGGACGCGCCCTGGAGTTGCGCCTGGGCGGCGGCCGCGGCAAGGAGTCCCGCCGCCAGGATGGCGCGGGAGAAAAGCTTCTGAAGCATGGTGACTCGAAAGGATCAAACGGAACGTCATTGTAGCCGACCTGTTCTTGCGTTACCTCATGAGACTGGTTGGGCATACAGTGCGCACGCTTGGCTTCAAATTTACCATTTCCAACCGGAATGCTATAGAATCCGCTTTCTAAAATCCAAAGCATATTTGAGCAAATATAGATTGGCGATGGACAAGCCCTCCATACCCGAGGACCTCCGGCGCTTCGTGCTGACCAGTATTCCCTCGGTCCCCTTCCTGGAAGCCCTGTTGTTGATGCATGCCGACCCGGCCCACCGGTGGCGCAGGGATACGCTCGCACAGCGCCTCTACGTCCGCGAGAAAGTCGCCGACGGATTGCTGGGCGAACTGTGCCAGTCCGGCATGGCCGCACCCTGCGCGGCGCCCGACGACGACTGTTACTGCTACCGCCCGGATGGCGAGGCGCTGCGCCAGCGCATCGACCGCCTGGCCGAGCTGTACGCGACCCACCTGGTCGAGGTCACCCTGCTCATCCACTCTTCCCTCGATCGCAAGGCCCAACAATTCGCGGACGCCTTCAAATGGCGAAAGGATTCCTAAGTGGCGGTTATCATCTACTCGCTGTGCGCCCTCACCTCACTGGCCTGCGCCTGCCTGCTGCTCGCCAGCTACCGCCGTACCCGCCATCGCCTGCTGTTCTGGAGCGGCGCCTCCTTCGTCGCGATGACCGTGAACAATGTGTTCCTGGTGCTCGACAAGGTCGTGTTCCCCGACGTCTACCTGCTGCCGGTGCGCCAGGGCGCGGCACTGGTGTCGCTGCTCCTGCTGCTGTATGGCCTGATCTACGAAAAGGAATGACCGTGACCAACATGATCACCGGGATGATTGCGATGGCCTCGCTCATCATCGCCCTGTTCTTCCTGCGCTTCTGGCGCAACAGCCGCGATCGCTTCTTCCTGTACTTCGCGCTGTCCTTCGGCATCGAGGGGATCCACCGCATCGTCGCCACGCTCAGCTACGACGAAAACGAGGACTCGCCGCTGCACTACCTGATCCGGCTGCTGGCCTACGGCCTGATCCTGTGGGCGATCCTCGAAAAGAACTTGCCGGGGCGAAAGGGCAAGCGCTAGCGTGCGCCCTCGGCGCGGCCCCCTGGCACATAATCGGTTATCGATATGTTGATATGGAGGCAAGCATGGCGACACCCGAACAGCAAGGCAAGCAGCAAGGCAATCCGCAAAACGGCAGCGAACAGCGTTCCGAAAACCTGTTGCCGACGGATGGCGGCGACGACGGCCAGTTCAATGTGGCCGAAGAAGTGAACCTGGACGAACAGGGCGACCTGGCGCGCCGCGTCGGCAAGCCGCCCAAGGGCATCGCCGGCGAGGCCCTGGCAGACTCCTTGAAGGATGATGCGGCGGACGACAAGCCGGCCGCCTGATCCCTTACATCGTCACCCCCATGCGCAGGCCCTCGATCGTGTGGGCCTGCTCGATGTTTTCCAGTTCCGGGACGATGCGGCAGCGCAGGTGGCGGCGCACGTCCTCGGGCAGCGCGTCCCAGTAGGCTTGCGTTACCTGCAGGTCGTGCTTGTCGGCGTTGCGGCCGTCCGGCGCGTCCACCCCCAGCACGAACACCGGGCGCGACTGCTGCGAACGGTTGGCGGTGCCGCGGTGGATCGCCAGCGCCGAACGCGCCGAGATGTCGCCCACCTTGGGCAGCTTGCGCTGCGCGCGCGCCTCGTAGCGTGGATACAGCGACTTGTCCGGGAACATGAGGTCGCCGCCGGCGAGGTCGTCCCACTGGGTGCCCGGCGCGATCTCGAAGGGGCCGATCTCCTCGGTCACGTCGACCGTGGTGATGTTGAAGGCGAGCGAATTCAGGCGCCGTCCCACCAGCGTTTCCGGCGGCGCCGGGAAGTCGCGGTGCCAGGGCTGGTGCATGGCGCCCGGGAACGGGATGTCGAAACCGGCTTCGACGATCTTGTAATCGGGCCCGAGCACGGCGCGGCACACCGCCACCACCCACGGGTGGTTGACGATGTCGACGAAGCCGGACAGGCGTTCCGGGTGCACTTCGACGTAGTAGCGGCAGGGGCCGCGCTCGAGCGCGCCCCTGGGGCTGCGGCGGGCTTCGGCGAACAGGGTTTCGATGTCCTGCTTCAGGCGCGCCACCCATTCGGGGCTGAAGGCGCCCTTGCAGGCGATGATGCCGTCGCCGTACAGGGCGCCCATGATGGCGGCGACGTCGTAGCCGGCTTGCGGGCTTGCGGTATCCATGGTGGTCTCCTCCTTGCTGTGCGTGCCATCCTACCGGAAACCGATGCGCCGGGCACGCACGAGCGGTAATTGACTTTCAACCCGACTCCTCCTACAGTCCACACAAGTTTATCGATGCCACGACACATGCACCCTGCGGTAGTCGCCGCGCCAGCGGCAACCGGCCCGGCGACACGGGCCCTGTATTCATTCGCCGCCGAAGGGCCGCGTGACACCCGACAGGAGCGTCCATGAGCCATCCCGACCACGGCCGCGTGCTGTTCCTGTGCGACCGCCCGGTGTCCGATCCCGCGGTCGGCAGCGTCGCCGCCGAACTCGGCTACGAGCTGGTGCGCGCGCGCAGCCTCGACGAAGCACTGGTGCACGCCGGCGCCGCCGGCTTCGCCCTGATCCTGGCCGGCTTTTCCGGCGATGCCGACGCCATGTTCGCCAGCGTGCGCGAACTGCGCGCGCGCCTGCCGCAGACGCCGCTGATCGTGCACGGCATCCCGCGCGACCCGCCGTTCTCGCTGGACGCGGTGTACGAAGCCGGCGCGCTCGCCGTGCTGCAGGACCCGGTCTCGCCGCCGATCCTGAAGGCCAAGGCCAGCTTTTTCCTGGCCGCCTTTGCCGACGCGGCCGAGCGCCGCCGTGCCGAAGCCGCGCTGCAGGAAACCCGCGCGCGCCTGGAATCGACCATTGCCAGCGCCGAGGTCGCGGTCTGGACCTGGGACGTGGTGGCTGACCGCGTGCAGGCCGACCTGCGCATGACCGAATTGTTCGGTCTCGGCCCGGAGGCCATGGACGGCGCGCCGCTGTCGGGTTACTTTGCCGCGATCCACCCCGACGACCTGCCGCCGACCCAGGCCCAGCTGCGCGTGGCGATGGAGGCCGGCACGCCCTACGACGCCACCTTCCGCGTGCGCACCTGGAGCGGCGCCTGGCGCTGGGTGCTGGCGCGCGGGCGGGTCGAGCGCGGCCCGGCCGGGCCGGTGCGGGTGCGCGGGGTCGTCATCGACGCCACGCTTCAGAAGCAGGCCGAGGAACGCCTGCAGGCCAGCGAGGAGCGCTACCGCACCCTGTTCGACTCGGTCGACGACGGCGTGTGCGTGATCGAGATGCTGTACGACGCCGAAGGCAAGCCCTGCGACTACCGCTTCCTCGAGGTGAACCAGGCGTTCGAACGCCACACCGGCCTGCGCGACGCCCTCGGCCGTACCGTGCGCAGCCTGAACCCGACCCACGAGGCGCACTGGTTCGAGACCTACGGACGGGTCGCGGACACTGGCGAGCCGGTGCGTTTCGTGAACGAAGCCGCCGGCCTGCAGCGCTGGTACGACGTGTACGCGGCCCGCGTCGGCGCCCCGGGCAGCCACCGCGTGGTGGCGCTGTTCACCGACATTACCGAACGGCGCCGCACCGAGGTCGAGCTGCGCCGCCTGGCCGACGACCTGGCCGAGCAGGACCGCCTGAAGACCGAATTCCTGGCCACGCTGGCGCACGAGCTGCGCAACCCGCTGGCGCCGATCCGCAGCGGCCTGCAGCTGATGCGGCGCGCCAAGGCCGACCCGGCCGCCATCGCGCGCGTGCAGGACATCATGGACCGCCAGCTCGACCACCTGGTGCACCTGGTCGACGACCTGCTCGACATCGCCCGCATCACGCGCGGCCAGGTCGAACTGAAGCCGGACTGGATCGACCTGGCCGCGGTGCTCGAGGCCGCGGTCGAGACCAGCATGCCGCTGATCGAAGCCTCGTGCCACCAGCTCGACCTGCGCCTGCCGGCCGAAGCCCTGACCCTGCACGCGGACTTCACGCGCATGACCCAGGTCGTCAGCAACCTGCTCAACAACGCGGCAAAGTACACCTCGCGCGGCGGGGCCATCGTGCTGGCGGCCGAGCGCGACGGGGCCCAGGCCGTCATCGTCGTCTCCGACAACGGCATCGGCATCCCGCCCGAGGCGCTGGAAGACGTCTTCAAGATGTTCACCCAGGTGTCCCAGCATGCGCAGCGCATCCCGGGCGGCCTGGGCATCGGCCTGTCGCTGGTACGGCGCCTGGTCGAGATGCATGGCGGGAGCATCACTGCGGCCAGCGCCGGCGCCAACCAGGGCAGCGCGTTCACGGTGCGCCTGCCGCTGGCCCGGCCGGCGCCGGTGCAGGAAGCGGCGCCGGCGCAGGCCTTGAGCGGCGCCGCCGGCGGTTTGCATATCCTGGTGGTCGACGACAACCATGACGCCGCCGAGACCCTGGCCGCCCTGCTCGGCATGATGGGCCACCAGGTGTCGAGCGCGAACGACGGCCACCAGGCGCTGCGCATGATGGCCAGCCTGCCGCCCCAGGTCGTGTTCCTCGACATCGGCATGCCCGGCATGTCGGGTTACGAAGTGGCGCAGGCGGTGCGCCGGGATCCGCGCCTGGACGGCGTGCGCCTGGTCGCGCTGACCGGCTGGGGCGGCGAATCCGACCGCGCACGCACGCGCGACGCCGGCTTCGACGACCATCTCACCAAGCCGGCCACCGCCGCCGCGATCGAGGCGGTGCTGGCGAAGTTCGGTTCACCAGTTGAGAGCTGAGAGCCGCTCGGCCATGCGCGGCCAGCACAGCCGCGCCACCTCGAGCCGGGTGGCCCAGCGAAAGCCATCCATTTCCGGCGTCGGCTTGCCGCTGACGTGGTGCGGGAAATAACTACGGCACACCAGGTGGTCCAGGGTCGGCAGCGTGTCGCCCACGTCGACCCGGTACAGGTGCAGCTGCTTGTCGCGCCGGTAGTCGAAGCGGCCCAGTTCCGTGAAGCGTTCGGGCGCGAATACCAGGCTGGTTTCCTCGCGCAGTTCGCGCATCGCCGCCTCCAGCAAACCCTCGCCGGGGTCCTGCATGCCCTTCGGGATATCCCACTTGGCGGTGCCCGTCACGTGGCACAGCAGCAGGCGCTTCTCCCCATCGACGACCAGGGTGCCGCAGGACACCGCGTGCTTTGTCATTCTGTTCCTTCGCCCGTTCGGATCGATCGGCAGGACGCGCCCAGCGCCTGTTCCAGCGCCTCCAGGCTGACCGGCTTGGTCAGGTGCTGGTCGAAGCCGGCTTCCTGCGACTGCTGCTGGTCGCTGCGCGCCCCCCACCCGGTCAGTGCGATCAGGATGGTATTGGCCAGCCGCGGCGCCTGGCGCAGCGCACGCGCCAGTTCGTAGCCGCTCATGCCGGGCAGGCCAATGTCGAGAAAGGCCAGGTCGGGCAGGAACTCGGCGGCCGCGCGCAGACCGTCCGGGCCGTCATGGGCGATGCGGGTGGTGTGCCCGAGTGCGCCGAGCAGGGCAGCCAGGCTGTCGGCGGCGTCCTGGTTGTCGTCGACCACCAGGACCCGCATCGGCTGCGGCACCGGGGCCGCGCGCGCGTCTTCCCGGGCCGGGCGCGGCCCGTGCGGGCTGCCGGGGCGCAGCGGCAGGCGCACGGTGAAGGTGCTGCCCTGCCCCGCGCCGCCGGAAAACGCGGCGACCCGGCCGCCGTGCAGCTCGACCAGGCGCCGCACCAGCGACAGGCCGATACCCAGACCGCCCTGGGCCCGGTCCAGGCTGCCGCGCACCTGGGTGAACATCTCGAACACCGAGCCGATCGCCTCCGGTGCGATGCCGATCCCGCTGTCGGTCACGGCGATCACGGCCTGCCCTTCCTCGCGCCAGGCGCGCAGCTGGACGACGCCGCCGTGCGGCGTGTACTTGGCGGCGTTGTTGAGCAGGTTCGACAGGACCTGCACCAGGCGCGTGACATCGGCTTCGAGTTCGAGCGGATCCTCGGGCAGCTCGACCTCGATCCGGTGACCGTGGGCCTCGAACAGCGCCGCGCTGGTTTCCAGCGCCATGGTGACGACGGTCGCGAGCGGCACCGGCTGTTTCTGCAGTTCGATCTTGCCGCGCGTGATGCGCGCGATGTCGAGCAGGTCGTCGACCAGGTGGATCAGGTGCCCCAGTTGGCGGTCCATCATGCCGTGCACGCGCCCGGCCGCGGCGGCGTCGCGCGGGCCCATGCGCAGCAGGTCGAGGCCGCTGCGGATCGGCGCCAGTGGATTCCTCAGTTCGTGCGCCAGCGTGGCCAGGAACTCGCTCTTGCGGTGGTCGGCTTCCGACAGGTCGGCGGCGACCCGGTGCAGCTCGTCCTCGGCGCGTTTCTGGGCCGTGATGTCGCGCGTGATGGTCGCCAGCCCCAGGTCGTTGCCGTCGCCGTCGCGCACCGCGAAGCCCTTGAAGTACACCGGCAGCGGCGCCCGGCCCTCGGGCTGGGCCAGGTGCAGCTCGCCCTCCCACTCGGCCTGCTCGCCGGTCAGGGCCGGCATCACGTGGTCGCGCACGAAGACGCGGTCCTCAGGCGGGAAGAAATCGAGCAGGCGCCAGGCCGCGATGTCGGTCTGGGCATGCAGGCCGGCCATGCGGCGCCCGGCCGGGTTGAGCCAGATGCCGCCGGCATCCGGCGTGAAGATGCCGATGAAGTCCGACGACTGCTCGGCCACCGCGGCCAGGCGCCGGATCCCGGCTTCGGCGCGCCGGCGGTCGCTCTCGTCGCGGAAATACAGGGCGATGCCGCCGCCGTCCATCGGAAAGGCGTTGATCTCGAACCAGCGTTCCTGGCCGGTGTCGAAGGTTTCGATGCGGCTGGCCGCGCGCCGCGCCGCGCTGCCGCGCAGCGCGTTTTCCTGGGGCGTGCCGCGCAGCGTCTGGAACAGGTCCCAGAACTGGCCGCCGACCAGGTCTTCGCGGCGCTGGCGCGTCACGTCCTCGGCCGCCCGGTTGGCATAGGTGATGCGCCATTCGGGATCGAGCGCGATGAAGCCTTCGCTCATGCTTTCCAGGATCGCGCGCGAGCGCATCTCGGCGGCCTGGCGTTCGGCGGCCTCGTGGCGCTGGCCGATCACCAGCGAGGCCGTGTTCGCCAGCAGCGCCATCGCCGCCTTCTCCTGGGCGCTGGCCTGGCGCCGGTCGCGGTAGTACAGCGCGAAGGTACCCTGCACTGCGCCGGACGGGGCCAGGATCGGCGTCGCGCGCGCCGCGCGCAGGCCATGGGTCCGGGCCAGGGCGCGGTGCCCTTCCCACAGCGGGTCGGACGCGATGTCCGGACTGTTGACGGTGGCGGCGCGCCAGGCGGCGCTGGCCGCGGCCGCACCGAGCGGGCCGATGCGGATGGCGTCCAGCCCGCGCTGGAATTCCGGCGGCAGCGACGGCGCGGCGGCATGGCGCAGGTGCAGGCGGTCGGGCGCCATCAGCTGCACCGAGGCCAGCGCGGCGCCGCCGCTGTAATCCTCGGCGGTGCGCGCCAGCACGTCCAGCACGTCGCCCAAAGGGGCGTCGGTGACCGCCAGTTCCAGGGCGCCGCGCTGGCCCACGGCCAGCAGGTTGGCGCGGGTGCGCTCGGTGACGTCGACGCCGTGCAGCAGCACCCCGGCCACGGTGCCGTCCGGCTCGCGCAGGGCCAGGCACACGAAGTCGAGGAAGTGCTCCTCGAGCCGCGCGGGGTCGTCCTCGGCCTGCAGCAGCAGGCGCATGTTGTGACCTTCCTCGGGCGCGCCGCTGCGGTAGACCTTGTCGAGCAGCTCGATGAAATCCTGGCCTTCGAGTTCCGGCAGCGCGGTGCGCAGCGGCAGCCCGTCCAGCGGCCGGCCACGCACCAGTTCGCGGTAGCGCTGGTTGGCCATGTCGATCACGTGGTCCAGCCCGCGCATCACGCACATCACCGCGGGCGCGCGCTGGAAGATGTCGCGCATGCGCTCGTTGGCCGCCTGCACTTCGCGGTACAGGCGTTCGCGTTCGGCTTCCGACGAGGTCAGGAGCAGCGAAAAGCGGTCGCGGCTCTCGCCCAGCTGCCGTTCGCTGCGCGCCAGCTGCTCGCGTGCCAGTTCCGCGTTCTTGCGGTACAGCTCGATGAACACCGACACCTTGGCGCGCAGCACCACCGGGTTGAAAGGCTTGGTCATGTAGTCGACCGCGCCAAGCGCATAGGCGCGCTCGACCGGGAATTCGTCGGCGTCGCCGGCGGTCAGGAAAATGATCGGCAAGCCCTGGGTGCGCGGATGCTGGCGGATCAGTTCGGCCAGTTCGAAGCCGTTCATGGTGGGCATGCGCACGTCCAGCAGCACCACCGCGAAATCATGGGCCAGCACCTCGCGCAGCGCCGCCTCGCCCGAGGTCACGGCCACCAGCTGCTCGCCGACCCCGGCCAGGATCGCTTCCAGTACGGCCAGGTTGGCCGGCTGGTCGTCGACGAGGAGGATCTTGGTGGCGGCATCGGTGGTCATATTAAATGGACAATAGGCGGCAAGCTGCCGAAAGTCAATTGTGCGCGGCTGAAGTCGATGGGACTCCACACTATGCGGTTCGCCATGTCGCATGCATATCCGGAGTCGTCGATGAATTTTCCCTTCCCGCTGCACGGCCGCCGCTTCAACTTCCTCGGCAACTCGTTCGAAGACTGGGCGCTGGCCGTGGCCGTCACCGTGCTGGCCATCGCGGCCATGCTGTTCCTGCGCCGCCTGGTCCTGCGCCGCGTGGCGCGGGACGCGCGCCGCACCAGCGCCCGGATCGACGATTTCCTGGCGGCCATGCTGTCGCGTACCTACCTGCTGTTCATCGTCGCCTGCGCGGCTTATCTGGGTAGTACCTTCCTCGAGCTGAGCGCCAGGCGCGAGCTGTTCATGTCGCGCCTGGCGGTGGCGGCGCTGCTGCTGCAGCTCGCCGTCTGGGGCGACGTCGGCCTGCGCGCCTGGCGCGACCAGTACCGCAGCAGCGGCGACGGCGAACGGCGCGCGTCCAGCAGCGCCCTGTGCTTCATCTCGCGCCTGGCGCTGTGGACCATCGTCACCTTGATGGTGCTGGACAACTTCGGGATCAACATCACCACCCTGGTGGCGAGCCTGGGCGTCGGCGGCATCGCGGTGGCCCTGGCGACCCAGAACATCCTCGGCGACCTGTTCGCTTCGCTGTCGATCATGCTCGACAAGCCCTTCGAGATCGGCGACTTCATCATCGTCGGCGACGTCCTCGGCTCGGTCGAGCACATCGGCCTGAAGACGACGCGGCTGCGCGGCCTGGGCGGCGAGCAGGTGGTGTTTTCCAACGGCGACCTGCTCAAGAGCCGCATCCACAACCACAAGCGGATGGAGACGCGCCGCGTCGCCTTCGTGCTGCGCGTGGCCTACGGCACCAGCGAAGAGCACCTGTGCCGGGTGCCGCGCATCATCCGCGAGATCATCACGGCCAGGCCGAACGTCGACTTCGAGCGCGCCCACTTTTTCCTGTGGGGCGAATGGTCGCTCAATTTCGAGGTCGTTTACCACTTCCGCAGCCCGGACTATATCCTGCACATGGATGCGCAACAGGACATCTTCCTCGAGATCTACCGCCGCTTCCAGAAGGAAGGCATCGAATTCGCGCATCCGACCTCGATCGTGCGGCTGGACGATCCGGCGCCGGGCGGCGTGCAGCGGCAAGCGCTGGGCGCCGGCATGCCGCCGGGGCCATCTTTCCATTGAGATTTTTCCTAATGGTTACATTTTCTGGATGACGGACTCTTCTTACAGCGCACCCATGATCTGTCCTATTCCGGCAGCTATGCACGGCGCATAAGATGACTCCGCCTCTTCCAAATCGCAGTCATCGGACGGCGATCCGGCAGGGGATGCATGACGAACACAACCATTCATTCAAGGAGAACGATCATGGCATCGAATCAAGGCGGCAACAAAGGCAACAACCAGAGCGACACCAGCAACCGCGGCTTCGCATCGATGGATCCGCAAAAGCAGCGTGAAATCGCATCCGAAGGCGGCAAGGCGGCCCACGCTTCGGGCAACGCCCACGAGTTCAACTCGGAGGAAGCACGCCGCGCAGGCTCGATGAGCCACAAGAACGACGGCAACTCGCAAAGCCAGGGCGGCGGCAGCCAGCAGTCAGGCAACAGCACCCGCGGCGGCACGCCCGAGCAGCACGCGAAGGCAGGCTCGCAGAGCCACAAGAACGACAAGTAAGCAGAGCGGCCGCTGCCCATACAGCGGCCCGTGCTTCCGGATTGTTCGATAACCGCTGGCTTCGGCCGGCGGTTTTTTCGTTTTGGCGGCCTCATGTGTATCCGGAATGCATGACGCGCCGCGTCAATTGTGCGGGGTGGTCCTCCATAAAAGTGATATATTTTTATCACCAAATCAGCCGATCATGCGGGCCGAGGTCTTCCACACTCGTGTTCAACATCATGCCGCCCGCCGGCGAACCGGCCGTAACGGAAGATCACTCATCATCACTTAGGATAAATCAATGAAAAAGAATGTTGCCATCGTCGGAGCTGGTTTTTCCGGAGCTGTGATTGCCCACCAGCTTGCGCACGCGGGGTACAACGTCGAAGTCTTCGAGTCCCGCTCCCACATCGCGGGCAACTGCCATTCCGAGCGTGATGCCGAAACCGGCGTCATGCTGCACGTCTACGGTCCGCACATTTTTCACACCGACAATGAGCGCGCCTGGGAATTCATCAATCGCTTCGGCGAGATGATGCCGTATGTGAACCGCGTCAAGGCGATCACCAACAACCGCGTCTACACGCTGCCGATCAACCTGCTGACCATCAACCAGTTCTTCAACAAGACCTTCCGTCCGGCCGAAGCCGAAGCCTTCATGGCCGAGATCGGCGACAAGACCATCGAAAACCCGCAGACCTTCGAAGAGCAGGCGCTGCGCTTCGTCGGCCGCGAACTGTACGAAGCCTTCTTCAAGACCTACACGATCAAGCAGTGGGGCCTGCAGCCGAGCGAACTGCCGGCCAGCATCCTGAAGCGCCTGCCGGTGCGCTTCAACTACGACGACAACTACTTCAACCACAAGTACCAGGGCATGCCCAAGGATGGCTACACCGCCATCGTCGAGAAGATGCTGGACGTGCCGGGCGTGAAGGTGCACCTGAATACCCGCTTCGACCCGAATGCGAAGGTCGACTACGACCACGTGTTCTACAGCGGCCCGATCGACGCCTGGTTCGGCCACGTCGAAGGCCGCCTGCCCTACCGCACGCTGGACTTCGAAGTCTTCCGCGACACCGGCGACTACCAGGGTAACGCCGTCATCAACGTCTGCGACAACTCGCAGCGCTATACCCGCGTCACCGAGCACAAGCATTTCGCACCGTGGGAAAAGCACGAAAAGACGATCTGCTACCTGGAATACAGCCGCCAGTGCGAGGAAAAGGACACCCCGTACTACCCGATCCGCCAGGCCCGCGAAAAGGCCCAGCTGGAAAAGTACGTCAACCTGGCCAAGCAGGAAGACAACGTCACCTTCATCGGCCGCCTGGGCACCTACCGCTACCTGGACATGGACGTGACGATCAACGAAGCCCTGATCACCGCGGACAAGTTCCTGGCGTCCGATACCGAAAACTCGGCGATGCCGGCGTTCACGATCGACCCGCTGGCGTAAGCCTGGTCAGCGATCAACGCCGTTCCGGTCTTTGCCGGCACGGCGTTTTTTCATGCCAGCACGATATCCGCCGGCCCCGGGCCCACCGCCCGCCGTAAATCCTCCAGCGTCGCCGGCTTGGTGACGTGCATGTCGAACCCCGCCTTTGTCGCCCGCGCCACATCCCCGGCCTGTCCGTAGCCGGTCAGTGCGACGATCCGCATGCCCGTGTCCAGCGCGCGCAAGGCCGCCGCGAGCGCGTAGCCATCCATGTCCGGCAAGCCGATGTCCAGGATCGCGACTTCGGGCGCGGACAGGCGCGCTGTGGCCAGCGCGGCCTGGCCGCTGTGCGCGACTTCAACGGTATGCCCGGCCTGCCCCAGCAGCGCCGCCGTGACCGTGGCCGCATCCACGTTGTCGTCGACCAGCAGCACGCGCCGCGCTTGCCCCGCAGGGGCCGGCGCGGGCGCCGCCCCGGCCGCTGCCGGGCTTCCCACCGGCAGTTCCACTTCGAAGCAACTGCCCTGCCCGGGTCCGGCACTGCTTGCGGACACCCGGCCGCCATGCAGCTCGACGATCCGACGCACGATCGCCAGCCCGAGGCCCAGGCCGCCGGTGCGGCGCGCCAGCGGCTGCGGCGCCTGGAAGAAGGGTTCGAATACGCGCGGGGCCAGCGCCGCGTCCATGCCGATGCCGTTGTCCTGCACCGTGATGTGCGCCCGGCCCTCGGCCACGCTCAGGCTGACGCGGGTGGCCGAGCTGCCGAAGCGGGCGGCGTTCGACAGCAGGTTGTTCAAGACCTGGGCCAGGCGGCTTTCGTCGCCCTGGATCCAGAGCGCGTCCGGCGCCGATACCGCCACCGCCTGGCTTGCCGCCGCGGCGCTGTCGCGCACCAGGTCGGCCAGGTTGAGCGGCGCCGGCGCCAGGCTCAGCTTGCCGGTGGCGATGCGCGAGACATCGAGCAGGTCGTCGACCAGGCGCTTCAGGTGGGTGACCTGGCGGCGCAGGATGGCGCGCTCGCGCCGGTTGGCCGCTTCGTCGCGCATATCCATCAGGTCGAGGGCGCTGGCGATCGGGCTGAGCGGGTTGCGCAGTTCGTGGCCGAGGACGGCCAGGAATTCATCCTTGGCGCGGGCCGCGGCCTGGAGCCGGGTGCCGGCCGCCTGCAGCGCCTGCCCCATGGCGTCGATCTCATGGATACGCGAACTGACGCCGCCGACCGGCTCCCCCGCACCGAGCGCGGCGGCGTCGCGCCGCAATCGATCGATGCGCCTGACGATACGCGAGGCGATCAGGGAGGCGGCGGCGATGCACAGCAGCAGCGAGACGGCGATACCGGCGCCGTAGCCGGCGAACAGGTGCGCTGCGGACGGCGCCGGCAAGGCCACCGCCACCGTCCAGCCATAGCGCGACAGGCGCGTGGCGCCACGGACGCGGCGCTTGCCGTCGGCAGCGGTAAAAGTGCCGGCCTGCTCAAGCAGCGTGGGCGCCAGGCCGGCCGCGGCGGCAGTGCCGCCGGCCACGGCCGTGCCGGCGCTGTCCAGCACGGTCACCGCGGCGCCGGCCGGCAGCTGCTGGCGGCCCAGCGCGCGCTCGATGCGGTCGGGCCGGATCACGGCATTCAGCACATACAAGTTGCCGCGCTTGTCGAACAGCGGGAGCCGCACCGGCAGCGCCAGGCGTCCGCCCTTGCCGCGTGCGACGTGCCCGACCACGGGCCGGCGCAATGCCAGCGCCTGGGCCAGGCTGGCCGGGTCGGCGATGGTGCCGGGCGGCGCCCCGAACGGCGCGGTGGTGCGGAACAGCACCCGCCCCTCGGCGTCGGTCAGCAGCACCCCCAGCCATTCGGGCTGGGCCGCGCCCTGGGCGCGGGCGATATCGTAGAAGGCGCGCACGTCGCCGGCGGCGATGGCCGGGGCGCGTGCCATGCTTGCCAGCGTCGCCACCGAGCCGTCGAGTTCGGCATCCACGGTGCTCGACAGGGCCCTGGCCAGGTCCAGCGCGGCGCGCGCCTGTTCGCGCTGCTGGTGCGCTCCCGCGCTGTGCAGGCTCCAGCCGCCGACCAGCGCCAGCGGCAGCAGGCCGACCGCGGTCAGCAGGGTCAGGAGATGGCGCAGCGGGACGGAGCTTCCCTGGCGGACTGGCATGGACGTGGAATGGACAAAAAGCAATTATAAGCGGGAAGCCTCAGCCCGCGTCCATGCAAAAAAAATCCGCCCACGCGAAATGCGCGGGCGGATTCCCCTGCTGAGGGCCACACGGGCCCGGGGGTGCCTTAGCCGGCGGCTTGCGCCGGGGTATCGGTCACGCGGGCAGCCTTCAGCACGGCAGGGATCGGCAGCAGTTCGACTTCGTCGTCCGCGGTCACTTCGACGTTGGTGGCGTTCAGACGCTCGGCCTTGTTGCCCGGCGCCGTGGTCTGGATGATCTGGTGCATCGCGGACGCGGTCTTGTCCCACGAGGTGTTGGACACGACCTTGCGCATGCGCTCGGCCAGGTCGGCCTTTTGCGCGTCGTTCAGGGCCAGCATGCGCTCGCAGGCGGCGATGAATTCGGCCGGGGTCGCGGCGATCTCGACGACGTGGCTGTACGGCACCTTGACGTCGGTGATCGGGGTGCTGACCGACGGCAGCTCGGCCGCCATGTATTCCAGCACCTTGGTCGGGCTGATGAACTTGGTCGATTCGTTCATCGCGAATGGCAGCAGGCACACGTCCCAGCCGGCCAGGAACTTCGGCAGCTCGTCATAGGTGCGCTGGCCCATGTAGTGGATGTTGGCGGCTTGCGGCAGGTGGGCCGGGTCGATCTTGACGACCGGGCCGACCAGCACGATCTGCCAGTCTGGGCGGGCGGCGGCCATTTCGCGGATCAGTTCAGTGTCGAAACGCTCGTCGATCACGCCGTAGAAGCCCAGGCGCGGATGCGCGACGCTGGCCTGGTCCGGGTGGCTGTTCGACTTGTCCAGCGCCTGGCGGAAGTGCTTGGCGTCCACGCTGCTCGAGAAGCAGTGGGCGTTGGCGTGGCGGGTGCGCTTCGATTCGTACAGGCTCGGGCCGCCGGTGAAGCAGATGTCGGCGATGTTCAGCAGTGCGCTCTCGCGCTGCAGCAATTGTTTCGGCGGGTTCTTGAATGCGGCCAGTTCATCCATGCAGTCGTAGATGACCAGCGAGGGCTGGAAGCCTTGCAGAAGCGGCAGGGCCATCGGGGTGTAGAACCAGACCACCGGGCGCTCGCCTTCCGGCACCAGGTCGGCCAGCAGGGTCTGCAGGGTCGGGATCTGGTCGTCGTGGAAGCCGCCTGCGTGGATCGGGGTGTGCGGACGGAACACGGTCAGGTTCGGCGCGGCTTCGATCTTCTGCAGGTGGGCCTGACCTTCTTGATACACCGGTTCCTCGACAAGAAGGATATTGTAGTGTTCCGCCAGACGGGTCATCAGGTGCTGGGGACGCTGGAAGACAAAATCCCAACGCAGGTGGCAAAACACGATCAGGGTCTGCATGTTCAAGTTCCTTTCGCCTTTCATGGCGTTCTAGTTGATCTGAGTTCCGACCGGCGGGCCTGGTTGGCGTCCTTCCTGGATGACCTCCTTGCGGTGCTCTTGGAAGCACCCCGTTGACCGCACCGGACAGTGACATCCTAACATGCAATTTTCGTAATTTTTTGCGTTGTGCGCAGCAACATTTCTTAATTGAAACTATTTTCGGCGCGTGAAACCGGCGGTTCCTAGGGGAGCAGACAGTACCGGACGCCGATGTAGGTTCCCTCCTACGTTCAGACAGGAAGAACCACTACGAAAACTCATCATCTATGCCTTCGCCGCCATTTGTGCGCAGCCCCGGCACGGGCCTGCGCAGCGGGTTTCACGGCTTTTTCAGGCGTCGAGATAGGGTTCGGCACCCTCGGGCTGGCCGCCGTCGTCGTAGCCGCTGGCGACCAGGATGCCGTCCAGTCCGATCGTGGCGAGCGCGTCGCACAAGTCTTCCAGCGCGATTTCAAGGTCGTCCGCCAGGTCGACCGCCTTGTCGACCGTCGCCAGCGGCGCGCCGCCGTCGAGCGGATACAGGTTGATGCGCAGCACCGCGCGCTCGCCGAGGTCGACCGGGGCCACCACCGCCTTCAGGCGCTCCGGCTCGCGCTCCTGCTCGTCGATGACGGCGTTGAGCTCGGCCAGCGTGGCCAGCGTGGCCAGTTCCGACAGGCCCTGCTCCTTGGCCCCGAAAAAGAGATCCTGATACAGGAAGTTCAGTTCCATGCCGGCCGGGTGTGTCGCGAGGTTGCGCTGCAGCAGCGGCGTGATGCTGCCGGCCCACATGCGGTAGCGCGCCAGGCGGCCTTCGAAATAGGCGTCGGCGGCGGCCTCGTCCTTTGGCACGCGGTAGAACGGGTCGTCGGTGTGCTTGAGCACGAAGCCGAGCAGGAAGCGCAGCTCCATGGTTTCCTCGCCCGGCGCGGCGTCGCCCGGCACCCAGGGGCGCATGCTGGCCTGGATCGCCGGGGCGGCGGCCAGTTTTTTCGAACGCATCGTCTGGAAGGCTTCGCGCAGCATCTCCTGCAGATCGGAATAGCGGATGGCGTCGACCGCGTCGAGGTCGTACAGGTGGCGCACCAGCACGACGCGGCTGTCGGCGCTGGCCAGGCCCGCCTTGCGGAAGCTGTCCGACAGTTCCTCGAAGGCGGCATCATCCGGGAACACCTCGGCCTCGACCAGGCCGCCGGTGCTGGTGACGAACAGCGGGATCATGAAGGCGTCGATCTCGAAGGATTCCTCGCCCTCCCGGGCCAGCAGCGTGGCCGCCTCTTCCTCGATCTTGTCGCGCAGCCAGCGGCAGGCCGCCGGGTCGGTGTAGCGCGCCAGGTCGATGGCGCCGTACAGCACCTCGTCGTGGCGGCGCCGCAGCGCGCGGCGCACCAAGGTCAGCACGTCCTGTTCGCGCGCCGCGACCAGGGCCGGGTCCGGGTCTTCGCGCTCGGTGATCTCGAGTGCGAGATCGACCAGGTTCTGGGCGACGGCCTCGTGATCCGGCTCCGCCGCCGGTTTCGGAGTCTTGCGGGGGGCTGGGCGCTTGTTGTTGGGCATGGCGGATTCATAAAAAGTGAACAAGGCGCCATGTTAGCAAATCGGCCGCGTGTAACCCGCTATCCGGCTGTATCAAGACGATTTCTTCACATCTGCAGCCGGCAATATCTTGATGTAACCGCAATCCATCTCATACACTCGTATCTGCTTGAAATCCGCTCATGCGCAGGATACTACTGGAATAACGATGACCGATACCTTGGCGTTGATCGCGACATGGGGTGGCGCCGGCGCGCTTGTCGACTTCCTGCTGGGGAAAGTCGGGCAGAAGCGCGTGCGTGCAGCCCTCGAATCGTGGTGGATTCACTTCGCGGACGTCCGATTGAGCACTTTTTCGGTGCGCGAGGCTGCCTTCGCGGCGCGCCTGCTGAACACCTGCTTTGGCACGTTTTTGAGTCTCAGGCGTGTGAGCTCGGTACTGGTGATCACCGCCATCGCATTCCTGGGATGGAAGCTGTGGCTCGACCAGGGATTCGCCATCACATATCGGCCCGAGCGCTACGGCGTGGTACTGGTGCACTACCTTTTCAACCTGGGGACTTTCTGGCTGACCACCTCGTTCAATTTGTGGTTGGCGCAACGCCTGACGCAGATCGGATTCCTATCGAGCCGCATGCAGTTCCTGCTTTACGTAGGTGGGCTTGCCTTACAGCTTTTGCTGATGTTTACCATCGGATACGAGTTCCATGGATTGTTTTTCCAGTTGGTCGGGATCGAGATCCTATATGACCACGACATTCACGCGCCGACCTATTATCTCGAACGTACAGTCGATTTTTCCAGGCACCTCTGGAACGATTTCGAATTACGAATTCCGTATGCCGGCGACGTGTTCAACGGGAGTTTTGCGGATTTCCAGACCTTCCTGCAGCCTGTGTATGCGCACGCCGCCAGCCTTATCCGGCTTTTCATGATGCTGGCATTCGTACTGTCCATCTTGCTTCGCCCGTTTCAACAATTCGTTTTGCTGGTTCTCGCGAGGCTCATCGAGAGCGAAAAGCCGATCTTGACGATGTTTTTTGGCGGTCTTGCCGCGATCGCGGCAACGGTACAGAAAGTGCTCTAGCCATACCGGGGCCGCGGCTGGCCCCGGTAGACTGGCTAGAACCGCTCAAGCCGCCAGGCGCAGTTTCGGGTCGCCGCGCGGGCCCGAGCCGGCGCGCGCGCCAGCGCCCTCCTCCAGCCTGAACACCGCCACCAGCGCCGCCAGCTCCTGCGACAGTTCCTGCAGTTGCTGCGCGCTCGCCGCGGCCTCCTCGACCAGCGCCGCGTTCTGCTGGGTCGTGTCGTCCATGCCGATGATGGCCTGGTTGATCTGGTCGATGCCCTGGGTCTGTTCGGTGCTGGCGGCCGAGATTTCCTCGATGATCACGCTGACCTGGCGGATTTCGCCGACGATGGCTTCCATCGCGGCGCCGGCCTGGCCGACCAGGCGGCTGCCGTTGCCGACTTCGTTGACGGAGGCGCCGATCAGGGCCTTGATCTCGCTGGCCGCCGTGGCCGAGCGCTGGGCCAGGCTGCGCACCTCGCCCGCCACCACGGCGAAGCCCCTGCCCTGCTCGCCGGCGCGGGCCGCTTCCACGGCCGCGTTGAGTGCCAGGATATTGGTCTGGAAGGCGATGCCGTCGATCACGCCGATGATGTCGGCAATGCGCCTGGAGGAATCCTCGATCGCGCTCATGGTGCGCACCACGTCGCCCATCACGGCGCCGCCATCCTGGGCCGCGCCCGAGGCGCGCCGCGCCAGTTCATTGGCACGCTGGGCGTGGTCGGCGTTCTGGCGCACGGTGCCGGTCAGTTCTTCCATCGCGGCGGCGGTCTGCTCCAGCGCGCTGGCCTGGGACTCGGTGCGCGAGGACAGGTCCAGGTTGCCCGCGGCGATCTGCTGCGAGGCTTCGGCGATGGTCTGCGAATGGTTGCGGATGCGGCGCACCGTGCCCGCCAGTTCGTCCTGCATGCGGGCGATCGCGTGCAGCAGGCTCTTCTCGTCGGCGCTGCCCAGTGCCACCGGCTGCGACAGGTCCTTGCCGGCAATGCGGCGCGTGACTTCGGCGGCTTCGGCCGGATCGGCGCCCAACAGGCGGTTGATCGAGCGTACCACGCCCCAGCCCAGCAGCGCGATCACCGCCAGGGCGGCCACGAACAGCGCGGTGAAGCGGCTGGCCGAGCCCCAGAACACGGCGTCGATATCGTCGTTGAAGAAACCGGTGCCGATCCACCAGCCCCAGGGTTCGAAGGCGATCACGCCGTTCAGCTTGCCGGCCATCGCGCCGGTCTTCGGGTGCTTGGTCTTTGCCGTCACCAGCGCGATGCGGTCCTTGGCCAGGCCTTCGCGGTAGGCCTCGCCGTCGGGACGGCCGTCCATGGTCTGGCCCTGCGCGACCTTGCCGACGTTGGCCGGGTTCGGGTGGACCAGGTTCAGGCCGTCCGGCATGCGCACCCAGTAATAGCTCTTGCCTTCGTTGTTCAGCTGGGTCAGGGCCTGCTTGGCGGCGGCCTGGGCCTGGTCCTGGGTCAGGCGGCCGGCCTTCTGTTCGTCGAAGTAGTGCCCGGCCAGGTGCTCGCCCATCATGAGCATGTTGCGGATCTGCGCTTCGCGGTCGTCCATGAGCGCGCGGTGCAGCGTTTGCAGGCTGAGCCCGCCGAGCAGCGCGAGCGCGGCGATGGCCGCGCCGACCAGGATCAGGAGACGGGTGGATACTTTCATTTGATGACTTCTTTCCGGATTTTTATCTTGGGGTGCGTCATCGTGGGGAGCGGCTTGCAAGCCAGCTGCCTGCACTGCACTCTACTGGTGCATATTGACGTACGGCAATTCTAACGTACAGGCCGCTTGTTGAGTTGCGCCGTGAAAAATTCTGGACGCAATTGTCGTGTTATTTCCAACACCGGCATCACATGGTCGAGGTGTTCGAGCATGGCCGCGCGCGCGCGCGCGGGGTCGCGCGCCTCGATCGCCTCGACCACCGCCCGGTGCTCCTCCAGCACGCCCGCCATTCGCCCTTCCATCGGCAGGGTCAGCTGGCGGTAACGGTCCATCTGGGTCTTGGCCTGCTGGATGATGGGCCAGACGCCGGGATAGCCCGACATTTCCGCCAGCGTCGCGTGGAACTTCTCGTCGGTGCGGTGGAAGGCGTGGAAGTCGCTCCCCGCGATCGCGACCGCCTGCTCTTCCAGGATCGCGCGCAGGCAGGCCGCGCACTCCGGACCGGCGTTGGTCGCGGCCTTTTCGATGATCGCGGTTTCCAGCGCGTGGCGCACCAGGTTGGCTTCTTCCAGGGCGTCGAGCGGGATGCGCGCGATGAAGGTGCCCGAGCGCGGGATGACCTCGATCAGGCCCTCGTCGGCCAGCCGCTGCACGGCTTCGTGCACCGGCGTGCGGCTGGTGCCGAATTCCTCGGCGAGGTCGCGTTCGATGACGCGCTCGCCCGGCAGCATGCTCATGTCGACGATGCGCTGGCGCAGGCACAGGTAGACCCGGCGCGACGCGGTAAGGCCGGTCTCGGCCACGGATTGCGGTGGTGTCGGCGTATTCATGATGGCAGTCTAGCGAAAAGGCGCGCGCCGGTCAGGCCGCGGACGGCATGGCTTCAACCGGGATGATCGCGCCGCGCACCCGGATCACGGCGCCGGCCAGGCGGTGGCCGGCACGTGCCGCCTGCTCGGGATCCTTGCCCGACAGGCGCGCCGCCATGTAGGCCGCGCCGAAGGAGTCGCCGGCGGCCGTGGTGTCGACCACGTCCTGGACCGGGCTCGGGGCCACCTCGATCTGCCCGCCATCGGCCCATACCACGCAGGGTTCGGCGCCGCATTTCACCACCACCTCGCCCACGCCGTAGCCGCGGGTGCGCTCGATTACCTGGGCGATGGTTTCCTGGCCGTACAGGGCGATCTCGTCGTCGAGGGTCAGCAAGGCGATGTCGGTGTTGGCCAGCACGCGGCGGTAAACTTCGCGCGCGGTCTCGGCACTTTCCCACAGGCGCGGACGGTAGTTGTTGTCGAAGACCACGCGGCCGCCGCGGGCGCGGCACTGGGCCAGCGCGGCGATCAGGAGTTCGCGGTCGGCCGGGGACAGGATCGCCAGGCTGATGCCCGACAGGTAGACCATCGGCGAGGCGGCCAGCTGGACCAATACCTTGCCGGCTTCCGGCGCCTCGAGCCAGTGGCGCGCTGCCGAATCCTTCCGCCAGTAGTGGAAGCGGCGCTCGCCGTCCGGGTCGGTCTCGATCAGGTAGATGCCCGGCAGGCGGTCGGGCAGGCGCTGAACGCAGCCCGTGTCGATGCCTTCGCGCTCCCAGCTGGCCAGCATCTCGGCCGACATGCCGTCCACGCCCAGGCCGGTCACGTAGGCGACGCGCACCTTCGCAGGGTCGAGCAGGCGCGCCATGTAGACCGCGGCGTTCAGGGTGTCGCCGCCGAAGCGGTAATCCATGCCGCCGGCAGGGTTGGCGGCGCTGCGCTGCAGTTCGATCATGCATTCGCCGATCGCGTAGACGGTTTGGGCTTCCATCGTGCTCCTCGTGTGATGTTCTGAAAATCTCTCAATGATAAAAAAGCCCCGCCCGCCGCTGGGCAGACGGGGCCATGGTCGGCTCAGACCCGCTCCAGGCGGATCAGTGTGCCGAATCCCGGGGCGCACCGGAGAATTCGAATCGTCATGAATGCCGGGCACGTGGACCGCGCCCGGCTTTCGATCAGTGTGCCGAATCCCAGGTCGAACCGAAGTAGTTCGACGCGCCGATCGCCGGGAAGTCCACATAGGCGCGCGAGCAATCCACGACCTTCGACGGGTCGACCGCCTTGGTCGGGGTGCCGGTGATCACGTTGCGGTTGTCCGCGGTGGCGATCAAGGGCAGGTTCACGCCCTTGATCGTCAGGTTCGCGTCCGAGGTCGTCAGCGTGATGTCGTCCGGCGAGTCGGCCACGACGTTGGTCATGGTCATGCCCAGCGGATAGGCCGGGTTGCCGAAGCCGCCGGTGTTGGCCTGGAAGCCCTGCAGCTTGACCGCGGTCTTGCCCTGGATGCGCACGTTCTCCATGGTGATGTCATGGAAGTTCGGGAACAGCGGACCGGCCGTCGGCAGCGCCTTGGTCGAGTAGTACGGGGTGAACAGCAGCGCGTTCAGGCCGTTCTTGATGCAGATGTTCTTGTAGCGAACATTGCTGACTTCGCCGCCGCGGGCATAGTCCGACTTGATGCGCAGGCCCTCTTCCGAATCCCAGAACGAGTTGTCGTAGATGTCCAGGTTCTTCACGCCGGCGTTGGTCTCGGAACCGACCGAGATGCCGTGGCCGTAGTAGATGTGGTTGTGGGCCACGATCATGCCCGACTTGCGGTCGGCACGGACGTCGCGTGCGCCGTCGATGCCCGGCAGGCCGGAGCCGGCGGGCGACGGGTTCTGGCTGCCCTTGAACGCCATGTCGTCGTCGCCGGTCGACACGTAGTTGTAGGCGAACACGAAGTTCTTCAGGTAGCCGTCGAAGGAGATCTTCGCCGCCGACGTGGTAGCGCTGCCGGTGGTCAGGGCAACCGAGGTCGCTTTCGATGCCGAACCCGGGTCGAAGGCGTCGGTGTTCTTGACGTTGTCTTCGTTGTACACCTCGCCGGTGTACAGCGGATTGCCGTTGCCGGCCGGGTTGGCGAAGGCCGCCAGCGACGGGGTCTGGACCTTCACGCCCCACACGGTCAGGCCATCGACGCCGCTCGGGACGACGTGGAAGTTGGCGCTGTTGTTCAGGCTGATGCGGTACAGGGTCAGGTTCTTCGCGTAGTTGAACACCATCATGCGGAAGTTCGACTGCGAGCCGTAGCCGGTGGTGCCGTTCTGGACCATGTTGCCCAGGTAGGCCAGGTCCCACCAGGTCATGTTGCGCACCGAGGACTTCGAATCGACGACGGTGCCGCCGTTGTCGCACGAGGTGCCGTCGGCCGCCTTCTTGCCCGTCAGCCAGGCCGCGTAGGTGTTCGAGCAGGTCATGTCGACCTTCATCAGCGGGTACAGCGCGTCGGTGGTGACGATCTCGGCGTAGCCGCGGCTGTCGATCGCGCCGTCGCCCACCACGGCCGAGTTGACCAGGTTGTCGCCGCCGATCAGGGGTTTGCAGTTGCCCGAGGAACCGGCCTTGGAAGCCGAGGTCGCGGTGTTGGCGCAGTACTTGCCGCTGGCCTTGTCCATGATGTAGGCCGTGGCGTCACGGGTACCGTACAGGGTTGCGCCCTTGTCGATCCACAGCGTCACGCCGGACGGCAGGGTCAGCGGACCGGAAATGAAGCTGTCGCCGCCGTTCGGGTTCACGACCAGGCGCACGGCGAACTTGCTCGCCTTGTATTCCGGCTTGGCCAGTTCTTCGCCCGATGCGCCGGCGATGTTGACGTTGGCCTTGGCGGCGGCCTTCTGCGCCGCGGTCGCGGTGGCGTCGGCGGCGGCGATCTTGGCGCCGACTTCGGCGTTGACGGCAGCGCCGCAGGCGTCCAGCGCGGCCTGGATGCGGTCCTGGTCAGGATTGATCACGGCACGGTCGACGGCCACGGCGACGCCGGCCTTCGACGGGTCGGCTTCCGGCGGCAGCGAGCCGTCCGGACGGCGCACCAGCTTCGGGCTGGCGACCAGGGTCGAACACACTTGCGCGTCGGTCGGCAGGGTCGGTTCGGCCGGCAGGTCCGGGTCGTAGGTGGTCGTGCCGACCTGGTAGACGGCGCCCGCGGTGTAGGACACCGCGGAGGCTTCCGAACCGCCGCCGCCGCCGCCGCCGCAAGCGGCCAGCGATGCGGCGATGGCGAGCATCGGTACGACGATTCGCGCGTCTTTTGCGACGCTTGCGAGTTTATTCTGTTGCTTGTTCATTGTGTGTCTCTTTGTTTCTGTTTATAGCGGTCCGCGATCAGAAGCGGGCGATCAGGCCGATACCGAAGGCGCGCGGGCTGTTGCCCGGTGCCATGAAGGCGTCGTCCTTGCCGACGTTATTGCTGTCGATCGGCGACTGGCCCAGGTTCACGTTCTGCAGCGCGTGGTTGCGGATCTTGGTGTAGTACACGTAGGGCGCCAGGTAGCGGTTCAGGTTGTACAGCGCGCCGATCGAGTACTGGTTGGCCGCGTAGTCCTTCTGGCTGCCGAAGGTGGCGTTCTTCAGGTCGAACAGCTTGCCGGCGGAGCCCATGATGCTCAGGCGGCCGATGTCCTGGGAGATCGAGATCATCGCGGCGTTCTGCTTCATGGTGCCGTAGCTGACGCCGGTGTAGTAGTTGCCCGCGGTCGGGACCGGTGCGTCTTCGTAGCCGTACTTGCCCTGCTCGAAACCGATGCCGATGGTGGTGTTGGTCGGCAGCTTGTAGCGTGCGATGACCTTGGCGAACTCGGTCTTCACGCCCGAGGAATCCATGCGGCGGAAGCCGTAGCCTTCGGTCAGGGCGGTGGTGTCGACGCCGGTGTTGTTCTGGCGGTCGTAGCCGGCGCCCACGGTCAGCGGGCCCCAGGTGTACTTGGCGGCGACCGACCAGCGGCCACGGTTGGTGTTGCTCGACTGGCTCTCGTCGAAGCCGTAGGAGGCGCCGACCTGCACGCCGTAATACACCGGCGACAGGTAGTGCGCCGAATTCTTGTAGCGGGCTTCGCCGCGCGAGAACACGCTGTCCACGTTGCCGCTCATCTGGGCCGAGGTGTTGTTCCACAGGTCCAGGCCGTGCACGGTCAGGCCGAGGTTGCCGCCGAACTCGCCGCCCGAGCCGATCAGGCTACGGTAGACGGAGTCGTTGTTACCGACCACGAACTGGCCGAAACGCTTGCTTTCGATACCGACGTAGGTATTGCGCGAAGTCAGGGTCGACGATTCGCCGCGGTCGTTGACACCGCCCTGGTCGAAGTTGTTCAGTGCGGCTTCGATCTGCCACACGCCTTTCAAGTCCTCGGTCACGCCGATGTTGCCGCGGAAGCCGAGGCGCGAATTGCCGTCCGAAACCCGACCGCGAGTGCTGTACGGGGTGGCGCCGCCTTCGGCCTGGACCGATTCCAGTTGGCCGTTCAGGAAGCCGTAGATGGTGGTGTCCACTTTCAGGTTGGCGAGGTCGCCGAGCGTGGTCTCTGCCAGCGCGGCGTTCGAAAGGCTAGCCAGGACGGCTGCCGCCAGGATGGTTTTCCTGGAAATAAATTGCGTCATTTATTGCTCTCTTCTCTTACATGAAACCCGCGCGGGCGTTCCCGCGCGGCGGTGGTACATCAAACAGTTGCTATCAGTTGCTATCAACTACTCAGGATTGCGCGGCCGTTGCCGGCGCCGCCTTGACCGGAGGACGCGGTCCGCTCTCGCGCACCATGGTCCACACTACGATTGCTGCCAGCACGTCGAACACGGCCAGTACCGCGAACAGCGGGCTGTAACCCACCAGCTTGACCAGGATGCCGAACAGCAAAGTGAACAGCGTCGCGCCCAGGTAGCCGGACATGCCGGCCAGGCCCGTGGCGGTCGCCACTTCATTCTTTCCGAACACGTCGGAAGTGATCGAATACAGCGCGCCGGACAGCACCTGGTGCGCGAAGCCGCCCACGCACAGCAGCGCGATCGCTGCATACGGGCTGGCCACCAGGCCGATGCAGCCCGGGGCGATCATGCAGAAGGCGCCGACCGTCATGACCCACTTGCGCGAGTTGACCAGCGAGACCTTGAAGTGCTTGAGGAAGAACGGCGACAGGTAGCCGCCCAGCACGCAACCGAGGTCGGCGGCCAGGAAGGGCAGCCAGGCGAACATCGCGATTTCCTTGATGTTCATGTGACGTTCGGTTGCCATGTACAGCGGGATCCAGGCGTTGAAGGTCTGCCAGGCCGGTTCGGACAGGAAACGCGGGATCGCGATCGACCAGAAATTGCTGCTCTTGACAATCTGCTTCCACGAGGCCTTGACCGCGTTGTCCGAGTGCTTGGCTTCCTGGCCCGACAGGATATAGTCGCGTTCCTGGTCGCTCAAGCGCTTCTGGTCGCGCGGATGCTTGTAGAACAGCACCCACAGCGCGGTCCAGAGGATGCCGATCACGCCGACCACCACGAAGGACATCTGCCAGGTGCTGTGCATGATGGTCCACACCACCAGCGGCGGCGCCAGCAGCGCGCCGACCGAGGAGCCGATGTTGAACCAGCCGATCGCCACCGAACGCTCCCGGGCCGGGAACCATTCGGTGGTGGCCTTCACGCCGGCCGGGATGCCGGCCGCTTCGCTCAGGCCCAGCAGGCCGCGGAAGAAGGCCATGCTCTGCCAGCCCGAGGCCAGCGCGGCGCTGGCGCAGGCCAGCGACCAGGCCAGCGCGAACACGGCGAAGCCGATCTTGGTGCCGACCGCGTCCAGCACGTAGCCGGCCACCGGCTGCATCACGGCGTAGCAGATCTGCCATGCGACCACCACGTAGGAGTACTCCTTGGTGTCCATGTGCAGGTCGGCCATCATGGTCGGCGCGGCCACGGACAAGGTATTGCGCGCCAGGTAGTTCACGATCAGGCCGAGAGTGACCAGGCCAACCATCCACCAGCGCATGCCCTTCATTTTGCTGCTCATTTAAGCCCCCTTGATTGCTCATTTGCGCGTTTTTAGGCGCGCAGCGTCCCGGGCTGCTCGGCGCGGGGCGCCTGCAGCCTCTGTGGATCTTCGATGTGACGGTGGTCAGCCCAGCAGTTCGCGGATGCCCTGCTTCCCGATCTGCTCGAGGGCCATGGTGACCGCGTCGGCCAGGCCCGGGACCCCGTTCAGGTCCCTGCCCCACAGCTTCGCGTTGGCCAGCCAGCCGGCGGCCAGCTGGGCCAGCGATTGCTCGCCGCTGTCGACCTTCGGCCAGGCGTCCCTGAACCAGGCCAGGGTGGCCGGGTCGTCGGACAGCTCGATGATTTCGCCCCGGTAGAGCACCATGGTCGCGGCCAGGGCCAGCACCAGGCGGCGCGGCAGGCGGCCGGCGTTCAGTTCGGCGTAGCGCAGGATCTGCGGCATCACGCGCGCGGCGAACTTGCTCCAGCTGTTCAGGGCGATCGAGGCCAGGCGGTGATGGATCGACGGGTTACGGAAGCGCAGCAGCACGTCCGCGGCAAAGGCTTCGAGTTCTTCACGGTCCATCTCCAGCGCCGGGATGATCTCGTCGTGGATGGCCGCGGCCAGGTAGGGACCCACGCCGCTGTCGTCCACCGACGGGCCGACCGCTTCCAGGCCGGCCAGCAGGGCCACCGGCACCAGGGTCGTGTGGCCGCCGTTCAGGATGCCGACCTTGCGCTTCTTGTAGGGGGTGATGTCGTCGACCAGCTTGACGTTGAGGTTCGCGCCTTCCAGCTTCAGCTCGTCGCCGACCCAGGACGGGCCCTGGATCACGAACAGGTAGTAATACTCGGCGGCCACCAGGAAGGGGTCGTCGTAGCCCAGTTCCTGCTTGATGCTCTCCGCGTCGCCGGCCGGATAGCCGGTGACGATGCGGTCGACCAGGGTCGAGCAGAAGGTGCAGGCATCATCGATCCAGGCGTCGAAGGCCGGGTCCAGCTTCCACAGGCGCGCGAAATGCAGCACGGCCTTCTTGAGGGCCGGGCCGTTCTGGTCAATCAGCTCGCACGGCAGCAGCACCAGGCCCTTGTCGCGGGCACCCTGGAAGGCTTCGAAACGCTTGACCAGGAGCTGGGTCAGCTTGGCCGGGAAGGTGGCCGGCGGGGCGTCGTCGAGGCGGTCGGTGTCGTTGACGGCGATGCCGGCTTCGGTGGTGTTCGAGACCACGAAGCGCAAATCGGGATTGCTGGCCAATGCCAGGTAGTCGGCCCAGCCGGTGCCCGGGTCGATTTCGCGCTGCACGCATTCGACC